>OICK01000084.1_pt1 | contig 46090 bp, 45 predicted proteins | sample 1581281 | NCBI WGS metagenome assembly OICK01 (sample SAMEA3882557, study PRJEB24775) | human gut metagenome | biome: human-associated habitat; feature: intestine environment; material: feces | place: Netherlands | collected 2009/2010 | reverse complement strand
ATGAAAAATTAGCCGAGATCTGGCAGCTCATCACGACAACGCCGCAGGACTTCAAAGGCGGTGGAATATGGGGCGTGATCGTCAACATCAACGGCGCAGTGCAGTCTATCGGGCTTGCACTCCTTGTGCTGTTCTTTGTTGCCGGTATGGTCAAAACCTGCGGCTCGTTCACAGAAGTCAAGAAACCGGAACACGCTCTGAAGCTGTTCGTTCGCTTCGCTATCGCAAAGGGTGCCATCACCTACGGTATGGAGCTGATGCTTGCCCTGTTCAATATTGTGCAGGGAACGATTTCGACAATTATGAGTTCGGCAGGCTTCGGTTCACCGCAACAGACGGTTCTACCGGCTGAAATGATAACGACCATCGAGGACTGCGGCTTCTTTGAGTCCATCCCGTTGTGGGCGGTCACGCTCATCGGAGGACTGTTCATCACCGTAATGTCCTTCATCTTGATAATGACCGTGTATGGACGATTTTTTAAGCTCTATATGTACACGGCGCTTGCACCCATTCCGCTTTCCACCTTCGCCGGTGAACCGAGTCAGAATGTGGGCAAGTCCTTCATCAAAAGCTACTGCGCCGTTTGCTTGGAGGGGGCAGTAATCGTGCTGTCCTGCATTATCTTCTCGCTTTTTGCGTCCTCACCACCCGTGGTCAATCCCGATGCGGCGGCAGTCACGCAGGTGTGGAGTTATATAGGCGAACTGCTCTTTAATATGCTCGTTCTCGTTGGCTCGGTCAAGATGAGCGACCGCATTATCCGAGAGATGATGGGACTGTAAGGAGCGCACTATGAAAAACAACACCAAAATCTATAACCGCTTCAAGGGGTTTACCCTTGAGGACTGCGATTGCCGATATTGTCTGTACTATGGTGGCAGACGCAAAGGCAAGGTGAACTGCCTTGCGGATGAATGCGTCTGTGCCGAGGAAATCCGTCAGGCAAAGGAACGCTGTCGCAGAGAAAGGAGCAACTAATGTTTTACCAAATTTATAATATCCATCTTCTGAACGGAGAAGTCATCCAGTCATCGGAGGATTATGACCTCCCTGCTGAAAAGGGATTGGTTGGTATGTTCGAGCGAATGAAAGAAACGGATATTCTGACCGTCAACGATCTGCTTTTGGGTTCAGCGTATATTCCCAAGCGCAGCATCGTTTATATCGCTACCGGCGATGTAGTGGAGGGACACAACTATGGAAGTTAAGATCAATCGAGAAATCCGCAACTATACGGAGGCAATGTTCTTTGGACTGTCTATGCGACAGTTCATTTTTTCTGCCTGCGCCTGCGTGATGGCAGTGGGACTCTATTTCCTGCTCAAGCCATATGTCGGCACGGAAACCGTATCGTGGATGTGCATTTTGGGAGCCGCACCCTTTGCGGCTCTCGGCTTTATCAAATACAACGGAATGACGGCGGAGAAGTTCGTATGGGCTTGGTTCAAATCCGAGTTTCTGATGCCGAAGAAACTGACCTTCCGTTCTACCAACACCTACTATGAGATGATGAAGCCGGGAATGGAACACAAGCAGAAGGAGGTATCAAAAGCCAATGATTAAAACGCTTCGCAACCTGCTTAAGCAGGATAAAGAACGATTTGTTGTGCCGAGGGGCGTCCAGGATGTGATCCCCATCAAGGCGATTTACGACGACGGCATTTTTCAGGTGGGCAGAGATAAGTTTTCCAAGACCTATAAGTTCAGCGACATCAACTATGCCGTCGCCAGCCGTGAGGATAAGGAAGCAATGTTCCTTGAGTATTCGGAGCTGCTCAACAGCCTTGACAGCGGTGCAACCACCAAGATCACCATTAACAACCGCCGTTTGAACCGTGCAAACTTTGAAAAAACCATTCTTCTCCCCTTGAAGGGCGATGCTCTTGACGAGTACCGTGAGGAATATAACCGGATGCTTCTTGAAAAAGCGACCGGCGCAAACGCTATCATTCAGGAGAAGTACATCACCATTTCGGTGTGCAAGAAGAATGTGGAGGAAGCGAGAAACTACTTTGCCCGTGTGGGTGCTGACCTGATCGCCCACTTTGGACGGCTCGGCAGTAAGTGCGTGGAGCTGGAGCCGGATGAACGGCTCCGCATTTTCCACGACTTTTACCGTGCCGGTGAAGAAACGGAGTTCCGCTTCGACATCAAGGAAACCCGCAGAAAGGGACACGACTTCAAGGATTTCATCTGCCCTGACTCGATGGAGTTCACGGGCGATTATTTCAAGATCGGTGAGCGTTACGGCAGAGTGCTGTTCCTGCGAGAGTATGCTTCTTATATCAAGGACAGTATGGTTGCGGAAATGACCGACCTCAACCGCAATCTGATGATGTCCATTGATGTTATCCCCGTACCCACGGATGAAGCCGTGCGAGAAGCCGAAAGCCGTCTGCTCGGCGTGGAAACCAATGCGACCAACTGGCAGCGTAGGCAGAATGCCAACAACAACTTTTCTGCCCAGCTTCCCTACGACATTGAACAACAGCGCAAGGAAATGAAAGAGTTCCTTGACGACCTGACGACCCGTGACCAGCGAATGATGTTTGCCGTTCTGACGATGGTTCACACGGCGGACACCAAGGAGCAGCTTGACAATGACACAGAAGCTCTGCTTACCACAGCGAGAAAGCACCTTTGCCAGTTCGGTATTCTCAAGTTCCAGCAGCTTGATGGACTGAATACGGCGATGCCCTTCGGTGTCCGCAAGATTGAGTCGTTCCGTACTCTGACCACAGAGAGCCTTGCGGTCTTTATCCCGTTCCGTGTGCAGGACATTTGCCATACCAATGGCGTTTACTACGGTCAGAATGTCATTTCCAAGAATATGATCATCGCAGACCGCAGACAGCTCCTCAACGGCAACGAGTTTATTCTCGGTGTTTCGGGCGGTGGTAAGTCCTTTACCGCAAAAGGCGAGGTCATCAATCAGGTGCTTGCCGGCAACGCAGACATTATTATCATTGACCCGGAGCGAGAATATTCGCCCCTTGTTCGAGCACTTGGCGGCGAGATCATCAACATCTCTGCCACTTCTCCCACCCATATCAATGCGATGGATATGAACCGGGAATACGGTGACGGCGCAAATCCCGTTATCCTGAAATCCGAGTTCATTATGTCCTTGTGCGAGCAACTTATCGGCGGCAACAACCTCGGCGCAGTGCAGAAGTCTATCATTGACCGCTGTACGGCAAGCGTCTACCGCACCTATCAACAGAACAACTACACCGGTGAGGTGCCGACCTTGCAGGACTTCTGGGAGGAGCTTCTCAAGCAGCCCGAACCCGAAGCGCAGGAGATTGCTCTTGCCATCGAGCTGTTCACCAACGGCAGCTTGAACACCTTTGCCAAGAAAACCAATGTGGACACGGACAATCGCCTGATTTGCTATGACATTCTTGATCTCGGCAAACAGCTTATGCCCATCGGTATGCTGGTCGTCCTTGATTCCATTCTGAACCGTATTACGGCCAACCGTGCCAAGGGAAAGAACACCTTCATCTTCATTGATGAAATCTACCTTCTGTTCCAGCACGAGTACAGTGCAAACTTCCTGTTCACTTTGTGGAAGAGAGTGAGAAAGTACGGAGCCTATGCCACCGGCATCACGCAGAATGTGGACGACCTGCTTCAGTCCCACACGGCAAGAACGATGCTGGCAAACTCCGAGTTCATTGTTATGCTCAATCAGGCTTCCACGGACAGATTGGAGCTTGCGAAGCTGCTGAACATCTCGGACACTCAGCTTTCCTATATCACCAATGTGGATGCCGGTCACGGACTGATCAAGGTCGGCTCCAGCCTTGTACCGTTTGCCAATAAATTCCCCAAGAACACGAAGCTCTATAAGCTGATGACCACTAAACCGGGCGAGGGTGCTTAACCCTCGCCTTTGGTGTCAAGAAAGGAAATTCAATGAAAAAGAAAATCTGTATGATTCTTATTGCGGTGTTTGTAGCCGTCCTCGGCACGAGCACCTTTTTTATTATCGATCACTACAAGGAGGCGAATAAGCAAGCAGAGCTTTATGGCGAGCTGGCTGACCTTGTGAATGCTACGGCACAGACGGATGCTGCAACGGAACCGGCGGAGCAGATTCCATATTCCGAGGAAAAGATGCTTCTGCCGGAGCTTGCAGAGCTTTATCAGCAGAACGGTGATTTGGTGGGCTGGATCAGCATTGCAGATACCAACATCAACTATCCCGTGATGCAAACAGTCAATGAGCCGAACTTCTATCTAAAGCACGGCTTTGATAAGGACTATTCCGACTATGGCTGTCCCTATGTGCAGGAGGATTGCAATGTGCAGGAGCCGTCCGACAATCTTGTCATCTATGGACACCATATGTCCAATGGCTCGATGTTTGCCCACCTTGAAAAGTTTAAGAGCAAAGACTTTTGGAGTGAGCATAAGACGATTACCTTCAACACGCTGACCGATAAGCAGGAATACGAGATCATTGCTGTATTCCGCACGGTGGTTTATACAGACAGCCCCGATGCTTTTAAGTATTATCGCTTCGTGGATGCGAAGGACGCTGACGAGTTTGACAGCTTCCTTTCCAAGTGCAAGGAGCTGTCCTTCTACGATACCGGCGTGACCGCCGAATACGGCGATAAGCTCATTACGCTGTCAACCTGCGAGTACAGTCGCAACAACAGCCGTCTTGTGGTCGTGGCAAAGCGAATGGCAGAGGGCGGTGGTGCGGATGTTGCCAAGACTCACGCCGAAGCAACGGCAGAGGGCGAACGCCCTAATTAAGCGCCTTTGTGCCAATTATGACAACGGCAACTGCCTTGCTCTGGATGACGGAGAACCCTGCGCCTGTGTGCAGAGCATCTCATACTCACTTCTCTGCAAGTATTTCCACAAAGCTGTTTTGCCGGCAGAGGCTTTGCTGGAAGCGGATATTTTCGGCACACGCTTTGAAAAGTGCGTGTTCTGCGGTGCGCCGATTATCAAGAAGGGCAACCGAAAGAAATATTGCGAGAAGTGCGCTCAAAGAGCTTACAAAGCTCAGCAGGCAGAGTACGCAAGAAGAAAACGGGCAGAGTCGAAAAATAGGCGCTGAAAAAGCCAGCAATATCAAGACTTTTCAGCTCCCACACTTTGAGGGGTAAGGTATTTATACCTTTACCCCTCGTTTTTAATTTAGGGGCGTTTGGGTACGCCCCGGAAAGGAGGGTTCAATGGCTGATATTAAAACGAGAGATGTCGTGAAAGGCACGATCAAGAAGATCGACAAAGCGGCAATCTCCGCAGACCGTATGCGCTCCGCCTATGTGCAGACGAAGGAAAAGGCAGAACACACAACGCACCCGGATGAGCATAATGCCGAGGAGTACGCCTCCGACCGAGTGGAAGGCGGCGTTGACCGTATCACGCACGAAGCGGCGCACCAGTTTGATAAGCAGGGGCGCAAGGGACTGGAAGAAACGAAATGGAATGTGTCCAAAGCAAAGGACGGTGTTCAGAGGTTCTGGGAAAAGCGGGCGGCTGAGTCAATGAAAAGGCAGACTGTCCGCACCTCCGGGAATAAGACCATCAAGGCGGTCGAGCAAACGGAAAAGACGATCAAACAGTCTGCCGGTTCTGCCGGTAAGAAAACCATCAAGACTGCCGGGAAAGGTGCAGCCAAAGCCGCACAGAGGTCGGTCAAGACCACGAAAACGGCAATCAAGACCACACAGCAGGCGGCAAAGACGGCACAGAAAACCGCACAGGCTACAGTGAAAGCATCGCAAAAAGCTGCACAAGCCGCCAAAGCCGCAGCCAAGGCAACAGTTGCCGGTGTAAAAGCTGCCGTAAAAGCAACGATTGCCGCAGTCAAAGCGATCATAGCGGCGACAAAAGCACTGGTCGCCGCTATCGCCGCAGGCGGCTGGGTTGCCGTTACGGTTATTGTCGTAATTTGCCTGATTGCGCTGATCTGCGGCTCGGTTTTCGGGATATTCTTTTCCGGTGAGGATTCCGGCACAGGAATGTCGATGCAGACAGCCGTGCAGGAAATCAACGCTGATTACGATGCCAAGATGGAAGCGGAGAAAAACTCGGTAGCCTATGACAATATGGAAATCAGCGGCGGTCGAGCCGTTTGGAAGGATGTGCTTGCGGTCTATGCAGTCAAGACGAATACAGACAAGGACAACCCGCAGGAGGTTGCCACGATGGACGAGAGCAAGAAGCAGATCCTCTCGGACATCTTTTGGAAGATGAACTCCATATCCTCCCGCAGTGAAAGCCACTCGGAAACGGAAATTACCGAAACGGACGACGGAAACGGCAACATCGTTCAGACGGAAACGACAGTCACTAAAACAACGCTTTATATTACCGTTTCTCATTTGACGGTGGACGAAATGGCTGACCTATACGGCTTTGACGCAGAACAGCGGGAGTATCTTGCCGAGCTGCTCAAGGATGAGAACAACTCTATTTGGGCAGCGGTGCTTTACGGCATCCGATACAGCGATGATCAGATCGTCACCGTGGCGCTTTCGCAGGTCGGAAATGTAGGCGGCGAACCGTACTGGTCTTGGTACGGCTTCGGAAGCCGTGTGGAATGGTGTGCTTGTTTTGTAAGTTGGTGTGCCGATCAGTGCGGCTATATCGACACTGGAGTTGTACCCAAATATGCAGGCTGTGTGAACGGCGTCCAGTGGTTCAAAGATCGAGGGCAGTGGATAGACGGCTCTGCCGAGCCTGTCCCCGGAATGATTATTTTCTTTGATTGGGATAACAAGGGTTCGTCGGGTCCGCAGGACGGACAATCCGACCACACCGGTATTGTCCAAAAGGTTGAGGACGGTATCGTCTATACCGTTGAGGGCAACTCCGGCGATAGCTGCCGAGTAAACCAGTACAGCGTAGGTCACTACGAAATCCTCGGATACGGGGTACCTAATTACTAAAGCGAAAGGCTTGCGTAGATTTTTCGCAAGCCTTTCACTTATAAATCAGTAATAGCTGGGGGAAAATAATTTCAAGGAGAGATTGTATGAATAAGACAAGAAAGGCTATTTGCCTTTTGCCTATAGGACTGCTTTGTGCAGCATTTGTCTATCCATTTTTGCATGAACTTGGGCATGGCTTGGTAGTTTTTTTGCTTGGTGCAAAAGTTGTGGAGTTGCAATGGTTTCCACTGCCGAGTATATTGTGCAGAATGAACTCAATCGGAGCTACAGAATATGTAGTTGCCGGAATGGGCGGGATTATATTCCCAGCAGCACTTTGCTTGTTAATCCGTTGCAACCGCAAATTTTGGATTTGGTATGCAGTTTTTATTGTTAGACTGATCTGTATCTGGTCGCTATTACTTGCTGCAATATCAATTGTGCTGTTTAAGTTTGGGATTCTGCTTTCAAATGATGACATGACACAGATTTTGCAAATATATCCGCAGCAGTGGTGGGTTTGCGGAGTATTAATAGTGGTGATGTGTTTGTCGCTGTGTATTTCTATGGCAAAATCAAAGCCTATACAAAGAATTGTTAAGGAACTATGAGTGGACGCCGAGTGCAAGCCATTAAGGCTGCACTCGGCGCCTATTTTGCTTTTATGCGCTTTGCCATTGTAATGAGCGCCTCCAAGTCCTCTTTGCACATATCTTTTGTCAATTCAGACAATTCGTGAGCAAGTAGCGGGGATGTACTACTTGTATCAAAGAATTCCATAGGCGTTACGCCAAGATAGTCGCAGATATAAAGGAATTCTGACAAAGAAGGCAGCGCCCTGCCGTTTGAAATGCTTTGAATGTAGCTCTTACTATGTCCCAAGTCAAGACTCATTTTATATTCGGAAATTCCTTTTTGCGTCCGCAAGAAAGAAAGCCGATCACGGATAAACTGCTCGTCCATAATATCACCTCTGTAATATTCTATACTAATTACAGTGGTAATAATCACGCTTAAACCACCGATTTTACTTGATTTATACCGATTGTAACGGTATAATAAGAAAGAGAATGGGCGGAATAATCGGTGGCGCTGTCGTGAAGCAGAGCTGCTGTGTTTGGGACTTCTGTTTCGGGCCTTTGGGAGAACATATGACGCATTTGATTATGAAAAAAAGATAAACTTTCCCTAATGATAAAAAAGAGTGCTGATTTTGTGATTCAAAATCAGCACTAATCTTGCGTAGAACAATTGCTTCTACGCAGTACTTACGAAATCCATTTATTTTATAAGTAATTTGAGGAAGATTAGGACCACATATTTGACCATAATAGTTTTTTCATACCATGTGATTCAATTTTTTCAATTCCTCTCGTTTCCTCTCTATTGAAGAATGAACATAGGTGTTCAGTGTAATGGAAACATTTGAGTGGCCTAACAGTTCGCTCAACGATTTAATGTCAACTCCAGCCTCGACGCACCGTGTTGCGAATGTGTGTCGAAGCACATGGTAGTTGACATCGGGAATATTGTTTTCTGTAAGAAACTTATGAAAACGATATTCAAATGTTCTCGGACTTACGAATTCAGCCGTTGGAGATATTACATATTCTGAACGACATTTCCTTTTTACTACTCTCAACGCCTCCAATAAATTTTCTGCAATCGGGATATCTCTAGTAGATGCTTTCGTTTTTGGAGTATCTCGAATCAACTTCGTTTTCCTGCACACCTCATTATTGGCGGCTCGAACTCGTGCAATTGTCGAACGGATATGAATGATTGCTCTGGCAAGGTCAACATCACACCAACGCAGAGCACATACCTCGCCTATACGCAGTCCGGTTTGAAGGGTGAGATATATCCCCAAAGAAGTTTCGTCTAGATCGGCAAGAAGAGCAGCTTCAAGCCTTGCCTGATCAGAAGAATTCAGTATCTCCAGCTCTTTTCTTTGCATTGCTGGCATATGTATATTTATCTTGACCGGTGGACAAAGGCACTCTGCAATTGAAAACTCCATGACCGAATTGATGACAAGCATAATACTGCGGACATACGCAGGCGAAAGTCCGCCTTTACCATCCAAACGCCCAGACGCGAGTTTCCTGTTCATGAAATCCGAGAGGAGGGCTGTATTGATTTGTGATATTCGGATGTTGCTTAATTCAGGTGCGATATGCTTGTCAATCAAATTGGCATAACGCATATTTGTGGCTCCTTTGTTCCTGGATTTATTTACCTCTTGCCACAAAGCAAGAGCGCTTCCAAAGGTTACGCATCGCTCTGGAATAGCGCCTTTACGATATTCCACCATACATTTTTGCTGCTTTTCCTTAACCTCTGCATATGTCTTTGCATAGACGGATTTGTAGAGCGTTTTTCCAGCGATGCTGATACCACATTTATAACGTGCTTCCCAACGTCCATCTTTTCGTTTGTGAATATGTTCGCCTCTTTTGGGCATGATAACAACTCCTTCCTGTGTCTATGGCTGACCACAACCTGACACCAATTAATTATAAATCGATATCTAAACACCATAAAAACAAGCAGAAATTCGAGAAATATAACACTCAAAAAGGTAGTAAATGCGCTCATCCGATTGACATACCGCAAGAATCGTGCTATAATAAGGCGAAAATAGGTGAAGTGTAGGCGTTGAGAAGCAATTGTTCTACGCAAGAGTGCGCAATCCGTTTATTTTTTTGAATGACAATCAAACGCACGCTTGATTGAAATATTTGAGGCGCTACCAACTAGGCGGTACTTGGAATAGGAGTAAGAATGGACAACTCTGATCGCAGAAAAGAAATACTGAATGTTTGCCTAGATACGTTTATCAATAAGGGGCTTTCGGAAACAACGGTTCGAGATTTGAGTACGGCGCTGAAACTTCAGTCTGGCGGTATTTATTATTGGTTTAAGGACAAAGATGAGGCCGTTGTTGCCTGCGCTGAAGAAGCGGCACTTCGTCTTGAGAATTCTTTGATTTTCCCTGCACTCAAGGACATCAAAGATCCTGATAAAATGATAAAGCGCCTAAAAATACGGGCAGACGAAATGCGACCGACTATGAAGTTCTTTGCAAGTGTATGCGCGTTGTCAAAGTACGAGGAGCGTATGCAGCCAGTGCTCGACCGTTTGGCGGAACGTTACGAAGCCTATGCACGGCGCTTTTCAAAAGAACTAAATTGTGATTTTGATGCGGTAGCTCCGTATGTGTACTTTGCAATTACTACAATTACTGATTATATGATCTTTGGAGAAGCCAAGTACATTTTCCCGCAGATTGAGTTAATCAAGACTGCACTGAAGGGCTTCTTACAGGAGAGTTTCAAATAGAGACGACGGAAGGGGGATAACTTCCTGTGATTCGCTATAAAGAAAAGGCGAAAGACTGCCAACTGATTGTAAAGGTAAGACTGCCATTTGGCCAATCGGTCAGTGATAATGATTTGGAGTTTTTCGCCCGAAAGTGTTTGAGGGGGTTTCTGAGGCCAAAACGTGTTCGAAGTAATACGCTTGAATATGTGGGGCCTATTGCGGTTCCTCTATATGACCGATTAAAAAAGCCTATCAGGAAGTACGATTTCTTCTTTCTGATAGAGCAAATCGTAGATGCAACGCAGAAACTTCAGAAAAATGCTCTTCCGTGGAACAAAGTGGTTTGGGACCTTCGCCATGCTTACATCAATGAAACAACAAAAGAAGTCCAACTCATCTATTTACCATTAGAAGACGTATCCGTACAGGTAAATATTATTGAGTTCCTTGAAAGCATTGTTTACTCAGCAAGCCCCGTAGATGAACGAGATTGCGATTTTGTTTCAAGATTCGTGTATTACCTCAAGAGCCTATCGAATTACGACCCTGAAAAGATTGAAGCATATATTGCACGGGAGGATCGGAGCATCGTAAATACCATTAAGAAACATACAACTGGCGGTAGTGGGTTCATGACCGATAAGCGCAAGGATTATTACGAGCACTATGGGAACAGAGCTTCCAATGACGATGCGACAGATTTGCTTTCGGAGTCAGATGAGCTTACAGGACTGCTGCGGGATGATGAGGCAACAGGCTTGCTTACAGATGATTCTGATGAGGCAACCGGACTGTTGAACGATGGTGATGAAGCAACAGGCTTGTTGAATGACGATGATGAAGCAACGGGGCTGCTGGCGGAAGAAAGCGTCCATTATCCTACTCTATATCGGGTTTTAACCGAAGAGCATATCAGCGTTAACAAGCCTGTGTTCCGGCTTGGAAAAGAACGCAGCTATGTAGACTATTTTGTTACGAATAATAACGCTGTAAGCAGAGGACACGCAGACATTATAACAAGAGGTAATCGGTACTTTGTGCGGGATCTGAATTCTAAGAACAAGACTTTTATTAACGGCCAAGCAATTCCGGCACAGTATGAGTGTGAAATCTTCGATGGAAATCGTCTGACTCTAGGAAATGAAGAGTTTATTTTCAATACATAAGCAACAATAAAACCAAAGGAGACGAGATGATGCGATTTGCAGCAACGGCAGATACCGATATCGGTATTTCCAAGAATACGAATCAAGATAGTGTTCTTATAAAGCACGCATCGTATGACGGCGGCGAAGTGTTGCTTGCTGTGATATGCGATGGTATGGGTGGCTTAGCTAGAGGTGAGCTGGCCAGTGCAACAGTTATTCGAGCTTTTGCGAAATGGTTTGATGAAGAACTCCCGTATGAACTGGAAAACGTTGATCTAAAAGTCATTGGCGGAAAGTGGTCATTGATGCTGAAGGATCTGAATGTTCATATTTTAGAAGCATCAAAAAAATATTGCCGCAGCGGTGAAGCAATGGGAACAACCTTTACCGGAATCCTATTCGTTGGCGATCAGTACGTAATTGCTCACGTAGGTGACACTCGTGTATATCAGATTACTTCTGATATGAAGCAGCTTACAACGGATCAAACCTTCGTGGCCAGGGAAGTTAGCCGAGGAACGATGACTCTGGAACAGGCATTGCAAGATAAGCGCAGGAATATGTTGCTGCAATGCGTAGGGGCTTCCGACGTTGTGGAGCCACAGGTTTTAACGGGCAAGACGGTAAAAGGAGCCTATATGCTCTGCTCCGACGGTTTCCGACATGAGATTACGGAACGGGAAATGTATGAATCCCTAAATCCTATAAATCTAATGAATAAAAAGGCTATGCACAGCAATGCAAAGTACTTGATTGAGCAAGTCAAGAGCCGCCAAGAGAAGGACAATATCTCCGTGGTTCTGATTAGAGCAGAATAAGGGGTAGCGGACATGACGCATGTGGGAACAGTTATTGAAGGCAAATATGAAATACTGAAAGAAATCGGCCGGGGCGGTATGTCCGTTGTTTATTTGGCGAACGATACGCACCTCAACCGCAACTGGGCAGTTAAGGAAGTCAGGAAAAAAGGAAACGGGAAAAACGACGAGATCGTTGTGAACAGCTTGCTGGCTGAGGCCAATATGGTCAAGCGGCTAGACCATCCAGCGCTGCCTCGAATTGTCGATATTATTGATAACGGCAGTACCATCTATATTGTGATGGACTTCATTGAGGGTGAGTCCCTAGACAAGATTCTCAACGAGTATGGGGCGCAGCCGGAGGATAAGGTAATCGAATGGGCTATGCAGATTTGCGATGTGCTTTCTTACCTCCATTCTCAGAAACCGCCGATTATCTATCGGGACATGAAACCGGCAAATTTGATGTTGAAACCAAATGGGAACATCAGCATTATCGACTTTGGTATTGCACGAGAGTATAAAGAACAGAATCTGGCGGACACTACAGTGCTTGGCACTAAGGGGTATGCTCCTCCTGAGCAATATAGCGGGCAGACAGATCCGCGGTCAGATATCTTTGCTTTGGGCATGACAATGCACCATTTGCTGACAGGCATCGACCCCAGAAATGGAGAACCATATGCTCCGGTACGTCAATGGAACCCGGAACTTTCGGAAGGTATCGAGGCTATTATCAACAAGTGCGTGGAACCGGCGGCAGAGAATCGGTATCAAAGCTGTGCAGAATTACTGGTCGATTTGCAAGACCCAAGCAAGGTAACAAAGGGATGGCGCAAGAAGTTAAAGAGGAGATTGTTTTCTTTTGTTGGTGCTGCTGCGCTTGCAATTGTGGCCGGTATTGCAGGGCTTGCATTAAATCTGGCTGCGACGCAAGTGAATAACCAAGATTACGACCTGAAGATCAATTCTTCCGATCCAACGGGATATTATGAAGCTATCACCATTTATCCAGCCCGAATAGACGCGTATAACAAGCTCATTGAATACTATAAGAATTATGGTGCAGAGAATGACAGCATTACCCGCATTGGAAATGAGATTGAAAAAAATGCTGACCAACTTGATACATCTCTTCCGGAAGTTGCCAAGCTGTACTACGACATTGGAAAATTATACTTCGCAGATTACGATGGCGCATTGAAGGCTAGAGCAGCTAATGCGAAGGGCTATTTTGAAGTAGCAGCAGGCGGTACAGCGAACTTTGACAAGAAGGACATTGCTTCCTGCTATTATTCCATATGTAAGTTCATGACAAGCCAGAGCACAACTTCAGAACATGCGTTATCTGACTACACAGAACTTTTCAACGAGATTAGTCAGGCAATGAGTGTTGTCGAGAAAGCTGATGACAACGAAGCGAATTACGATAAGATTTCCCTCTACTATGTGACGGTCCTGCTTATCAATGACCAGTCCAAGTATATGGCAGGAGTGGGTTTTGACCAGCAGGAAGCATTGAGTATGATGGAAAGCACCTACAAAAAGTCTGTAGCCATTACATCAACGCTTCCCTATGTTACTGATCTACAGGACAAAATCAAAAGCGACTATCAGACGTTTGTGACCTCTGTAAACAACAACTACAATGAGGTTGCTAAACGTCAGAATGGAGGCAATTAAATGGCTGAAACACTGTCAATGTTGTCAATTATCTCCTTCATAGTTGCTGGTGTGGCGCTTGCAGTAGCCATTTTCCTGTGGATATTCTTTAAGATTCCTCGTGTTATTGGGGACTTGAGCGGTCGCAATGCAAGAAAATCTGTTGCGAGAGTTAGAGCTAGCAATGAAAAATCGGGAGATAAGTCCTACCGACCGAGTGCGGCAAATGCGGCAAGAGGAAAACTGACCAGCACAATGCCGCAAACACAACCCGAGCAGGCGACGGAAGAAATAAAGCCTGTTGGAGATATGCCAGAAACCGGTTTGCTTGCCGAAAACAGAGCCAAAGGGGCGGAAGAATCAGGCACGGAGCTATTGGCCAAAGATGAACCAACAGGAGTTCTATTTGACGAAAATGCCACAGAACCGCTTACAGGCCATCCCAATGGAGTCAAGCAGCACGTCGTCAGAGGAAAAAAGCTTCAGATGATCGAGGAAGTCATACTGATTCATACCGACGAGGTGATTGAATGAGTCGCGGGCGATATGAATATCGGGTTAAAGAAATTCGCTGGTTATTCTGGATAGCTGTTGGATGCTTTGCAGCACACGCTATAAGTTACCTTTTGATGCCTGCGGCTATGAGGATATCCGAGAATAATGGATTTAAGGGATCACGGATGTTGGTGGGTTGCATATTTTGGCTTCCGCTATTATTAGGTTACATTTTAGTTATTCTTGCAAATTTGGAAAGAAAAACATTTATTCGCTCTCGACTAGATGGAGATATCTCCATGCAGTGCCATATGGGAGTTGTTACTTTCTTTTCAAATACTCCGGCAGTTATTGCCGATGCTGCACTGCTGGCAGGAAGCATTGCACTGGTAATTATCTATTTCGGCGACGTGGCAAATCAATACATTACCTATGTAATGCTGGCGATTGTAAGTTTCTCATTAAATATGCACGGGCTGTTTAATGGGAGAATATATAAAACCACAAAATATAAACGAACGAGGAGAGTCGAAAATCATGAGTAATGCAAAGACAAGCATCTCTCGCAGATTTCTAGCAGCTTTACTGTCGTTTGTGTTGGTATTGGGCTTGTTGCCTACCTCAACACTCACGGCATTTGCTGCCACGGCGGAGCACCCAGATGCGATCACTGTTTCTGTTACAGATCAGGACGGTAAAGCCCTTGCGGGCGTGACGGTTGCGTACAGTGTTAGCTCCACAGCAAACGGAGATGATTATGCATCCGGAACCGTTACAACCGATGCAAATGGCTGCGTCGAGGTTTTGGCAAAAGATAAGTATGTTGCTGACGATCTTACCTTATCTGCAACTGCTGCTCTGACGGATTATATATATGCTGACGGCAGCGGAAGAATTGAGGGGGCTGCAATTACTTCGGATACGCAGGACTTCGTAATTCAGCTTCGCAGCACCAAGATTCCTGGGGTAACGGTTGCTGCAAACAGCGGGCTTGTATATCAAAAAGGCACGGCACAGAGTTTGGTAACCGTAGCTGGAATTAATGAGCAGACTGATACTGTCATCTACAAAATTGACGGTGAAGATGTTGCCGAGCCAAAGCGGGAAAATGCCGGTACATATGCTGTTGAAGTAACGGTTCAGAGAGACGGTTATTCAGATTTTGTGTTCTCTGAGAATGTTACCATTGCGAAAGCGGAGATTACCGATATTGTTATTGCAGAAGTAACTGCTCCATACAATGAGAAAGATCAAAACATTGTGGCGCTGACAGGAAAATTCTTGAAGGACGATGATGTGCACTGGTATGTCAACGGCAGCGATACTGGCTCTGCTGAAATTCCACAGGCAATCGCTGTTGGTAAGTACGCAGTTCGGCTTACAGTAAACCGTGGTAATAACTACGAACTCTTCGACAAAATCGTAAACTCTGAGATTGTCCTCGGAAACATTGACCTTGGTGATTTGAAAATTACCGCTAATGAGCTCACCTATAACGGAAATGATCAGGAAGCGATTACTGTAAATAACCAGGGAGACTACACCTTGCAGTATCGCCTTAGCGAGACGGATACTTGGAAAGAATACGACAAGGCCGGAAACTCTGTTCCTATGGTGAAAAATGCGGGTGATTACACTGTTTATATTAAGGCTGTCAAGGATAGCTATAATGATAAAGAGTATCCTGAATTTCCGTTGAATGTTCATGTCGAGAAGGCAGAGCAAAGCCTTGCATTTAATCATTACACAGGGACAACAGGCACAGATCAGATTTCTGGTGAAGTTCCCTATGGTAAAACATACGATTTTGCTGCAACCGATAGCAAATCACTTGCAGGCGGCTCCATCTCCTATGAAATTGAGACGGATGAAGAGGATATCGCTTCGATTAATGCAGAAACCGGTCTGCTGACTGTTAATTATCCTGGAACAATTACAGTTAAAGCTACGCTTACCGGAAACGATAATTACAAGGACTGTGTGATTACATATACCCTGGACGTTTCTGGTGCTGTTGCCGCAGAAGGTAACTACATCTATTTTGAAAAGGGCGAAGTGAGTTATACTTTAGGCACGGATTCCACGATTTCCACCCAAACTGCCACAAAGAGGAACAACAAAATCCGGGGTCGGATTTCTTATACACTTGATCAAGAACCGGGCGTACGCATTGGTTTATATGATGGAAAGGTTACTGTCACCGATTATGATGCGCTTGCCGATGCCATCCGTAAGACAACGGACGGAGTGCTCAAATTAACCGTTACCGCTACGAAGCCAAAAAGCGGCAGGTACGACAAAGATACGGCAAGATACATTATCACAGTCAAGTTCGAAGAAACACCCAGCGATCCGTATACACTTCCGGAAGTCGATGGGTGGAACGGATGGTACAAGTCAAATGTAATTGTTACCCCTAAAGAGGGCTACGAAATTGCACAGGCAGCATCTTCCGCGTTTTCGGCTACTACGGTATTGACGAGCCAAGGTGCGGATGCTCGATATGTGTATCTGAGAAATTCGGCAACCCACGGTATTACAGACCGAATTGCAGTTAACATTAAGATTGACACTGTTAAACCCGATGCTGCCAAAATGAAGATTTCCTATTCGGAGTCTATCATGGACAAGGTCCTTTCCGCGATTACCTTTGGCTATTATAACCCCAGCGTTACCGTTACTTTTACAGCAGAAGATGAAACGTCCGGCTTGAACTATCTTGACTGGAAATATACACGGCAGGATGGAGCCAGCACGGCAAACCTTGCTGAAGAGAGCGGAACCCTGACTTTTGTTGATGGAAAAGCAGAACTAACTCTGACAGGGTCTGATGTGAAACAGTATCGGGGTAATTTGTCCTTTACTGCAACGGATAATGCTGGGAATACCAGTGATCTTAAGACGGATACGGATCATGTTATCGTTGTTGATACGATTGCCCCGACCCGTGAGGTATCCTACGCTGCCCCCAAAACAGAACTCGATGGTAAAAAGTATTTTGACGGCGACGTTGAACTGACATTCACCGTAACTGAAACCAACTTCTATGAAGAGGACTTTGCGGTTCGGGTATCCAAGAATGGCGGAGCAAAAGAACGGGTCTATCCGACTTGGGAAAAATCTGCGGAAGCAGATAATGTCTTCATTGGCAAGTACACCTTAACCGGTGATGGGGATTATGTGGTTTCTGCTGAATACAAAGATCGCTCCAGTAATCAGATGCAGGAATATCAGTCTGATGTGCTTGTTATTGATACGATCAATCCGGTCATTGAATTCTCCTACAATGAGGCAAAACAGGAGACAACAATCATTGTAACCGAGCATAACTTCCGTCCGGAGGATATCGTTGCAACGGTGACGGCAACGGATGTGAACGGGAACGAGGTCAGCAGCAATGATTTGAATGCCGAATTGCACTCTGATAAGTGGACGCACGATGGAGATACGCACACCTTTACGACTGCTAATTACATAAACGGTATCTACACAATCAAATTTGATTATGTGGATTTGGCCAAGCGGACTGGTACGTTCACAACGGATGCGTTTAATGTTGACCACGATAGCCCATCGGCTCCGAAAATCAGTTACAGTAAATCTCTGCTTGATACGGTACTCGGCAGTATCTCCTTCGGCTTCTACAACCCAGCAGTGGATGTAACATTTACATCTTATGATAGCTTTACGGGTGTAGACTACTTCACTTGGTCCTATGTGAAGCAGGCTGGTGCCAGCGCTGTTAATGTTTCCGCTTATGAAGAAGCGAAGATTGCTGCGCAGCAGGATAGTGCGGACAAGTCGAAATATACGGCGACAGTTACACTTCCTTTACAGGAAGCTGAACAGCTTCGTGGCAGCATTGCAGCAACGGCAACCGACAAGTACAGCAATGTCAGTGAAAAGACAACTGATTCCGGTAAAGTGATTGTCGTAGACACGATTTCTCCTGCCATGACCGTGGAATACAGCGCAGAAAGCAATAAGGTCGGAACTACGCTCTATTACGGCAATGACAAGAGTGGTAAGGCAGAAATTACTTTCAAAGTTACTGAGGCGAATTTCTTCGCGGAAGATGTAGTTGTAAAGGTTTCAAGAAATGGTGAAACTGCCGTAGCTGTTTCGCCGTCCTGGACAGATGTCAGTGCGGATGAGCATATCGGAAGCTACACGCTTTCCGGCGACGGCCATTATATTGTGTCCGTTGAGTATAAGGATCGTTCCAACAATGAGATGGCATCCTATACCTCTGATATGATTACAATCGATACCATCAATCCGGTAATCAATGTTGCTTACCAAAACAACATGAAAACTGATACGCTGAAGGACAATGATGGAAACAGCCGGGACTACTTCGACAAGACGCAGACGGCAGTTGTTACCATTACCGAACACAATTTCAACCCGAAAGAGGTCGATTTCCAAATTGTTGGAAAAGATGTCGCAGGCGAAAAACGCAATGTCAACGACCTGATTTCCATGTCTGAGTGGAGACCCAACGGTGATGCTCATGTTATCACGATCACCTATTCTGGTGATGCAAATTACACCTTTGATGTAGATTACAGTGACCTTGCGAAGAACGCTGCCGAAGATTATGCAGCAGATCATTTTACCATCGATACAGTAGCACCTCGGGTTACTGGCGTTTCCTACAGCACAAGCATCTTGGAAACGGTACTTTCTAACATTACCTTCGGTTTCTACAATGCAAAGATGACTGTCACCATCACAGCGGAAGATGATACAGCCGGTGTTCACAAGTTTGATTACAGCTATCTGACGGCTGCTGGGGTTAGCTCAGTCAACGCCCAGCTTCTGAATCAGGCTATAGATGAAGCTGATATCAAATACTCCAATGGCGGTAAAACAGCTAGCATGACCTTTGAGATTCCCAAGATGGTTCTCGGAAGCGATAACCAGTTTAACGGAACTGTGGAATTTGACGTCATTGACCGTTCCGGCAACATAGTTGAGCAATCTGAGAGTAAGCGCATTGTCGTAGATAATATCGCGCCTACTGCAACAGTTGCTTACAACACGCCCGTTAATGAGGAAAATGGCATTTCCTACTATGATGGCGACATCCACGGAACGATCACAATCAATGAGGCAAACTTCTATGCAGACGATGTTTCTGTGCTGGTTTCCAGAGATGGTGGTACAGCACAGGCGTTGGCGACTTCTTGGTCTGATAGCAGCGTAGATACCCACGTTGGTACGTTCACACTGACGGATGATGCGGATTACATTGTAACGATTAATTATCGTGATAAATCCGGTAACGCAATGACTGAGTATCGGTCCAACCAGCTTACAATCGATACAAAGATTGAGGAGCCTACCTACACAATTAATGGGGTCGCAAAATCTGGAGACAATGGTGGCGCATACAAGGATGCAGCAAATATTGGTTTCAGCTTTGAGGATCAGAATTTCGATACGCAGACTGTTAAGCTGATTCGCACCCGTTTCAACGAGACCAAGGATGTCACAGCGGAGTTTGTCAAGGTGGGGCTTAACGATAAGGGTGGCTCTGGTTCCTTTGATATTGCTAAGAAGGTTGACAATGATGGTATCTATGTCTTGACCGTCACGATGAAGGATAAGGCCGGACATTCTACCGAGTCGCATGTGAAGTTCACCATTAACCGCTTTGGTTCTGTCTACGAATACAGTGACTATTTGAGTTCCCTTATCAAAGATGGCGGGCAGTATATTGCTAAGAACGGTGATGCTGCAATTACGGATGACCTTGTCATTACTGAGTACAATGCAGACAGAATTGTGAGAGGCTCCCTGAAGATTGTAATTACCAGAGATGGTGAAACAATCGACACAAAGTTTGCTGCAAATCCCGAGGCCTCCGACAGCACAGCAATCGGCTCCTCTGGCTGGTATCAGTATGTATATACCATCAGCAAGGATAACTTCATTGAGGATGGCGTGTACAATATCACAATCACCTCTGAAGATGCCACTGGCAACACATCCACAAGTGTTCCTGACAACTCCATTGACAAAAACGGCGACAAGATCCTCGATGTAATGACCTTTACGGTGGATACTACTGCACCTGAGATTAGAAACATTGTTGGCTTGGATAAAAAAATCGTCAATGCACAGGAACAGCTTGTCAAGTACACTATTGTTGATGTTGGCGGGCTGAAGCAGGTTGATGTTGTAGTCAACGGCCAGACTGTGGATACAATTACGGACTTTGGCGATGATCTGAACAGCTTTTCTGGTGAGTTTACACTACGTGAAAGCAATGATGCACAGACGGTTCAGATTAAAGTTACCGATCTTGCTGGAAATATCACGGATACCGCATCTGACGACTTCAACCCGGGTGAACTGTATGTGTTCAACGATGTGATTACTGTTTCTACGAACTTCTTCGTTCGCTGGTATGCAAATACCGCCCTATTCTGGGGCTCCATTGGTGGCGTTGTTGTCGTGACGGCAGCAATTTGGATTTTTATTGCAGCTAAGCGCAAAAAAGAAATCGAAGAGAAGTAACGTTCATTAACAAAAGGAAACCGCTCTGCCCGTGCTTGATGCACGGGCAGGCGGTAAGCCCTTTGTTAGAATTTGAATTATGAACTTTCATAGTCCAAATTGTGGCAAAGGATTTTTGGCGGAAGGGTTATGCAGTATGAATTCACTAACTACAAATGGAAAACTGACAGAAATGGATTGCGGCGCAAATTTTGCGGTCATTCTTAAAGATAATGCCTTTTTCCTCCCTACAGAATATAAGGTACTTCAAAGTCAAAAAGATGGTTGCTTTGTAAAATGTATGAGGATGCTGTATAACGGGAAAACGGAATTATACTACTTTGCCGGAGAACTAAAGTCTCTCTCATCCCTGTTATCCACAATCGATGCCGAACGTTTCCTGACTGTTCTTTGCAATTTGCTTGGAGCAATTATTAATGTACAAAGCAATGGCTTTCTAACTTGCAGGAACATCGATGCATCCTTTGAGAGAATCTATATTGATCCTAATACTTACAAAGTAAACTTAGTCTATCTTCCGCTTAAAGAGAACTTATTTGATGATGATACTGCGTTCGAGAATGAAATCCGGACATCTTTGGTTAAGTTGATCGCTGGATTAGCCGCTTTATCGACGCCGAAAATGATGCAGGTTTCTGCTGACCTGCAAAACGGATTGTTGAATATGGAAAGCTTGTACGCCAAATTAAGTGGTAAGGTAGCTTCAGTTCAAAATGGTAGTGGCACACAACAAGGAAACAGTGCCGCCTCTGGTTGCAGGTTGAAATTCGTTGCAATGAATGCTCCTGCAAGGTTTGAGATTGTGGTGAATAAGAGTGTTTTCATGATTGGGAAGAAAGACACAAACGACGGAGTTATCACTTTTAATAAGATGATAAGCCGTGTTCACTGTAAAATAACCAGTAGCCGAGGCCAATATTGGATTACAGATTTACAGAGTTCTAATGGAACATTCATTAACCATGCAAGACTCCAGCCCAATCAACCATACGAGTTGAAGAACGGGGACATCGTTCGACTCGCAAATTCGGATTTTCAGGCTGTAATTGATTAAAGGAGATGACGGAATGTCTAAGGCGCGTGTAATCGTTGCGGACACTGATATAAACTACATCATTCCGTTGCAGCTCAAGTTTGCAGAGGAGTTCTTTGATGCGATAGATTTGGAGATTATTTCTGATAGAAGCTATTTCGAGGAATTGTTTGCATCGCCGCAGAAAGCCGATATTCTTGTTGTATCGGAGGAGTTGTATGACACTTCCCTTCAACGCCATAATATCAGCAATATCTTCTTGATGACGGAACAATATGAGGAAAATCAGACTGCAGAGCTGAACGTAAATCGGATTTTCAAGTATACCAGCATAAAAGAGATTTTTAATGAAATTATCGGCAAAAGTGCCAGTGAGTTGAAGATCCAAAAGGAGAACCAGAAACCCAAAATTGTGCTAGTTTATTCCGCCTGCGGTGGTACGGGAAAAACAACAATTGCCCTGGGTATTGCTGCCGCTCTTACACAGAACTATAAAAAGGTTTTGTATATCAATGCAGCCAGATTGCAAACGTTCCAGTGCCGGATGGAGAACCAGACGCCTATTACAGCGAATGATGTGTATGCCAAGCTTGGTAGTTCTGATGAAAACCTATACAATGAAATTAAACACATTGTGCGGCACGAAGATTTCTTCTACCTGCCGCCATTTAAGGCAGCAATAATGTCCTTGGGTATAGAGTATTCAATTTATTCCAGTATTGCTTCTTCTGCAAAAAGGAGCGGAGAATTTGATTTTATTATTATTGATACCGATAGCACCTTCGATGAAGACAAAGCTACACTTTTGGGTCTCTCAGATAAGGTGATTATCATAACGGCACAGTCTTTAATGTCTGTAACGGCGACCAACAGGCTGGCATCCAATATTAACAACATTGAAACGGACAAGTACCTGTTTGTGTGTAATGACTTTTCAAAGGATGAGGATAATTATTTGATATCACCTGACGTGCCGGTGAAATTCACAGTTAGCGAGTATATCGAGCATTTTGCACACTGCGAAAAGATGTCTATTGCCGAGCTTTCAAAAAAGACGAGCATTCAGAAGACAGCATTCCTTGTGATATGAGGGGTAGATAAGGATGGATAAAGAAACGGCAGTTGTGATTTTCAATGCCACAAAGAGAAATATTTTTGTGGATTTGGAGATTCCGCTATTCATTTCAGCAAACGATCTGGTCATTGCATTAAACGAGGCTTTTGATTTAAAAATCGACACCTCAGATATTAAGAACTGTTATTTAAAATCTGAGCGCCCGATTGCTCTTTTAAAAGGGAATAAAACGCTGTTGGATTTTGGTATCCGCAATGGCAGCGTAATTTACTATACAGAATAGGAGGCAAGCAGGAATGAAAAGATATAGAGTTACACTTTCAAGCAATACTATCTATACGGAGATCGAACTTGCTTCCGATATGCAGCAGGTTAAGGTTGGAACAAGGATTGACAGTGATGTGCGTTTGCATAAAGAACTGTTCTTTGGAGATGTTGAGCTTTTCTTTGTAAAAAAAGGAGAAGACTGGACTGTCCGCTGCTCCGATAATCTTTATCTCAATGTTGGCGATATACGAAAACTCATGTCCAAAAATCTATCGCACGGAGATGCCATTGAAGTGAAATACCAAGATTCTGGGATAGAGGTATTTACCCTTTCTTTTGCATTAGATTTTGACTATGAGAGCAGGAAGTACAATCTCGAGATAGATGTATCTAAAAAAGGAAATATCATCATTGGAGGAGGTGTAAATGCTGACATAGCTATTTTTGATGATAACATCGGTACTGATCGTCTTGCTTTGAAAATCGATGGTGATACTGTATTAGTAATTGATGATAATTCTCGGTATGGGGTGTTTGTGAATGGGTCCAGAATATCAAAACAAAAGCCAATTTCAGATGGCGATTTCTTCTCAATTGCTAATTTCAGCTTCTATTACAAAGGAGGAAAACTTTACACCGATGAGAGCCGCAATGTTCAATTAAATGGACTTGAGTCCCAATCCCTCAATCAGCAGTCGACGCATTTTACATATCCCAATTATACAAGAAACACACGCATTGAATACTGTTTACCAGAGGCAGAGATTGAAATTAAACAACCTATCCCTAAGCCGCAAAAAAACAAGAAGAATCTTATTCTGTCTCTAATCCCATCCATTGTTATGCTAATCCTTATGGTTGTTATGCGCGGAATCCTTGGCGGAGGAGGCACTTTTGTAATCTACAGCGTTTGCTCCATGGGAATCGGTATCGTAATGTCTATCGTCACCTATTTTTATGATGGAAATGAGCATAAGAGGGCGCAGGAAAGACGCGAAAGAGAGTACCGCGAATATATTCACCAAAAGGAACAGACTATAATCTCGGCGCGAAACAATGAGCTTAGAATTCGGAATCTAATATACGAATCTTTAAATGACAGTATACAGGAAGTTCTCATGTTCGGAAAGCGCCTTTTCGAAAAGTCGAGTCACGACAAAGATTTTCTGGATATTTACCTTGGAACGGGTACGGTAGAGGCAATGGTTCCCGTCAAGTATACACAACAAGATTTTATAGACATAGAAGATACGATTGCACAACTACCGGCAGAGATTGAGCAAAAATACCATTATATAAATAATGCTCCAATAATATCTCACTTCAATTTATCTAATGGCGTTGGGGTTGTCGGCACTAGGCCTTCTCTTTATAGCATTATGAAGAATATCACATTAGACTTGGCCATTCGACACTTCTATAAAGAAATAAAAATGTACTATGTTTTCGATGAATCTGATTGCAAATCCATGGAGTGGGTTAGATGGATTCGGCATACTTACAATGATGAAATTGGTATTAGAAACTTCCTTTGCGATGATGAGAGCAGGAAAATCCTCCTTGAGAACCTGTATTCAGTTTTATCCGCTAGAGAGATTGCTAAGCAAGAAAACGACGCTTTGGAGTTTAATACGTATTATGTCGTATTTGTACTAGATTCTTCACCAATCCGTAAACATCCGGTATCCAAGTATATTGAGAATTGCAATAGATATGGCTTTACATTTGTGTTTTTCGAAGAGTATGAAGAACTATTGCCGAGGGGATGCACGGAAGTAATTAGGCTGGATAGCAATCAAACTAATGGTATTCTTCTTGAAAGCAACAACGGAGATATTCTGACGGAATTCACTTATAAAGGTATTTCCGATACTTTGGCGGAATTGGTTGCGCTAAGGCTTGGCGCGATTACTGTTGAAGAGGTTAGTCTGGAGAGTGAACTAACACAAAGTATCTCCATGTATGATTTGCTTAATATTTTTAGCGTAGATGATCTTGACCTCAAAAAAAGATGGGAGTCATCACAAGTATTCAAATCAATGGCTGCTCCACTCGGTGTCAAAACTAAAAATGAAGTTGTATACCTTGATATAAGCGATAAAGCCAGTGCACATGGACCGCATGGCCTAGTTGCGGGTACAACTGGATCAGGAAAGAGCGAGATATTGCAGACATATGTGCTGTCTATGGCTACGCTATTTCACCCTTATGATGTCGGCTTCGTTATTATTGACTTCAAAGGTGGTGGCATGGCAAATCAGTTTAAAAATCTACCTCATATGATGGGGGCGATTACAAATATTGATGGGCGAGAAATCAATCGTTCGCTCCTGTCGATTAAGGCGGAATTGGTTAAACGGCAATCCTTCTTTGCACAAGCTGGCGTAAATCATATCAATGATTACATAAAACTGTACAAAAAAGGAATTGTGAAGCAACCACTACCTCATTTAATTATCATTGTAGACGAGTTTGCGGAATTGAAATCGGAATTTCCGGATTTTATGAAGGAGTTAATTTCCGCTGCACGTATTGGTAGAACACTTGGTGTACACTTAATTCTCGCCACGCAAAAGCCTGCAGGGGTGGTCGATGCTCAGATTTGGTCAAATTCTAAGTTCAAGCTTTGCTTGAAAGTACAGACCAAAGAGGATAGTAATGAGGTAATCAAATCCCCACTTGCTGCTGAGATTGTTGAGCCTGGACGTGCCTATTTTCAAGTTGGCAACAATGAAATCTTTGAACTTTTTCAATCTGCGTATAGTGGCGTAAAGGTTGCAGATGATGGTGACGATAAGGCAAAGGCTTTTGCAATATATGCCTTGAATAGTTGGGGAAAGAAAGAGATTGTTTACACAAATAAAAAGAAAAATCGCACAGAGAATGCTAAAACACAGTTACAAGTAATTGTTGATTACGTTGAAGACTATTGCAGATCGTCTAGTATTGCTGCATTGAGCGGAATTTGCCTGCCGCCGCTTGCAGATACGATTAAGAAGGAGACGCTATTTTCCTTTACTCGCCCGACACAAGGAATCTCGGTTCCCATCGGCATTTATGATGATCCTGAGCATCAGGATCAGGGCAATTATTGTGTTGAATTGTCTGAGAATAACACTTATATCATAGGCTCTGCGATGACAGGAAAGACAACGCTTCTTCAGACAATACTTTTACAACTAATGAGCTATTATACTCCCAATGATGTTAATGTCTATATCATTGACTGTGGGAACATGACTCTAAAGGTGTTTGAAGGCTCCAATATTGTAGGAGGTGTTGTGTTAACTGCTGAAGAAGACAAAATCGCGAATCTATTCAAATTACTCTTCCGCACCATGAACGAACGTAAAAAAGCATTCTCAAAGAAAGGGCTGGGTACACACAGAGCATATGTTGAAGCAGGGTATTCTGATATGCCGCAGATTATATTAATGATAGATAACATAGCGGCATTTAAGGAATACTACGACAATTTGTCGGATGACTTTCTCGCTCTTTCAAGAGAAGGCAACAGTTTGGGAATATCGATTGTTGCAACTGCATCGCAAACTAATGCGATGAACTACAAGGCTTTATCCAACTACGGCACACGAATATCTTTCGTGTGTAACGACTCAAATGAATACATGAACCTCTTTGATCGGTGCAGGATGGAGCCTAAAGATACTGCAGGACGTGGATTATGTGTCATCGATAAGCGGATTGTAGAATTCCAGACTGCACTTTGCGTCGAAGGTGACAAGGAGTATATTCGGGTAGAGAATATTAAAACGGCGATTGTTAAGGCAAATCACCAATACGAGTCGCTGCATGCCCTCCCTATTCCGGTTGTGCCAGACATTATTAGTTTTAAGAATGCTAAGGAAAACAAGGAACTGTATACATCCGCTTATAGAATCCCCATGGGAATTCAGTATTCAACAGTTCAATATGCAATGCTAGATTTACAGACTATGGGACTCATAGCGACGCTGGGACGAGAAAAAAGTGGTCGAACGAACTTTGTTAAACATATGATGGCTGCGATTCAGGCCAATATCTTTAACTCTGTAACCGAAGCCTATGTTGTTGACAACCCGGCGAGGACTTTGCAATCCGTAAAGGACTATGGCTATGTCGAAAAATATACAGCGGATATAACGGAACTCGGCAGTATAGTAGCATATCTTGAAAAGGCACTGGTGGAGCGTCAAGAACGCACAGCGGAATGTGATGGATATTCTATAGATGAAGAACCTTTGTTGTTACTAGTGATTGAAAACGATAGGCTGTTTGAGTATTTACAGACGAACAAAGATGTTTCTACACAAATCGTTCAACTTCTCAAGAAATACAGGAAGTACAAGTTCGCAATTATCTTATCGGAAATCGATAATGCAAATGTTCCGTTCAATGCACCGGAGTTCATGAAGTTCATTAAAGAAAATAAACGGTTCATTTTCTTTGATGATATTGGAAACATGAAATTCTTCGATGTTACCGCGAAACAGCAAAAAGAGAATTCTAAGCCGCTGAAGCAAGGGGATGCATTTGTATCTTTCAATGGTGATATCGAAAGAATTAAAACAATTCTATATGAGGAGGAATAACGGTGGCTAATTCGGGAGCTGAAAGAGTCGATATTGCAATGTTTGATGATGCCTTGGAAAAATTCAAAACAGCAATTAGCGTATTCGATTCTGCGATGGCAACAATGAACTCCCAAACACAGACTCTCCTGAACAATTGGGAGGGTAAGGGAAAAGATGCATTTAGTGATGCGTATACACAACTCAAAACTGCAATTAAGGATGAAACTGAGAACCTTGTTGCGATTCGTGACGACCTTCAGGCTATAAAGGATTCATATGTCGATTGGGATACAGAATCCGGAAAAGTTATTGGCGAAAATACTGCTGGATGAGGTGGATAAGATGACAAACAAGCAGAAATTGGCCAAACTGTGCAATATTCGGACCGATCTTCAAGATGACGGTGACCACATTGCGAAGATTAACTCGAAGATACAAGCTGTTGCCGACGACTTTACAAGTCTTTTTAAATTGGCTTCTAATAGTTCCGCAGTAAAAGCTAAAATTGAGGCATTAAAAGAGCCTACTCAAAGTGCTGACTCAAGCCTCCAAAGCGCAATTTTATATTGCCAATACGAGATAAATCGGGTTTCTGCGGATATTGATGCAGAAGCAAATAAAAAAAAGTAGAAAGGAGGATCACAGTGAGTACTTTGTGTATTGATTATGGATATGAAAGCAGTTTTAGAAGGTCTATTAAGACTGCAAAATCTGAGCTAAATAAGCGTGTTGACGACTATGAGAATATTGCCAACAGAGCTAGAAGTATACCCAGTTCCACAAGTAATACATCCAATTGTGCGTATTATGCAAAGAAAAAGTATCAGCAAATTCAAGGGAAAATCGATAAGCTTTCTACGCTTGACCGCCAGGTAGACGCGTTTGTTGAGCATGTAAAAGAAGCTGATAAGCGTGTGGCTTCCCGCATTAAAAAGGATACGAAATCCTTTAAGAAGCGGACGGGCATTGGAAAGAACAGCAAGTCATTGTGGGCATCGATTTGTGAAGGTATAGGTGATTTCTTTACCTGGGTTGGAGGAGAGGCATCTGAAGTTTGGAATAACGTCAAGCAATGGTATGAAGACAATAAATATTGGATTAATATTGTCGTAGATGTTGTTCTTGTCGTTGCAGCTGTAGCAGCCTGTATCGGAACTGGTGGGCTTGCACTTGCAGTTAATATCTTCTTTGTTGTAGATTCGGTATGTGATCTAATATATGATGGGGCTGCGGCCTACCAGTATTATGTCGAGGGAAATGAAGCTGAGGCTGAACGGCTATCAGGTAAGGGCGGCAAGGATGCTTTTATGTGGATTGGAAGACAGGCGGATAACCTATTTGGCACAGACTTCCTTGAGGGAACGATGGGGGTTATTCACACGGGGCTTTCTATTTGTGCGATTGGATATTCTTTCTATAAAACAGGGAAGCAAATTTTGAAGGATCTCAAGTTGGACAAAATTAAAGTGAAATCCCTATTTAATGGCAACAGGAATAAGATTAAATGGGGATCGCATTTCAATAAGCAGAACATCACAAAAGCTGCTAGGAATTATTTCGGATTTAAGAGTGCCCAACAAAAAGACGTAATGAAGCTGCGTTGGAAAAAGATTCTAGGATTCAAACTCGGTGAAAAACTGATTAAAACACCAGCAAGGGCGAAGCAGCTTATTCAGATTAAATACCTCTACAAGGGTGGCAAAAAGGTTTACAAGACGGTATCCAAATTCTATAAAAACTTCACGGAAGGAAATTACAACCCATTTTCAAAGACCGCAAAGTCAGTGACTGAGTTCCTAGATGGTATAAAAGCAATTCCGTCAGGAGGTGTAGCGTGAAAAAATTTGAATTTAATTCTACCGTTTTTAACCGTCAATGGGCTTTTCCGTTTACGGTCATGCAATATGCTTCTATCACCGGCTTCATCTTAATGGTCATTGCTGTGATATTAGGAGCAACTACGGATTTACATATTACCGTTCCATCAATTATTGTGGTGTTCTTCTTTATATCTTTTGTGACTTTTCCTATTGTTAGTGTTATTAAAATTGGCTATAAACGCAGTTTGAAATGGAGTAAATTGTCAACAGAAGCAAATGTTATTATATATGATAAACTTGCAGAAAAAATGTGGACGGCGGTCGGGCATGTTGAAGAGCATCACATATACACAGTTAGCCAAGTCAATAGTATAAAACTGACGAAGCGTTATTTTTTAATTACGGGGAAAATTCACAAAGTAATCATCAATAATGATCGACTACTCGAAGAAAAGGAGACTACCACTGTAAAGATTCCCCGGGCATATTCAAACATGGAGGGGTTGGGTAAAAATGGATAATCAAGAAAAAGATATATCTCTAGTCGAAGAATACAATCAGCAAGGACGCGTGTTGTATTCATTGGATAAATATGAAGAGGCAATCCCGTATTACATAAAGGCGGAGGAAGAGGAGCCTACGTACATTCAGACATATTTTAATTTAACTGAAGTGTATGTGATGCTAGACCGTTTTGATGAAGCAAGGAAAGCGCTTAAACGAGCACAACTCATTAACAAAAACAATGGCGAGATCTATTTCCACCTTGGAAATATTGCCTTACTGGAAGAACATATTGACGAAGGAAAGCAGTATTATGCAAAGGCAGTGTCTTTGGGGTATTCGAATCCTTATGTCTATATGAATTTAGGCTCTGCATATGAAGACATTGGAGATGTTGATTCCGCTCTAAGCAACTATAACAAAGCAATCCAATTGGACAAGTATTTTGCATCTGCTTGGCTAAAGAAACTCGAATTGTACCTTACACAGGAACAATATTCTGAAGCGTTGTCAGTTAGTGATTCTATGATAGATTTGTTCCCGGATAGCTTTGAGGGATATCACTATAAATTTGCAATTCTAATGGAACTTGGCAATATTGCAGATGCAAAAATAGTTTTGGACAGAGCCATTACATTGTTTCCTGATGATCCGGGTTTTAAGCTGGATAAGGTTCATTTTCTAGAGCGAGAAAAGAACTTTGCTGAAGCAGAGAAACTGCTAGACGATTCGTTTTTTGAGGCTCCCGATTCCGCAGAATACGCAAAATTAAAAGTCCAGTTACTGCTGCAGCAAGAAAAGATCGAAGAGGCGGCTATAGTGGCAGAAAAGGCACTGAATTCAACATTTGATGAGGAGCTAAACTTTTATCTTGCTAACATCTACTTCTCTACTGAGCAGTATAGAAAAGCTGCTGAGTCCACTCAGCGTACTGTAAATGCGAATAGCCAATCTGTGTACTATTTCACTGCGCTTTATTTCAATGCTCTTGCACACAAAAAGATGGGAGAGGACACGGCCGAACAATTCAACGCTACAATCAAACAGCTTAGAGTCGCCTGCTCAAAGAACCCCGGGATGATTGACCTCTATATTTATAGAGCGCTTTGCTATAAAGAAGTGAAAAATTATGAGAGAGCGTACGAAATGGTCGATTACATACTAGCTGTATCCGAAGATGCACCTGAAGCCTTGCTTATTCGAGCAGAGATTAATAAAGAACAGGGCAAACTGAGCCAATATGAGGCCGACCGGGCTGAAGCGCTTAAGCGTAACCCAAAGCTTGCTAATATTATTATGTAAGGAGATGTAGGTATGGCAATATTCACGGTGAATATAGATACTCTACAACAGACCATTATCGCATATCAAACGGCCATTGAAGATATTGAAAATGCCATAAAGGAGGCAGAACAGGCCATTGATGTTTTGAAGGGATCTGGTTGGAGAACGAACGCAAGTCGAGCTTTCTTTGAAAATTTTGACTCAGCATGGAAAACCGATATCAACAATCGGATTAAAGCAGTTAAGCATCTGAAAAGTTGCCTTGAAAGCGCTAAAACCGACTATGATGTTCTTTTTAACGAAGTAGACCAGATTGGGAATTCACTTTAGGTATTTGCACTTCGGTGTCAAATATAATATAATAATTTAAGGAGGATATCCAAATGGCAGCACGTATTACGATTACCCCTGAGGAACTCAGAACCGCCTCTACTAACTTTGCTAATAAAGCAGGTGAGATTAGAGAGATTCTGGAGTATCTGAGATCTGAGGTGAATCGACTGGAAAGCACATGGGATGGTGCCGCTCAGGACCAGTTCTTCATGACATATGAGGAAATGGCGAAGACGATGGCTCAGTTCCCTGAAGTGGTTGATGGCATTAGTCAGCAGTTGAGTGCCGTTGCACAGACTCTGGAAGAAACCGACCAGGCACTGGCCGACTCTCTCAAGGGCTAAGAGGCAAGGATAGCCGTTGGGTTTCGTACCCAACGGCTATTTGTTATTACAATCAAATCGAGGAAGAATATGGATATTTTATTAATGGTGGCAGGGCTATTATCTGCAGTGGTATCTCTAATTTTGAGCATCATCGCAATAGTTGATGGAACATCTAAAACCGCAGCATTCTTACTTCTTATAGCCGCAATTTTGTTAATCAAGATTGGCCGTCGCATCAATAGGAAAAAGCAGAAGTAGCAATGCAGGTATTTTGGGTGTTATTCTTGCTCATTGCTATGTTAAAATTAATTTGGATATAAGGAACAGCTTGAAAACATCCTGTTATATCTTATAACGTAATTGAGAAAGTTTAGCGAGGTGGAGCTATGTCGGAAGGCAAAAATAGGTTGCTATATGTTTTGAAGTTCCTATGGCAAAACACGGACGCAGAGCATTACGCTACAACTGCGGATATTCTTACGTATTTGGATGAGCGTGGCATCTCCTGCGACCGTAAAACGATTCCCGGTGATATTCAGAAGCTTTGCGATATTGGCCTCGACATTGAGGAGGAACGCAGCAGAGAGAATCGCTATTCTTTGAGCAGTCATCTGTTTACGCTGCCGGAATTGAAGCTACTGATCGACGCTGTAGAGTCGTCCAAGTTCATCACAACGAAGAAAAGCACTGAGCTGATAGAGAAACTATCTCAGATGAGCAGCGCCCATCAGGCGACAGAGTTGAAAAGTAATCTGTATATTTCTGAGCGAGTAAAGCCAATGAATGAGCAGATATACTATTTAGTAGATAATATCAATACGGCCATTAACCACAGAAAACAAATCTCCTACCGCTACTTCCATTACGATCAGCATCGCAAGGAAGTTCCCAATAACGATGGTAAACGCTACCGCTTTTCTCCATACTTTCTGGTATGGAATGAAGATCATTATTACACCGTAGGATACAGCGAGAAGCATCAGAAAATCGGCACATTCCGTGTGGACCGAATGAAAGAGGTCAATATTTTAACGGCTGATGCAGTGGAGAAGCCTACTGATTTTAATCTGCCGGAATTTACTCGTCAGGTATTTGATATGTATGACGGCTCTACTGAAACAGTCACCCTGCTTTGCAAAAATGATATGATGAACTATATCGTAGACCGCTTTGGCGATGCAGTGGAGACTTCTCCGACAGATCACGAACACTTTGCGGCGGTTGCAGAGGTGTCCGTCAGTCAGACCTTCTTTGCATGGGTATTTCAGTTCAACGGCGATATTCAGATAAAAGGTCCGGAATCGGTGGTGGATAGATACAAGGCAATGCTGACAAGCGCATTAGACAAATAGAATCAAAACAACTGCATATCTAAAGCTATTTACATCTTACGCAAAATATGATATAATCCCTATACCCACGCTGAAAGGAGTACCGGTATGGGGATTTACTATTACAAACTGTGGGATATGCTTGAAAGCAGAAATATTACGCAGAGAGAGTTGATAGAGAACCTGCACCTTTCCACAGCAACGCTTACGAAAATGCGAAAAAATCAGACGGTGTCCATGGAGACGATAGATCTGATACGGGAATATCTTGGTTGCGATTATGGGGATATGATTACAGCTGAGCCTATGGCAGAAGGTGTGGAATTCAGCTGGCAAAAAGCATACATTGCAGCAAAAGCCAACGAAGTTTACCGTATTGCCTTGATGGAATATATGAAAACGCAATCACTCACTCCGCAGACGGTTGCAGATACAACAGCACTTTCTCTAAACACCGTAAAAGGATTTATCAAAGGTAAAACGCTCTCCTCTCGTTCCCTTGTGAAACTGATGCGGCTTGGCAGTGTATATAATGCACGGGTAGGAGAACTGCTGACAGAATATGATGTGAAAGAAAAGGCCTACTGCAACCATACCTGGGGCAGGCGAAAATGCTGCTTTGCTTATGCCCCAGTTTTTAATTCGGATACGGGCAAGTATGAACCACACTGCAATCTGGGCTTTCCGGTCAAACCTGATAAGAACGGCGATGTTTCCGGAGTAGACGGATGCCCGCATCCGAAGAATTCCAAAGAGTATGGACTCGCCGTTGAGAAATACGGTTTCCATCCACGAAAGCCAGTTGCGCATATCCTGGGTAAGGATGAGAATAATTTCTGAAAGAGGCTTAAAATCATGGAGAATAAACTTACAAGTCCCGCACAGAATAGTTTTATGGCGAACTATGAGAAAACCGATGACATCCTCCAGGATATGTGCGGGATCATTGAGTCCTCGCGAGACAGAGCGTACAAAGCCGTCAATACCGCCCTTATTCAGCGGAACTGGCTGATCGGCTATCGTATTGCAGAAGAAGAAGTCAAAGGTGCAGACCGGGCGGAGTATGGCTTAGGTGTTATTAAAAAGCTGGCAAAGGAACTGACCGCAGAATACGGAAAGGGCTTCACAAAATCAAATCTTTACAGCTTCTATTCCTTCTATAAGGCTTATCCGCAGATTTTCCAGACAGCGTCTGGAAAATCTCTTGCGGCACTTTCTTGGTCGCACTATGCTGCTCTGTTGCAGGTAAACGACCCGGCTGCCCGTGCATGGTATGAGCAGGAAGCAGCCCAGCAGACATGGAGCGTTCGCACCTTGCAGCGGAATATCTCGTCTCAGTATTACTACCGGATGCTGAAAACGCAGAAGCAGGCGCTTGTGGAGCAGGAGATGCAGGAAAAAACCTCAGCCTATCAGAATGACAAGCTGGAATTTATCAAGAATCCCATTGTCACAGAATTTTTGGGGCTTTCCTCTGACACGGACTTCACCGAAAGCGACCTCGAAAAAAGCATCTTGTCAAACCTTCAGAAGTTTTTGATGGAGCTTGGAAAGGGCTATGCCTTTGTTGCGCGACAACAGCACATTCACACCGAAAAGCAGGATTACTATATCGATCTGGTGTTTTACAACTATATTCTAAAGTGCTTTGTGCTGATCGATCTGAAAACCGAAAAGATTACCCACGGTGATGTGGGCCAAATGGATATGTATATCCGTATGTACGATGAGATGAAGCGGAGCGAAGGAGACAATCCAACCATCGGTATTGTCCTTTGCTCTGATACAGATGAGGACATTGCTCGGTATTCCGTTATGCATGGGAGTGAGCAATTGTTTGCCTCCAAGTATAAGCTGTACCTACCGACAGAAGAGGAACTGCGGGCGGAAATTGAAACACAGAAAGCAATGTTTTATCTTCAGCAGAAGGAAGAAGACCTTGAAAAATAAGGCTTTTGAAGATGTTTTGCAAAATGAGTTGGGCGCAAAAACGCCCAACTCATTTTCGCTTTTCATCAACCTATTGAATTAGAACGCCTGTTCGATTATAATAAAGCCACGGTATTCGCAAAACAGCGAATTTGAGAGGAGTTGCCTTATGGAAAACGAAAAAACTTTTGGGAGGTTTTTGATTTCGAAGCGGCAAGAAAATGAGATATCGGCCCGTCAGCTTGCGATTGCGCTGGACTATTCAGCAGTGTATATCTGTGATATCGAAAAGGATCGCCGCCCTGTTCCCGATGAGATCCTTGAAAAGCTCCCCACATTACTGCATTTGAATGAGACTGAAACCGATGAAATGTATGACTTGGCTGCGAAGTCAAGAAATACCGTGAGCGCAGATCTCCCGGAGTATATTATGGAAAAGGATATTGTCCGGGCGGCACTCAGAACCGCCAAGAAGAATAATGCGACGGACAAGCAATGGGAGGATTTTATTCGTCGCATTACCAAAGAGTCCGATTGAGCCTTCGGACAGAAAGGAGCAAGCCGATGGCAACACTGTACTATCGTCCGCAGACACTGGAAACCATTGCTCGCCATATCCTGACGCAGTACGATGAGATGTACCTCAACGGAAAACCTCGCGCTGTGCCGATAGAAACGATTATCGAAAAGACTTTTGGCCTGAGAATTGAGTACCAGTATCTTACCAATGATGGCCGTGAGCTTGGTAGGATGATCTATGACAATGGAATCACTACCTACTATGACAGAGAGAGCATGGACTATGCGCTGATGCGGGTAGAAGGCGGGACCATGCTTATTGAAGCATCGCTGCTGGAGGACGAGGCCTGCTATGGCAGACTGCGTTTTACATTAGCTCATGAATTAGCACATTATATTCTTCACAAGCGTATATTCAGCGGAACGGGTGTTGCCGCCGCTTTATATAACCAAGATACCGATGAGGATGCTACCGAGTGGCAGGCAAACTATCTTGCAAAAGCCATTCTGATGCCCAATGGACAGATTAAACGCTGCTTCTACGCGCTCCGCCCCGTGTGTGTTCGGGTCGGGTGTAATTAACCCCAAAGTGTCGGGAGTCCACGACCAAATTCAGCCGGAAAAGAAAAAGCCAGTACCATTGCTCTCTGCGAACCTGTACACTGGAAAGTGCCAACAACCCAGCGGAAAGGACAAGCAATGAGAGAGTTAAATGGTAATGGCCTTGCCCCAAGTATAGCACAGGCCATCGAGGAAATGAAGGCAGAACAGGGAGCGCAGTTTTCCCTGGATCATATCAACCTGGCAGAGTTAGAACGGCGCAGCGGAGTATCCCGTGGGAAACTGCGACGGCTCAAGCGGAACGGCTTCCGTGACCTGCCTCGCAGCACAAAAGGCAGAAAACACAAGGCCACAAAACTCAGCGGTTATACTGGCCTCTTGGACAGCCTGCTGCGTCAAGGAGTCAAGAACTCCTCTGTTGTATTAGAACGTTTGCAACAGGCCGGTTTTGACGGAGGGGCGACCATTGTAAAAGAATATATCGCTGCTCATAAGCACCTTATCCCGGCCAAACGGCAGCAGGTTGCTCCTCAAGGAAACCGAGGGCGCCGTTACACCACAGCGCCTGGTGAGGCCTACCAGATGGACTGGGGCTTCACAGATGTGCTGGACTACAACGGAAACACATACCGTGCGGCATGCTTTGCTATGATCTGCCACCACTGCGGCCAGCGCTACATTGAGTTTTTCCCAAATGCCAAGCAGGAAAATCTGTTTATTGGGATGATCCATGCCTTTCAATACATGGGGATGCCTAAAGTTGTCCTGACTGACAATATGAAAAGCGTCGTGCTGCACCGGGATCTGGAGGGCCATCCGGTCTGGCAGAAGGACTACGAGGTCTTCATGAAAAACCTTGGTTTTGAGACAAAGCTCTGCAAACCCCGCCATCCCTTCACTAAGGGCAAGGTAGAGCGTCTGGTGCGATTTGTGAAAGACAACTTTCTCACCAGCCGGGTATTCTACCATGTTACGGACCTGAACTGGCAGGCGCTGGAATGGTGTAACCGGCAAAATGGTACTTACCACCGGGTGGTGGACGGGGTGCCCCAGCAGATCCACGGAGTGGTATGCAGAGAACAGCTGCGCACTCTGCCAGAGACGGAGTCAGTGCGGCTCTATCTCTGCCCGGAGCGCCGGATTTCCTTTGACGGGTTTGTCAATTACGAGGGCCGCCGTTTCGGGGTGCCGTACAGTTATCCCGGTGCTACGACCAGGGTAGAGCGCAGCGGAGATACATTGTACATCTATTCAGCAGATCTGAAAGCACTCCTTGCCACTCATGATGTGACCTGGAGCCGCAGGGACAGCTTCTGTGAGGGCCAATACGAAGCACTGGTACAGCCGGAGGAATTTCCAACTGCTCCTGTACAGACACAGATCCAGCAGCTTTCTATGCCGTCCAGTGATCTCTCCTTTGCCAAATTTGACTTTGACGGGGAGGAGCCAGTATGAACGAGACGATTTTTGAACAGGTTGAGGTGTTTGCCTCTGTCCTGAAGCTGGACCTCTCGGCAGAGGAATTTGCTCAGTTTGCAGAAGACCAGGAACTCTCAGAGAGTGGGATGGACGCAGTGCGGGCAGTTTTCTCTTACCTCAGCGAAAAAAAGCAGCAGACTACGATCCAGACACTGCTGAAAATGAGCCGCCTTCCCACAAAGGCACCCAAAACCTTTGAAAACTTTGACTTTTCGTTGCTCAAGGGAAAGGATGTAGAACGGCTGCGGGTCCTGCCCTCACTGAACGCCATCTATTCCCACCGTAACCTGGCCTTCATTGGACCGGCCGGTACGGGGAAAACCCACTTAGCCCAGGCCTTTGGCTATGCCTGCTGCCAGCACGGGCTGAAAACTTACTTCATTAAGGCCTCTGAGCTGCGAGACCGGTTTACGACTGCAAGACGCTCCGGCAAGACCGACTCCTGCCTCAGCGGTCTGGTGCGGCCTTCCTGTCTGATTATTGACGAGATTGGCCACTGTGCCTTTGACAAGGAAAATACACGCCTTTTCTTTGACCTGATTGACCGGAGGTACAATAAAGAGGGCAACTTCAACATGATCTTTACCAGCAACAAGAATCCAGCGCTATGGCGGGAGGATTTTGAAGAAGACGCCACGCTGCTGTGCACCCTGGACCGCATCTTTGATGATGCTACCGTATTCAAGCTGCGTGGAGAGAGCTTCCGTGGAAAGAAGCTGGAGACAGTATCTTTGCAGACCGGAAAAGTGCCTGCTGTTGAGCCGGTAGCAGCGCAAGAATAACAAATTACAGACTACAGATCTGGGTTGTTGGCATCTTGTACTTTAATCCATTGGCTCGCACGTTTCCGACAATAATTGGTTCGATACTCCCGACAAAATGTGGCTGTGAACTCCCGACGCTAACATGTGCAAATCTAAGAGCGACTTTGTCTGTAAGATGGCTGAGATCTTCGAGGTATCCAAACAGGCAATGGAAATCCGCCTTCGAGAGTTCGCCCTAATATAAAAATCCTTCTGGATTTTTTAGCCCATGTATTCGCAAAACTGCGAATACTTTAATATTCACAGCGAGGTGATTGTGGAATGAAAGAAGTGTGGAAGCCATATCCGATGTACTGCCCAAATTGCGGCAGGCTGAACTATGGAAACAAAAGTGAGGATAATAGGATTAAATATGAGTGCGTACAATGCACGGTAAAATTTGTCCGGGTACAGAAAGGAAGGCGACATGATACGATTGATCTATTTGCTAAAATTGGGCATGAAAGATACGAGAACATCTGAAAATTAAATGCCTACAATTAAATACGGCGTAACGACGGTAAGGTCGGGCTGAAACAGGGCCACAGGAAATCCTTATCAGGTCATACGCTTTGACTACTTCGGTGTGTTAAGCCAAACTTGCGAAAGCAGACATGAGAGGCCGCCGACAAGACAGATTGAGCTTGTATAAGCTCAGTCTGTCTTGCCGGTGGCTTATTTTTTTCGGCAAGAACAACCGACCAAGGGCTTCCGGCAGAGAAATCTTTGAAAGGAAGCCTTTTTCTATGTTGAACAAGTGGCTCTGCTATATCGCTGAATATCCGTGATCTCCGAATTTTGAACCCGAAAACGAAATTCAAAATTCAAAGGAGATTACGATAATGAGAAAAATATACCTTGTCAAAAAGGACACCGAACTGCCCGCTGATGGAAATAACTGGATTGTTATGAATGGGCATGAATTTGCTATGTTTATGCAAACACCCGAAGGGAAACAGCGGAAAAACAACTTTGGGCAGTTGGATGCCTGCACAATGGATGATGTAATTATTGTTGCCGAGTGCGGTGTTGATACCGCAAAGAGATGGAGATCGGAAAAGGATAAACAAGACCATTTGAAAAAACTCAAGGATGATAGTGGGATTGAAATCTACTCATATGAAGCCCTCGATAAAATTGACCAAGAACTCACTGGTGAAGAATGGTTGGTTGATACTGGATGCAATGTGGAAGCAGAAGTTCAGCAGAAAATACAGATTGAGGAGCTTTATAAAGCAGTGGAATTGCTCGATGAAGCAGACCGGCTACTTATAAGTAGTTTATACCTTAGCAAAAAAGTGATGACTGCAGTTGAGTTTGGGAAGGCTCACGGCTTTAGCCCGCAACTGATTCAGTATTACAAACGCAGAGCATTAAGCCGTTTGAAAAAAATACTCGAAAACTGAAATATATTTTTTTATTTTGCTCGGAAATTTTCCCAATTAAGTATTGAGAGGCTAAATTCAAGCAAAGAAAGAGGTTATCAGAGTGAAGAAGAAATTGTCTTTGAGATTTAACACCCCCGAATGGAGAATAGTTGATGAATACGAGGTTGCAGACGCTTTTATTGATGTTGGATTCAGACGAGTTAAAGATGTAGTGGAACTGCGTGTATTCGACCTGCTGAACATTAGCCGCATCAATAATAACAGGGCTGAAGAAATGCTTCTTTGTATTTACCATCTTCTCCAGCCGGACAGACGGATTGACGAAGGCATTTATAACGATGAGATCGACCAGTATTTCTCGTATCGGGAATGGAAAAAGAAACACCAGCCTTTAAGTGGAGTGACCGTAAGGGAAATCCTCACAACTGAAGATCTGAATGAGGGTGCTTTACTTCGGATTTTTGATGGAGTCACCGCTGCTTTCTACAAATCCGATGAGTACAACAGTCGAGAATATCGTTATTCAAACCTTTCGGAGTTACGCAAGGCTATGAAGCATAAGGAGGGCGGCACGAATGGGAAAGCCCAGTAAGGACTATGCCGTTCCTCTTTGGGAAAAAGCAAACCTCACCATTTATGAAGCGGCAGCCTACTCAGGTATTGGCGCAGATAAGCTACGAGAGCTGTCCGATAGAGAGGATTGCGAGTTTGTCTTGTGGAACGGCACAAAGCGGCTCATCAAAAGGAAAAAGCTCGATGAGTTTTTGGAAAGAGCCTATTCAATCTAACAATCAACGATGCGATTCGCAAAATCGCATCGTTGTCCCAAACGGTGGTTATCGGTATCCTAAAGCCAAACGAAAATGAAGGAGGAAACCGATATGACCAAGCAGGAAAAAGATAACCGAGTTCCCCTTTGGGAAAGAATGAACCTGACTTTAGAAGAAGCCGCCGCTTACACTGGTATCGGAACGGATAAACTTCGTGAGTTGTCGAATCGTGAGTCGTGTGACTTTGTTCTATGGGTCGGTACAAAAAGGCTTCTAAAGCGCAAGCAATTAGAGGAGTTCCTGATTAAGAGCTTCTCAATCTAAAACAGGAGGTTACTATGACTAAAAAGAAACAGGTCGGCGTAAGGTTCGACAGCAACCGTACTCGACTTAAAACAGGAGAAACCCAGCGTCCCAACGGCACTTATGCGTACCGTTGGTCAACGCCTGACGGAAAAAGGCATTCTATTTATGCTCCGACGTTGGAAAAGCTGAGAGAGCAGGAAGAACAGATTATCGTGGACAAGCACGACGGAATACGGTCGGATGTCAAAAGCATCACTGTAAATGAGATGTTCGATCTTTGGTGTCAGCTCAAAAGGGGAATCAAGGACAGCACATTCAAGAATTATATTTATATGTATGAGCTGTTTGTAAAACCGTCTTTCGGAAAGAACCGACTTGTCCAAGTAAAAAAGTCTGATGTGCGGAAGTTCTACAACTCCCTTGCTGACGGCAAGGTTCTGAAGATTGCCACGATAGATAATGTCCATAATGTGCTCCACCAAGTTTTTCAGGTGGCAGTCGATGATGGAATGATTCGACAGAACCCAACAGACAATATGCTCAAAGAACTGAAGCTCTCCCACGGCTTTGAGCGTGAGAAGAAAGAGGCATTGACCGTGGCGCAGCAGAAGTTGTTCTTTGACTATATGCTCAGCCATCCCAAGGACACCCACTGGTATCCAGTGTTCTATGTTATGGCAAACACGGGGATGCGAGTCGGTGAGATCACCGGGCTTCGCTGGAGCGACATTGACTTGAAAAAGGGCATTATCCGAGTCAACCACACGCTTGTTTATTATAATCACCGTGACGAAAAGGGATGCTACTTTTCCATCAACACGCCCAAGACAAAAGCCGGTGAACGAGAAATCCCAATGACCGAGGGGGTGAAACAAGCCTTCTTAATGGAGCGTGAGTTTCAATCTCAGGCTGAAATCAGCAGTAAGAGCCGAGTGGACGGCTATGATGACTTTATTTTTGTCAACCGTTACGGGGATGTTCAAAATCAGGGAAACCTCAACAAAGCGCTACGCCGTATGATGCGAGATTGTAATGATGAAATTCTCGAAAAATATGGAGCAGACTCTGATCCGGTTCTTCTGCCACAGTTCAGTTGTCACATTCTCCGGCACACATTCGCAACAAGGCTATGTGAGTCGGGAGCAAACCTCAAATTCATTCAGAGCATCTTGGGACACGCTGATGTATCGACGACGATGAATATCTATGTTGATGTGACCGACGCTTTGAAAAAGAAAGAGATCACCGCCTTTGACGATTATATGACAACTAAGCTGGAAACTTAAAGGAAAGCACTCTGTGAGTAATTCGCAGAGTGCTTTCTCTTTTTCGCACATTTCTCAAAACTGAGGATGGAAATTATACTATAAGCAGTAATGAGAAATGGAGCGTTCAGATATGGAGAATAGTTTAAGCAGGATGCGACCGCATCTTGTATCAGAATGGTCAGAAAAGAACTTCCCGTTGACTCCTGATACAGTGACCTTTGGGTCTAATAAAACTGTGTGGTGGAAAGGGGCTTGTGCTCACGAATGGCAGACAAGCATTAAAGCTCGCTCCGCAGGCGAGCAATGTCCAATATGTTCGGGAGCGAGGGTGCTTCGAGGTTATAACGACTTTGAAAGTAAGTTCCCTGAGCTTGCGAAGGAATGGTCGCCCAAGAATGAGCCGCTAAGACCGTCGATGATTACAGCGGCTACGCACAGGAAGGTAATATGGCAGTGCAAGCTCGGACACGAATGGACGGCATCCGTGAAAAGCCGGACGGTGAACGGTACGGGTTGTCCCTACTGCTCACACAACTTTGTGCTACCGGGCTTCAACGACTTGGCAAGCCGTTTCCCTGAAATCGCTGCGGAGTGGTCAGAGCGCAATCTTCCGCTGACGCCGGATCAGGTTACGGCTTTCAAGAATACTAAAGTTTGGTGGAAATGTCACTTGGGTCACGAATGGAACACATTGATTTCAACCCGTGCAGGAGGAAGTCAGTGTCCCTATTGTAGTGGGATAAAGCTACTCAAAGGCTTTAATGACTTAAAAACAAAGTGCCCTTCCCTTGCCGCAGAGTGGTCGGAAAAGAATCTGCCGTTGACTCCCGATGCGGTCAATGAGAAGTCAACTAAGAATGTTTGGTGGAAATGCAATAACTGCGGCTATGAATGGAAAGCCGTCGTCAAAGCACGGGTCAAAGGCGGTATGTGTCCTGTTTGTGCTGAGAGAGCCGTTCTGCAAGGCTATAATGATCTTGGAACAACTGATCCTCACTTGCTCTCAGAATGGGACTATGAAAAGAACTCCAAGTGGACACCGAGCAATGTATCGAGAAACTCAATGAAGGTTGTTTGGTGGAAATGCGGAGCAGGACACTCTTACCGTGCCAAAATCGCAGATAGAACTATTGAGCAAAAGGGTTGCCCTCAATGTGAAGCTGAGTTTCAACAGGCTCTCCCGCAGATGCTGATAATGATGTATGGAGCGCAGAACGGCATTACGGTCAAAAGCAATAGCGACTCGGAGCTTGGAATGCGACTTGTTGCATACCTCCCTGAATTACATTGTGCGGTCGATATTGCCGGAGCAACCGTGACAGAGAAAAGAGAGCAAAGCGTGAAGGCTCACATTTGTCAAAGTAACCGGCTGGGGTACTACCTTATTAAAAGAACTACGGATACTTCGCAAATGGCAGCGGAAATCAAAACGCTGTTTATCCGCAATCATATTTACCTCCATACGGATTCCGAGAAAGATGTTCAAGTGCTTCGAGAGAGATTTTTAGAATGGAAAAATCGAAATGCTTGTAAACTGAACGGAAAATATTGAGTTTCGTTAAGCCGTGTGTTATACTGTTTTAGTGGTTAGTTTCAGTATAGCACACGGCTCGTTTTCAAAAAAATGAAGCCACCTTACGCCAGCTTACTCCACGGCTTACGCCATTAGATTTTCCGCTATCCGAATTAGGCGTAACTGAGCTTACCCCAGCTTCAAACGAGTAGATGCCGGTCGGGACTTATAGACGCTAAGCGGAGCTTATCTAAGGCTGGTCACGAAAATCCCCACAATGAAGCCGCTGGATACCGACAAGAAGCCCGCAAAGCCCGCCGAGACCGCTCCCACCGCCCCTGTCGTGGAGGAGAAGATCGACTTCTCCAACGTGCAGATCGAACCGCTGTTCACCGACCTGGTGGATTTCGACACCTTCTCCAAGTCCGATTTCCGGGCCGTGAAGGTCAAGGAATGCGAGGCCGTGAAGAAGTCCAAGAAGCTCCTGAAGTTCGTTCTGGACGACGGCACCGGCACGGACCGGGTGATCCTCTCCGGCATCCACGAGTATTATGAGCCGGAGGAGCTGGTAGGCAAGACCTGCATCGCCATCACGAACCTCCCGCCCCGGCCCATGATGGGCATCGAGTCCTGCGGTATGCTCATCTCCGCCGTGCATCACGAAAACGGCCAGGAGAAGCTCCACCTGCTGATGGTGGACGGCCGCATCCCCGCCGGAGCCAAGCTCTATTGATGACCCCTGAAGCCCTCCGGCAAAAGCCGGAGGGCTTATATGAGAGAAGAAAGATGAAAATGGAGAGAGAACACACGAAAGCACTTGATTTTGAAGCCGTCCGGGCCATTGCAGCCGAGACTCCGGACAGCGAGCTCATCCGCTGAGTGGACGAGGCCCTGCGGGAAAAGTCCGGCTACACCCTGCCCCCCAAAATCCACATCTCCCAGCAGGACGGCGACTATTACAACGTCATGCCCTGCATCTATGAGCGGGGCAACCTGGCCATGGTGAAGATGATCGGCCGCCACGGCCACGAAAACCGCATCATGGACCTGTTCCGTCAGGACCCGGACGTGCATTTCGTCCTGTGCGACACCTATGAGGAGGTCATCGGCGGCTCTGACCTGGTGATCTCCGCCATTACCAAGGTCACGGAGAACTTCGTCACCGACGAGTACTTCAAGGAGGGCTGCACCGTCATCCCCATCTGCACCATGGGCTTCCAGAACTGCGACCTGTTCTTCGACCGGGTGTTCACCGATGAAATTGAGCAGATCCGGGGCTTCAAGTATTTCGACCACTTCGCCCCCGTCACCACCAACGTCACCGACGTGCTCAACGGTGCCGCCCCCGGCCGCACGGATAACGTCCAGCGCATTCTGGTGTATAACTACGGCATCGCCATCCATGACCTGGTCTTTGCCGCCAACCTCCTGGCCCGGGCCGAAACCCCCGACACGCCGTACCGCTACTGCCGGAAAAAATACTTTATCTGACGCTTTTGGCGCACTATATTGTGTGAAAGCGCTATAAAAAGCTGCGGCGAAATGCTCTCTGCTGGTAAGACAGTAAAATCAAATTTCTTGAAACAGGCATGATTTCGGTCATGCCTGTTCCGCTTTTAGCAGCTCGTCCAAGGGGATGTAGCCTACGAGGTCATGTTCGATATGTACCCTCTGCCTGCTGCTCCTGTTCATGAATTCGCTGTTGCAGACCCTTGCCCCGCCGCCGGTGTCAAGGTTTACAAAGGCGGTTTTTTCTGCTACAATGGAATCGTATCCGCAAAAATATGTACGGCATCCGAAAGGAGATTTTTATCATGAACAACGAACTCAAGCCCATTCTGGCCCGGGTGGACCACACCCTGCTGTCCCAGACGGCTACCTGGGACCAGATCCGGGCCATCTGCGACGATGGCGTGAAGTACGGCTGCGCCAGCGTGTGCATCCCCGCCTCCTATGTGAAGCAGGCGGCGGAGTATGTGGCGGGCAAGATCGCCGTGTGCACCGTCATCGGCTTCCCCAACGGCTACGACACCACCGCCGCCAAGTGCTTCATGGCCTCCGACGCCGTGGCGAACGGCGCGGACGAGGTGGACATGGTCATCAACATCGGCTGGGCGAAGGACGGCCTGTGGGAGAGAATCACGGAGG
>OICK01000071.1_pt1 | contig 49423 bp, 42 predicted proteins | sample 1581281 | NCBI WGS metagenome assembly OICK01 (sample SAMEA3882557, study PRJEB24775) | human gut metagenome | biome: human-associated habitat; feature: intestine environment; material: feces | place: Netherlands | collected 2009/2010 | reverse complement strand
GTAGAGCACTTGACTTTTAATCAAGTTGTCCGGGGTTCGAATCCCCGATGCCTCACTACTTTTTAAGAGCACTGTCAGTTCGACAGTGCTTTTTTCGTGCCCGGAAAAGCCTTGCTTTATGCGGGTTTCCGGGCTTTTTTATTTTTTTTATAAGTGTGTTCAAAAGTGAATTTTTTGGGCGATTTACTGTTACACTTGTGTTACACTCCCTTAGGCGAGTGCTTTTTCTACCTTTTTCCGTTTTTCCGCCTCAGTATTCCGGTCAAAACAGTAGTTTTTCAGGGTTGTCCGCTCGTCGGAGTGTCCGACCAGCTCCCTTACTGTATTGATATTAACATGAGCATCCAACAGGGTTGATATGTAAGTTTTTCTTACCTTATGAGAACTTTTTACTGTTGTGCCATATTCCTTACAATACTTGCGGAAACGGTATGCAACGGCATACTGGGGAAGTGGTTTCCCATCCATTGAGAAAATATATCCGATACTGTCTGCCCCGGTTTCTTTCTGCCTTGACCGGGCTGTTTCGATGATCTCCTTAGCCTTTTGGGTCAGTATCACCTGCCTGTCACCACAATCCGTTTTGGCGTGTTCAATGATCTTTTTTGTGTCTTTGTTGTACATGCGCTGGATATGGATATAATCCGGGCTTTCAATGTCCTCATACCGGACGGCACACAGCTCACCGATACGCAATCCTGTCTGGAACAGGAATGGAATTGCCAGCGGTGCAAGATCATACGTGCAGTTGTGGCTGTAGTAGTCTTTCCATGCCAGTTCGGTTATTGCGTTTTCTTCGGCTGTCTGATAGACCTGCGTTGCATCGGGTTTCTTTTTAACCTTCCGAAACATTCGCTTGCCGTCGATTTTTACATACTTGAATGGATTTTCCAAGATAAGGTTTAAGTCCGCCGCATAGTCCAATGCCTGCCGCATAATCACGGTGCTGTTGTAGTATTGCGTTTTGGTCATGGAATGTTTCTTTATGAGTTCATGCGCCCATACATCTAATGTCAGCTTATTAAGCTTCCGAAGCGGCTTTTTGACGATCGGTGTGCCTAAATAGTAGGCTTTCCAGTCAGAATCTATCCGGCTGATGTAAGTCTCTGAATTGGTGTGCAGAGCCTTGTATTTCAGCCAGGTTGGATAAAAAGATTCCAGTGTCACCCGATCTTCGTCATCGTACCACTCAAGGCCGTAGTAGTCTGCAAGTGCTTTGTAAAGATCTTCTTCTGAGGTCTTGACAATCATCCTCAGACCTGATTTACAGCTTTTGTCCGGTACACGAGTTCGCCAGCGTTGATCTTTCTCATTTTGACGGATGGTGTACGGGTGCAAAGGTTTTAATTCATTTTTCAGGTTTTCAAACGTTTTCTTCTTCATGGCTTCTTTTATTCGTTCCATGTCGCTTGAATCCAGTATATCATTTTTCAGTGCCAGTTCAAGTAATTTTAAGTTTTCATTGTCCATGATGTCACATCATTTTTTCAACGCAAAAGAGGATATTTCTATCAAGCTACGATACAGAACAGTACATCACACCACAAACGTTGATAAAAATATCCTCCGTATTTAATTTAAAATATCAATTTACCTCTTGTTTATGCTTCGTAAAAAGTTTTTGCGTAGCAGAGGTTGAGGTTCTTCGTGATTTCCAGATCGTAGATCACGGTTCTGTTTTCTTCTTTCGTGGCGGTGATATTGATACGTTCACCATCCGGTGTGGAAAGTGTCACTTCTGTTGTCTCTTTTTTGCCTGTGTCCAGACTGCGGCAAAGATCTACTTTATCCTCGTTTTCTTTCGCCGCACTTGCCGCCTTGATGATGTTTCTCATACTCTGAGGGTATTTGTTGGCTTTAATATTTTCCTCAAATGCTGTTCTTAACCCCTCGATTTTTTTTGCGTTCATCATAATATAAACCTCCTGTTTTTCTATTTTATTCATTATTCAGTTGTAAGTCATTGCGATACCATACCATATACATTCATTACATAACAACGCTATACTTCGCCAGGCTGTACTTAACTATCTTTGCAACACCTTACCGTTACAGCACAATGCATTTTGATCATCTGAATTGATTATTCAGAAAACGGATTCTCTTTACTTTCTTCGATTGACGCTATATGGAAGTCTTCTGATCTCGTCAAATATTTCTCGACGGAATCATATTTTTTAATTTTTCCATCTTCTTCAAAAATCCAGACTTCCTTTATTCGCCGGAGGAATGCCGCCCATGTCTCTGGGTGCTCCGTCTGTACATTTGCGTACTGTTCTTCCAGCGGTTCATTTGATAAGAGATAGATGGTCTCCGCACACATGAATTTATTCGCATATCGTGCCGGGAGATCAATCGGGTATATGTCCAGATACTGCAACATATCCGAGATCGGCAACTGACTTCTATACTCTTCAAAACACAATACAGTCTGATATTTATACCTGTCAAACGGATGTGTATAGTCAGAGATTTTGCAGACGTTAGCATCCCCATGCGTGTCCAGTACATATCTGGTTTTTCCAAGCCCTGTTTTTCCGAAAAAGTAAATGACTCTCAGATTTAATCTTCGATGAGCTTTATAACGGTCTTCGATAACGGTCAGCCGTATGCGGTCGAGCTTGTCCAGATTCAAGATATAATCGTTGTTGATAGCTAAAATCTCTGCGTTACTATATCCGGCACACACCAATTCATACAATTCCTGCATAACGGCATTTTTTCCTCTCTGTTTTGGTCTCGTGCCCCATTCTTCAAAAGTTCCCTGTACGCTTGTTTCTGATTTTTCCGAATCCTTCCACTTTCCGGATTTCTGGATGTATTCAACATTACTCAGGACAGTGCCCCGTGCTACTTCAATATGAGCTGTCGGAAAATGTTTCTTGACCGTGCTCCAACGCACTCTTGATCGGAAGACTACATAGATGTGCGTATGCGGTGTTCCTGTTTCTGCGATCTCATCAGCCAGACAGAAGTATACCAGCGTTGAAAAATTGAGAGTCAAAACCTCTTTGATTTTTGTATGGTCAAGCCCCTCAGTAAGCGGGTTGTTGATGGTAAGCTGATATGCATTCCGCTGAATGTTCAGCTTTGTTTCTATTATGTTTTCACTAGTAGAGAGTCGTATTTCCTCTGCCTTCTTGTCTTCCACCAGTGGTGGAAATTCTTTTTCTTTACCCATTTTTCTAACTCCTTTCTGGGCATGTTCACTTTGTTTATTGGTGGCGAACAGTAGTTTTGTGTCTCGAAACCCTTGATTTTACTGGGCTTTTTGACATTTTTTCTTTGTTTGTTCACCGGGCGGTAATACTGACCGCCCGGTGAACGGTCATTCCGTCCTCACCGTCTGCCCCCTGTTCCAGCCTTCGGCTGTCCCAGAGATCAGAGCGGCAAGTCCGGTCTGACAATCCAATTTTTTTCGTATTTCCCGGTCAAGGGCATCTGGGTTTCGAATCTGTGGAACGATGATTTCCTGAACGCTATCCTGCCCATCGATCAGCGCAATAGCCTGTCCCGGTTTATAACCACTGGTCGGATTTTCTTCCAGTTCACCTGAAAAACCAAGCATCCGAAACTGCTCAGCGGAACATCTTCCGAACGATAACACGCACTGAAACTGTTCCCGAGAGCCAGAATCAAAGAGGTGTGCATCGGCACGCTGGACGCAGATAAAGACGCCCATGTTCAACCCCCTTGAGACAGCCAAAAGCTCCCCGATCTTTGCCTGTAATTCGGTTTTCAGCTTTTTCGATTGTGTTTCCGCATAGGTCAGTAAGCCGAACCATTCTTCCACGAATAGCGTGAAATGCTTTTTCAGTTTGATTTTATTTTCCCGTACATATACAAAAAGATCGTAAAAATCCCGAATTATAGTAACTGCATCTTGTCCAGAAGCATAGGACACCGAGCCCTCGAAAGCTTCATATTCTTCTCCGCCTTTGTAATCTGCAATATATACAGTACTTTCACCTGTCATCAGAAGATTTCCAATATACCACCGGGCTGACTGGCTTTTTCCTGAGCCGGACTTTCCAGCGAGCAGGACCGAAGAGGTCTGCTTTTCAAGTTTGATCTCCAACGGAACTTTAACTCCGGCTTCCAGATATTCAGCCCTCAGATAACCCAGTTTCACCTTTCATCCTCATCGTCGAAAATCCGAAACACCTCTTCCAAAGGCTCGACTTCCGTATTTGAAGAGTCAGTCAGGGTGTTTCTCAACTTTTCCTGTGCGTCCAGATATTCGAGTCCCTGACCGGATAAAGGAATGATAAACTGGAAATACTTTGGTGATGCAATCGGTACTTTTACAAATGGTTTCTGCTGTCTAATATCCAGATAGAACGACTGGACAGTATGTTCAATCAGCCGGACAAGCTGTTCATATTCCAAATCGAGATATTTCTCTTTTACGTTAACAGCCGAAAAACTGATAAACTGGCAGCCTTCCGCTTGCGAATAACCTTCCAGAATTGGTATTTCGAAAATTTTTTCACCGAATAAGTGTTTCAGCTCATTCAGCTCATCATTGGTCAACCATAAGCTCTGATTGATAATCGTTGCAGGATTCGGATGTCCCAGTTCTCCCATACAAAACCAGAAAACCTTGGAAAAGATTTCCTTAAAACTCCTTAAAATCTGTCTAATACCATCATCAACTGTTGTCACCGTGTTGTCTAGTTTGTACCAAAGCCAGCCGCCAAGCAGCAAGATGCCTAAAAATCCAAAAAACAACAGAATTACATTAGTCAAAAAAAATAACATTTTTCTATCGGGGAGCACTCGGCTCCCCGTCCTCCTCTCCGTCAAATCTCATGATTCGTTACGATCCTTAGTTCACGGGCTTTGAAGCTGTCCTCGATTGAATTCAGACGTTCGTTATAATACGCTGTGACAGTTCCGCCAATGACTTCCACGAAGATCTTTTCACCAGCTTCCCGGCGTTCCAGCAGGTCTTCCGGATCAATCAGAGGATTGCTTCCCTCGACTTTGATTGAAATTCGATCGAATGAAAAGAGATCTACACACTCATACATGTACGCCCCGATTTCATCTGTCCGTTTGCCATCCTTATAAATCGGAACGGGACGAACACCAATCAGCATGACCACGACATCATGGATACGAGAACTATTTATAATGTCCAACGGTCGCTGGCAAATTGACGAATTTAATTTTACCGGATTCATTTTTTTTACCTCCTGTGGTAAAATAATAACGTTAATAAAGTCACAAGGGATTCTATCCCAAAGAGCTGAGCTACTCTCTGACCCTCATCAGAGAGTAGCCTACATTAGAAAGTGGGTTATGGGTGGCGGTCTATATCTCGGCATTGATCTGCTCGCTCCTTTCATTTGGCACGTTTTTTGTTTCTGAGTATATTGTAGCAGAAGACATTTTTTTTTAATATTCCCAATGATGATTGGGGTAAAACGCTATTGGACAGCAAGGAGGATATAGCTTTGGAATTCGATGAATTTTATGCGACGGGTACTAGGGCTGAGGTTGAAAACTTTCAACGCATCATGGACTTTGGTGAGGATAAAGCATCAATCAGTGAAATGTATGAACAGTTGGATATTCATTACAAGGCTTGCGTGAATACACTTATTCAGACGCTAAACAAGAATACTGATTTTTTTGGCTACAATTTGAAGCGATTTCTTACTGCTTATAATCAAACAGAACCTAACGTTAAACAACGAAATCTTAAACATATGTTTATGCAGGTGGCACCATTTTACGATATCAACCTTGACTATTTAAAAACCGAGAACGATAGTGAAGCTGATTTTAAAGAGAATAAATTGTCTCGTTTAGATAAAAAATTAGACGATGCAAAATTAAGACAGTCTTTGAACGAAAAAGACAATATAGAATTATATAAATTGGTTGAAAATATATGTGACAATTTATTAATTGACCTTGAACTGCTTACAAACGGAATAGGGAAAGTCTGGGAAATAAACAATCTATATTATGATGCTTTTATACAGGATAGTGCTTTTGGAAGATTAGTAGAGAAGTACCCTGACAAAACTTACAGTACTCGGATGTGTTTTAATTTTTATGAGAAATACCTGAAAAAAAACGGAAAATTGATTTCCGGTCAGCCAGTTCTTATTGAAACATGGGCGGTAATTACTTATTCTGGTGCATATCAACGATTGAAACCTAGATCAAAAACAGCATCTAATGAAAAACAGGAAGCTGTTGATAAACTGATAAAAGACTTATGCAAAATTCAAGCATCAAATGAAAAAATATTTGAAATGTATGCTTCTCTCCCTCGTATGGAAGATATAAAATAAAAAAAAGTAGCTCTTAATTAGAAGGGCTACTTTTTATATATAAGAATATCTTCCACTTTACAGTCCAAAATCTCACAGAGTGCATTGATTGTATGTGTGGAAATATTTGAATTGCTTCTCATCCGGGATAGCTGTCCGGCAGAAATACCATACTTCTGAATGAGCTGATATTGGCTCACACCTTTTAGTTTTAGCGTATTCCAAAATGGTTCATACGAAATCATGCAAGTTCACTCCTTATGCTTGCATGATACCCGTAAACGGACTATAATGAAATTAGCCATAAATGGCTATTATAATTTGCTAAGTATAAGTGTTCTTTCATACTTATACATTGACACAAAGCCTGAAAATAGTACAATAGATGAAAAGGAGGAGGACTATCTATGAAAAAAAGAGCAAAGAGCATTTTGGCCCTTGTACTGGCTTTAGGACTTACAGCTCCCAGCTCTACAGGGCTTGTTGAACCTGTAAGCATGGTTTCTACTGTAGAAGCGGCGACTAACCGATTGACGTTAAGTGTGGCAAACAAGAATGTTTATGTTGGAGCTTCTGCAAAGCTGAATGTCAAAGCTACAAAAGGGGCAAAGTTATCTTACCAAAGTTCAAACAAGGGAATTGTTACCGTAGACAGTAAAGGTAACATCAAAGGCAGAAAAGCCGGAACAGCTAAGATTACTGTGACTGCTTCAAGGGCAAAATATAAGACCGTCAAGAAGACGATCACGGTAAAAGTTGTAAAGCGTAACCAGCAGATTACAGCATCCAACGTTTCTGTTTATTATAAGAAAGGGCGCTATCTTGGAGCAAAGGCCAAAACTGGTTTGACTTATAAATCCTCGAATAATTCAGTTGTAACGGTCAATTCTAAGGGATATATTGTAGGAAAGAAAGTCGGTACAGCAAAAATCTATATCACCGCTAAAGCATCTGGTACATATAAAAAAGCAACCAAAACAGTGGTTGTCAAAGTTATAAAACAGGCAAGTACTCCGGTTGTGAAACCAACGGCTACACCGAAGCCGACAGCAAAACCGACCGCAACGCCAAAGCCAACGACTGCTCCGAAGCCGACAGCTACACCAATGCCGACTGCAACGCCGAAACCAACGGCAACACCGAAACCGACTGCAACACCTACACCGATTCCAGTTGTAGAACCTAGTGATGCTCAGAAGGCTGAGTTGGATGCTCTGTGTAGTAGGGATTACAAGTTACCGTATACTTATGTAAGTAAGGATATGTGTAGTGCTTCTTCATTCAAATTCACATCCGATAAGTCACTTGCTAAGAAGGGGGGGTATTGCTATGTGGAATCTTGTGATCTTTCTCTCGTAGAGGTATACCCACCTGCTGATAATGATTCTGTTTTATGGATGGACGTGGCTAGGGCTGATAGTGAGAATGTTGGAAAGAAAGTTAAGGTTACGTTCTCCATGGGTAGTTATGCTAGGTCTTGTTATATTGAGATTGTAGGGTTAGATGCTGATTGGGATACTGTACCGGAGGAGGATGTTGCTAAGGCTATTGTAGACCGTTCTGATCTTGCTGATGAGGTAGTTAGACTTATCAACGAGTATCGTGTATCTAAAGGTTTAAACGCTCTTGAGTATGAGGAACGTTTGTGTCTGAAACAGTCTGCGGTTGCTTCTGGTTGTGCTATATTGAATGCTTGTAAGAATACTTGTCCTAATACGGTAGAAGCACTTGCTTCTCATGGAGCTTGTCAGATCGGTTGGGGTAGCACTGGACCTTGTTATAATCCTAAGAGGGTAGTTGAGGATTGGAAAAATTCATCTCTTCATAATGCTAATATTCTTAATAAAAGGTTAAAAACTATTGCTTGTGCATATTTTGTAGGAGGGTACGAGTATCCTGCAACAGGAAGGGTGTACGACTATACCTCTGTTAAGGTAACTCTTAGTGGTGCTTCCCCTGATTCTCGAGGTTGGGACGATTCTTTTACTGACGAATGTATTATACAAAATATTGATAACTATGTTAAGTCAAAAGAAGAATTAAATAAATATGCTTCATGGTTTTATCATCCTAAGGGAACTTCTGCATCTGTTCAGTCTTTAGCATCTGATGATTTCAGTGATAGTCCGGTAGTTGATTTTTCTGACAGTACGTCAGATTCAACTGAAGAGTTTTCATCCGACCAGCCTGAATCAGTTCAGAGTGATTTAGAAATTTCTGAGGTAGAAGGTGGTAGTACGGATGTTGATTTTGGCGATACTTCTTCTGATCTTTCGAAGCAAGCAACAGAATAACCCATTAATTCATTCCCGGCATCGTTTAAAGGTGTCGGGAAGTTTTTATGTTATATTTTGGCCTGAGTATTATACACAATATCCCCCAGCCGTCAAACCTGCTTCGCACCGCTGGGCGGCTTCGGGCTTGACTGCCGGGGGACATTGTGTTTTTTGTAGTCAACCAAAATCAAACATAAATATAAACAGCAGAGTGTTTCTGGATTTAATAAAAAATTTTTTCATTGTGCTTGTAATATTATGAAATTTCCTGTAAAATATTTCTTGCAAATAGGATTGTATTTTTTCGTGCTGATTTTATGTGTTACACTTTTTGTTACACTTATATAAGCGACACGGAAAACTCCTTTCTTTTAAGGCTTTTCAGGTGAGTGATCGGGTTCGAATCCCCGATGCCTCACTACTTTTTAAGAGCACTGTCAAAATGACAGTGCTTTTTTCGTATCAAAAATACATCACGGCTATCCTACACATTGTATGAAAAGAAGCGTGAAAACTCCACGCTATAGAGTATGTAGATTGTAAAAAGTATCTGCTACAATAAAGACAGTTAGAAAACTACAGCATGTTTCGGGGGATTCATGGATTGTACGTTTTGTCGGAAAGAAAACTTCAGGAGGTGTAGCAAATGATTATTATTGGCGAAAAGATCAATGGTTCGATTCCTTCCGTGGCAGAAGCAATCGCCAACAGAGACGCTGAATTTATCAAGGATCGTGCAAGAAAACAGGCAGAAGCGAATGCAACGTTTATTGACTGTTGTGCATCTGTTCCGGAAGAACAGGAAGTTGAAACTCTGAAATGGATGATCGACTGTATCCAGGAAGTAACAGATCTTCCGATTTCTGTAGACAGCCCCAGTGCAGATGTTCTGGCGCAGGCGTATAAATTCTGTAAAAGACCGGGACTTTTTAATTCTGTATCTGGTGAGGGAGATAAGATTGATAAGATCTTTCCAATTATGGCGCAGGAGGAAAATAAGGACTGGCAGGTTATTGCACTGTTAAGTGATGACAGTGGAATTCCGAAGAACGCAGCGGACAGACTTCGTGTATTCGATAAGATCATGGCAAAAGCCAAAGAGTACGGAATTTCGCCATCCAGGATCCACATTGACCCGCTGGTAGAGATGCTTTGTACATCTGAGAATGGAATTGAGACAAATATTGAAGTTATTTCTACTGTTCGTGAGAAATACCCTTCTATTCATATTACAGCAGCGATCAGCAATATTTCATTTAACCTTCCGGTTCGTAAGCTGATCAATCTTGGATTTGTGGTACTGGCTATGAACGCCGGACTGGACAGTGGAATCCTTGATCCTACAAACAGAGATATGCTTGGACTGATCTATGCGACAGAAGCTCTTCTTGGAGAAGATGACTACTGTATGGAATATATCGGGGCATACAGAGAAGGTCTTATCGGACCAGTAAAAAAATAAAAAATGAACTTAAGGCAGTTTTGTTAGATTGCGGAGTCTGTCAGAAAATGCCTGAGGAACATACCGAAAATACAGTCAGGTACGGAAACAGACTGTATTTGGAAAAAAGACAAATGAGTGCAAATTAATTTCAGGAGGTAAAATCTTATGAGTAAAATGGATGAAGTTTTTGATCTGGTAGTGAGAGGAAAATCCAAACTGATCGCAGCAGCAGTACAGGAAGCCCTGGATGAGGGAAATGCAGCACCAGATGTTCTTGATAATATGATCAAGGCAATGGGCGTTGTTGGTGAGAAATTCAAAAATAATGAGATCTTTGTTCCGGAGATGCTGGTAGCAGCGAGAGCTATGAAAAAAGGTGTAGATGTTCTGAAACCACATCTTGCAGGTGGAAGCGCTGGTGTAGCAGGAAAGATGATCATCGGAACTGTAGCAGGAGATCTTCACGATATCGGTAAAAACCTGGTTGCCATGATGATTGAAAGTGCAGGATTTGAAGTAATTGACCTTGGCGTAGATGTTCCGGTAGAGAAATTTATTGAAGCAGTACGTGAGAATCCGGATGTTAAAGTAGTAGGTGTTTCCGCACTTCTGACAACAACCATGCCAGCTATGAAAGAAACCGTTGAAGCACTTAATAAAGAAGATTTCCGTAAAGACATCAAGATCATGGTCGGTGGAGCTCCGATCACTCCGGAATTCGCAGAAGAGATCGGTGCAGATGCTTATACAGCAGATGCAGCTTCCGCAGCGCAGGTTGCAAAATCACTTGCCGCATAAAGTAAACAGGCAAAAAAGCGGGTATTTGCAATCCGCTTGCTTAAGGAGAAACTTGTTTGGGCAGGAATCTCCGGTATAATAGCAGATTAAGATCCGCAGAAACTAGAAAGGTATAATAGTTTCTGCGGATTTTTGACTATAGATTATAGGGGGTGGGACAGAGTATGAATACATACCGGGTGTTTTTTATAAAAGAAAAAACAGAAGTCACGGTGAAGGAAGGAACTACGGTACTGGAGGCTGAGCGAATCGCAGGTTTATTCCCGGATGCACCATGTGGAGGAGCCGGAAAATGTGGAAAATGCATGGTAAAAATAAACGAAGCTGTGGAAAAAGCCTGTCAGACAAAGATAACTACAGATATTGAAGTAGAAGCGATTGAGAAAAAATCTGAACACAGAATCCTTGTAAAGGGAACAGAGAGAGCCGTGACTTTTTCACCGGAACTGGAAATTCTGGATATTGAGATCCCGCCATGTACAGTGGGAGAAAACAGTTCAGACTGGACAAGACTTTGCGAAGTGATAAAAAGCTGCCGGAAGAAAGATATCTTTTTTCAGCCAAAACTGGAAATACTGCCTGTAATCAGCCGACTGATAAAAGAGAAAAATGGAAAAGCGAGAGTGATTATCAGCGGAGATCAGATCCTGGAGCTGAAAGAACAGGACGACAGACCGGTACTGATGGCAGCTTTTGATATTGGGACAACAACGGTGGCAGGATATCTTCTGGATGGAAAAACAGGAGAGCAGCTGGCAACAGCAAGTGCATTAAATACACAGACAGAATATGGCGCAGATGTGATCATGAGAGCAAATTATTCGCTGGAGCACGGTACAGAAGAACTTTCCACATGTATCCGGGAGCTTTTAAGAAAATTGATCGGTACACTTTGTGAAGCGGCGAAAAAATCTCCGGAGGATATTTATCAGGTCAGTGTTGTGGGAAATACCTGCATGCATCATCTTTTCCTGGGAATTGTACCGGATTCTCTGGTTCATGCACCGTATAATCCGGCCATCAGTCAGGGGCTGATGTTTCCGGCAGAAAAATTCCATCTTGGTATTCACCCGGGAGGACAGTTGGTAGCTTTACCTGTTATTGCAGGTTTTGTGGGGGCAGATACTGTAGCATGTCTTCTGGCTGTGAATCTTGAAGAAGAGAAAAAGATGACGCTGATGATCGACATTGGAACAAACGGAGAAATTGTTCTTGGAAATGAGAAACGCCGTATTGCATGTTCTACTGCGGCAGGGCCGGCTTTTGAGGGAGCTAAGATTGCCTGTGGAATGCGGGGCGCAGATGGAGCGATCGAACATGCACATCTGGTGGATGGAAAACTGGAATGTAAGGTAATCGGCGGAGGCAGACCAACGGGAATCTGCGGTTCCGGTCTGATCGATATCATAGCATGTCTTCTGGATGCGGGGGTGATCGATGAAAGCGGAAAGCTGCTGGAAAATCCGCGGGTGGTTCAGATCGATGAAAATACAAAGAAAGCATATCTTCTGGCTGATCCGTTGGAATCCGGGGATGGAAAACCGGTATATTTAAGCCAGAAAGATATTCGGGAAGTACAGCTGGCGAAAGGGGCCATTGCTGCAGGAATTGCTCTTCTGGCAGAACAGATGGGGATTACTCTGAAACAGGTGGAGCAGGTTTATATAGCAGGAGCTTTTGGAAATTATATGGACTCGGCGGGAGCATGCAGGATCGGAATGCTTCCTGGTATTCTTAAGGATCGGATCATTCCGGTTGGAAATGCAGCCGGTGAAGGTGCGAAGCTTGCACTTTTGAATAAAGAAGAACTGAAACGGGCAGAGCGACTTGCACGTCATACGGAATTTCTGGAGCTTGCGGCATTACCTGAATTTCAGGATCAGTTTGTAGATGAGCTGGAATTTCCTGAGATATAAAATCCACCAGAACTGAAACTGAATCGAAAAGCATGGGGAGGAAAACATTATGGAGCTGGAAGAATTAAAAAATATTGGAAACAGCATAGGATTTTTTAAAGTAGAAGAACTGAATATAGATAAGATTAAATTACTTCCGGAGGTACGACAGATGTGCAGTACGGATAAATGCCATATGTACGGGCGTAACTGGAGCTGTCCGCCTGCCTGTGGAACACTGGAAGAATGTGCGGCAGATATTTCCGTGTACAAAAAAGGAATCATTGTGCAGACAAAAGGTGAACTGGAAGATGAATTTGACGGAGAAGGAATGATGGAGACGGAAGCGCTTCATAAAGAACACTTTATAAAGATGCATGACCGTCTGAAAAAAGAATTTCCAAAACTTCTTTCCCTTGGGGCCGGATGCTGTACCAGATGTGCGAAATGCAGCTACCCGGATGCACCCTGCCGATTTCCGGAGAAACGTTTTTCGTCGATGGAAGCATATGGAATGCTGGTAACACAGGTCTGTCAGGACAGCGGGATCGAATATTATTACGGACCTGGAACGATCACTTATACCAGCTGTTTTTTCCTGGAATAAAAGTCTTTATGAGGAGAAAGTCCCAACCGGCCAGCAGTTCTGTCATATGCAGAAAAAATTTCCGGTTCTATTTCTGCGAAAGGCTTACATAGGCTTTTGGTAGCTGTATAGCTGTGGGAAGTGCGCATTCCCGGTTCTGTACATTGCAGGAATCTGCGGTGGATGGAATGAAATCAGTGATCAGAAACCTGAGAACAAAGTCTTTTTTGGAAAGGCGGGATTTTATGGTATATGAAAGGCTGGGAATTAAAAAAGTATGGGATGGAAAGAAAGAATACTGTTCTGAGAAAAATCCGGAGAAAAAAGAAGGAAAATCAGGCAGATATACGGAAATATTGCAGATTTTTCATATGACGGTAATGATCCTGGGAATCTTTATGGAAAAAATCTCCCGTGTACAGGCTATGGGAGGAAAACGGGCAGGGATCTTTGCAGCGTATGCAGCAGCTGGCAAAGGAAGCTGGATATGCAGAAACAAAGTGCGTTATATCGTGAATAAGAACGGAAGCGGACATGCAGTGGCGGCAGTTGCAGGCGGAAATAATGGGATGGGAAGAAGGGCCGGAGAATCAGGATTTTACCCCAGACAGGCTAGATCTCCCGGAAAACGAACTGCAGGAAATAAATACCGGGACAGGCGGCTGCTTATAGACTTCCCGGAAATATCAACAGTCCCGGAGGTTCAAAAAAGAAATGTCTGTTATGCGTATCGGGGCTGCGAAAAGCAATAAACAGTAGATGGAGATTTTATAAAAAATGCACCGTGATCGAGCAGATCTCGCTATTTGTGGCAGTACGCATATTCGGGCCCCATATGCCTGCGCCGGAGGTAACGATGTTGTGCATGGTTCCTTTTTTCAGGTAACCGCAGGAATTTTCCCAGACCAGGCCGGTGATGATGTTCAGAGGGAACAGCTGGCCGTCATGAGTATGACCACAGAGATCAAGGTCTGCGCCTGCGGCTGCCACTTCATTCAACTGACCAGGCTGATGATCTATAAAAATAATGGGGAGTGTTTTGTCAAGGGAGGCTGTAAGCTGGTCAGGTTCCTTCCGTGTGTCGGACATTTTGCGGCAGCGGGACGGATCTTTGCGGCCTGTCAGATAGAACCGGTCATCAATGAGAAGCGTTTCATCATTGAGTAGCCGGATATTGGCGGATTTCAGAAAATCCCACATTCTGGGATCGTCATAATCTTCTTTCGCATTACGGAAAGTAAAACCGGCCAGAATCGGTTCGCTGAGATCATGGTTGCCCCAGCAGGCATAAACTCCGTATCTGGATTTCAGCGAACGAAGAATGGCCGCCGTTTTTTGGGGATCTTTGATCCCCTCATATTCGTTGTCAAAAATATCACCGGCAATGCAGATCAGATCCGGATCTTCGGCGTTGATCTTTTTTACAAGAAGTTCGGCATGTTTTTCCCCGATGCTGTATCCGAAATGAATATCTGCAAGCAGGACGATTTTCAGAGAATCCATTCCCTTCACCTGCTTGTCTACTTTCACATCATAAGTTTTTGTCTTAATATTCCACTGGTTTAAAATTCCATAGAGACTGATACCAATGATCAGAAGTGTACAGACTACGCCCGTGATCACGAAGGCTTTCCGGGAGTACAGCCAGGCCGGGTGAAGCGTGTGCTTCAGGATCAGTCTGCAGAGATCAGTAGTTACGATCACGATCAGGATGTAAAGAAACGTTCCCTGAAAATAATTGGCTGTATTTTTCAGGAAACGATGGATTTCAGGCGGCTTCCGGATAAGAAAACAGGTCAGAAGAGAAGTGGACAGAAAAATATAAACACCCACAAAACATACCCGGAACGCAAAGGTCTGGAAAAAATGAGTGCATGCACCCATCCACAGGATCATCCAGCGGACGATATAAATATTGATGAGGATATATAGTGGTGCGAGAAAGATGACAAGCATGATATGAGATACCTCCATAAAAAATTTCAGTTAAATATTTTATCCGCCTGATCAGAGAATTTAACCAAATCAAGTAAGTCCCCTGCGGGGTTGCGAAAAGCAATAAGCAGTGGGTGGGGACTTGCTTGTATCAGGAGGAGTGCAAGCTCCTCCTGATAAACTGCGGAGCAGTTATTTGGTGTAGAGCTACGTAGCGAAGCGGATTGCGAATATTCGCTTGAATGGATGGTGAGTAAGGTCTGATTACTGCAGATCCCCTTCGAATTGATATAGTATACAGCAAATAATAATTTTTTGCAAAAGAACATATATTAGGAAAAAGAACGCTTATGGTGTTTTTATGAAAAAATATGCGCTTCTTCGATATTGTCTGGTGTTTCTGGCAATTGTTCTTCCTTATTTTACGGCAGCGGCTTTTCACGGGACGGAGATGGTCCTGGCAGAGAGGAAGCCTGATATGGAAGAATATCTTCCCATCCTTGTTTTTTCACAGATTTCCCCGGATATGAAAAAAGAAACCATAAAAGCGCAGACTGTGATCGCACGGTCGAATATTCAGAGGCGGATCGGGGAGGGAAAAAATCTTGCGGAGATCCTCTGGGAAAACAGAAATACTGGAGAAGTCTGGAGATATTTTTTTACAGAAAAAAATCAAATCTATCAGCAGTCAGCGAGAGAGACGGGAGGGCAGGTACTGACATATGAGGGAAAAGTAAAGCTGACACCCTGGCATAAGATCAGCGCGGGGAAAACACGCAGCGGAGCGGAGGCTTTTCATGATGAGGCGTATACATATCTGAAATCAGCAGATAGCAGCGGGGATAAAAAATCTCCGGATTATATGAAAGTTGTGGAAATTCCGGCGGGTCAGTTTTCCGGAGAGCTGAAGATCAAAAAGCGGGATAGTGCCGGTTATGTGACGGAGCTTATGGTTGGGAAAACTCTGGTGGAAGGAGAAAGTTTTGCGGCGGGAATGGGGCTGGAATCGGCGAATTTCAGCTTGCAGAAAAAGAACGATACTTATTATCTGCGGGTGCGTGGCATCGGCCACGGTGTTGGTTTTTCTCAGTTCGGCGGAAATGAGATGGCGAAAAACGGAAGCAATGCGGAGGAGATCCTGAAAAAATATTTTCCGGATATGGAATTAAGAGTTGAGAATCCGGAGAATTAAAGGAAGTCGAGAGGATATTCCTGATTCGATTAAGCAGCAAAAGAAATGTATTATTATGAAAGAAAAATATTCAGAAAGTGAATAGACAGCCATATTCTGGACACTCTATAGATACAGAAATAGTGACTGGAAACGGTAGCAGAGTGAAATGAAGATATCCGCTTTACTGCTTTTTCCGTTGCTGAAAATGAACATATCAGACAGAGGTGGAAAGAATATGAAAAGTAAAATCGTGAGAGGCATTATCAACGGCGGAGTTTTGGCAGCAGTGGCTACACTTGGAATTACCGTTTATCAGCTGGGGACAAAACCTATTGTAGAAAATTCCCAGGAGGAAAATTCTGTACAGATGGAAGAAGAACTTTCGGATGGGGAAAACGCAGAGGACGCGGCAGTTACCGGAAATGGCTGGGAAGATGTGGCGCAGGATGAGATGACCGATGGAGCAGCCGGAGATGAAACAGGTCTGTCAGGTGCTTCGGAAAATGGGGCAGATGCAGACGGTGTAACCGGAAGTATCCGTGAGACTGCAGGAAGCGGTGCAGCTGAAAATGAGGGAACAGCAGGAACAGACGGTAATACAATGGCAGATGTAAATAATGGGAGTGGTGCAGAGAATAAGAGTGTATCTGCGGCAGCAGGGGCAGAAAGTGCTGGCAATAGTACTGCTGGAATCGGAAATGCAGCAGATAACGCCAACGCCGGAAATGCAGCAAATAACGGAGCAGAGACTTCCTCCGCAGATACAGCCGAAACTTCCGCGGCCGGAATTGCGGCGCAGACCTTGAATTTTACAGAGGATTCCATTATGGAGTGGCCGGTGAGAGGAACGGTTCTTGTGGATTACAACATGAATGAAACCGTATATTATCCGACGTTGGATCAGTATCGGGTCAGCCCGGCTATTTCTCTGCAGGCAGTGGAAGATGCACCAGTGTATGCGGCGGCAGATGGTCAGGTGCTTTCCATTACACAGGATGCCTGCACAGGAACGACTGTGACCATGGAGCTTGGAAATGGCTATCAGGCGGTGTACGGACAGCTGAAGGATCTTACAGTGGCAGAAGGTGACACGGTAAAAGAAGGCGAAGTGATCGGAAATATCAGTGCACCGACCAAATATTATTCTGTGGAAGGCCCGAACCTTTATTTCGCAATGAGAAAAGACGGCACGCCGGTGGATCCGTTTGAGTATCTGGAGTGATGTGGCACGCCTGAGCAACAGGTAAACTGAAACGGCAGGAAGCTGAGACGGCAGAAAAACTGAAACAGCAGATATGATCGATCGGGAATGATCGCTGAAACGGATACAGTAGAATATCCTTTTTAGAGAAATTGGTTATAGCGGAAAACGTTGCAGATGAAAGCAAAACATGCGGGATGCGAGTCACTGGCATCCCGTATACAACAGAATAACTGCGAAACAATAGAAAAGCATCTTTTTTACCGGAAAGAAAACGTGTATAATCTATCTATAAATATCTGTAAAACGACGGAAAATGACAGACTTAACAGGACAGAAGAAGAGGTACATAGGTCATGAATATTAATGAAATAGCCAGACTTGCCGGAGTTTCCAGAGCTACGGTATCCAGATATCTGAACAACGGATATGTAAGCAGTGAAAAAAAAGAAGTCATCCGCAAGGTGATCCAGGAGACCGGATATCAGCCATCCTCCCAGGCACAGACATTGCGGACAAAAAAAACGAGTCTCATCGGTGTTATTCTTCCAAAGATCAATTCCGATACCATAAGCCGTGAGGTGGAGGGGATCAGTGACATTCTCACACGGAGAGGTTACCAGCTGATTCTCGCCAATACCAACAACGATGTGGAAGAAGAGCTGAAATATCTTTCTCTGTTTAAAGAACGCCAGGTGGACGGAGTGGTTTTTATTGCCACCATGTTTACCAGAAAGCATAAACAGATGCTGAAGGATTATAAGGTGCCGATCGTGCTTCTGGGACAGCATCTGGATGGATATCCCTGCATTTATCAGGATGATTATAAGGCAGCTTTTATGGTGACAGAGAAGCTTGCAAAGAAAGGAAAAAAGTTCGCTTACATTGGTGTCACAGATAAAGACGAGGCAGTTGGTGCACGCCGTAAAAAAGGTTTTATGGATGCGCTTCATAAGGGAAAGCTTGAGATCCTTCCGGAGAAGATGAAAACAGGAAGCTTCACCATGGATTCCGGCTATGAGATGGCGAAGGAACTTTTTGAGGAGGATCCATCCATTGATTCTCTGGTATGTGCCACAGATACCATGGCAGTTGGTGCCATGACTTATCTGAAGGAGATCGGACTTCGAATTCCCGATGATGTGCAGATCGCAGGGATCGGTGACGGTGTTCCGGGTAAGATCGTGGAACCGAAGCTTACCACGGTACATTTTTATTATAAGACCAGTGGAATGGAGGTGGCAGCCATGCTGGCGGATCTTATTGAGAACGATACCGGAATCAGCAAGGAAATCAAAATGGGATGTGAACTTGTGGAACGGGAATCTCACAGGTAGCAGAGAATATTTCCGCAGACAGAGGATAAAAATTATAAGTTATTGTGGAACAGGGGCAGATCTTTTGGGAGAAAAAGACCTGCTCTTTTTTGGCGGGTTTATGTGTTATGGCTGGGCAAGCACAGAAAAAGACCAGATTTTTTTGAGATGTCCTGACCGGCTTGTTTGTCTTGCGTATGTTCTTATGGAATATGTACAATTTTGACCGGAGAAATTTGTGAGATGTTGCGGATTTACAAATGAGAAGGCAGTGGTTATAATACAATCAAAATGTGAGAACGATTCCATGTTAGAACACATAAAAAAACATGAAAAACAAGCAAAGAAATGACTGAAAAACTTATAAATACCAAGGCATTAGGAAAAACAGACATTTTAAAAATAGAAATAAATATGGAATCAATCTCATAAAAGAAACAAAAGGATCAAAAATCATTAACTTCCGGAAAAACAGAAAGAACAGACACAGCTGATCCGAAGAAATCAGTTTTGCAAAAAAAGGGAAAGCAAAAAGAGTCTACTGCCCGCAGGAAGGACAGTAAAAGAAAAGGAGGACGGACATGGATTACAGAAAGACCGCACAGGAAATCTATGATCATGTAGGAAAGAAAGAAAACATCATTTCCGCAGCGCACTGTGCAACAAGACTTCGCCTGGTCATTGCGGATAATGACAAGGCAGACAAGGAATACGTGGAGAACATCGACGGTGTGAAGGGTGTATTCTTCGCACAGGGACAGATGCAGATCATCCTGGGAACAGGCGTTGTAAACAAGGTTTATGACGAGTTCATCCAGATCGCCGGAGTTTCCGAGAGCAGCAAAGAAGAACTGAAACAGGTGGCAGCATCCAAAGCCAATCCGGCACAGAGACTTATTAAGACACTTGGAGATATTTTTGTCCCGATCATCCCGGCTATCGTAGCCAGCGGATTCCTGATGGGAATCATGGAAGCTTTGAACTTCATGGTAAACAACGGCTTCCTGAACATCAACACCAACGGTTCCATTTATGTATTTGCACAGCTTTTCAGTAACACGGCGTACACATTCCTGCCGATCCTCATCGCTTACAGTGGTGCGAAAGTATTCGGTGCCAACCCCTACCTGGGCGCGGTTATCGGTATGATCATGATCCATCCGAATCTGCAGAATGCCTGGACCGTCGCAACAGAAGGCGTACAGGCAACACAGAAAGTATGGTTTGGACTTTACTCCATTGACATGGTCGGATATCAGGGACATGTAATCCCGGTTATCATTGCAGTATGGGTACTGGCACAGATCGAGAAGAGACTTCATAAAGTTGTACCGGCAATGTTCGACCTTTTTGTAACACCACTTGTCAGTGTTTTTGTAACTGGTTATCTTACACTTTCCATTATCGGACCGATCTTCGTAGCTGTTGAGAACGGACTTCTGGATGGAATCCAGTGGCTGATCGCTCTGCCGTTTGGAATCGGAAGCTTTATCATGGGTGCTTTTTATGCACCGACAGTTGTTGCAGGTGTTCATCACATGTACACCATCATTGACCTTGGACAGATCGCCAAATTCGGCGTTACCTACTGGCTGCCACTTGCATCCGCAGCCAACGTTGCACAGGGTGGTGCAGCTCTTGCTGTGGGCCTGAAATCAAAGAACCAGAAGATCAAATCCATGGCTGTTCCGTCTGCTTTAAGTGCATGCATGGGAATCACAGAGCCGGCGATCTTCGGTGTAAACCTCCGTTTCGGAAAGCCGTTTATCATGGGCTGCCTCGGCGGTGCATGCGGAGCGCTTTTTGCCTCCATTACCAGTCTTGGTGCTACAGGAACAGGTGTTACCGGTATCTTCGGAATCCTGCTGTGCCTGAATAACCCGGTTGCTTATATCATAATGTTTGCCATCGCGTTCGGTGTGGCTTTTGTGCTCACCTGGATGATCGGATATAAGGACGAGGTACAGGAAACAGCTGAAAAAAATATCGAAACAGAGAAAAAAGCAGATGCTCCGGCAGAAATTGCCCAGGAGAAGCCAGCAGAGGAGAAAACATCTGAGACCGGCGCACAGACCCTCTACAGCCCGCTTGAGGGAACCGCGATCCCGCTTTCAGAAGTAAAAGATGCGACTTTTGCATCAGAAGTCCTTGGAAAAGGCATGGCAGTGATTCCGTCCAAAGGTGAGGTAAAAGCACCTTGCGACGCTACCGTTTCTACAATTTTTGACACAAAACACGCAATCGGTCTTGCAACAGAAAGCGGCCTGGAACTGCTGATCCACATCGGCGTTGACACCGTTGAGCTTGGCGGAAAATTCTACACCGCACATGTAAAAGACGGCGACGAAGTGAAAAAAGGCCAGACGCTGATCACATTTGATATGGATGCCATCAAGGCAGCAGGTTACGATGTGACCACACCGCTGATCGTAACCAATACCGATGATTATGAAGAAGTAAAAATGCTTGCAGAAGGAACCGTAAATAACAGTTCTGAAGTACTGGAGGTAAAATAAATGAGTTCTCTGACAAAAGTGCTTGCGGAGGAAGTTCGAAAAATCGAGGAAACGGCAGCAGTGGGAAGGGCAATGCAGACAAACCGTCTGACCCATCACCTGATGCCGCCCACCGGATGGCTCAACGATCCTAACGGACTTTGCTGGTATAAGGGAAGATATCATGTGTTTTTTCAGTATTCTCCTTTTGAAGCCCACGGTGGACTGAAATTCTGGGGACATTATTCCAGCGAAGATATGATCAACTGGAGATATGAAGGGGTTCCGCTTCTGCCGGACAGCATTTATGACTGTCATGGTGTTTACTCAGGCTCCGCCATTGCGGAAAAAGACAAGCTCCATCTTTTCTACACAGGAAACATCAAGATGGATGGAGATTATGATTATATCAATAACGGAAGGCAGTCCAGCACTCTCCATGTGGAGAGTGAGGACGGCGTTCGTTTCGGAGAGAAAAAAGTTGCGATCTCCTGGGAAGATTATCCGGAGAATTATACCTGCCATATCCGCGATCCAAAGGTGTGGAAAGATGGCGAAGGGTATCATATGATCCTAGGTGGACGTCAGAAAGGTGATAAAGGCGCAGTGCTTTTTTATAGATCAGAGGATCTTAAGAACTGGAAATTTGACCACGAGCTTACCACAGAAAATACTTTCGGTTACATGTGGGAGTGCCCGGATTTCTTTTCTCTGGAAGGTCAGGAGGTGCTTTCAGTGTCTCCTCAGGGACTGACCCGTGAGGAATTCCGTTTCCAGAATATTTATCAGTCCGGATATTTTATCCTGAAGGATGGTAAGCCGGAGGAAAAATCCTTCCGGGAGTGGGATTATGGATTTGATTTTTATGCGCCGCAGACTTTTCAGGATGGAAAAGACAGACGGATCATCATCGGCTGGATGGGAATGCCGGATGCAGATGAAGAGTATGTGAATCCTACTGCAGAGAGCGAAGGCTGGCAGCATTGTCTGACGGTTCCAAGGGAAGTTACGTATAAGAACGGAATGCTTTATCAGTATCCGGTGAAAGAACTGAACGGGCTGAGAGAGAATGGGACTTCCATCAGCGGTTCCAGCGTGGAGCTTCCGGTGAACGGACCATTTGATCTGGATATTCAGGTAAAAGGTGACCAGGGCAAGGTAAGTCTTGGGGAAAATCTTTTCCTGGAGTATCAGGGCGGAGATGTGATCTTAACTCTCTCCGAAACAGCCGGTGCCGGACGTAAAGTACGTAAAGCACATGTTCCATCCGGTAAAGTTGAAAGTCTCAGGATCCTTGCGGATACTACAGCTGTGGAGATCTATGTAAATGGCGGAGAAGTGGTTTTTTCCACCAGATATTATCCGGAAACGCAGGCGCAGGCTGTGAAAGTGGAAGCAGCGGATGTTGATGGAAAGATTTATGGGCTGAAGAATTATGTGATGGAGTAGGTCTTCTGCTTCGGAATTTTATCGAATCAACAGCGAAGCAGTTATTCGGAGTAGAGCTGCGTAGCGAATGCGGATTGCGAATATCCGCTTGACTATTCACAGAAATAAGAAATAAACGTATAATAAAGCAGGTGGGAAAATTCGCAGCCGGAATCCCAGCCTGCTTTATTTTTTGATGTAAGTGAAATACATGAACTGTGCCGGCTGCTTGAGTATAGAAGGACGGCTGCTGAAGAAATGTTGGTGGCTGTCTTTACATAGAAAGATGCTGGTTGACGGGATATTTGCTTTACAGGATGGCAGTTATTCGGTGTAGAGCTACGTAGCGAATGCGGATTGCGAATATCCGCTTGACTGAAGATGCACTGGCATATTGGCATTGTATTGCGGGAATTTTTTACAGAAGAGGAGACAAATATGAATTACACGTATATCGTGCAGTGTGCAGACGGCACACTCTACACCGGATGGACAAACTGCCTTGCCAGGCGGATGAAAGCCCATAATGAAGGCAAGGCAGGCGCCAAGTATACACGGGCCAAGAGACCGGTGAAGCTGATGTATTATGAAGGCTTTTCCACAAAGGAAGAAGCCATGAGCCGGGAATACCGGATCAAGCAGCTGACCAGGGAGAAAAAGCTGGAGTTAATGAACTTCTGAATGTCGATAAGCATTTCGATACTTCAAGTGACTTCAAAGGTGTGGAGCATTATGCAGCGTAATTGAAAGATAAGGATATGTATGTTCTGCTGAATCTTATTGGTATCTCAGCATAACAACTGAATCAAAGGTATCCCCATTGTCGATCCACTGACAGCTACCATCGTTTTTTGCACAGATATCTTCAATTATGGACAGACCGAATCCATGGTTGGGGATATCTTTTTTTGATGTTTTGTGGTTGAATGGTTGTGCCGGATCTTTGCTGTTTTGCATGTGGACAGTGAGAAAACCGGCGGACATTTTTGAGGTTACAGAGATAAACGGTGCTTCAGAACCGGAAGCGTTGCAGCTTTCGATTCCATTATCCAGCAGGTTAAAAAATATACTGCTCAGTTCCGAAGAGGGAATGTTGGATCTCTCTGGAAGAAGAACTTCGTAGGTAACTTTGATATTTTTCTGCATGGCAAGAAATCTTTTGTCCGCAAGGATGGCATTGATCAGGCAGTCCTGACAGATAGGGTGGAAACGTTCCTTCTGAAAATCATTGGTGATGGCGGGAAGATAGTCCTGGATCTTATCATATTCGTTTGTTTTCAGGTAATTTTGAAGTGTCTCAAGTTTCTGAATGGTAGCCTGCTGAAATGCAAGAGTCTCCTGTTTTCTGGAAACAAACAGCTGCTCCTGTTCTTTCTGTAACTGTTCCTGCTTCTGAAGAGCCTGAAACTTTGCTTCTTCCTGAGCATTTTTGAGCGATCGTCTGGCAAGAAGGTAGATCCTGCGGTAAGTGAGGAACAGAAAAAAGAGAAGCATTATCTGGCAGAACAGAGCATATTCCTGCAGCAGAGCCTCCAGGAAAAGAGATGCCTGAACACAGAAAAGTTCTATAAAAAGAATAACAAAGCCTCGTTTCATAAAGTCCTCTTTTCCGGCGGAAGTTCTGAAAGAATTGTTTTCAGATATGCATCTGCCTCATGATATTTTTTTGCGCGGATCAGATAATTCAGTGAAAAGAGATGGTTTTCCATATCGTGATTCCATTTTCGCACAGATCGATATTCCTGTTCCATATCTTTTGTATATTCCAGCTGTTTCTGAAGAAAGCTCATTTGCTGAATCAACAGTTCGTGTCTTTTTTCTCTGACAGAAATGTTGTGAAAGGCTCTGGCTATGATCAGACAGCAGAGAAGATTGAGAAACCAGTATAAAATGATCAGCCATTTTAACCAGGGAGAATTTTCACGGTATAGCAGTATTCCCATAAGAAGTGAAGATGCCTGTACGGGAAAAAGGAGTTCAGCAATGGTGGTCAGATGAATACTGTGGGAATAATCCCGGATTAGTGGAACCAGTTTTTTAATAAAAAGCAATGCAACGAAGAAATCTATGGTCATTAAAAAAAGCATTTCACCGGATGTATAAAGCAAATTATAACGAAACGATTTTCCGTGGTGTATAAGAGTGTAAATCGGCAGGGTAAACATTACAGCGATATTTTCAGAAACTGCCAGAATACATATTAGGATCAGAAATGTGGAAATCTTTTTTTTCAGAGGATCGGAAAAATAAAAAACTATCAGGAGAAGAAGTGTCAACTGGATAAGCCAGGACCCCATACTGGGAAACCAATATTTTGACATACCGGCAGCTGTCATCGGAATCATAAATGAGAGAAAAAAACGGATACGGTTTTTTGAAAAAAAGCTCCGGGATGGCGTAAGGATACCAGTGCAAAATCGGACACAGATATAGGAATTTATGAAAGAACTCGGAAGAAGAGCGTATAAAATAAATTTCAGAAACTGTGGCATGAGAGTACCTTCTTTCTTGGAAATGTTATAGGATATCAGAGCAAAATACGAAAGTCAGTCTTTCGGAATCACAGCATCAGCAGAGAAAAAGATTTTTTAACATCTTCATAATGTGCGCGGCTGACAGGAATCTGCTGACCGGTGGTCAAAGTAATTTCTGTATGCTGGAGCCTGGAAACTGCATGAAGGTTCACAAGGAAACTTCTGTGGCAGCACACGAAAAAATCTGGAAGCTGTTGCTGGAGAATATTCAGTTTGTCCCGGACTGTATAAGTTTCAGATTTTGTATAAATAAATGTTTCACGCAGATTACGCTCCAGAAACAGGATATCATTTACCGGAATCCGGTGATGTGATTGCTTGATTTTAACGGTAAGAAAAGGTTCCTTATCTGTCTGAAGATTCTTAAGAGCAGCATCCAGTGCAGCCGGCAGATATTCGTTAAGCCGGTTTTTGTAAATGAAGTAGGTGTGCTTCGTAGAATAGACATCGGAGGCATATTCCAGATACTGACTGATAAAGATCAGCTGTGTCCGTGGATTCTCTCCGTTTATTATCTGGCCAAGTTCAATTCCGGAAACCGTTTCCTCTCCCAGAGAAATATCCAGAAAAACAATATCATAAGGACATCCCATCTCCGGCAGAGAAGTCATAAATTCCTTTCCGGAAAGGAAGGGATGCAGTTCATAAGGTACTTTCAGAATAGTTTCGATATTTTTCTTTATAATCTCCACAAAGATCTCACTGTCTTCGCAGATTGCAATTTTCAACATACGCATACTCCAGAAAATTATTCGGCTGCCCGAGGCAGCCGTAGTGTCGTTATATGTCAAATATACATGAAAACAGGTGGAAAGTCCAGTGAGAGGGAAAAAGCAGCGTACACAGACAAAATGTGAAAGTATGTTATATTACACTGGTAATTGTAAAGAACAGAAATAAGAATGAAGTTATTTATTACCACTTTTGGGCTATTTATGCAGAATGGTTGAAGTAAGAAGGTTCAGGATGTTATGATTAATTAATAATAGTCAAGGAAGCACATGCTCATTTTTTAAAGAAGTATGTGCTTTTTTAGTGCAGATTTTGTCGAAATGTTTTAATTGCGTTTTCGCCCATATTGTGCTAATGTAAAGAAAAAGCATTTCATTTCTATTGATCTGTGCGGAACACTTCCGTATCTGTAATTCACCGGCCATTCGGCTTTTACAAAGAAATCTCAATGCTTAAATCACATGATCACGCAGGGAGATTTCCGGAAGCTGTTTTTACTGTAGGATTCTCCCGACTGCCCAAGAAGGAGGATACTACATGGGAGAAAGTAACATCGATGTATTAACTGCAAACCGGATGTATAAATCCCGGATCTTTGCAATGTTGTTCAGCGACAGGAATGAATTGCTGAAACTTTATAACGCAATTAACGGAACCAGTTATGATGACCCGGATCTTCTCCAGGTGAATACGCTGGAGAACGCTGTGTACATGTCCATGCAGAATGACGTTTCATTTATCATTGATATGCGGCTGAACCTGTATGAACATCAGTCAACTTACAGTCCGAATCTGCCAGTCCGGTATCTGCTGTATGTGGCGGATGTGTATTCGGATTATACGAAAGATATGAATCTTTATGGAACGAAAGCTGTGAAACTGCCGACACCGAGGTTTGTGATCTTCTACAACGGCCAGGCAGAACAGCCGGACCGGAAAGAATTGAAATTGTCGGAGCTCTTTTCAATTCCGGATGCAGACCCGTCTCTGGAACTGAAGGCAGTCATGTTAAATATCAATAAAGGTCATAACCGGAAACTGATGGAAACCTGCCGGACCCTCCAGGACTATGCGGAATATACCTTCCGTGTAAGAGAATACGCAGCGGAAATGCCACTGGATCTTGCAGTAGAGCAGGCAATCACAGAATGCATCAGCGAAGGGATACTGGCAGATTTTCTGAGAAAAAACCGAGCGGAGGCGAAGAAAGTGAGCATATATGAGTACGATGAAGAACGGCATATGAGACAGACTCGTGAGGAAGGTATGGAAGAAGGATATGCCAATGGGTTTAGTCAGGGAATTGAACAGGGAATTACGCAGACGGTAATTAATTTACTGAAGTCGGGGCTTTTAACAGACATTCAGATCAGGGAGATAACAGGACTTGATCAGGAGCAATTGGATGAATTGAAGAAGAGATGAAATAAAAATATTGTAAGACTCATCAGTTAATAATGGTGAAAGAAGCACATACTTATTTTACAATTTATTTTGTGAAGAAGTATGTGCTTTTTTATTCAAAAAATCAGTGTATACAGACAAAATGGAACAAATGTGAAAGCATATTATATTACACTGGTAATTGTAAAGGACAGAAATAAAAAAGAAGGAAGTTATTTATTACCACTTTGGGGCTATTTATGTAGAATTGTTGAAGTAAGAAGGTTCAGGATGTTATGATTTAAAAAATATATGATTATAATTCAGATATAGGAAGAGTTATTTGTTTACGGATATATTCATCACAATGACTTATATAATAACAGAGGAAAACAATGAACAGTATATATTTGATCCTGATGATCATAATTGGAGCAACAGGCATCGCACTTATTGGCAGTATATTTTTTTGCTGGATTCCGAGTGCGCATTTCAGAAAAGTTTATCATGTGGGGGTAATTCTGTGTGAGTTTTTATTTCTGAATTTTTTCATTGCCGGATCGATTTTGAGCAGGATTCACAGTGGATTAAGTATGGGAATGTTGTCAGGAGCACTGTTTGGCATTTGCATGAGTATTTTTATCAATTTGAATGAGAATGGAGGCGGATCTGATCAGCTTCAGATTATCCTTACCATTATTACAGCAGTACTTGTGTGCGGACTATCTGTACTGCGACTGAGAATAAGTACAGCATTGAATATTTTTATGGGTTCGTTCGTTATTTTGTTTTTGCTCTTTTGTATGTTTTTGCAGGGAAGAGTACAGTCAGGAATAATGCTGATAATTACGCTGATCTTAGCAATGGGACTGGCAGTCCTGGGATATCTGCAGCATTCTTATGGTTTTATGATCGTGACAGCTGTTTGGGGTGGCTTTATTGCAATGATTGGAGTTTCCAGTATAAGTGCAGATTCGAATCCGGGGTATATTATTCTGACACTTATGACAGAAGCATCTGAAACAGAAAAAATCCTGCTTCTGGCAGGAAGCGTGTTGCTGGCAGTTTGTGGGATCGTGGTTCAGATGCAGTCAGATACCTGGAGAAATCCGGAGGCGGAAACGAAGCAGATATATACACTGATCTCTTATATAAACACATTTCTGGATAATGATAATGTAAGCCTGATCGCCAGTGTAGTATCCCTTATTGCGATTCCCTATTGCGGATATATGTTAAAGAATAATATGGGATATATACTTACAGGAATTGCATCAGCCGTTTCTGTATTTATCCTGATACAGTGGACAAGAAAACGGGAATATTTGAAAATTATGCTTTTTCAGGTTTTCTATATGGCAGGATATCTGCTGGTGGAATATGCAGTATATAATGGAATGTATGTAAAAGGACAATACCTTGCTACCTTTCTGTATCTCTGGAAATATATGGCTGCCTGGGCTGTACTGTATCTGGAATATGAGATCCTGGGAATCAGGAACCGCCTGTCAATGGTTCTTATTGCCGGATTCTTTTCCAGATATCTTGTAAGGATGATCGTCACTGGAAAACCGGAAATCATGATGTTTACCGGTGATATTATATTCTGGTTTGTATCTTTTGTTCTGTATGTGATCGTCTGGTGGAATGAAGACGAAATAAGTACAAATTGAAAAATCCGATCCACAACGCAAGTGGATCGGATTTTTTGTGCCGTATGGAAATATGTGCGATCAGTGGATCCCCATCCCCGCAACAAAGAAATACATCACAACAAAGTGGCATACACTTCCCAGCATAACAAAGATATGGAATACTTCATGGGAACCAAAGTTTTTATGTTTCGCATTGAAGATCGGAAGCTTCAGTGCGTAGATCACACCGCCGATAGTGTAAATAATACCGCCTGCCAGAAGCCATCCGAAACCTGCCCGCGGCAGATTGTGGAAGATCGGTACAAAAGCCAGGACACACAGCCAGCCCATTCCAATATAGATTACGGAGGAAAGCCATTTCGGGCAGTTGATCCAGCAGCCTTTGAGGATCATGCCGATGATGGCAACAGTCCATACCAGTGCACAGAGGATGTAACCGGTGCGGCCGTGAAGGACGATCAGGCATACCGGTGTATAGCTGCCTGCGATCATCACGAAGATCATCATGTGATCCATTTTTTTCAGGCGGCGGTTTACCTTGGCGGTGGAATTTACAGAATGGTAAAGAGTGCTTGCCAGATAAAGCAGGATCATGGTGAGGATAAAAACACTCACTGCAAAAACGTGAAGGATATCTGCGCTTCTGGCAGCTTTCACGATCAGCGGAGTAGCTCCGGCCACTGCGAGGAGCATGGCGATTCCATGAGTAATGGCACTTCCAGGGTCTTTTAATTTAAGTTTCATATAAAAAACACCTCCTGTATGATATTCCGCAGGAATCTGTTGTACGGATGCGGAATAGCAGTCAAATAACAATGTAGAAATTGATAAAATAACATGTAGTATTAAAAACTACATAATAAGTATACAAATACTATACCACTATTATTCGAAAATGCAAGCCTTTTTTTCGCTGAAAATTTAATCGGGATTTTACAAAGTCTTGCACTGAAATAAACATTGGATAGCTATACTGGTAGCATTGCAGGCAAATTCCGGGCAGATCAGGGGAAAAGCAGATATCGCGGAACAAATGCCGGCGTTACAATAACAGAGCCTGCCGAAAAAGAAAAATATACGGTGGCACAGGAGGAGAAAATGGCAGATACAATATACATGAACAGGGAATTATCCTGGCTGAAATTTAATGAGAGAGTACTTGAGGAAGCTGAGAATCCGGAAAATCCGCTGTGTGAACGTCTCACATTTGCTTCGATCTATCAGAGCAACCTGGATGAATTTTATATGGTACGTGTGGGATCTCTTGTGGATCAGATGCTTCTGGCAAAAGATATCCGTGAAAACAAAACCAATATGACACCAAAGGAACAGTTGGATGCAATCCTTGCAAGAACCAAAAAGCTGAACCGGAAAAGAGATGTGGTCTATGAAGAGATCATGGAAAGCCTGGAAGAATATGGCGTACATATGCTGAATTTCCATAAGATCGAAAAAGAAGACCGCAATTATCTGGAACGTTATTTTGAGGCAGAAGTGGCTCCGGTTATTTCTCCGTCTATCGTCGGAAAAAGGCAGCCGTTTCCATTTCTCCGAAATAAAGAAATCTATGCAGTAGTAGTTCTGGAAACAAAAAAAGGAAAGGAAAAACTGGGTATCATTCCGTGCAGCAGTGCAGGCATCCAGCGCCTCATCCCGGTTCCCGGAAAAACAGGCACTTACATGCTGTCTGAAGAACTGATCCTTCACTTTGTTTCAAAAATCTTCAAAGGCTATCACATCAAGGCAAAATCTCTGCTCCGTATTACCAGAAATGCAGATATTGACGCAGACGCTCTTTACGATGAAGATCTGGATTACCGTGAATTTATGGTAGAGCTGATCAAGGCAAGGAAGAAACTGGCACCAATCCGTCTGGAACTGTCAAGAGAAATGGACGGAGATGTTGTTGAAACACTTTGCGAGTATCTGGAAGTGGACAAGAATTTTGTATTCCGTGGAGATATCCCGCTGGATCTTTCTTTTGTATTCCAGATCCAGGACGGCCTGAGAAAAAGAACAGAGCTTTTTTATGAAAAAAGGATTCCTCAGAAATCACCAATGTTTAACAGCCATGAACCGATCCTTGACCAGATCGCGAAAAAAGACCGTTTTCTTTCCTATCCATATGAGAGTATCAAACCGTTTCTTACAATGCTTCATGAGGCGGCCAATGACGAGGATGTCGTTTCCATCAAGATGACTCTTTACCGTGTAGCGAAACAGAGTAAGGTTGTGGAAGCTCTGATCGAAGCGGCAGAAAATGGAAAAGAAGTGTTCGTTCTGGTGGAGCTGAAGGCACGTTTTGATGAGGAAAACAATATTGGATGGTCCAGACTTCTGGAAGATGCGGGCTGTCATGTGATCTATGGTCTGGATGGTTACAAAGTACATTCCAAACTTTGCCAGATCATGAAGAAAAAAGACGGAAATGTGGAATATTATACACAGATCGGAACTGGAAACTACAACGAAAAAACAGCCCGTCTGTATACAGACCTTTCTCTGATGACTGCTGATCCGAAGATCGGAACAGAAGCAGCAAGAGTATTTCAGGCACTGGCAATGGGAGAAACGGTTGAAGATATGGACCATCTTCTTGTGGCACCAAAATGTCTCCAGAACAAAGTACTTGCCATGATCGATGAAGAGATCGAACATGCCAAAGTTGGAGAACAGGCATATATCGGGCTGAAAATGAATTCTCTGACAGACAAGCGTATTATGAACAAACTGGTGGAAGCATCCTGCGCGGGAGTACACATTGATATGGTTGTCCGCGGTATCTGCTGTCTGATCCCGGGAGTAAAAGGTCAGACAGAAAACATCCACATTATCAGTATTGTAGGACGTTTTCTGGAGCATTCCCGTATTTACATTTTCGGAACACAGGAGAGGGCAAAGATCTATATTTCATCTGCGGACTTTATGACAAGAAATACTCTTCGCCGTGTGGAAGTTGCAGCTCCTATCGAAGACCCGGATATCCGGATGCAGATCCAGGAAATGTTCGTGACAATGCTCAGTGATAACCGCAAAGCGAGGACCATGAACAATAAGGGAAATTATAAGATCGAACCATCCGATAATGCTCCATTGAACTCCCAGGAAGTATTTCTGGAGCAGGCATATGACAACGCAGCTCCTGTTGTTATGGAGAAATAAGAAAACAGAATATAAAAAGCGGGGTTTTTCTTTGATAATATGTCTGTACTGTGATAAGATAAAAACAGTGTTCCTGCAAATGAGTGCAGGCGGAAGGGAGAATTTATGGCACACAGGAAAGTGGTGCTCTGTCTGTTAGGCGCGACTCTGGCAGCATCCCTGTTCAGTGGATGTTCCGGAAAAAAGTCGGACCCTGTTACAGTTACAGTATGGACATATTATAATGGCGATCAGCTGGATACTTTTAAAGACTTGACAGAGAAATTTAATGACACAGTTGGAAAGAAAGACGGCATCACCGTAGAAACCAAGAGTCTTGGAACCGCAGAAGATCTGGAACAAAATGTCCTTGCTGCAGCGGATGGTGAGGTAGGGGCGTCCGAAGTACCGAATATTTTTTCGGCTTACTCAGATACAGCCTATACCATGGATCAGAAGGACATGCTCGTAGACCTTTCCGGTTATCTTACAGATAAAGAAAAAAGTGAATATGTAGAAGAATATCTGAAAGAGGGAGATTTCTCGGACGACGGAAGTAAAATGTTCTGACGTCCAATCAGGAGCTGTCAGCTTTGCAGGAATATGTCAATGAGGAGGCACAGAACCTTATTGATTCCGGACAGATCCGAATTGAAGATATCGGAAATAATAAAGAATCTTATCTGCCGCTGATGGAAAATATCTGCAGCAAAATGATCAATGCTCTGCGCCGAAGGTCCGTTACAGGAATTTATGTAGCGTTTAACACAGAAGACCTGGATAAAAGAAGCCAGAATGATTTTATTCCGACTCTGTATATCCGTGATCTGGATCCGGATTCCCTGCCACCGGAAAAAAATACAGATCTTTTGATGGAGAGATCGCCTGTGGAACTGGTAAAATTCACAGGGATTTCCACAGATAAAGGCTGGAAGTCTCTGATGTCCGTTTCGGCGGAAAGCACTGAAAAATTTATATATCCGGTTTTTCAGAAAGCGTTTAAAGATCAGGGCAGTCTGCGTGCGGCAGATTATGGACACTGGACTACGGAGAACTACACTCTGGATGGAGATGATCGGTCCGCGATCGCTTATTCAATTCCACTGATCCTGGATGATGGAACTGTTTATGGTGTTCTTGGCGTGGAAATGCTCACCGAGTATCTGAATATTCAGATGCCCTATGAAGAATTGCAGAATCAAAGCGCCGGTACCTACATGCTGGCATATACGAAGTCTTCATTGAAAGATGAGGAAATCGTTCTTGAAAATATCTGCGGTGTCAGCAGCAAAAGTTCATCTATGGAACAGTGGAGATGGGACAGCTGTTTTCCTTCTCCGGACATGTGATCAAAGTACTGTCAATGACGATTCTGCTGACTTTACTGGTGGGTATTTTAAGCAGTCTGATCGTCAGCCTCAGTCTTGCCCGTCCGGTAAAGAAACTTTCTGATGAGGTAGAAGAGGCACAGAAGAATAACAGCACTTCGCTCCGCTTTTCCGACACGGGAATCCGGGAACTTGACCAGTTTGCCGGAGCAATTACGCAGATGAACCAGGACATGCTTACCATATCTACGAAATTCTTAAGGATCATGGAAATGGCAAGTGTAGAACTTGGAGGTTTTGAAGTTCGATCGGAGAATGAAAGCGTTTATGTAACAGATAACTTTTTTTCTATGCTGGGCAAAAAGGAACTGTCGGAAAAATCAATGACAGGAAAAGATTTTATGGAATTTTTGGATTCCTATAATAAAAGCTGCCATCACACGGTTAGAGGAGATGGTTCCAGAGTTTACAGTGTGATCCATAATAGCGGAGAAATACGATATGTCCGCATGGAGATCAAGACAGAACCGGATCGGCAGATCGGCCTTGTGGAGGATGTTACAAAAGTTACCAGGGAGCGTATGAATATTGAACATGAAAGGGATTATGATACGCTTACAGGACTTTACAACAGGCGGGCATTCCAGAGAGAAAGTGAAAAACTGTTCCGTGAGCATCCGGAGAAACACAACTGCGAAAGCAGTTTTTGCAGTTGATGAAGAGGGAAGATATTGCCTATTATTATCAGCCTATTGTATCGGCGGTTACAGGTAAGATCAGAGCTCTGGAAGCATTGATGCATGTAGAAATGTCAATGCTGAAATCCCCGGAAGATGTATTGCGTCTTGCAAAAGAAGAAAAATGCCTTCATGATCTGGAAAGAATCACTTTTTTCTGCGCGGCAGAAGGATATTGCAGACTTCGGGCAAATGGAAAAGTAAGAGGTGATGAGCTTCTGTTTGTAAATTCCATTGCAAGTGAGTACATGACAGATGAGGAATGCAGAGAATTCAGGCAGAGATATTTGGATATCCGGTCTCAGCTGGTTCTTGAGATCACAGAACAGGAACTTCTCAGCAAAGAAGCTCTTGAAAGAAAAACGTCAAAAGGATTTCTGGGTGCGGTCGCTCTGGATGATTATGGAAGAGGATACAACAGTGAAAAAAGTCTTCTGGCACTTTCACCGAAGTATATTAAGGTGGATATGGTGATCATCCGTGATATTGATACGGATATAGATAAACAGCAGATCGTAGCAAACATTGTGAAGTATGCACATCAGCGTGGAATGTATATTGTTGCGGAAGGCGTGGAGACAGCGGAAGAGCTTAAAAAAGTTCTTGAGCTGGAGGTAGATCTGCTTCAGGGATATTATCTTTCACGGCCGGCAGCAACGCCTGGAGCGATTAATCCGGATGCTTTGAAGATCATTGAAGAAAACAGGAAAAGATAAAAAAGAAAGTCGGGAAGAGCAGGTTTTCCCGGCTTTTTTTATACATATTTCTCCCAGTTTTTCACATAATAACCATACGGATAAAAGATAAACAGATAAAAGATACAGGAGGAATATTAGAAGATGAAAGCAACGGGAATTGTTCGTCGGATCGATGACCTGGGCAGGGTGGTGATCCCGAAAGAGATACGTAAAACGCTGCGGATCAAAGAGGGGACACCGATGGAGATCTATACAGACCGGGAAGGACAGATCATTCTGAAAAAATATTCGCCCATCGGAGAGTTGAATACTTTTGCCCGGGAATATGTGGAGGCACTGGTGCAGACTACCGGGCTGGCGGCATGTATCACAGATCGTGATCTGGTGGTGGCGGCAGCAGGAAGCGGAAGCCGGGAACTGGAAGGAAAAGAGATCAGCCGGGAACTGGACATGGTTATATCCGGGCGGGAAGGAAAGATGATCGATGGAAAAAGTCGGGATAATATATCGGTCATTTCCGGAGATATGGATTCTTACTGCGGAAAAATGATACAGCCGATCCTGTGTGCCAGTGATGCCATCGGTTCCGTGATCCTTCTTGGAAAAAATGAGAAAACGATCCTGGGGGATAAGGAACGGGTTCTTGTCCGCACAGCGGCCAGTTTTCTGGGACGGCAGATGGAGCAGTAAAGCAAGTCTGCTGTGCAGATGTAATGTTGCTGTTCAGGGTGGCGGCGAACATCTCGCGGGAAAGTTGTGGTATTCTTCCAGAGTCAGGTTGGTGATGGTAAGCCAGGAGGCCAGCGGTTTTGTCACATAGCGGATATGCCAGGGCTCATAGGGGACGCCAGTGATCTCCTCCCGGTTTTTCGGATACCGGAGAATAAAACCGTAGAGCGGAGCGTTCTTTTTCAGCCACCTGCCTTCACCGGTTTCGGAAAACTTTTCGGAGAGTTCCATATGGATGGAAGGACAGGAAACGTCCAGAGCAAGTCCGCTCTGATGCTCACTTGTTCCTGGCTTTGCCACAAAAGGGCTTCCTGTAAAAAGTTCCTGTTGCCGCCTGAAAGAGCGGTATCCGGAAACTGCCCACAGATTCAGGCCACATCGGTGGCAGGCGTGAAAAAGCTGGGAGGCGGCTCTGGCGGCCTGACATTCCAGCAGTCGTTTCGGATCGCCGGGGGTAGCTTCAAATGGCAGACCGATATCAATGAGATGCTCCGGTACAAAGGTTTCCGGCAGAGGATGCTCCCGGTTGATCAGACGGATGTAAAAATCTCTGTGCATAAAAAACCCCCTTTCCTTATCCATAAGCTTATGAAAAGGAAAGGGGGTTTATGATTGGAGATTTTTTTCTTTTACAGAGTTTTTTCGCTCATTTCTTCCAACAGAGCTTTTTTCATGTCATAAAGCGGCTGGGAAAGATCTACATATACTTTCTGCGGATTTACAAAACGTCTGGACTCATCCCACAGTGTGTTCTGCTCCTGTTTGCAATAGTCGCGGAGTTCCATGACAGATGGAGATTTGTAAACGCTCTTACCACCTTTAATTACCGGAACAAGAAGCTCACGGAGTTCGTAGGTTCCGCCCAGAACTTTGGTCTTTTTCCAGGTGTCAACCGGGTCGAAGATAACCATGGTTTCTTCCGGATCAAATTTCTCATCTGCCAGGCAGATCAGGTCTGCTTTGATCTTTCCGGTCTTCTTGCTGTAGATACGGTATACCGTCTTGTTGCCCGGGTTGGTAACTTTCTCTGTGTTTTCGGAAAGTTTGATCTTCGGCTGGAAGGTATCACTGTCAGCGTTTTTTACAGCGGCAAGTTTGTAAACGCCGCCGAATGCCGGGTTGTCATCGGCTGTGATCAGCTTGGTTCCAACACCCCAGGAATTGATCTTGGCATCCTGAGCTTTCAGGCTCTCGATAAGGTATTCATCAAGATCGCTGGATGCAGAGATGGTAGCATCGTCAAAACCGGCAGCAGCCAGCATCTTGTAGGCTTTTTTGGAAAGGTATGCAAGGTCACCGCTGTCGATACGGATTCCGTAATTCTTCAGCTGGATGCCTTCCTCACGCATCTCTTCGAATACACGGATTGCGTTGGGAACACCGGATTTCAGGACATCGTAGGTGTCAACCAGAAGAGTACAGGAATTCGGGTAAAGTTTCGCATAAGTCTTAAATGCGGTGTACTCATCCGGGAAGCTCATGATCCAGGAATGAGCATGGGTTCCAAGAACAGGAACGTTAAACATCTGGCCGGTCAGTACGTTGGAAGTACCGGCACATCCGCCGATCACTGCAGCTCTGGCACCGAAGATTCCGGCATCCGGACCCTGGGCACGGCGAAGACCGAATTCCATGATCGGATCACCCTTGGCTGCGTGGCATACACGTGCTGCCTTGGTGGCGATCAGGCTCTGATGGTTCATGATGTTCAGGATTGCGGTTTCTACAAGCTGAGCCTCCATGATCGGTGCGATAACTTTGACCATTGGTTCTCTCGGGAAGATTACGGTTCCTTCCGGGATCGCGTAGATATCACCGGTGAATTTGAAGTTGCTCAGGTACTCAAGGAAATCTTCCTCAAAGATGCCAAGGCTTCTCAGATAGGTGATGTCTTCTTCTGCGAAACGGAGATTCTCGATGTATTCGATCATCTGCTCCAGTCCGGCACAGATAGCAAAACCACCGCCACATGGATTGTTGCGGTAGAACATATCAAAGATAACAGTCTGGTTGGTCGGGTTTTTGAAATAGCCCTGCATCATGGTAAGCTCATAGAGGTCCGTGAGCAGAGTAAGGTTATTTGCTCGCATAAAGTTCTCCTTTAAGTGCCTCCGGATATTGTGACCGGAGGAAAATACACGGTAGTTTCCGTTCTTTTTTTATAAGGCTTATTATAACACAAAGGAGGGGATTGTAAAATTTTTTTTACAGAAGGGTCAGATTTTTTGATGTGCATAAAAATGGATAATTTTCATACTTTTTTATTAGAAAAAGGTTACATAAAATTGACACCGGAAAATGAATGGATTATTATAAATGTATAAAAAATTTGAGCAGGAGACGGCAATGGGTGATAATATTTTTCTGAAGGAAATGAAAGAAATCCAGTTTGAGGATTATTTTAAATATGATGCCAAATGCAGAGGCAATCTGGGAGATGAGCTTCCGGTAATGGTATATCGGATGCTGGAGTATTCCCTGAAAGACGAACTGAAAAACCGGTTTGGAAAAGAGGTTCAGATTGAGGTATTCCGGAGTGCAGGACGTAAAGCCGGAGAATATTTTGCAAAAAATATGCTGAATCTGGATGTGCCGCTGGATCAGTTTGTCAATGAACTTCAGAAAAAAATGCAGGAGCTGAAAATCGGGGTTCTCCGTATTGAGGATGTAAATGAAGAAACCGGAAAAATTATCCTGACCGTTGCGGAAGATGCAGACTGTTCAGGGCTTCCTGTTCTCGGGGAAACCGTATGTAATTATGATGAAGGTTTTATAGCAGGAATCCTTTCTCTGTACTCCGGAAAGCCGTACACGGCGGTAGAAGTTGACTGCTGGGCAACGGGAGACAGAGTTTGCCGTTTTCATGCAGATGTACAGGAATGATCGGAATAGAGGTTTGATAAATGGAAGACAGAAACTGCGAACTGTTATTTGAATATCTGAGATCAATTTTATACGATTCTGAAGTGAAAACTCTGGAGATAGACAGCCTGGATGAGCCTTTTCGAAAACTTGGAATGGGTTTGCAGTATCTGGAAACGGCAGTAAAGGAAATGAAACAATGTTCTGCCGCATTATCCAAAGGAGACCTTTCCAGCTTTAAGCCCGCCAGAGAGAATTTTCTGTGTGAAAATCTCAAAAATATCCATGCGAACCTGAATCATCTGACCTGGCAGGCCAAGCAGGTAGCCAAGGGGGATTATTCCCAGACAGTTTCTTATCTGGGGGAATTTTCGGAAGCTTTTAATACCATGACAGAGCAACTCCGGGAAAGAGAAAAGTCCCTGAAGCTTATTGCCGAGCAGGAGAAGAAACATGCAGAGATGGCGGAGAGCTACAGCCAGCTTCTGATGGAACTGATCGCGAGAAGTGAAAAGGAGATCCTGGTGATTAGTCTGGACGGAAAGAGCCTTCTGTACAGCAACCGGAGAACGGAAGAAGAAGTACAGAACTGGGATGTTTATAAACAGTGGATCAGCCAGATCGGGCAGAAGAAGCAGCAGGAGGACAGACGGAAAGAACGTTACGAATGGAAGTGGGAGGCAGAAGATTCCACCCACAGATTCTATGCCATTACTACCGGTAAGATGAAATGGCAGGGTGAATGGGCTTATGTGAATATTGTTCAGGAAGTTACAGAGACGAGAGTTAAGGAAGAACAGCTGAAAGCAGAAGCATACCAGGATATGCTTACCAGGATCGGAAACCGTTTTTATCTGAAAGAAAAGGCAGAAGAGATTTTGAAGACAGGGGAGCAGATTTCGGTCTGCTACTGTGACCTGGATCATCTGAAATATATTAATGATACGTTTGACCATCAGGAAGGGGATGCATATATCCGGTTTTTTGTCAGGATCGTAAATGAAAATATCCGGGAAGAAGATGTTTTTGCCCGGATCGGCGGAGATGAATTCTGCATTCTGATGAGGGACTGTGCAGGTGATGATGCCAGAAAACGTCTGGCTGATATCCAGAAACAGTTTGTCCTGAGAGAAAAAACAAATTATGCCCGCAGTTTCAGTTGCGGAATTGTAGGAGTTCCCCGGAATCATGATAAGGTAGATCTGGATACATTGCTTCATGAGGCTGACGAAGTGATGTATAATCAGAAGAGGGAACATAAAAAAGAATATCAGAGTGAACTTGGAATATAAATATTTGTTTTACTGTATAACTGAAAAATGCCGGGAAGCCGCATAAAATAAGGCTTCCCGGCACTTTGGAAAAGTTTTTTAGAAAAAAATAAAAAAATTTTAAAAAAGGGGTTGCAATTTTAAAAAAGCTGTTATATAATATCATTCGTCGCAAGCGATAAGGCAAGCGAAACAAAAACACATAGGGCTATCGCCAAACGGTAAGGCAACGGACTCTGACTCCGTCAGTTCAAGGTTCGAATCCTTGTAGCCCTGCTTCTTGAGCACCTCGATGAGAGGTGCTTTTTTGTTCTATGAAATAAGAGAAAAAACAAGTGTGTTTCTTTAGAACAAGTGATACAATAAATTTGCAGACAGTATAACAGGAGGCACATTATGAGCTACAGTTTTGAAAGTCGCGTAAGATTCAGCGAGATCGGAGAGAAGGGCTGCCTGACGCTGCCGGGAGTTCTGGATTATTTTCAGGACTGCTGTACCTTTGAATCTGAACAGACAGGTCTCGGAATGGAAGTATTAAAGGCACAGAAAAGAGCCTGGGTACTTTCCGCATGGCAGGTAATTGTGAAGAGATATCCAAAGCTTGGTGAAAATATAAAAGTAACAACAATTCCTTATGGATTCCGGGGCTTTATCGGAATGCGTAATTTTATTCTTGAGACAGCGGATGGCGAGAGACTGGCCTGGGCGAATTCTTACTGGTCCTTTATCAACACAGAGACAGGACTTCCGGAAAAGCTGACACTGGCGGACACCGATCCTTATGATCTGGGAGAGAAGATGGAAATGGATTATGCACCGAGAAAGATCGCGCTTCCGAAAGAGCGGAAACCGAAGGAATCTTTTGCCGTACAGAAACATCATCTGGATACGAACCACCACGTAAACAACTGCCAGTATATCCGAATGGCAGCTGATTTTCTGCCGGAGGATTTTGCGGTCCATCAGCTTCGTGTGGAGTACAAGAGACAGGCTGTCCTTGGAAATGTAATGATTCCGGAAGTATATATGGAAGCAAATAAGGCAACGGTAGTTCTCAATGCGGAAGATCAGGAACCCTACGCTGTGGTGGAATTTACAAAGTAATCAGAGCTGTTTTAAACAGCATGGATATATTACGAAGTGGATTGTAAAGACACTTTATAAAAGGGAGGAAACGCAATGCTGGAAAAATTAAAAGAAGAAGTTTACAGAGCAAACATGGATCTGCCGAAATATGGCCTGGTTACGTTTACCTGGGGAAACGTCAGCGGTATCGACAGAGAGAAGGGACTTTTTGTCATCAAACCAAGTGGTGTGGATTATGATAAACTGACGCCGGAAGATATGGTTGTAGTCGATCTTGAAGGAAATAAAGTCGAGGGCAAATACAATCCGTCTTCTGATACTGCCACACATGTGGTGCTTTACAATGCGTTTCCGAAGATTGGAGGTATTGTGCATACCCATTCATCCTGGGCTACAAGCTGGGCACAGGCAGGAAGATCCATTCCATGTTATGGAACAACACATGCGGATTATATTTACGGAGAGGTTCCATGCGTGCGTAACCTGACAAAAGATGAGATCGAGGAAGCCTATGAGAAAAATACCGGTATTCTCATTGCCGACTATTTCAAAGATAAAGATTACGAAGCAGTTCCGGCAGTCCTCTGCAAAAACCACGGACCGTTTACCTGGGGAAAAGATGCACATGAGGCTGTTCACAACGCAGTTGTCCTGGAAGAAGTTGCCAAGATGGCTTCCCGCTGCGAGCTGATCAATCCGGATGTAAAACCGGCGCCGCAGGAGCTTCAGGATAAACATTACTACAGAAAACATGGCGCAAATGCCTACTATGGACAGGGAAATAAATAAGAAAAAAAAGAAGCAGAAGAATGTCACATGGAAAAGTGTGGCATTCTTTTTTTGTGGAATATAAATTGTGGAGAGGTGCCGTTTACGGGCGGGCAGTAATTCAGAATGGAATAACTGTTTTACTGATACAATAGTGTCCTGTAAAAGATACTATCCAGGGTAAAACAATGAAGAAATGTTCATTTTTTGTCGAAAAAAACCAGATTTGCTGACCTTTAACACAGGTGCCACCAAAATATGTGCTAATGTCAAGAAAAATGCAGAACATTAACACATTTTGGAAAACAGGTGGCAGGATGAAAATTTACACTTATCAGGGAAGAAAGAACGTTTCCGGAGAAAAAATACGTCAGATGAGAAATATAAAACGGATGTCACAGTCAGATCTGGCGGCAAAAATGCAGGTGGAAGGTGTGATGCTGGAACGTGACAGTATCAGCAGGATCGAAGGCGGAGAACGTTTTGTGGCAGATTATGAACTGAGAGTGTTTGCAAAAGTGCTGGGTGTGGATGTGAAGTGGCTACTGAACGAAGAGTGCTCCTGAGATCAGCAGCATGATAATTGGTATGACTGATATTTATACAGCAAACTACTTGATATTTATGTCGGAAACTGCTACAGTATAAAGAAAAAAGGCGACCGGGAAACCTTGCGGGGGTAAACGGTCACGGATAAAGAGATAGAGGCGCGGATTTTATCAGTATTTATGGACGAGAGGCCCTGGCAGGCTGTCCATAAAGAAAGGAAAATCTGCCGAAGTGCTCTGAAAGGCCAGATGACAGGGTACTGGGATAACGCAGAATATGCGTTGTACTGTCACGGATGTGGAGCGCTATCGTAAGTTGAATAAAGAAGATTATTTAACCGGAGGTGTTCTTAAGAAGGGACAGCCTCCGTTTTTTTGTCCCCGAAAAGGGAGGAGAAAAATGAGTAAAAAAGCAGGAACAGCATTGTCTGTTATGGCAATGGTATTCATGGGCGCACTGGCAAGTCCCCTGACTGTGCTGGCTGCGGATGCGGAGGAGACTTATCAGCCTGCTCTGTATGCAACAATCTGGGCACTGCTTCCACCTCTTGTAGCGATCATCCTTGCGCTGATCACAAAAGAAGTATACAGTTCTCTGTTTGTGGGAATTGTAGTAGGAGCACTGCTTTATTCCGGATTCAAATTCGAAGGAACAGTAACACAGATTTTTGAGGGAGGAATCATCAAGGTTCTTTCTGACAGCTATAACGTAGGTATCCTGATCTTCCTGGTAATCCTGGGATCTGTGGTATGTATGATGAACAAGGCCGGCGGCTCCGCCGCATTCGGACGATGGGCCAGCAAAAAGATCCACACGCGTGTGGGCGCGGAACTTGCAGCGATCATCCTTGGAGTCCTGATCTTCATTGACGATTATTTTAACTGCCTGACAGTAGGAAGCGTTATGCGTCCGGTAACAGACAGACATCATGTATCCAGAGCGAAATTTGCATACCTGATTGATGCAACAGCTGCTCCGGTATGTATCATCGCACCGATCTCATCCTGGGCAGCAGCAGTCAGCGGATTCGTAGAAGGACAGGATGGACTTGCAATCTTTGTAAGAACCATTCCGTATAACTTTTACGCAATTCTCACGATCGTAATGATGGTTGGCATGGTGCTGATGAAAACCGAATTTGGTGCCATGAAAACACATGAGATCAACGCACTGAACGGAGATCTTTATACAACATCTGCAAGACCCTATGAGAATGCAACGGATGATGAGACACCGAATCCGAGAGGAAAGGTGATCGATCTTGTGATCCCGATCGTTGTGCTTGTTATCTGCTGTGTCATCAGTATGATCTACACAGGAGGATTTTTCAGCGGAACAGATTTTGTTACCGCATTTTCACAGAGTGATGCCTCTACAGGCCTTGCAATGGGAAGTGCCTTTGGTCTGGTGTTTGCCATTATCTTCTATATGATCCGACGTGTGATCAATTTCAGAGATTGTATGGGATGCATCCCGGAAGGCTTCAAGGCCATGGTACCAGCGATCATGATCCTGACCTTTGCATGGACACTGAAGGCTATGACAGACTCACTTGGTGCTGCGGTATTCGTAGAAGAGGCAATGCGCTCCGTTGCCGGTGGTATTGAAGTTATCCTTCCGGCCATTATTTTCCTGGTTGGATGCGGACTTGCATTTGCTACAGGTACTTCCTGGGGAACCTTTGGTATCCTGATCCCGATCGTTGTTGCGGTATTTGAGAAATCCAGTCCTGAGATGATGATCATTTCCATGTCTGCCTGCATGGCAGGTGCAGTTTGTGGAGACCATTGCTCACCGATTTCCGATACAACCATCATGGCTTCCGCAGGAGCACAGTGTGATCACGTAACTCACGTTTCCACACAGCTTCCGTATGCGATCGTAGCTGCGGCAGTATCCTTTGTAACTTATATTGTTGCAGGCTTTGTAAAAACAGCATGGATCGCACTTCCGGTTGGAATCGTGCTGATGTTGATCGTACTTTTCGTCATCAAGATGAAAAACCCGATGCCGATTGAGAAACCGACAGAATAAATTAGTAAAAAAACAGATGGACCGGATGCGGATCACAGATATCCACATAACCGACCGATAAAAGGCAGTGACGGAAAGAAATTTCCAAAGCTGCCTTTTTTGTGCTTTCTATAATAATTCTCTTATGTTATAATGCAGGACAGACAGCAAACAGTAAATGAACATATATATTTTTTAGGAACAGGAGTAAGAATGATAGAATTAGGTAAAAAACAGAAATTACTGGTTGTAAAAACCGTAGATTTCGGAATATATCTTGGAGAGGACCGAAACGCACCTCAGAACGAGCGTGTGCTTCTTCCGTCCAAACAGGTACCGGAAGGAACCAAAGTAGGTGATGAGATCGAGGTATTCATCTACAAAGATTCTCAGGACAGACTGATCGCAACTACCCGTGAGCCGATGCTCCAGGTGGGACAGACAGCAGTCCTCAAGGTTAAACAGGTCACCAGAATAGGAGCTTTTCTTGACTGGGGACTGGAGAAGGATCTTCTTCTTCCATACCATGAGCAGACCAACAGAGTACGTGAAGGTGAGGAGTGCCTGGTAGCTCTTTATGTAGATAAGAGCAGCAGACTCTGTGCAACTATGAAAGTGTATCATTATCTTTCCACCAGAACTCCTTATGTACCGGGAGATATGGTGAAGGGCCGTGTCTATGAGATCAGCGGAAACTTCGGTGTATTTGTTGCAGTAGATGATAAATATTCCGCACTGATCCCTGCAAGAGAGGCAACCGGCAAATACAGACCGGGAGCTATTCTTGATCTTCGTGTCACTGAGGTAAAAGAGGATGGAAAGATGAATGTCAGCGACCGTCAGAAAGCTTACATCCAGATCAATGAAGATGCAGAGAGCGTACTCAGCGTGATCGAGGAATTTGCAGGCGTGCTGCCATTTGATGATCATGCTTCACCGGAAGTCATCAAGAGAGAGTTTGGTCTCAGCAAGAACGCATTCAAGCGTGCGGTCGGCCATCTGATGAAAGAAGGAAAAGTAGAGATCCGTGATAAGAGGATCTACATTAAAAAATAACAAGGTGTTGACCGGCTCCGGATCAGACACGCTCCGGCACGTTCCGAGAAAAGTGCAGAGCGGGGAGGATCCGGAGCCCTGTTTTTACAGTAAGGAGAGAAGGATTTGGAGTTTACACATTTACATGTCCATACAGAATACAGTCTTCTGGATGGCTCCAATAAGATCAAAGAGTATGTAGCCAGAGTAAAAGAACTGGGAATGGACAGCGCGGCGATCACCGATCATGGCGTTATGTATGGTGTGATCGATTTTTACAGGGCTGCCAGAGAAGCCGGGATCAATCCCATCCTGGGATGCGAGGTTTATGTGGCTCCGGGTTCCCGCTTTGACCGTGAAGTGGGAAGTGGCGATGACCGTTATTACCACCTGGTTCTGCTGGCCGAGAATAATCAGGGCTACAGCAACCTGATGAAGATTGTATCCAAGGCATTTGTGGAAGGCTTTTATTACAAGCCACGTGTGGATCTGGAACTTCTGGAAAAATATCACGAGGGGATTATTGCCTTAAGTGCCTGCCTGGCAGGAGAGGTCGCAAGGTATCTTGCCCGTGGAATGTATGAGGATGCAAAAATCGCAGCCCTGCGTTATCAGGATATTTTTGGAAAAGGAAATTTCTTCCTGGAGCTTCAGGATCATGGAATTCCGGAGCAGCAGACGGTAAACCAGCAGCTTCTCCGCATGCACAGAGAGACAGGAATCGACCTGGTTGCTACCAATGACGTGCATTATACCATGGCTGAGGATGCGGAACCCCATGACGTGCTCCTCTGTCTGCAGACCCAGAAAAAACTCAGCGATGAGAACAGAATGCGCTATGAGGGCGGCCAGTATTATGTGAAATCTCCAGAAGAGATGGCGAGACTTTTTCCATATGCTCTGGAAGCTCTGGAAAATACCCACAAGATCGCGCTGCGCTGCCACGTGGAGATCGAATTCGGCGTGACCAAGCTGCCGAAATATGATGTGCCCGACGGACTGACCTCCTGGGAGTATCTGAACAAGCTTTGCCATGAAGGGCTGGAACAGCGTTATCATCCGGTAACCGATGCGCTGAAAAAACGCCTGGATTATGAGCTGTCCACCATCAAAAACATGGGATATGTAGATTACTTCCTCATTGTGTGGGACTTCATCAAATATGCCAGAGACAATGATATCATGGTCGGCCCGGGACGAGGTTCCGCCGCAGGAAGCCTGGTTGCCTATACACTTGGGATCACCCAGCTGGATCCGATCCGGTATGATCTTCTCTTTGAGCGTTTCCTGAATCCGGAACGAGTATCCATGCCGGATATTGATGTGGACTTCTGCTTTGAACGAAGACAGGAAGTTATCGATTATGTACGGCGGAAATATGGCGATGACTGCGTGGTTCAGATCGTTACCTTCGGTACTTTGGCAGCCCGCGGTGTGATCCGTGATGTAGGCCGTGTTCTGGACATGCCTTATGCCCAGGTAGACACCATCGCCAAGATGGTTCCACAGGAGCCAAATATCACCATTGATAAGGCACTGGGAATGAATCCGGAGTTCCGGAAAGCCTATGAGGAACAGGAAGATATCCACCGCCTGATCGACCTTGCCAAGCGTCTGGAGGGTCTGCCAAGACATACTTCCATGCATGCAGCAGGTGTTGTGATCAGCCAGAAAGACGTATCGGAATACGTACCTCTTTCCAGAGCCCAGGACGGTTCCATTGTCACGCAGTTTACCATGACAACACTGGAAGAGCTGGGACTTCTGAAAATGGATTTCCTGGGGTTACGTACCCTGACCGTTATCCAGAACGCGGTAAAAATGATAGAACAGAGTACCGGCGTTTTCCTGGATATGCAGAAAATTGATTACAACGACAAAAAAGTACTGGATTCTCTCGGAACAGGACGTACTGACGGCGTGTTCCAGCTTGAGAGTGCCGGAATGAAAAACTTCATGAAGGAACTGAAGCCTCAGAGCCTTGAGGATGTCATCGCGGGAATTTCCCTTTACCGTCCGGGTCCCATGGATTTCATTCCGCAGTACATCCGCGGAAAAAACCGTCCGGATACCATCCGTTATGACTGCCCGCAGATGGAGCCCATCCTGAAGCCGACCTATGGCTGTATCGTATACCAGGAGCAGGTTATGCAGATCGTCCGTGATCTTGCAGGCTATACTCTTGGACGAAGCGACCTGGTGCGCCGTGCCATGTCCAAGAAGAAAGCTTCTGTTATGGCAAAAGAGCGCCAGAATTTCGTTTACGGAAATGTGGAAGAGGGGGTTCCGGGCTGTATCGCCAACGGCATTTCCGAGGAGATCGCAAACAAGATCTACGATGAGATGACAGACTTTGCGAAGTATGCTTTCAATAAGTCTCACGCTGCCGCTTATGCGGTGGTTTCCTATCAGACCGCATATCTGAAATACTACTATCCGGTAGAATTCATGGCTGCGCTGATGACGTCCGTTGTGGAAATGCCAAACAAGGTAGCGGAGTATATTTCCGTATGCCGTCAGATGGGAATCCAGATCCTTCCGCCGGATATCAATCATGGCATGTATGGTTTTTCTGTTGACAACGGTGCCATCCGCTATGCACTTTCTGCTATCAAGAGTATCGGCCGCCCGGTTATTGAGGGGATTGTGCGGGAACGAGAGGAGCACGGGGAATATACTTCCCTGAAAACTTTTGTGGAGCGGAATATCGACCAGATTAACAAACGTGTTGTAGAGAACCTGATCAAGGCCGGAGCACTGGACTGTCTGGAAGGAAACCGGAAACAGAAGATGACCATATATACGCAGATCATCGACAGTATCAACCAGGACAAAAAGCACACCATGGCCGGACAGTTGAGCCTTTTTGATATTGCTTCTGAGGAAGATAAAAAGGAATTTGAGATCCGTATGCCGCAGGTTGAGGAATATCCGAAAGAGATCATCCTGACCTTCGAAAAAGAAGTTCTTGGCATTTATCTCAGCGGCCATCCACTGGAGCGCTACCGGAATATGATGGAAAAAATGATCTCTGCAAAAACGTCGGATTTCCAGCCGGATGATGAAACCGGAATTCCGGAAGTCTACGATAACCAGAAAGTGATCGTAGGCGGAATGATTACGGATAAAACCATAAAATATACAAAGAATAATAAGGTAATGGCGTTCCTTACCGTAGAAGATCTGGTAGGCACCGTGGAAGTTGTGGTATTTCCGCGTGATTACGAAAAATGCCAGATGTTCCTGAACGAAGATGCCAGACTTTTCATCCAGGGAAGAGTATCTGCGGAAGACGACAAAGCCAGCAAACTGATCCTGGAAAAAGTCCGTACCTTCGATGATATGCCAAAAGAACTGTGGATCCAGTTCGAAAGCCGGGAAGACTACGCAAAAGCCGAGACCGGTCTGGTAGATGATCTGATGTCATCCAGAGGAAACAGCAGTGTGGTTATTTATCTCAAAGATGTCAAGGCAATGAAGAAACTTCCGCCTGCCTATCAGGTCCATATCGAGGATTCCTGGCTGGAACACATGTGTGAAAAATATGGAAGTTCCAATGTTAAAATTGTGGACAGAGTATTGAAAAACTTATAAAAATGCTATAAACTATATCCGAATATGTGTATTACAATAGGTTGTTTCATAAGATGGAGGATAACAATATGGCAGAGAACAAAATCAAAACGATCGGCGTTTTGACCAGTGGCGGTGACGCACCTGGAATGAATGCTGCAATCCGTGCTGTTGTCAGAAGAGGATTAAGCAGCGGACTGAACGTAAAGGGAATCTATAAAGGATACAGCGGTCTCTTAAATGAAGAGATCAGAGACATGACAGCAAGAGATGTTTCCGATACGATTGAGCGAGGCGGAACAATTCTTTATACTGCCAGATGTGCAGAGATGAGAACAGAGGAAGGACAGCAGCAGGCTGCAGAGATCTGCAGAAAGCATGGAATCGACGGCCTTGTTGTTATCGGTGGAGACGGTTCCTTCGCAGGTGCTCAGAAACTTGCGAACCTTGGAATCAATACCATTGGCCTGCCGGGAACTATTGACCTTGATATC
>OICK01000055.1_pt1 | contig 56013 bp, 48 predicted proteins | sample 1581281 | NCBI WGS metagenome assembly OICK01 (sample SAMEA3882557, study PRJEB24775) | human gut metagenome | biome: human-associated habitat; feature: intestine environment; material: feces | place: Netherlands | collected 2009/2010 | reverse complement strand
GTCATCTGCCAGGGAGACTGCGGCGTAGCAAAGGAGCGCTATAACTATGATGGATATACCAGCTGCGCTACCGCAGCCGGTCTTGCCGGCGGCCCCAAGATGTGCCGTTTTGCCTGTATTGGCTTAGGGGACTGCGCCCAGGCCTGCGCATTCGGAGCAATAAAGATCGCTGACGGCTTGGCACATATCGACGAGGAGAAGTGCGTTGCCTGCGGACAGTGTGCAAATATCTGTCCCCGGGGCGTAATAGCTCTCAAGCCGGTGAACGAGACCGTGATCGTCTCCTGCCGCAATCCTTCTCCTTCCGTTCCAAGGATCACAGCGAGCTTATCAAGCTTCGCAAACCGCGGATCACAGATCTCGCACGAATCATCCCGCAGAGCCATCGCTACACACGGAAATCCCAGCGTATGAAGCGCCTGCGCGGTATCTTCTTCTGACTTCGGCAGATACGTCCACGGAATCTGGAATACCGTACCCATACTGACCCGAATTGCTCTCCGGTATAGCGGATCGGCGCATCCATGTGTCAGAAGCACTGCATCCATGCCAAGTGCCGCAGCAGACCGAAAGATTGCTCCGACATTCGTCGGGTTCATCACGTCTTCTAACACTGCAATCCGGTACATATCACGGCATAAGATGTCCGCCTGTGGAAGCTCATTTCGTTCCATCGCACATAACATTCCACGCGTCAGCTTAAACCCGGTAATCTGCGTCAGTACATCAAACCTTGCAGTATAGACCGGAATCTCTCCACACACCTTAAGCAATCCCTGCTGTTTTGGTACCCCCGCTTCATCCATCAGGACAGAAATTGGACGATATCCGGCAGCAAGTGCCCTCTCCACGACGATCGGGCTTTCCGCAATAAAGATACCCGGCTTCGGCTCCCGGTAACGAAGGAGCTGTACCTCTGAAAGTCTGGCATAGATATCCAAACCTGCATCCTGTAAATTCTGTATAGAAATAAAATGTGGCATGAACACACATCCCCTTTCCGTGACATGTGTCCATGCCGCAATCGTAACCTTTATTTATGAGAAATAAGCAACACCGGACTCAAAGATCTTCTGATCCTGATCTCCGTAGATATTGACTGCCACTGCTGTTCCCTTACGCTCTGAGTGAGCCATCTTACCAAGTACACGGCCATCCGGACTTGTGATACCCTCGATTGCGTAGTAAGAACCATTGACATTGTAATACTCATCCATTGTTGGATTTCCATCCATATCAACATACTGGGTTGCAACCTGTCCATTTGCGAAGAGCTTCTCTGTCCACTCCTTGCTTGCAACAAAACGTCCCTCACCATGTGAGATTGGCACGGTATACACACCGCCAAGCTTTGCCTTCTGCAACCATGGGCTCTTGTTTGTAACAACCTTTGTGTAAACCATCTTGGACTGATGACGACCGATGCTGTTGATTGTCAGTGTCGGTGAATCATTCTCCTGTGGACGGATCTCGCCATAAGGAACAAGTCCGAGCTTGATGAGTGCCTGGAATCCGTTACAGATACCAAGTGCCAGTCCGTCACGCTCATGCAGAAGCTTCATAACCTCATCTGCGATCTTTGCATTCCGGAATGCAGTTGCGATGAACTTACCAGAACCATCCGGCTCGTCACCAGCGGAGAAACCACCTGGGAACATGATGATCTGACTTTCACTGATTGCCTTTGTAAATGCATCTACCGAATCACGGATACCCTGTGCATCCAGATTACGGAATACGATTGTCTGAACCTCAGCACCCGCATTCTCAAATGCCTTGGCTGAATCGTATTCGCAGTTTGTACCAGGGAATACTGGAATAAATACCTTTGGTTTTGCTACTTTATTCTTTGCCACATAGATAGAACCGGCATCATACAGTCCTGTACTTACCTTTCCATCTACAATCTTCAATGTATCGTTGATCTTATCATTCTGTTCTACGCCGGACTCTGTCGGGAATACTTTCTCAAGCTTCTTTGTCCATGCATCTAATGCCTCATCCATTGTGATCACAGTATCGCCATATACGAACTCTGGTGCATCCTGTACTTCACCGATGACTGTACATGGAATACCAAGCTCTGTCACATTGTCCTTCTCCACTTCAAGAATGATAGAACCATATTTCTTCGCTGTAAGATCATCTGCATCAACGGTCTTCGCAAGTTTTACACCAAGCTTATTACCAAATGCCATCTTTGAGATTGCCTCGATCATACCACCAAAGCCGATTGCATAAGCAGATACAACCTTGCCCTCTGTAATTGCCTGATGCAGCTTCTCGTATTTATCCATTGCATCCTGATAATCCGGCTTGTCGTAAGCATCGTGCTTGATATCGAAGCATACAAGCTGATTACCTGCCTTCTTCAATTCTGGTGTCACTACATCCTGATAGCTTGCAACATCGACTGCGAAGCTGACCAGAGTTGGTGGAACATCAATATCATTGAAGGAACCAGACATAGAATCCTTACCTCCGATAGAAGGAAGTCCAAGTCCCATCTGTACATCATACGCACCAAGCAATGCGGAAAGTGGCAGCCCCCAACGATATGGATCGGTACCAAGTCTCTCAAAATACTCCTGGAATGTCAGTCTTACCTTGCTTACATCACCACCGGCTGCAGCAATCTTTGCAACGGAAGTCAGTACCGCATAGATGGCTCCATGATATGGGCTCCAGCTTGACAGATATGGATCAAAGCCGTAGCTCATCATTGTAACCGTATCGGTCTTTCCCTTCAGTACTGGGAGCTTTGCGATCATCGTCTGTGTCTCGGAGAGCTGGTACTTACCACCATATGGCATTGTAACCGTACCTGCGCCGATGGATGAATCGAACATCTCCACAAGTCCCTTCTGGGAAGCGACATTCAGATCAGAAAGTGTATCTAACCAGAGCTTCTTCACATCAGAAGCATCCTTCTTCTTGTCAAAATATTTTGCAGATGCATCTGGCATAGCAACCTTGACATCTGTCTCCTGATGAGCACCGTTTGTATCAAGGAATGCACGGGACAGATTCACGATCTCCTTGCCTCTCCATGAAAGCACGAGACGCTTCTCTTCTGTTACAACAGCAACTGCAACTGCCTCTAAGTTCTCCTCAGCGACGTACTGCATCATCTTGTCAACATCCTTTGGATCAACAACGACTGCCATACGCTCCTGAGACTCGGAAATCGCAAGCTCTGTACCATCAAGACCTGCATATTTCTTTGGAACCTTATCCAGATCGATCTGTAAACCATCGGCAAGCTCACCGATTGCAACAGATACACCACCTGCACCGAAATCGTTACATTTCTTGATTAAGCTTGCAACCTCTTCCCGACGGAACAGACGCTGAATCTTACGCTCCGTTGGTGCATTACCCTTCTGTACCTCAGCACCACATGTCTCGATGGAGCTTTCTGTATGTGCCTTGGAAGAACCGGTTGCTCCACCACAGCCATCACGTCCGGTACGTCCACCGAGCAGGATGATGATATCGCCCGGATCAGAATTCAGACGCTTCACACATCTTCTTGGAGCAGCACCCATAACAGCGCCGATCTCCATACGCTTTGCCACGTAATTTGGATGATATACTTCCTTTACAAGTCCGGTTGCAAGTCCAATCTGGTTACCATAGGAGCTGTAACCTTCGGCAGCAACCTTCACAATCTTTCTCTGTGGGAGCTTACCATGCATCGTATCCTTCAAAGATACAGTCGGATCTGCAGCTCCTGTCACACGCATTGCCTGATATACGTAAGAACGTCCTGACAGCGGATCACGGATTGCACCACCCAGACAAGTTGCAGCACCACCAAACGGCTCAATCTCTGTTGGATGGTTATGTGTCTCGTTCTTAAAGCTTACCAGCCACTCTTCTTCGACTCCATCGACCTTAACCGGAACAACGATCGAACATGCATTGATCTCGTCTGACTCTTCCTGATCGTCAAGCTTGCCAGCCTTCTTCAGTTCCTTCATTGCCATAAGGGCGATATCCATCAGGCAGACAAACTTATCGTCTCTGCCCTTGTACATTTCCTTTGTTGCTCCAACATAACGATCATATGTCTCGGCAATCACATCCTTGTAATAACCATCGTCGAATGCAACATTTGTAAGCTCTGTTGAAAATGTTGTATGACGGCAATGGTCAGACCAGTATGTATCAAGCACACGGATCTCTGTCATAGATGGATCTCTGTGTTCTTCGTTCTTGAAATAGTTCTGTATATGCTCAAAATCCTTGATTGTCATAGCAAGTCCGAGGGAATCATACAGTGCCTTTAATTCTGCCTCTGGCATATCCTTGAAACCATCGAAGATCTTCACATCTGCAGGTTCCTCAAAGTTTGTAACCAGCGTCTCCGGCTTTGTCTCATCTGTGATACGGGAATCCACCGGGTTTACAACATACTCCCGGATTGTCTGCATCTGCTCTTCTGTCACGTCACCCTCTACCACATAAGTAGTAGCTGTCTTGATGACCGGTGTCTCCTCCTCGTTCAGAAGCTTGACACACTGCTCTGCAGAATCCGCACGCTGATCAAACTGTCCCGGAAGATATTCCTGCGAGAAGCATTTTTCCTTCTCATTCATAGGGAATGATTCTTCATATACGACATCGATCGGTGGCTCTGAGAAGATTGTAACCTTCGCTTTGTTGTAGGTATCCTCCGATACACCTTCCATGTCATACCGTGTCAGGACGCGGACATTGTCAGCTTTGATTCCAAGGTAATCCTTGAACTGCTTCTTTAAGTCCTTTGCCTTAACCGCATAAGCATCTTTCTTTTCTACATAGATTCGTCTAACCTTGCTCATGACTTTCCTCCTGAATTTTGTAATTTACTTTCTGCATCTTACTGGTGCATACGTCTTACAATTTTGTATATTACCACATTTTGGAACACGAGTGGAGAATTTTGTACAAAAAATACAATTCCATCCGTCGGTGCCAAAACTTCAGCCTTAATATTACCATCCATCGGGTTAATGATTTCCGCAAGCACCTGCCCGCGTTTTACCTCCTGATTTACCCCGACGATGCAGCGGAAAAATCCCGCCTCATCGGCACGTACCGACACGAGATCTTTCTCTTTTAATGTCGTTGAGATATATCCTCCATGGCTCTCATAGCGGATGATTCCCATTCGCGTCAGGAACCGGAGCACTGCACTGACTGCCATCTTCGCACTCTCGCCATCCAACGTATCGGTGGTCGCAGAATAAACCGAAAAGGCCTGCGTTCCCGTCTTTTGCCAGTTATAATTGAGCGTTGCCGTATCAAACGAACGCGTATCCCCGGTAAGTACATATGGCATACCAAACAGATTGGCAAGGCTTGTACTCTCTGTTCCTGTCTCCATCATCCGCACATGTGGGATTGAGATTCCCTGCAGATAAAAGCTTGCAAACTGGATACCGTATGTATAGTCCTTGACACGGTCCATCAGCGTCGCCGCAATCCGGCTTGTCGCAGTACCCTCGATATTTCCCGGAAATGAACGGTTGATATCCGAATCATCCGAGATCCATTTTTTCTTTTCTGCGTTCATTGAACTGTAATTGAGTGTCGGGATCAGCAGGATTTCCTTTCCGGCTACCACATCCCCCTGTGCTTCAATCTCTGCCAGTCTCTGTGCCAGAAGTGAGCACATATATAACTGCTGGTATTCATTTCCACGCATAGAACCAACAATACACGCTGCCTTATCTCCGCGTCCATATGAATATCCATGAATGTTAAACTCTCCACGAAACGCTGTGTTCATGGAAAAGATAATTTCTTTATTCATAGGCGTTTCCTCCCACGATTCTTGCAAGCAGGGAACCTTCCTCAATGACCGGATAATCACGTAATGAACAGATCATGCCATCTCCTGTGGCATACACGACCTCTTCCACGGCTCCAGTGATCACGTTGACAACCGTTCCAAGCTCGTCCCCCTTTTTTACCTGTGCAAATAACTGTACTCCCGGAATAAAGATACCACTGCTCTCTGCATTGATATACCGGATATCCTTATCGTTTGTGATCGGAACCTTCTTTGGAGTCACCGTGTTTCCCTTCCAGATTCCCATCTCCTTCATCAGTGCAAACAAACCGTCCACGATTGCATTGCAATACTGCTGATTGATCCGATAGGCTACGCCGGACTCGATCACAACCGAGCGCACGCCAACTTCATTTAAGGAATACGCAAGACTGCCATTTAATACAGAATTACTTGGATGAATCCAGATCATGTCAACATTCAGACATTTAGCGATTGGCATCAGTTCATCCACCCGGTCATCATTCATACGCACCTGCGGTACCTCATGTACATACAGGTTACTTGCATGCAGATCAATACACACATCCGCACCCTTGATATCATCGAAAATGCAGGACGCCGTATATTCCCCCAATGCACCTAGCTTTGATCCTGGAAATATGGAATTCATGTCAATACCGGAACCCGGAATCTCTCTTGTTTTCGAATCCAGTCCCATCGGATTTAATGCCGGATACACATCCACAATTCCGGTCAGATTTTCATACTCCAGCTTGATCCGGCGAATTACCTCATAGCAGATATACTGTCCCTGCAGCTCATCCCCGTACAATCCGGATACGATACAGATTCTCTTTTCTTCTCCCGTAGGAAAATCCGGTGCCAGATGATTTTTCTTCACCTTCAGTTCTTCTTCCACCATCAGATCTACGGATACAACTGTCTCTATCATTTATAACGACTCCATTAACTTGATTCAAACAATACAAATGGTCATATATACGTAGCGGGTATATACGACCATTTCATACTTGTTTTTATTTATATTTAACCTTCGAGTACGGTCTTTAACACGTTCTTGATCGTCTCTACATCAAATGGCTTTGCAATAAACTCTGCGGCACCACTCTGTACTGCCTCTAACATATTGTGCTGCTGACCGGCTGCAGATACCATAACAACCTTTGCGTCTGGAAAATCAGCCTTGATTTTCTTCAGGCTGTCGACACCAGACATCACTGGCATTGTAATATCCATCGTGACAAGATCTGGTTTGTACTGTGCGTACATATCATACCCTTCCTGTCCATTTTTCGCCTCACCAACAACTACATATCCGTTTGCTTCCAAAAGTCCTCTTAAGATTTTACGGGATGTTCTGGAATCATCTACAATCAATATATTTGCCATGATCAATCATTCTCCTTATTTATCTTATTCTTTCCTGTATTAGCTGATATTCCACTTTGTCTCCATACAGATCACAATATCTGCACGCTCGCCATGCACATAACATGGAAGCAGGAACATCATACCCTCTGAACTGATGGTTGTGATATCGGTATACATCTCCGGAGGAAGCATATCAATATGCACACCTTCAAGAGATTCCTTCGAAGCAAACAATCCGTTACATACATTGATAAACTCGCAAACTGCATCGAGACTGTCCTCATCGATCACTTCGAACTCTTCCTTCGCAAACTCGGTTGCAATTGGCTTTGTTCCAACATTACAGATACCAATAAACAAATTGTAATCGCCGGTAAAGCACTGGCTGGCAATGTATTTACTTGTATATGTATGGATTCGTTCAATCCGCTCAAAACGAATCTTGTTATCAACAAAACGAACCATATTTCTGGCGAGCAATGCAAGATAATCCTTCACGGCTGCCGGAACCTGGTTGTCCTTTAAAAAGATCTGAATGATCTTGTCAATATCCGAACTCTTCAACGCATCGATTTCAAGTGCTGTATATCGCTCTGACTTTTTATAATGATTCAGATACTTCTGAATATCCTCCAAAGTAAGCAGCTTGCGCTCTACAAGTGCCTGTACGAATAAAAGATAGGAATCACCCTGTTTTTTCAGAAGCTTCCCAACCTGCTCGTCTGTCAGATAACCCTTCTCCACAGCAATATCTCCGAATCTGGCATCCTTCATCGCCTGCAGCTGATTGACTTCATCCGCCTGTTCCTTCGTCATAAGTCCTTCGCTGACTGCAAGCAATCCCATCTTCACACGTGCTGTACGACTCGCCTCTACGATTTCCATATATTGCTCATGTGTCAACACACCAACATCTTCGAGATATTTTCCAAAATAAACTCCAAACATAACGCCCCTCCTTCATGTAACTCTTCTCTAGTCAAGAAGTCATAATTTATTGATTATTATACACAATCTCCAGCCAAAAAGCAACTGTCGGGCAAATGCAAAAAATGAGCTTTCATGATTGAATATTCTATTCTTTTCCTATATAATATATTTATTACATTTATGATACATACTTTACTTTGAGGTGAACGGGTTATGTCTATACAAAAGTCTTTGCGATTGTCGCTTGTTTTAATGGCGTGTCTGCCACTTATATTTCTGACAATCTTTACATACAATTTATCTTATAAAAAATACATGGATCTTGCAACACAGTCCACAGTGGAACTTGCGAAGAACTACGGCATGGGCTTCCAGTCCCAGCTTAACTCACAGATCGCCGAAGTAGAGGGACTTGCAAATGGTACAAACATCCAGAATCTTGTACTGGAGAATTACAATGGTGTTACGCTTGGAAATGATTCTCCTTATTATACGAATGTCACAGATCTGTTTGCAACTGCTTCTGATTATGCCGGCAACAACGTGAATTACTATCTCTATGATGTAAACGGATACTACATTACTAGTTCTGACAACACCAATACGGATGACTGGCAGGAACATATGGCAATTCCGGTCGAGGATATCACAGAAACAAAAATCTTACAGTGTTCACCACTCGATGAAATCGAGAGCATTGATGTTGTATCCCCGATCATTATTAAAAGCCAGATCGTTGGTCTGATCCGTGCCAATATCACCTCCCGGTATTTCGGCTCCTTTATCCCGGAAGATGGCTCTGCATTCATCATGACAAATGATGGCGGCTACCTCTTTACTTCGACCGGGCTAACCGGACAACGGGAACTGGAAACACAGGCGTTTAATTGTCTGAACGGCGCGGACAACGCGAAGGACTATGGACATCTGAAAGCTTCCTCCTTCAAAAATATCTATGGATTTTGCAAGCTTTCCGACTCCAACTGGCTGTATCTGATCAAACAGCAGGGAACTCAATACCAGCAGATATTGGCAACCCTCCCGATTACCATGAGTATCACACTCATCATCATTTTAATGATTGCTATCTGGGTGAGCCGGATCTTATCCGCGAAATACACAGAACCAATCTTTACCCTGCGCGACAACATGACGGACGCCTCCTCTGGTAATCTGGATGTCAAATGTGATGTTGCCTCTGATGATGAATTCGGAGATCTCTCCCGCATGTTCAACAGCATGATGGATATCATCTCCAACAACTACAAGGAATTATCTGCTTCCAAAGCTGCATTAGAGGTCAGCGAACAGGAACTGAAAAAGAACTATGCCCATATCGAGCAGCTTGCCTATCACGATGGCTTAACCGGACTTTATAACCGTGTTGCTTTCATGAAATACGCTTACAAGATCTTCCATGACGCAAGCGTCGGTGCCAGCAAGCATGCCATTTTCTTTATCGACTTAGATAACTTTAAAAATATCAACGATACACTCGGACACGACTATGGTGACCTTCTGTTAAAGGATGTCTCCGACCGGATGCTTTCCTGTATCGCTTCCGATGATATTCTGGCACGTAACGGCGGTGACGAGTTCCTGATCTTAAAAAATCGCTTCGATACCGTGGATGATCTGGAAAACTTTGCAAGCCAGCTTGTCAATGTCGTACATCATCCATTCATCTTAAACGATGAAACCGCTGTGGTTTCCATGAGTGTCGGTATCGCAGTCTTCCCAAACAACGGTCTGACGGTAAGCGAGTTGATCAAGAACGCAGACATCGCGATGTACAATGCGAAAAACTCTGGCAAAAACAGCTACCGCTTCTTCGACAGCTACATGGAGGACGATGTCAACCGGAAAAATGATCTTGCAGATATTCTATCTCATGTTATTGATAAGAACGAAATTTACTTACAGTACCAGCCACAGGTCAATGTGGAAAGCGGTCAGGTTACCGGCTATGAAGCGCTGATGCGTATTGAGTCTGAGCTGGTTGGTTTTATCTCTCCTGCAGAATTTATTCCGATCGCAGAAGAAACCGGTATTATCAACATCCTTGGGGAATGGGCATTGATTGAAGCCTGCAACTTCAATCAGGTACTGATCAAGAGCGGATTCGGTCCACTCCGTGTATCTGTCAATGTATCAACCACCCAGTTAAAGGATGATCATCTGATCGATATCATTAAAAGCATTCCGGAAAAAACAGGTATGGATCTGAAACATCTCGAAATCGAGATCACAGAAAGTGTCCTGATGAATTCGTTTGAACACAACTTAAAGCTGATCAATCAGATGAAAGAGCTTGGTTGTTCCATCGCCTTAGACGATTTCGGAACTGGCTACTCTTCCTTCAACTACCTGACACAGATTCCAATCGATACGTTAAAGATTGACAAATCCTTTATCGATGGTATCTGCAGTAACGAAAAGGACCGCTGCATCGCAGACTCCATCATTGATCTGGCACACAAGATGGATATCTCTGTTGTGGCAGAAGGTGTGGAGGATAATGAACAGCTGCAGATTCTGCAGAACCAGTTCTGTGACACCCTGCAGGGCTATCTCTTCTCCAAGCCTTTAAATTCTACCGATTTTATTGAGCTTTTAAGCAAACATAAAACTTTACATGACTAAAAAGGCGTCCCCATCAAACAGATGGGGACATTTTTTATTTCTGTTTATGACTCCTCTTTCTTCCTATCAAACCCATTCCGATTCCAACTGCACTTGTACACAGAACAAGAATCGTCAGAAACAGATTTGCTTCATCTCCGGTCTTTACCGCCTGCTCCTTAGTCGGTATCACCTGTGTGCTTGTCCCGGCAACAGTCGTTTCCGATGTTTCCGATGTTTCGGTGGTTTCTGTCGTTTCTGTCGTTTCGGTTGTCTCCGTTGTTTCGGTGGTTTCTGTCGTTTCGGTCGTTGTGGTCGACGGCTCTTCGGGAAAACAGATTGTCTGTGCGAGATCCGAAAGATCTGTATGTGAAGCAACGATCTCGCCCGGATATGCCGTATCTTTTACCGTCTCATAGAACACCACTTCCTGTCCACACAGTGCATCCAGAAACAGAATCTCATACTTCACTTCGATATCCATATTTACCTTTTCCGCGACAAATGTCACAGGCTCATTCTTTGCCATATATGGTTTTTCCAAAACCGTACCATCCTTTTTCCATCGTGCTTCCCCTGAAATCGTATAGGTGTGTCCAATCTCCAGATTCTCAAATGAAACAATATCCTTACATGGCACAAGTGTCCCCTTTGCACGTATATCAACAATTGGATTTTCAAAGCCTGCCTTCGTTTTAATCTGCGGAAATAGCTCATTTATAATCGTTCCTAACTCAACATGCGCGCCATCCTCCTGTATAGATACTTCGATTTTCTCAGCATTTCGATACTTATTTTTATTTGCCTCACAGCGAACCTCTTCGATGTAATACGTTCCATACGGCAATGCGCCCTTCGTATCATCCACGTCTGCCTGTCCAAACCAGATACCCGCACCTGCCTCTTCCTGATTCGTATGATACGAATGTGGAATATAGGAAGCTGCCGTCGAGTAATACCCATTTTCATCTGTCCAGACGATGTGGGATTCTCCCTTTGTATCAGAAATAGAAAACGCAATATTTGCAAGCGGGGTTCCATTTTCATCCACTTTTGTAAAACTGAGATCCCCACGGAAATGAAGAATATTCACTGCATCTTTTACAACAACCTCCATTGGGGTTGTCTGATCTTTTTTGATCTGTACCCAGACTGGCGTATCATCTAACAACATATAGTCGTTTGCTTTTTCTTCCTGAATCATATACCAGCCGATCCGAAGCTGCATTTCTGTATCACCCACACAGTCTGTATCGTGCGCACATTCCTGCACAAAACCCGTACCTTTTTTATCCATCCGAAACAATCCCACACGCTTAGTGGTGTCCTTACTTCCGTTTGCGGAAACAGCATAGACCGCGTATTCAATCCCATCAAAGCTATACTCCGGGTGTTCTAAAAGAAAGGCTTCATAATTTTCCTCCACCTTCTTTGTCAGTCTGAGTTTTCCAAGATACTCCTCCTCCGGTCCAACCACACGCGTATCAAAATAATCTCCCTCTGATTTCAGCTCCAGAGGCTTCGCCACCGCATCTCTTGGCAAGCCAAGGGTTGTCCGTCTTCCTGCATAGATTTTCGTACTATAAATATTCGGATCTAACTTCCAGCCTCCATTTGTTGGCACATTCCATTCCCGGATATAATATGTACCCTCGGCAAACTGTACAATCGTACCCTGTTCATCCGGCTTTGTGCGTGCAGAACAAGAGACGTTATCCTCTGCCAGTGCACCATTTTCCCCCGGCTCAATATAACAATATCCCTTCACATTCCGGCTTCGTTTCGCATCCTCATAGCTAGCATACACTGCATAATTGGCTCCCGCCACATCATACAACTTCGGATTCGTCTTGTAGACGTCCTCATTATAGCTTTTACAAATCCGCAAGGTTCCAGTCTTCAGACGTTCTTTCGGACGATATACAATCATTCCGGAGCATTGTTTCCGCACGTCCACCGCGTTATCCAGATAATAGCATGCGCGAAGGGAATCCCAGCCAGAGCTATACAAATGTCCGATCAAAGCGGTTCCTCCACCGGAAATTGCGCAATGGACATAGCCGTCCAGTTTTCCATTTACAAAACAGATGACATCGCCTGCATTTGTCAGCTGGTCGTAAATTGCATCATATTCCGCCTCCGTCTTATCCTTTGGAAAACAGTTTGCATCAGCATAGACGCGCTCCCAATTCTCACTTACTTCAAATGTATCCGAGATCTGCGAGACGAGCGTACTTCCCTGTACCGATGCCTTGTCTCCATAAAAACCAGATAACGCCTGTGCTACATAAATCGCACACATATTATCGCTGTTTTTTCCGCTTCCCTTCGGAATCGTCATCGCGTATGCGACAAATGCATTGGATGTATCCGGTGCCTGATAATACGCACTCGGAGATACACTCTGTACAGTCTCTTCCGATTCTGTGAATGCAGATTCCTCTGCGTCCGCCTGTATATCCTGCGGAAGCGCATTTGTCCATGTCGCATCGCCAATCGTCGCGACAGATTCCCACGCTTCTGTATTTTCCGATGCAAACGGAAGCACATAACACTGCATGATCAAAAACGCAAGTATCCCATATGCGAGCACCTGTCTCCATGCTTTCTTTTCCTTTAATTGCTGCTTGATTTTTTTACATAACGAAATAAACATATTAATTCCTCCATACCTTACCATATGCAGAAATCTGATGGATTCCATCTTCTATGTCTACCGTCAATGAAAAAAGATGTAATTTTGTTGTTAAAAAAAGAGTATGGTAACTGTACCATACTCTTAAAAGTCCTGTCAATTCAATTTCCGAAGTTCACTTATTTTTCACAATCTGTTCGAGACTCCACAAATCCCTTAAAATGTAATATCCTTCTTACCTGTAATCAGGCGGGCACCATTCACGATCATCGTCACACCTGCACCAACTCCGACAAGAATTGTCACAATTCCAATAACCAGATTGCTGATTCCGATTGCATTGATCTTATGATATAACTTCTCCATGCTTTAGACCTCCCATACTTGCAAATAAAACTATTTTACTCCATACTGCTCATAATATGCGTCAATCGCTGCCTTCAAGGTGTCATCAATCACAACCTTCCCCTTGTAAGGCTTGTTGTACAGATGCTCTACCACCTCTGCCATCGTTACGATTGCAGTCGTCTTTAATCCATAGTTTTCTTCGATCTCCATCAGTGCACTCTTCTCGCCCTGACCACGCTCCATACGGTCAACCGATACAACAAGACCAAGCACATCGACATCGCCCTGCGCCTTCACGATCGGAAGTGTCTCCTGAATCGAAGTACCTGCAGTTGTTACATCCTCGATGATCACAACCTTGTCACCATCGTTGATCGGACTTCCAAGCAGGATTCCCTTATCCCCGTGGTCCTTGATCTCCTTACGGTTTGAGCAGTAACGGATGTCTGCATCATACTTGTTGGCAATCGCCATTGTTGTAGCTACGGAAAGCGGGATTCCCTTATATGCCGGTCCAAACAGCACATCAAAATCAAAGCCGAACTTGTCCTTGATTGCCTCCGCATAATACTCGCCCAGGCGTGCCAACTGGGAACCTGTTCTGTAAAAACCTGTATTTACAAAAAATGGTGTCTTTCTTCCGCTCTTTGTCACGAAATCACCAAACTTCAATACGTTACAATCGATCATAAATTCAATAAATTGCTCTTTATACTGTTCCATGTTGTATAAATCCTCCTGTTTTTCGGGCTGTCGGCAGCAACAAACGACATTCACGCATGTAGATTCATTGTCTGCCATAGTTTTCTCTATACGCCACATAATCGTATATATTTTAGCATAGTTACCTGTTTGTTTCAATCAGTTTTGCGCAATCATAAACGGGGAATTTTCACTTCTATCGCAGATGTACTAACGATTCCGTTCATTCTTCTCGCGCGACTGCAGTACAAGCTCATACACCTTTGGATGGCGTTCTTTCAGATGTGCATCAAGCACATGTCTGCGCTCCCTGAAACGTTCTGCAAGCTCCGGATGATTCTTTGCGATCCGGTCATGCACCTGTTTTCTGTGTTCCTCAATCTGCATCGCAAGGGTATGTTCATCCTTACCGGATATATTGACAATCTCCTTCAGGTGTTCCTCCAAGTGTTCCAGCCACTCATCTTCGTCAAGCTCCTCCATATGCGCCCATCGTCCATGCAGCAGATTCTCGATATCCCCACTTTCTTTTAGCTGTGCAATCTGCTTTTCAATCTGACGCTCGATCTGTTTTTCCGCATCGGAGCCGAACGCCCACACAAACTCCTGCACACGGTTATCTGCACGTTTCCGGGACGCACTGCGATCCCCATTATCCACACCGTCTTCCAGTGGATACGGACGGTTGATTCCCATATCCTTCAATGCGATATGAATGGTTCTGCGCACGCACCCCTCCTCAATCAGATATCCGAGTCCAAGCTTCCTTAACTGTTCGTTCACATCCGAAATATGTTCCGTCATATAGAACCGGATGCCCTTTTCTTTCAATGACTGATGCAGACGCTTCAGGCAGTCTGCCGCAGTAATATCCAGACTTCCGATTCCGCCCGCATCAAGGATCACAGCTTTCGTATCCGGTTTTATATGATCCTCAATATCATTTTTCAGCACCTGCACATTTGCAAAGAACAGATTGCTGCTGAACCGGTAAACAAGCACACCGGACAGTGCGTGGATCTGGCTGCTCTCCTTCAGATCCCGGAAATGCTTATGCCCCGGCTGAATCCCAAGAAAGCAGGTGGACGGCTTCGCTGTCCGGATGATCACTTCCGCAAAGGAAAGCAAAATACCGATCAAAACACCATTGATCGTGCCAAGCAGGAGTACACCGAAAAATGCGCCGGCAAAGATCATACATTCGGTCCGGCTGACCTTCCAGAGCCGTGCCATCAGATCAAACTCTGTCGCCCCAAGCAATGCCGATATCACAATCGCGGTAAGCACCGGAACCGGCAGATACTGGATAAATCCCGTTCCACACAGCAAAAGCACAATCATGGAAAGTCCTGCCACAAGTGAGGTAAGCTGTGTCTTTCCCTGATACTGCTCGCCCATCGCTGTACGGGATACGGAGCCATTGATTGGACAGCACCCGGTAAAGGCTGCAAGAAAGTTTCCGACGGAGAATGCAAAGATCTCCTGATTATCATCAATTCGGTAGCCATTTTTCTGTGCAAAATTATTCTCTGCGAGCAACGTCTCCGCCATAATTACAACTGCCACCGACAGGCTGACTGTCACAGCCTCCCGGATTGAGACAGCTGAAAAATCCGGTATCTGCCACTGCGGAAGTCCCGTCTCCACCTTCGAGAGTGTCTGGATTCCAAGCTCCCGCACATTTCCAACCCGCGTATAGCAGGCACCTGCCACCATCAATACAACTGCCATCGGGAATTTCGGAACCAGTTTTTTCGCCACAAGCAGGATTACAAGCGATGCCACGCCTAAGAGGATGGATGGCATATTCACATGCTTTGCTGTCTGTCCGATATGCTTTGCCAGCTCAAAAAACTCTCCGGTTCCTGCCGTACCGCCAAGAATCTTCGGCACCTGCATAAGAATGATTGTCGAGCAGATACCTGTAATAAATCCTCCCATCACCGGGGCTGATATGTAATTGACGAGCTTTCCCGCCTTCATAAAAGAAAATGCAAGCAGCCACATCGCAACAAAGAATGTGAGCACCGGTACAACCGCCATGGCTTCTTCACTTCCTGCCTCAATATGCAGAGTCAACAGTGCAGAACCAATCAGTGCTGCCGGAGCCGCATCCACGCCGAATATGAATTGCGGTGACGTTGAAAGAAGCGCGAACACAAGAATCGGAAACACCGACCCATACAGACCATACACAGCGGGAAGTCCCGCAATCAGGGCATATCCCATCGAAATCGGAATAGAAACAGCCATGATGATGAGTCCCGCCAAGATATCTTTTCCTATATTCTTTTTATCATAGTGCCGTAATGTATGCGCCAATGATAGCTTCATATGATTCATCTCCTGTTTTCCTACCGGTTATGCCGCACACACGCGACAATACACCATATAATAATTCCAAATAAAACTGCCAGGAATATAAACGTTGCTGCAAGCATGCCATCCATCTTCTGCATATAAGCGGTTATCGTGCTATAGAGCGTAAATACACCAAAACAAAATTCCATCCCCACCATCATCCAGACAACGTCTCTATACACACGCACCGCATGTTCCGGTTTTACTTTCACTGGCATGCTCCACAGATCGGGTGGCATAAAATGTAAAACCAGACTGCTGATGCCACAGGAAATCAGCATAATAATTGGTAAAAACAGAAAGGAATACGGAGATCCATATCCATCTGCATTTCCAGCCGCGTCAAAGTGTGTTGCCACTTCCTTCGGCAGCTTTGCAGACCATATAATTCCAATCACAATCGATGCCCACATCAAAACATAGGCGAGTATCTCAACAATCTTCTGCTTGAGTGTAATGTGGTTTTTCATCTCAATTCCTCCTTACCTTGGGGACGTTGTTTGGGGCATATTGGGGACGTTGTTTTTGTTCCGAAGAGTGTCCCCTGGCACATATCATTTGATATCCAGTTCCGGTGGAACATCAATCTCCTCAGAGACATATTTTCCATCTTTCTTCCGTTGTCTCACGCACTCGGATAGGAGATATTCAATCTGTCCGTTGACGGATCGAAAGTCATCTTCTGCCCATGCGGCAATATCGGCATACAGTTTTTCCGATAAGCGGAGCGGAATCTGTTTTTTCGCTGCCATCTAGTATAAGCTTCCTGAGTTCACGATTGGCTGCGCATCATGGTTGCCGCACAAAACTACCAAAAGATTTGAAACCATAGCTGCCTTTCGCTCCTCGTCCAAGTCAACGACCTGTTTTTTGTTTAATTCTTCTAACGCCATTTCTACCATTCCAACCGCTCCGTCTACGATCATCTTTCTGGCATCTATAATAGCAGATGCCTGCTGCCGCTGCAACATTACAGATGCAATTTCCGGTGCATATGCAAGATATGTAATTCTTGCTTCCACGATCTCAAGGCCTGCCTCATTGACCTTGCTCTGGATCTCATCACGGATTCTTCCGGCTACAACCTCTGCGGAACCACGCAGACTGCCTTCATCGGCTACACCGTCACCGGTTGTATCAACATTCGGTGCCACATCATACGGATAGACACGCACGATATTACGAAGTGCACTGTCACACTGCAGGGATAAATATTCCTTATAGTTATCGACATTGAAAACTGCCTTTGCTGTATCCATTACACGCCAGATAACTGCAATTCCGATCTCAACCGGGTTACCGAGACAGTCGTTGATCTTCTGTCTGCCATTGCTCAGTGTCATCGCCTTTAATGAAATCTTCTTTCCTGATGTAGAACCATCGACCGATACAGATGTACCATCCGCAGAGATGGAAAATGCACTCTTCGCTGCTGTCTGCTGGATATCCCCACTCTGTGCAAGCTTCGTTGTTGCTGCCGGATTGATGGCTGTACAAAATGGATTCACGAAGTAAAAACCAGCTTCCCGGATTGTACCAACATACTTCCCGAACAACGTCAAAACCAATGCTTCCTGTGGCTTCAACACCCGAAGTCCAATCAGTGGAAACCATCCAAGTGATAACACAACGATGGAAACAACCATGAGTACCAGATAGCCTGTTTCTGCGGAATCCTCATACTTTACAGCTCCAAATACAGTACCTGTAATCGCAATCAGATAAACGAATAAAACAGTCAGCAATACTGCCATACCTTTTCGCTTCGTAGTATAAATTTTCTCTTCCATAACCAATTCCTCCCTTTGAATCGATGCATATCTTATTTTGATATCAAAATCATATCACTTTGATTTTTCCTTGTCAAGAAAAAACCGGCACATCTCTGCACCGGTCTTGGGGACGTTGTTTTTGTCCTGAAAAGTGTCCCCTGTCTCATATAGATTTTCTTTCTTACATCGGGCATCGGCTCCGCTGTGGCATATCCTCGCCCTTCACATAGCGGGCATTGAATTCCATATTAATCTCGCGCAGCTCCTTCTTCCCGTCGATGTAGTCCTGATACATCTCCGCTAAGCCGCTCATACAGCCATCACAGGTTGCCTCAATATTTCCGAGCGATTCTGCTACAATCTGCTCACGTTCTTCTCTTGTTGTATCCTTGATCAAATAGCCTGACATCTCGTATCCTTCCTTTCGTATTCCTCAATATTATACTCCATATTCCACTTCAAGAAGCATAAGTCCATGTGGCGGCGCTGTCGGTCCTGCCATCTGCCTGTCACAGGCGGTGAGTATCGCTTCCATATCTTCTGCAGCTTTTCGTCCATAGCCAACCTCTAACAGCGTCCCGGTCAGTATCCGGACCATATTCTGCAAAAAACCATTTCCATGAAATGTCATCCGCAGATATCCATTTTCCTCTGCGATTGTAATATCGTAGATTGTCCGTACCGTAGATTTCTTCATCTTATTATTCCCACAGAAGCTCTTGAAATCATGCGTGCCAATCAGGTATTCTGCTGCCTTTTGCATCACTTCTATATCCGGCATCCGGTCAGGTGTCCCATTCGTAACCCATTCCGGCAACACCCATGTATACATCCGGTCAAATACCGGCTTTTCGTCCCCGATATAACAGGTATACTGATACACCTTTCCTTTGGCATTAAGTCTTGCATGGAACCGCTCGGATACACCCGAAACTTCCCGGATACAGATATCATCCGGCAGATAATGATTCGCATAGGCTTTGATCTCTTCCGGCGTAAGCGTGGTATCTAAGAAGCCGTTTGCAACCATGCCCATCGCATGCACACCTGCATCGGTTCTTCCTGCACCATGAATCTTCACGTCCTGTTCCGTCATCCTCGCGAAGACCGCTTCCAACTTTCCCTCGATCGTATCCACTTCTTTTTTACTTTCCCAGCCATGATAGCGCGTGCCATCGTAGCTGATCGTAAACCTATAATTATTCATCGTCTCTCCTTGGGGACGCTTCTTCTGTCACAAGCAGTGTCCCTCTGTCACATCAAAACGGAGAGGCACTGCCCCTCCGCCATACTTAATCATTCATCTAGAAAATCTGTCCCGGAAGTTTCTTCTTTTCCTTGTACGGGAACTGCTTGTCAAACGCTTCCACAGCTTCTTCTGCAACGAAATAGCCTTCTGGCGGCGCGTACACGCCGGTTATGCCATCCAGATACCCACGCTGCAGCTCCCTGCACAAGAAGAATGGAACATCCTCCCCTTCCGGTACCCCATGATAACGGATTCCATACCGGCTCGCATAGGTAAAGCCGCTCTTGCCGTAGAAATCGATATTTCCTTCCAGGCAAAGCGCTCCACATCCAAGCTCCCGTGCCTTTTCCACGGAATAATCAAGCAGGATTTTGCCATACCCTTGCCGTTTATACGCAGGTGCGATACAGATCGGTCCCATCGTCATGATCGGTACTGTCTGTCCATCATCCGCGCAAATTGCAGCACGCATAAACATGTTCTGTCCGATCAATGTCCCATCAAGCTCCATTACAAAATCAAGCTCCGGCACAAACGCCACGTCCTTCCGCAGCTCATGCAGCATGAAATGCTCCATGCATCCCGGGCGATACACATTCCAGAAGCTCTCCCGAACCATGTTTTCCACTTCGCGGTACTCTTCTTTTCTCTCTAAACGAATCGTAATGTTGTTTTTGCTCATATTTATTATCCTCCTGAACTTTGTCAACGCCAAATGCACCCTGTGCAGGAGGTTTGTCGTGATTGTCTGCAAACCTCCCGGTTATGCCACAATCTCCATTTCATTGTACTTTTCCATACAGCACACTCCTTAAATAAAATGATATACTTATATTACCACAAATGTGCAGATATCGGAATGCATTTCATCAAATATATACGAAATGCACATTATATCATATGTCACCACGCGTTAGCGTGATGACCTGCGCACGCATCAGCGTGCTTCATTATATCATAACTTATCCATAATCTCATCTTTTGTCGGCATTACCTTCAATGCCCCTTTTCTGGTTGTGATGATTGAAGCGGCTGCATTTGCAAACCGGAGCATCTCATACATATCATTTTCAGACAATCCATTGATTCCCTTGTCAAGTACTGTATTTAAGATACATGCCATAAATGTATCGCCAGCACCGGTTGTTTCAATCGTATTCTTCTGCAAAAACGGTTCCGCATATACACTTTTTCCTTTGTAATATGCCTTGCTTCCATCTTTTCCCATCGTTGCACAAATCAGTGCCGGACAATATTGCTCCATGATTTTCCCAATTCCCTGATCGATATCTGCAGTACCTGTTAAGAAAGATATCTCATCATCCGAAATCTTCAGAATGTCACATTGACTGATTCCATACCACATTTTATCAGCTGCGTCTCCAAGTTTTTTCCATAATGGCGGTCTTAAATTCGGATCAAAGGAAATGACAGCTCCTTGCTCTTTTGCTTTTTTCACTGCATGTTTCGTTACCTGCTCCATCCGTAAATCCGTCATTGACAACGTTCCAAAATGAAAAATCTTTGTATCCGCAAAAATCTCCTGCTGAATTTCTTCCTCCCTAAGCATCATATCAGCTCCAGGATTACGGTAAAAAGAAAAGTCGCGGTCACCATCCACACCAGTATGTACAAACGCAAGCGTCGTATGCACAGTATCATCTGTCACCAGATTATCTATATTGATTCCCTGGTCTTTCACCGCCTGCGTCAACATTGTACCAAACATGTCTGCTCCTACTTTCCCAATAAATGCAGTCTTTTTTCCAAGATTCTGCAACATGGAAAGTACATTGCACGGAGCACCGCCCGGATTTGCTTCAAGCAGAGGATTTCCCTGCGCACTCATTCCATTTTCTGTAAAATCTACCAACAATTCTCCAAGTGCTGTTACATCAAACTTTTTCATATCAGTTTCTCCTTGCATACTCTACGCCACAACGATATCATATTTTTCAAGATTTACAATGGCTTTTCCATCGCACACAAAACTGATCTGATCCGCTTCGAGCGATGTATAAAATGTTGTACTGAATACCTGTTGTCCATCATTCAGAAAAACTTCCATTGAATACTTATCTAAGATTATACGAAGCTTCCATTTTTTACAAGGTGATTTTACTTTTACTCTCCGGATTGCATTCACATCACGTACCATACCGGAATATGTCCGGTCAATTTCTATCCTGTTTTTATGCTGTAGTATAGAAAAGTCTGTGTGGAACTGTTCATTTTGTGCGACTGAGATTGTAAACTCCCTGAAATCGCCACCGGCAATCTCCACGGTCATATCAAGTACACGTCCTTTAATACCATCGAATCTGCATGTTCCCTGTACTTCCTGCTTCTCATACCTGACACCATTTCTATGATAGTTTTCGATTTCACGCACCGGGCTTTGCAGAATCTTTCCATCTTTTACCTTGAGTTCCCTCGGTAATATCATCATGCCGGACCATTTCTGACCTTCGGGACGGATATTCGAATCCCATGACTGCATCCATGCAATCATAATTCTTCTTCCATCGTCCGCAAGCATCGTCTGCGGTGCGTAAAAATCCAATCCGTCATCAAGCGAGTAAACTGCGTCATAATGGAATATATGCTGGTTTTTATCATAGCTTCCCATATAATAAACCGAATTGTTTCCATTATGAAATTCTTCATCCGCACTTAGATTCTGCGGAGATGTAATTAATACATATGCACCATCCAGGCAGAAGAAATCCGGACACTCCCACATCGTTCCAAGCATACCGGTATCGTCTTTTGCAAGCACTGACACATACTCCCAGCTAATTGCGTCCTCTGAATGGAACAAAACAACATGCGGTTTTCCATCATCCGTCTTATTTCCAACAACCATATAATAGCCATCTTCCTCTTTCCAGATCTTCGGATCCCGGAAATGTTCCCGGCTGAAATGTTCCGGCATCATATCTCCTGTTACAACCGGATTTTGCGCAAGCTTAGTATATGTTTTTCCGTTTCCAATCGCAAGGCATTGGTTCTGATATACGTTTTTTACTCCATTTTCTTCCTGCTCTGTCACACCGGTATATACAAGCAGATGTCCTTTTTCTGTCTCAATGGCAGATCCTGAGAAACACCCTGCATCATCGTAACTTTGGTCTGGTGCAAGTGCGATGGGAAGTTCAGTCCATTTTACAAAATCTGTTGTCTCCGAATGTCCCCAATGCATCGGTCCCCACGCCTCATTATATGGATGAAACTGATAGAACAAATGAATTTTTCCATGATAAGAAGAAAAACCATTTGGGTCATTCATCCACCCACACGGCGGTGTTACATGAAACGCTGGGAATTGTTCTTTTTTGACTCTATAAACATTTACAAACTCTTCCGCTTTCTTTAATTTACTCATTCAAAGTCCTCCTATAATTCAATCAATTCTTCTATCTCGCAATCGAAGAAATGCATCTTATTATCCTTATATACATCAATATTCTGAGGGTCAAATTTGATATCCTCCCCTCGGATTCCAAGTATAAGCTTTGATGCGTGTTTTTTCAATTTTTCTGCCATTTCATCTGCTTTCTACTTTCTTCCTGTTACCTTCCGCCGCATACTGCAGCGTGCTTCCTGATTCGCATAGGCAGCCTTCTGTGCCTCCTGCAGCAAAACATTGCCTTGTCCTGCCCGCGTATAAACACAATCGTATGCACCGATATATGGACGCATGCACTCTGTAAACTGCTCTGCCTGTTCCTTCTTCGCTGAAAAACAATCCGGCACTGCAAAGAAACGGTCGTTTCCTCTTTGTCTTCCATGCTTGACTAAGATATATTTCTGATTCTCAATCGGTGCAAAAAACTCATTCACACACCGGGAAAAAAGCGCGCCATCTCTCCCGCTTCCGCCCTGCAGATATACGACATGTTTATACGCCTCCGGCGTCTCCGTCACAACCTTACTGTCCGGCATATCCAAAAGCTTCTGCTTCTCCAGTGCTTTCCGGATTCCCTTGCCAAATGTCTTCAACCGTTCGTACGGACTTCCAAGCATAAACATCTTCGGGAAGCAGTAAGAAAGCATCCCCAGTCCTGCCAGCGTAAATATTCCGGCTAGCGTTCCAAGCCACGCACTCCCGGTTTTCGCACCTGTCTGCGCCGCCATATACCATGCAGCACACAACAGGAATATCGAGAATATCATCTTTGCTACCGCATCATGAAACGCAGCCCTTGGCACCGCTTTATCCCGCACTTTTACCTCTGTCACGACCTCCATCTTCGGATAGATCGTAAGCGAACGATTCCAACGCTCCCGCAAGCGGCTCCGCTCCTTAGATAAGGCGAGCATCGTCGCATTCATATTCGCTACATTCGCCTTTGTAAATGGTTTCTGTATGATCGACAGACGTGCCAAACCATTTTCAATCACATTCTCCGTGTAGTGCAGACCTAGGAAATGTTCCATTCGTCTGGTAAGCATCCGGTAATCCTCGCTCGTCTCCGGTTTCGTCCCGAACGAACTCTCATACCATGGTTTTAAGCATACCAGATGCCAGATATTGCTTGTCTTATCCGGTTCTCTGTCCCATGTGCGGATGGCTCTGCCACGCATCTGGTTACTGAGCATAAACGAACCAACGGTACTTGCAAGAATCAGGGAATTAATGCACGGGGAATCCCAGCCTTCGCCAAGCAGTGATTTTGTACCGATCAACACCTGTATATATCCATCTGCAAACAACTGTGTCACCGCCGGTATCAGGAAATATGAGTCTCCAACCGCAGATACCTTCACATACTCAGTCTCCGGCAGACTTCCAAGCTTCGAGAATGTCACCGTGCCTGAATCACCCACAGTTTTTAATAGTGCATCCTTCGCCTCTGCTGGTATCACAATAATGCTTCCACATAACACGCCAAGCCGCATATCCGACCACATATCCTGCGCATCCCGCCGAAGATTCTCAAAGAGTGGCAGCACCCCGAGCAGATTCACATCTGCTTCCCGGTTCCCGATTGATTTTTCATGTTCCTTCCGTATATAATCCGTAAGGATCAGCATATGCAGCCTTCCATGAAGTGATGCATATTCATGCTGTGTAATCTGGCGGATGCTTTCGATCTTTCCAAGGGAATTCGTGAGATGCTTCTCTATCTCCGGATCTAACTCCTCACAGTCCGGATGTGCCTGCATATACCGCATCACTTCCGCTTCTTCCTGTTTCGTCGGATAATTGAAGTACACATAATCCTGATGCGGACAGAGGCTTCCCTCCTTCACCAGCTCCGGTGTCGTAATCTCCTCATCAATCTCGCCGCACATCGCGATATAGCGATTCCACATGACAGGTGTTGAATCATATGGCGGTGTCGCTGTAAGCGCAATCGTCGTTACATCGCTCAGCTTCTCCTTTAGGCTTTCCAGAGATTTCCACCACTCGCTTCGCAGATGATGGCATTCGTCGAGACAAAGCGTATCTACCTTTGCATCCTGCAAGACCTGAAACAGAGAAAACCCCTGATAATCCTCTTCTCCATCCTGTATCTGCGTCATGGCACTATGCAATGCCTGATATGTAGTCACTGTGATTGCACGCGGATTTTTGAGACTTTGTGACAGATACGCTTCCGCATTCACACCGTCACACAAAAATGCCTCTTTGATCCGTGCGATCCACTGCTCCCGGATTGTAATGGTTGGCACAAGCACGAGTGCCGTTCCCTGCAGCCTGCGTATCAGTTCAATTCCAAGTGTGGTCTTTCCTGAACCCGGAGCCGCCACGATATGGATCTTGCCATCCCGCACATAATGCTCCGCCCGATCCAGTACCCGTGCCTGATACACACGCCACGTTCCTTTAAATTGTAAAATGTTTTCGTAGTTCATAGTTTTCTAATAACTTCATAATCCATAACCCATTTCCAATTGCTTCTGTTAATCATCCACGACTGAACCCCTTCTATTCTTCCATACCTATGATCATTATTTTTAATCATCCGATTTATCTCTTCTTTATTTCTTCTATAAATATCCGCGTCTTCTTTCGGAATAGACGCATATAACGCTTCTACCCTTTCTCTCACAGCTTCCAAACCCAAATTATCTGCAGCAAAATCCAAAAAGACGTTATATTCATCAAACAAATTCTCATATAAATATTTGATAGCCGAAATATAATCTGCTTCGAATCGTGTACACAAATCAAGCGGTGTTTTGAATTCTTCCAATAATGTATTATACGTTGACTCCAGACTTTCCTGTGTTGATATATCGTACCAGTATCCGTTTTCTGCCCCAGGGCGAAACATTTTGCTTGCTACAACACTGTTAATTCCTTCTTTTCCATATTTTTTATTATATATATAAAAGCCTGCTTCGATCTCAACCTGCTTACCTGATTGATTCCATTTGCTTGAGTAAAAGTCAAAATGGAAAGCCAGATTTCCTATTACCTTTTTTAAGCATTGCTTTATGCAATGGTTGCTTCATTATGATCTATACCGTCTGTATGTAGATTGTCTTGCTTGGATTATCCTCTATTTTTTCCCGTATGTTGCGGATATGGCTCATAACAATATTATAATCGCCATAATATGGTTCTTTCCAAATCCTATCATATATCCGCTCTTTATTAAATACTATTCCGGCATTTTGAGCCAACAACAATAAAATTTCAAATTCTGTATATGTCAAGTCAATTTCATTTTCTTTGCAAACTACGACGCGCTTACGCTTATCAATATAAAGTTCCTCAAAACAAAGTTCCTCTTTATGGAAAGCTTTATGTTTCAAAACCTCTATATCTTCACTCACACACGATATAATACGATTAATAATATGTTCTTCGTCATCTTCAAATGTTAAAAATAGAATCTTCCCAAATGATCACCCCATTTCACATCCTGTACAAGCCAATTATTTTTATGCAAATTGTTTTGTTTTATAAGATACCAATCCTTTTACCAAACACCCTATGGCAAAACAAATATTTATTCCCAGTACAATATACCATACCTCATATATGTCATTTACAATTCCCGGCATGACAAGAAAAATCGGCATAGAATCTACTATAAGCCAAATGATTCCCCCGAAAAACATCCTTATCAATACAGGAAGTCCCCAACATACAGCCGCAATAATTACTGCGCCAAAAGAGCTATCCTGATATGCAGAAACGCATAGTGCAATGGCGCATAACGATAAAAGCGCCTGAAAAGCTAATCCTAATAAAATGCCAAGATATTTCAAAAATAATACAGGTTGAAGCATATGTTGAGAAAGCACCATCCAGGATATATTTTCAAATCCCTTCAAACCATATATCATCCAGCATAAGACTAAATTGACTAACACAAACCACATAAAAATGAAAATAGTGAATGTGAAAGAAGCCAAAATTTTAGCTGGAACATCTTTTCTTCTTCCTTCTTCCGTGCTAAAAATTAATGGCAGCATTTTCGTCTGGCTTTCCTCTGCGAAGATGGTCGACACTCCGCAAATAATCAATATGCTTCCTAAAACCAATCCAAACTGAAGCATTTCAACGAATACCTTCCATCCCGTTGTATATGCTAAATAAGGTGTTTTCCCAATTTCATCATAAGCTTTTCCCAATTCTGTTTCCCCAAAAAAATACCTTTCCGTTGGAAGTACACCATTTTCCCATGCACCATTGGTAAAATATCTTGTAACAAAATCATTTAAAAAGTTTCCATCTCTCCACCCTGGCATATTTCCCTCAAGTTTTGTAGGCAAACCATATTTTTCAATTATTTGATTCACTTTTTCATCCGTCAAATCACCTTCAAATTCTTCCGTAATCTTCCGATTCATCTGCACTGCTTCATAACCGGAATAAAACTTCCCATCTACTGTCGCTATTTCTCCACCGACTTCTGCAAACCAAAAATACAGAAACAGCAATCCTGTCGCAGCCAACATTCCTATTTTAAATATTTTATTTTGAAATAGTTTAAAAAGCTCCATCTTATAAAGTCGCATTTTTTTCTCCCTCTGTTATTTGTGTATGATAAAGATATGCATCTTCCAGTGTACTTTCCACATTTTCTGCACCTGCAACCGGTTGTCTTTCTGAAACAATTCTCAGTTCAACATTTTCTCCACTACTTCTCATATTGCTTACAATGAAGCTACTGGTTATCTGCCCTGCTTCTTTTTCGGAAACAATACACTTCCAGACACATCCTTCTACTTTGTCAGTAATCTCTTTCTCCGTTCCTTCTTGAATCAGTTCTCCATTCTTCATAATCAAAATACGGTCTGCAATATAATCTATATCAGATACGATATGTGTAGACAGTAAAACCATCCTATTTTTTCCAAGTGAACTAATCACATTACGAAAGCGCACTCTCTCCTTTGGATCAAGCCCTGCTGTAGGTTCATCTAAAATCAAAATTTCAGGATTATTTAGAAGTGCCTGTGCAATTCCTATTCTTCGTATCATACCTCCTGAAAAAGTCTTCAGCTTTTTCTTTTTCACATTTTTTAACTCTACCATATCTAAAAGTTCGTCAATACGACTATCGGCATAGTCTTCCGGTAGTGCTTTTAATGCCGCCATATATCGCAGGAAGCGTTCTGCAGTAAAATCACCATAATATCCAAAATCCTGTGGTAAATAGCCCAATAACCTACGATACTCTGCTCCCATACTGTCTATCTCAATATTATCACAATAAATACTTCCCCCCGTTGGCTGCAAAACACCACAAATCAATCTCATTAATGTTGTTTTTCCCGCACCATTTTCTCCCAACAGTCCATACACACCATTTGTAAATGTATAATTGAATTTTCTGACTGCTTCTTTATCCTTGTATTTTTTTTGTACATCCATCAACTTTAATTCGTGCATAATACTTCTCCTTTTTCCATTTTGCTAAGCAATTTTTTTATCTGCATTACAAATAAAAGTCCCGACACAAGAAAAGCTACTGCCCATATCCAAAGAGTTGTTACAAAAAGTGCTCCCGGAATCGAACCTATTACTCCATAACTTATTGATAAAAAGATGGCACTCATGCCAAATAAAGATGAATTCTTTCCTCTTGTTTCCATTGATAAAATCCCTAATGCAGTTATGCTTGATACTAGATATGGAGTTAAAATATACAGCCCCACCTGTAATAATCCAACGCTCCAATGATAGTTCAAATAGCCAGCTATCAAAAACAATATCATAACATTTATCATCCCCGACAATACCAGCCATGCAGCAACACACTGTTTTGTATTGAAATAGCAGCTTTCTCCTAACTCTGCCATTTTTCCAAAAAACAATTTATTAATCACACTAATAGACGTTATGCTAAGAATACCTGCTCCAACCATACATACAGTAATCATCCCATTTTGATTCAATCCGGTACATTGCAATGCTGTAATAAAAATAATTCCTAAACAAATAAGGACACCATAAACAGCAAAAAACAATTTATCCATGTACCAAAATTGATGAAGCAAAATATTTTTTGTAGATATCACCGGCGTTCTCTGCTTTTCCATTTCCTCAATCATTACATAATAAGTCTTTTGTTTTCTTATTTCATCAACATGAACTTGCTCATCTGCCTTTGCAAAAAGAGTCTTTATTTCGCTATCTCTCATAATCATTCTCCATTAACTTTTTTAACTGATTTACACCTAATCGAAATCTTGACTTTGTAGTAGAAACACTGCACCCCATAATCTTTGCAATATCTTTAAATTTCATTTCTTCATAAATACGCAGAATAATAACTTCCCTCGTATCCTGCGAAAGTTCCTTTAATAAATTTCTCAAATAAACGGCATCCTCCGCTTGGGTCAGCATATCTTTATTATTTGGAATTTTATCAATCTCAGCCCATTCGATGGCTGTTACTTTTTCTTTCTTATCCCGAAAATAATTAAAACATATATTTCTTGCAATAGTCAGGAGATAACCTTTGAGATTATGATGTTTATAGGAAGTTCCATATTTCATAAATTTCAAAAAAGTTTCCTGAGCAATGTCGTAGGCATCATCCTCTGTTTGAACCAAATATAGACAAAAGCGATAAATATCTGCATAATATCGTTCAATAATAATACCGACTGCCTCTTTATTTCCGCTATGTACTTTTTGAATCAATTTGCTGTCTTTCATAGCGTTTTCTCCAATCATAAAACGTCTTACATCTTATATAACCACTACAAAGTAAAAAAAGTTCACTGTAAATTTTTTTTTAATATTTTTTGCCATTCGTGCTCAATCAACCACAATAACTTGCTTAATTCTATTTTCTGCAATTTATTATACTACTATTTTCCATCCCAGCGATTATGTTATGTTCAAGCAAATAATTACAACCTTTTCCTCCGCTTAGTATGCCATGTATTAAAAAATATCAAGTGTACACTGACTTTTCACAAAGAAGCAGCGTCGCAAATGTCGAAACTTCTTCCTGGAAACTAGAACTTATTAAAATCCTCCCATGTAGTTAAGTTGCCATATTCCGGCTACTGCATTTATTACAAAATAAAAAGACCCCAGTATTATTTCTAATACTGAGATCTTAAATAGTCATCTTAACGTAATGACATTGCTCCGAAGAGATACTTTTCTTAAAAAATTCTTTTTTTATTCTGAAATCAACCAATCAATCAAGTTGATGGATTTAATACCATCATAGGAAGAATCCATTCCGGTATTTAAGGATAGAACTATTTTTTCGTAGTTATCGCTGATTTTTTGGAGTGGTGCTAATTCTCGCTTGCGAACATCTTCGCTGGTCATGGATTCCGTGACCTGAACATAAAGTTTGTCATCTACTTTTGTTGCGATAAAATCCACTTCGGAATTATCCACTTTTCCGATAGAGACATCATAGCCTCTACGCAGCAGTTCAAAGTAAACAACATTTTCTATTGCATGTCCGCTATCCCGGTCTCTGAATCCAAGCAGATAGTTTCTAAGTCCGATATCAACGATGTAATACTTTCCAAGAGTACGTAATAATTCCTTTCCTTTAATATCAAATCTCTTGATGTCATAGAAAAAGTATGCTTCCAGTAGTGCATTCACATAGGCCTGAACGGTGTGAGCGCTTGGAGTTCCTCTTCGCTTTCCATCTTCTAGAAGACCTTCATTAACTAAGGTGTTGCCAATGGAAGAAACAGAAATACTGCTTCCGATATTATCTGCAAGAAACATGACAATCTTTTTCAAAAGCACAGGGTCGGTGATTCTCTTTTGACCTCTGCGATTTTCACGTTCGAGAATATCTCTCATAATAACAGTTGAGTAGATACCCTCAAGTAGCACTAGAGCCTTTTCCTGGTCCAGTCCAACATCAGCAATTCCCGGCATTCCGCCAAAACGCATGTAAGCATCGAAAACCTCTCGGAGTTCATAGTGTTCGCCGTTTATATCAAATGCTTGCTTGCGTGTGCCTCCTAACGCACTTTTTGTTTCTCTTATTTCAAAATCATGGAATGTTAAAAATTCAGAGAAAGACAATGGAAGCATCTTTATCTCTACGCATCTGCCTGATAAATAGGTAGCATATTCAGAGGAGAGCATATACGCATTCGAACCAGTGACGTAAATATCGCAATTGAAATCAACACGGAAAGAGTTGATTGCATCCTCCCAGTCAGGAACCCGTTGAACCTCATCGAAGAAAAGGTACATTCTTTTATCCGGCTGGACGTGTTGCTTGACGTATTCGTAGAAAGAATCGCCAGTCATGTTCTTAAAATTATGTGACTCAAAATTCATTTCAAGAATCTGGTCTTCTGTGATTCCGGTTTCTTTCAAGTGAAAAGTCATTAGTTTGAGCAGGCTGGACTTGCCACATCTACGAATTCCGGTTACAACCTTAACTGGCTCGGTATCTTGAAATGCTATAATCTTATTCAAGTATAAATCTCTTTTTTTGAGTTCGTGAGTATCTATCATTTGGCATTCCTCCTTGTGAAAAGAGTATAGCATAAACTTATAAAAAAATAAAGTTTATGCACTGAAATGCAGAAACTATTAAAATCCGACAATTTTTGCATTTTCACAAGAAGAGAATTTTTGATTTAGCACCGTTTACCTATTTTGTTCCATGCTCCACAATCATCTCAACATTCTCAAATACATCAACAAACACCTGCTTTGCTCTTTCTAAAAGCTTACGGCATATCTCTGGTTCCTCAAACAAAAAACTAACACGCAGTTCTACGCTTTTAACATTTGGGTACTTTTCTTTATATTGTCCTGAATCTATGTACCAGATATAGGTATTGAGTTTATCTTGCAACAGCAATAAATGTCGATTCATATCTGACCAGTCCATTCCGTCTGTAAGAAGAAGTATCAAGCTGGAGGTGTCTTGCTCATATGCCAAGCCATCAATGGTATCTGTTTTTTCAATATTAAACTTATCATCGTTATTCTCTAACTCCATATCATCACCTATTTTCTTTATTGTATCCTCCGTATACATTGATGTCGCATCTTTCGAATACATTTTTGATTTCCTGCTCATTTCCAGCCTCTACCAATTGCTCAAAATCCTTCGGTAACGTCTTTCTCTTTGCCATAGTACCCATTCTCCTTTCCGAATTCAGAACTATATCAAAATAGCTTTCATCATTTTTACTTAATTATAGATTCAATTCCTTTTAAATCATCTATTTTTATAATAGGAATAACAGCTTTATCGTAATTATCAAATCCATTGAACAAACTTATTAGTTCGTAACCTATCAACCTCAATTCACGAGCAATCACATTACTTTGTAAAATATCATAATTGATTTCTTCATGAATCTCCTTCCCATTTAAACAGTAGTTTTGTAATTCTTCCTGATACATCCGAACCAATAAAGTCAAATCTAACTGTTTCTCACATCCAATATCGGATAATATACGATTAATCCCCTTCGTAAACTGCTCCATGGACACCTCACCATCCAAATGAAACAGGAACCCCCGATCAATTAATGCCTCAACCCATGCATCATAGAACTCATCAAATGCATCTTCTGTATTATTTTCCATTAATAATCGATACTCAGACAGAACTGTGATGTCATATCTTGAATTAGTGATAATCTCATTAAAAAACTTATACAAATTTATGTCAGTTGTCTCTTCTTCATAAACAATGTCATAGCCATCATAATCACAGGCAATATCAAATAAATCTTTCCTTTTTTTCGTACCATGTAATAACTTTAGAAATCCCATGATCCATCCTCCCCTTAAACTAATATCTCTGCATTATTAATATCCACACAATCAGTAATCATTTCGGTCCACTTATTCAAAATCCATTCTTTGTTAATACAATTAGGATTTCCATCTAACATAGATTCTTCTGGAAATATGTATTCTAGTTGTCCTGCGTCATAACCAGTTATACAATATAACGCCATTGAAGAACAATTACTATCATTTGAAAGATAACTACAAAACATAAAGTCTACATTTGATCTGCCTAACTGCTTCCTCGTATCTTTCAATGGGGCACCATTTGGTTCTTTCCCGTCAAGTAGCGGCTTGTGCTCTAGCCCTAGCCCTACTTGACCTGCTTCAATAAATCAATAATTTCCTTAATATGTCCCTTTAAATTGTAAGATATTTTCGTAGTTCATAGATTATGATTCCATTATATTTTACCGGATGCCAGCCGGATGGCTTTATCTGTCCAATCGGTTCCCGTTCTTCCGTTGGCATTAGTTCCTTGCATATATTGGCAAATGCCACCCCGCATCTGCCTAAATCATCCAAACTGCTGTAATTTTCAAACGGTTTGGTATTTTCTTTTTCTTCATCGGTAAAATAAGGAATATTATTATTTAAATATACATATGGTGCGCCGCTATATTCCCCAACCTGATTTAAGCTGATGGCCTCAGTTGTATCGTCTGTACTATTATTGGCACCGCAGCCGCTTATCCATATGCATATTAAAATTAATAATATCGTCTTTCGTTTTTTCTTTATAGTCATAATGCTGTTTCCTTATAAGCATTCTATTGCCATTTTGTATATTATTCCGCATCGGTTGATATCGTAATATACATTCCTTACAATCTCACCAAATCATTCACAACAGCATTAACAACAATCCCAACTATAAAGTACATCACTAAAATCCAGTTCCCCAAGTTTTTTGCTGTTAATAAAAAACGCACCGGCACCGGCATCGCCCCACAGAATTCGCCACTGATTCTTCCAGTAATCCGAATCAAGCTGGAACAGCAGGGTATCATAATAATTTCTCTTCATACTTCGTGGATCAGACTGTCTAAAATATGGATATCCAAATATCCGGTGTCCATATGTAGATTCGTGAATATCTGCATATTTCTTATCATACTCATCAAACATTTGATAAAATTTTAATCTGCTATCCAACGCAATACCAAGCTCGTCTGCAATCTTATGCAGCAATCCATCACACCTTATATCACAGTCATTCATATATGCTTTTTCCATCTTGAAGGAAACTGCATATTCTCCCTTTACAGGAAAGCAAGCTCCGTTATATTGATTTCCATGTATATCTTCTTTTTCCAAATCCCTGGTCGTCTTTATTCCCATAGAAAGCACATCCGCCTCGGTAATACTTTCATCTATTTTCTCATGGTACACAACCTGATAGGTATGATTTGGATAGCCACTTTCCTGCATGGACAGACCATAGTTTCTGTCATACCATATAAAAAATTGCAGCATTCCTGTCTTTGGCAGCATTTGATTGTCAGGAACCTCATTCAGATTTATCTGTGCCAGCAACATCAAGCTGCTTCCACCGGAAGTCGTCGGATACTTTCTTTTCCTGTCCCAATAGGGAACGCCTCCCAGCTTACTTTCAAAAAGTGTCGGCTTTCTATTTTCCTCTATCTGAATTTTAATGGAATCCTGACAGGTCCTCTTCTGCAACTCCTGTAATAATATTTTCACAGTTTTCTTGTCCGGCATTTGAACAGGCGTATGATAATCGTCAACTGACTCTTTTGATTTCACATTCTTTTTATAACCAAGATATGTCATAACAATTCCAGCAGCTAAAATTACGCCAAAGGAAAAGAACAGGGAAAGATACACATGAATCGGTTGGAATTTATCTGTAATCGCACCATATGTACAGCAAACAATCATTCCGCCTCCGAGCACGGACAAAATTATTCCTAAAATGTACAATATAATTTTCTTCATACGCTTTTACTTTCTTCCAATTCCAACATGTATTTATCAAAGTCAGACATGAACAATCTGTCCTGAATAACACGATACTTTTCAAATTCAGTCTCAGCTTTTGCCTTGGCAATCTCTGCCGTGATCTTGCCTACATCCTGAAGAACCTCTCTGTCATCCGCCATCAGGAATAGGTCCAGACGCTTTGCCCAGTCCTCCATTGTCATCGGAATATGACGTTCTGCACGATCCTCTGCCAGATCCAGATATGCCGAAACAATACGCTCTAAGGAACGCATTTCCTGCTCAGAAAGATAATTCTTTGCAACACTCACATCACTTTTTACAATCTTGCCTTCCGGAGCTGCTGCCCATGTGGTCAGTCCCATATGTGGCTTATCTGCATCTGCTCGCTCGTAAATCAGCTCTGCTGCCGTATGACCGTGAACCGCGTAGTGCATCTTGTTCTGCACCTTTGCAAAAAACTGCTTTGTTGTTTTTGCTGTGCGGTCATAATCAAGAGCTGTGGCATAGATGTCCGTTATCTTCTGATAGAATCTACGCTCAGACAAACGGATCTCACGAATCTGCTCAAGCAAGCGATCAAAATATTCTGTTGTAAGCACGGAGCCACCATTTTTCAGACGCTCATCATCCATAACCCATCCTTTGATGGTATAGTCCTTTGCAATTTGATTGACCCATTTACGGAACTGCACCGCACGCTCAGAATTAACCTTAAAGCCTACTGCAATAATCATTTGAAGATTATAGTGTTTTGTATCACGAGTAACCTGACGCGAACCTTCGGTTTGAACTATCCGGAAATTCCGGATAGTTGCCTCTTCCTCAAGTTCTGAGTCGGAATAAATCTTCTTAATATGCTCATTAATTGTACGAACATCTACATCATATAGTGTGGCCATCATCTTCTGTGTCAGCCATATATTCTCATCCTCATAGCGCATCTCAATACTGTCCTGCTGATCGCCGATAGATGCAACATAGGTCAGGTATTCTGCTGCGCTGGAACGGATGGTTATTTCATCTTTTTTCTTTTTCAAATAGGATTCCTCCTTCTGGTTTCTGTTTTTCAATCACTTAAGCATAATTAATCTGTCTCACTATTTTCGATTTCTTTCAGTGTACGACCGTCTTTTGCTTTCCACATTTGAGGACCACTAACACTATATCCAAGAATAAAATCTGCCGCAGCTGATGAACTTGAAAATAAAATATCCTCCGTTGTAATTAAATCTTTAACTTTTCCAGAATCAAATAACATCTGTCGCATCTTCTGCATGCCGGCACTCAAAGACTTTACGGATGTTTTTTCATTTACAGAAGCTCCTCCAAAGACAACAAAACCTTCTGTTGTTACTTTTCCTATAGCATTTGCAGAACTCGTTGTTAATGAAAGGACTTCATCATCCATTGTTGCCGAAGTAGACTCTATCTGCGCAAATGGTTCCAAAACCTTATATCCCAGAGCATTAATCAGTATTTTGACATTATCAATAAATTCTTCCATAACAGCTATCTGGGATTCTTTCATTACTGTATTCCGGTATGTATTTTTTGTGAGAACCGCATATCTCTTGCTGCTTCTGGCAATTTCCACAAAACGATTTTCAAGATATCTAATAAGTGCTTTATTTAAATCTCTGCCGATAAAGATAACTGCAGTACTCCAATAGTATTTTTCTTTTTCAGATTGGTAATCACGTAAATGCTGTACAAGCCTTTCTTTTACATTCTCAGCCTCGCCGATATAAACTGATTCTGAACCATCGTCTTCTTTGCAGAAAAGGAAGTATACTCCTGCCTGCGTTATGTCGTCGCGATTGCAGGATGCAACCTCAATACGAGGAATCTTAATTGCTTTTCCATTCCAATTAGATAATTCTGCTATGATAAGGCTGTCTGCCGTTCCATTAACAAGGAACAGCTCTATTGATTTTCCATAGGCCATTACTGTCGTTCTCCTTTACATTTCCTGCTCTCTGATTTCCTTTATTATATCCTCCATATGCATTGATATCACATTTTTCGAATAACTGAATTCTCCTGCAACTCACTATCCTCAAATATTTTCTTGATATGATAATTAGTAGTGTTAGTACCGACATCATATAACGTAGCCATCACTTTTCCATTAATCATGCCGTCTCTAATAACTAAATCCCATACAAATCATGCAAAATTCCCATTGCCTCTTCCTGATTAAACAAAAGCCCAAGCTGGGACAAAGGCAGCGTTTCCTTCAAAATTTCCTCAAAAAATTCATTTATGCTTTTCTTCACTAATCCATCGGTAGGTATTATTGTATTGCTATCCACAATCTGTAACAATCGAAACACATCATATTTATGTTTTTTTATATCTCTGCTGTCAACATGCTCACCATTTTGCTTTTTATTCTTTAAATCAAGCCACGCAAACATCTTAAATGGAATCAGATATTCTGCGCGCAATACGCTTATCCCATCTACCACAGCCCTTCCCTGCAGCATAAAATTATAGAAATCATCATTTAACAAAATAGCTGAAAGACTTGAAGTGTCTTCATCCATATGAATTGGAATAATACCCTCATCAACCTCTAATTTATAACCCGGTTTTTGGAAAAAAGCTCAATCATGACCGGATACCCTGCCTTCGGATCAGTGAATCTATAAAAATGCATATCCTCGCTGTTTCTCGACCCACATTTATAGCCTGCTTCTTTAATATATTCCCAAAAAACTTTTCCAAATTCAGGATACCGATCTTCTATTATTAAAATCATATCAATATCTTTGGTTGCTCTAAAATCAAAATTCGCTTGTGACATAATAATATCACAGGCAGCTCCTCCGATCACTGTATAGCAATCTGTATAATCCTTAAACTTTTCTCTAAATGTATCTATCCCCGTTACCATTTGTATTCCTCCAATAACTCTTCCAATGCACCTTCTATCCGTTCATCCATATTATCCACGAAAGTCATATACAAGGAAACCGGATCAACCATCCCATTTCTTGCGAATTTCTTCGGATCATATTTCCATAATTCAAGCTTTACTAAATTATTGCATTCTTCCCATTTTTCATCAATCTCTACAAATGAATATTCCTTTGCCACTGCCTTATCTATTGCAACACACTTCATATTAGATGGATTTAGCATTGTCTGCATCGCCAAAGCACTCTCTCCCGATAACGGCATTTCATGAAGCATATCAATATTCTCTGTGGTAAAGGATTTTTGCACCGGATTTATCATATGGGGTAATGCCTTTTTTATTATCTCATATTTGGCATTGTCCATCCACATATAATATTGCTTTCCACATGCTTCCTGTAAGATCAACCCCATCGCAGACAATTGTTCACTCGCTCTGGTAAGAGAAGTTCTGGTTACTCCTAAAAACTCTGCCGCCTGCTTTTTCATTACCTTACAGCCTCTGTTTGCATATAGCAGGTACAAAAATAAGCTCTGTGCAATGGGTGACATCTTATCCATATTTACCTCTTTTTTTATTGATTTATAAACAGCCATGCCAAGAAATGGCAAATACAGCTGACATCCATCTGCAACAAACGGAATTCTACGTCCAATCAGTGCCTCTCTCTGCAGCTTTGTAACATGAGTAAACCAATATGCAATCGGACAACCAAACATATCCTCATAAAGAATTCTCTGTTTGTCCAATGCAACCACTCCAAATCGCCCCTGATCGGATACACTTATCAAAACAAAGACACTATCACCATCTTGTACCTTGGTAAATGTTCTTTTTAATGTCATATATACCGGAAGTCCTTTAACATCATCCATTGGCGCTATATGAAAGTGAGTACCAAACATTGTATTTATTTCATCCATCATACCATCATCCTTGCTTTCTTAATAACCATTTTTATTTATAATAACATTATATTTGTTTGTTTTCAATATTTTTATTTCGAGTACAATCAAAAAAGCCGGACAATGCACCTGCATCATCCGACTCTATCTCATCCATGATCTTAATAGTTTTTCATTATATTTTATGTATTTTTATGCAAATCTTTTAACTTTTCATTATCATACTATCACTAACAAAATCCAAATTAAAGAATTCCATTATTGGTCGTCTCTGTCACCATACATGTGTCGTTAGCACACACGTTTGCTCGTTTGTTGCAATATATTCCCTTAAATACTTAAACGGAAATGGAACAACCGTTAACATTCCATACCTTACAAACTCTACGCCCATAAGTGGCAATAATTTTTTAAAAAACAATTTACTTCCATCAACCGCCTGTATCTCACGTACTACGCTGGCTCTCTCAATTGTGTATTTCATTCCATTACCAATTTCACCAACTGAATATTTTGCGTGCGTATCATCATTATCAAAATAATTAATGTCTATATTTCCGGAAAGATACTCGCGTCTCTCTTCTTCTCCGCGTAAATAGGCATATAGCATAATACCGGTATTCTCAAAAACATAGCGCACAACTTCTTTCTTTGTAGTAATTCCTTTGAATAATCCCATTACATCGGCTTTCGTGTATTCCGCATTCACATCGATATGCGGGATGACTATATCCATTTCTGCCTGTACTTTTATTTTATCTGTTGTATTCATTACTGCACGAAGCCAAGTTGCCACGTCTTTTCCTGGAAACCTTCCTTCACTAGCTACATTCTTAAGAACGTCACCCATCGCGGTATAATCAGGCATAGAATACATATTGGTATCCTTTATAAGATTAATATTACCCTCTGCATCTTTTACTAAACCTATAACACCTCTATAATCATTTCTATTCTCTTCATTCAAGCCGAAATAATCCATATATTTATCATACTCTGTCATGGTAAAAAGATTTCGTTTCAATGCTTCGATTTTAAATGCACCGTCCGGATGAATAGTCATAAAGTAATACGTATCGTCTGCAACTACACCAAATAACCAGTCTGCTTTATATCTATATAGACTCCAATCCACCAATGTAATTTTACCAGTTGCAACGTCTTTCTTAATTACAAGCTCTTTCAGAATATTATAAACTGCCGCGGATGATTGGTGTTTAAAATTCTCTACTGTAATATGCTGAACAACATAATCCTCCATGTTTTCTTGATGCGGGTCCACTTTCGAATCTGAATAGAAGGATTTATCATGTATATATCGTACATTAAGCTTCTTCTTTGATAATCTTTTTCCAACGCTACATTTTGCCTCCGGAATAATTTTATTAATACCATTCGCTACATCCAGCAAATAATCTTCAGAAGTTTCAGAGTGTACAGCATCCACTATATTAATTCCAGAATTCAAAACTTCCTTTTTAACAATATCCTTATATAACTCCAATGGCAAACGCTTATATTCCAAAACTTCATCAATACTATATTGCTTAAATTTAACACAAACATATTTACCAAACTCATCATGTAAGGTGTTCAAAATATCATATAAAACACCCATCTTGCTACATGAAAACGTTTCATAATCCGTAAAGTCAAAGAATGTAATGCTACCCCTTTCGCCATCTATGGGTTTAATAATAAAGTTTTCTCTACGATTTTTATTTTCATTAGATACTCGTTTTAAGGTATTATTGTTATAACTGAACTCGTATTGCGGATAATCCTGTAGCTTTCTTTTTTCAAATTTCATTTGCTTTTTAAGTGCCAGTGCTGTCATCCTATGTGCTACCAATTTTACACACATATCATCTCCGACTTTCACTTCAAGGCACTGCATACCCCATATAAAATTCTCCTTATCCTTATTCAACCATGCAGGTCGAAAACATAATAATTTCCCTGACAGATTATTAAATGATATTATTTCATCAACCGGACTCGTTAAGGCATTGAAAAATAATTGTGTCAACAAATACTCCGGTATGTTTCTACTCGTCATAGATTTTATAGACAAACTGTCTCCATCCTCTTTTGCATTCAGCAAACGAACAAACCCAGCTCTGGAAATAACATTTTTAGGAAGCATAACCCAAAAACTCTTTCCACTTTCAAATTGCAGAGCTGATACCTTCATATCGTCAATATCCAAAAAAGACGCTCCACCTTTTATGTATTTATCCGATGTAGTAACATAATAAAAATCATAATCTTTGTCAATGTTAGAATACTCTAACGACACCAGGAGTTCATTCGAATAAAGCTTCTTTATACTCATTGCAAATATCCCTCCCGATTTATTTTTGCTATGATTTCTGTTCCTATTTCTTTTCTATCCAACCGATATAAATATGGTATCTCAATAATTCTACCACTATCACTAGACGTAATTTGCATATTGTGATCAAGCATAATATTGATTATTACCGCTCTCTTTCCTCCACACTTATCTAACTTTTTCAGAACGTTTTTCTTCTCTTCTTCCGCAGATATTAACATGGTTTCTTTCCATAACTTAAAATCAACATACACGCCATTACCTAGGGTATAATCAAACAATTCAAAAAACTCCGGCGGCATTTCCTGCAACCTTACTCCTGCATATTGCTCTAAAATATATTTACCGACAACTTCGCCTAAGGCACCTTTGTAAATATTATTAAACATAGGCGGTGTCAATATAAACTCATTTGGAACAAAGCTAGTTGCATATCCATGCTTTTCAAACAGTGCTTTCACTCCTGGAATTTGCATAATCTCTTTCAAATGCACCTCATCCTCTGACATCTTTTGCGGAAGACTATCGTCAAACTTAATAGTTATATTTTTATTATAGTCCCCTTCTTGTTCATAAGAATAAGCTGTAATTTCGCCCGGCGCACACATATAGACAAGCTGATATTGCGAATTATATTCTACATTTTTTCTGCTTAGTGTAGGTCTCATAAGACATAGCTCACGCAATGCTTTCCAATAGTCTATGCTATCATCCGTCCAATTGCGCTTAAGCTCATTTATAATCTGCATTGCCTTCAATGCTAATGTTCCGGCACGATTTTCCATTACGACTATATCCGGATTGTCATTTTCCTGACCATTAAAATATGTTTTACCCACTTTAACCAGTTCCGCAAATTCAGGATTCAACATTCGTTGCTCCACAACTGACAAATCGTATTCTGTTAGAATGGTATTATCCACATAAATATATACATCCGGATTCTTGAGACCAGTTCTACATATTCTTCCTACCGCCTGTATTAATGTTCGAAGTGCAAAATTATTTACAGAATCTGTTTTATATGGTTCTCTCTTTTTCCCCGAAAAAGTATATCCACCGCTAAAACATATAAAAGCATCTTTAATTACCGCAATACCATCTTTACGGGAAACTTCTCCTCTTTCCATCAAGAATTCCATCTGATATATAAAGCGAATTAAATTCTCCGCATCAATTCCTTTTTTACTGTCCACATTCACCAAAAGATGTGTCGGCTTCTCAAGATATATACAGTCAAAGTCCTTTTCCATATCTCCTCTATCATAATCATTAACTGACACGATAGCAACATTCCCCGGTGCCTTATATTGCAAATTTTGTCCCACGCCAACAGTTTTATAGGAAGATATGACAAAAAGCTTTTCTCCCTTTGATAATCTCTGTATAAACTCGGCACGCTTAGCATCATAATCATCACCATTTATACTGTATAATAAGTCTTTAGCTTTTAATCCTTTGATGTCATAAAGCTTAATAATAACGTCTGCAAATTCCTCTAATAATTTAATATCAAAAAGCCCCTTATTCTCCTGTGGTAATTTATTATTAAGACACAAGAAGGATTTAACCGATTCATTTAAGATAAATGCCTTCATAACCTTTACAACACGAATAAAATTATTCTTTGCATATTCAATACGATCAAATGATATTGCTAATTTTTCTGCATACTTCTTTACAAGTGCTTCGTTTCCGTTAAATATCTCTGATAACTCAACTCTGTCATCCGCACTATAAAAAACTGGCTCCACATGAATATTTACCTTGTCGTAATTTGCAACAGAAGTCTGAAATGACTCCTGCAATCTACGTTTGTCTGCTTCTGGCATCACATAATATTTATCCTGCAGCATCCTTTGAAGATATTCCAAATCATAATTGCCAACAACCGTATCAAGCGTTGCGGTAGCTGAAATACCAATAACTTGGGCCTTTTCAGATAAGTGAAGTAAAATACGTTCTGGCGAATCCTGAAAATCAAATAACTGAATCTCTGAACGCATACTGTGATTAGGATCATCTATAAAATCATAATAACGAAATCCTCTATCATAGACAGATCGATCAAAATACTTTAACGACATTTTTCCATTGCTGTCTTTTCTATCTCTCCTCGACTTTACCCGTCCTCCCATTACAATCGGTTTCAAATACCTTATCTGTTCTCTTGACAAATGAAACTCTGTAAGCACCGACTCAATTGCATTTTCAAACGTATAATCATCCTCTCCCGGTCTCTTATCCTCATCCTTATGATGCTTATAATTAATCGAAAGATTTCTAACTCCATTCTGAAAATAAGTCAAACAGCCTTTAACACTGGCCAGCAAACTTAATACGCCACCATCTTTCTCTGTTGGTCTTCTTTTTGTAAAACGTAACCAGTTTTGTCTTGCCTTCATATCGGTATCTATATCAATAAAAGCATTTTGCCCCTCAAATACCGAATGAAACTGTAAGTCATTAAAAATAAAATTACGACTTTTATTATCCTTGCCGTCTCCTGTTTTGAAGCTGTATTGCATCACAAAACGATCATATGTTTCATTAAACACATTACCAAATCTTTTTATAATTTCCATAGGATTTTTCGCATTTTTGTGTTCATCAAGATATGCTTGTTGTAACTTTGATGGCGTCGTTAGTTCTGTCGGAAAATCTCTAGTCTTCAAAGATGCGTAAACACGATGAAACAAGCCTAAATAATCAATATGATTTTCTAAGCCTCTTGTTATGATCTGATTCAGCAGATTCTCTCTTGTTGCGTCAAATTCATCTATAAAAATAATTGCATTTTTTGTAATGTTATTATTGTAAAAGCTGTATGTAGGTTCAATAATTGTTGTATTTCCCAAGAAAAACTTATCCATAGACATGAAAAATATCCGTTTTTCTCTCGTATATACTGCTGGATATAATTCTCCTATCCAATGATAATCAGGATTATTTGCAATGTTCTTTAACTTTTCCTTTGGTGTCTTAAATTGCTTCAATTCGCTTTCTATCACCTTACGAAAAGCACTTTCCTGTTGCTTGCGAATAGCATCTTCTGCACTCTTGCACAAAACATTAATAATTTCTCTACTGGTTCCTTTTAATTCACGCTTTTTATCTCTGTATTCGTTTAATAATTTTACCGAACCATATAAATCTCTAAATTCTTGTTTCATAGTGATTGCTTTTGGAATTTTTCTGGCACGATATAACTCGTCCAATTTTTCTACAACCATATCTGCATTAGCTTCTATTCGCAAACAGTATTTATCATAATCATCTTCTTTTCCGCGCTTTGCAAAATGTTCTCGTAACTCCTTATCAGGCAAATTTTTCTTAAGGGTTGTAACAAAGAAAATCTTCTTATCCTTGAATTCAGGCGCATCATAATTGTCGACCATAAAATCCAGTACACTATATGTTTTTCCAAAGCCGGTCGGCATATCTAACAAGAACAATCCCGTATCCGTTGACCTGCAAAAATTTTCAATCGCCTGTTTCATAGTATCCTCCAAGTTTATATTGTATTTTTCTTATGCAATAATTGTATTCTCCCTTTACACTCGATGCCTTATCAATTATCTTTTATCATTATATTTTTGTGAAATAATTCATTTAATGCTTTTTTTATTTTTATATCTTCAAGCCCATAGTATTTTAGCTGCATCGCATATAATACAATTTCAAGAAAAATCAAATCTAACAGTGATAGGCCTACAAAATCTTTATCTAAATTTCCATGTGCATAATTATTCCTTTGCTGCGACAGCCTCTCACCCATTTCTGAATAGTTTAAGTCTTCACCATTCAAGCTATATAAATATTTTCCAAACATATCTATTATTTCTACAAGGTTCTTTCCAACAAAAGTAATCTTTCCACTCAATGGGCTGGAACCAATATTTTTTTGCATATATTTATATATGCCCTTCAGTTCCCCTTTACTGCTATCAATCAATTCCTGTAATACCTGCTTTGCCTGTTCTTCTGCTTTAATTTTAGCCTCTTTCTTTTTTACTCCTTCTGGAAAAATACGCCGAAACTCCCATTCAAAAGCAGCTGTAATCATAACAAACCTTGCTGCATCAATATGCTTTCCTGCCTCAAATGTATCTGGCAAATGTCTCGTATAAATCGTATCTGAAGCAATATCCGATAATATCTTACCTTCATATCCCTCAATATATTGTTGCTTAATATAGCGTCCATCCTTTATCGGTTTCGCTTCGCATTGCGAGATGCTATCTAAAACCTGCATTTTAGCACATGTATGATACTTTCCATCATCCATCAATGCACTAAGCTCAACAGCATCAAATACAATATTCCTTCTATAGCATAAATACTGAACAAACAATTTTGCTATGTTATATAATCGAAAAATAAATGCATAATTATCAGTAGTTTCAAATTCAAATACCATTGTAGAAGTCAATTTCAGCGGAGTATCTTGCACTCCCATACTCACTCGCCTTCCAACACCAAAATGAACAGATACTTCATTATCGTCTACAATAAAACTTCTTTTTTCTGTTGTCGTTTTCTCATATTCAACTGTTTGTATTGAAATTATTCCCTTTTGCGATTGTTCTTCATCATATACTAATGTAAATGCATTTCCTACAGAATGAATAGCATTAATCTCAGGTCCAGCAAAGGCAATTCTATTAACTAAATTATTTTCAGTACTGAATAATATTACTGCCACTACTTCAATAATCAATACCGAATTGTAGCAACCAATAGACGATCCCTGCCTTGTTATAAATATTACTTTTTGTGCCGTTTCATTAATAGTGCCTTCAATATAAGGACTATCTAAAGTTAATGGATCACCCATTGTGAAAACACCAGGAGATAACTCTTTCATTTTCCAATTCCATATTTCTCTCTTCTTATCTGTGGGAGGAATCAATCTTAGTTCTTGCTTATCATAAACAAAATCAAAACATATATCTTTATAAGTCAATTTTCCAGAATATACATTTAAATCTTCCAAATTTTCACCTCTTTACAAATGCTGATTCAATACCAACTTCTGTTCCAAACCATTCTTGTATATGTATAACAATCTTCGCCTATCAAATACCGGATTTGTGTCATGTATTATGCTATGATGATTTGGACACACAATAAGCTGATTACTTGCGTCGTTATTTAAGCTGGATACAAAATAATCGATGTGATGTGCCTCCACAATATGTGAGCCAAACTCTTCACCGATTAGCTGGCCACATATCTGGCAACGATAGCCATAAAGAAGCTTAAGATTATCTCCTATCTTCTTGTTGAGTTTTCTAATTTTTACAATCCTTTCTGTTTCAAGAATTGTAGATAATGAATCTTCTACATCATAGTTAAATTCTGCTTCCATTACGCGTTCCTTCTGACCAGAAACAGCCTGCCGCAGAGAAATAATATCATCTGCAACAATGGTCTCTAAAATATAAGAATCATCATATTCTGTTGTATATATTGCAAGGTATTCCTTACACTCTTCAGGTAACCTTATCATTGTTCTGTCGCCTGGTTCACGCATTTCACGCGTGGTCTTTATAAACTGATAGCTCTTTGAGAAGCATACCTGCAATGCCTTTGCAAGTTCACCATTCTTGGAATATCGTATCTGCAGTGTATCCTTTTTCCTTTTAAATTTAGGATCAAAATTCACATTAGTTATCTTCGCCTTAAAAGATTTTCCATTTAGATATAGTGTGATATCTTTTGACTCACCTCTTTTCAAGAAGCGTCCCATAATCTGTCCAAATACAACCTGATTATCAAAAGGTAAGGTGAGCCCTTCTTGCAATAAAGACCAGTCTACCTCTTTTTTATAGACGTAATTTTCAGTTGTCATCATGGCTCACCTCCTCGCTAAAATCATAATAACGTAAGTATATTTTCTATTTTTTCAACAATTCTTTCCTGCTCTTCAAGTGGTGGTATCGGAAAGTACCAATTCTTCATAACATCAAATGGTGGTATATTTTTGATCGCACTGCCATTACTCTCATTTTGTGCAGATTTTTTTAGATTTGCATCAAAATAGTACTGAAAAAACTTCCTATTTACGCCTTCAGCTAGTGTAACCCTCATTAGTGCTTGATTTATTATTCCTTGTTCAATATCATCTGGCATAATGTATGTTTCTCCAATTGTTCCTGCACAACTTACAATAATATCTCCTGGTAAGACTTCAAATCCACTCATGCTATCATCAAAATACTCACGTGTTATGTAATAAGTTCCTAATGTATTATCTTTGTTAATAGCATGTTGTTGTTCATATACCTTAACAGTGTTTTTTCCTTTAGGAACAAACATCGACTTAGTTAATGCACTTCCAAACGGCCCTTTTTTAAACAATCCAATATTTCCAAACCTAATCCATTTCCAATGACTTGGAATCTCATACGGAAAGTCACCATCAATAGCTTTAATCTTTTTATCTACTCTTCCCTTTCTGTTTTTCAATATTGTATTTTTCTGAATCTCAATTTGCTCCAACAACTCCTCCGCAGTTCCATCCTCCGGAAGCTGTTCTGTAAGTTTTCCTTGAATTCCTGCATCAATAATCTTTGATTTCAAGACCTCAAGGTCTGATGAATACTGAGTTTGCAATGCATCAATTCGATCAAGAAGTTTGAATAATTCTTTTATTTTTTTTACTATTCTATTTTGTTCAGAGATAGGCGGTATAGGGAACGCAATATTTATTAAATTTGTCTTACTAATTCTAAATCTTGTAACACCATGACCAAGTGACTGTACCTTATTTCTAAAATCGTTTGAAGATAACGCATACATAATATACTCAATGTTGTAATGTTCAATATTAGGTGCAACCCAACACACATCAACTGCAGTCATCAGAATACCTTTAACATCAGGTATTATGCATGAATACATGTCCTTCACAACGAGTCGATTTATCAGCAAATATCCAGGGTATATCTGCCTACTATTCAATTCTAAAAAATGTTCTTCGGTTAAATACTTATATCCTTTTTCAATATATTTGCAGTCACCAATATTACCTAATTGTATTAACTTAACTGGTCCAAAATCAACCATATCTTCCTTTAATACCCAATTTCCATCGTTCAACTCATTATCAAAAGTTAAATCGGATAGTGTCCCCCATCTCCATGAATTTGGAATGCTAAAAGACATGTTTTCTTCTGAAATATCTGCAAATGTTTTTTTCCCTTTTTTTCTCAGAAGATCATATATATCTTCTGTATCTCCTTCATCAGATTTTTGAGAAACCAATTTCCCTTGAACTGCCAAGTTTATTATTTCTTTTCGTAAAGCACCTGTATCTATCAAATCTCAATCCCTCCCAACAAGTTCTTGAGCATAGAAACAGCTTCTGCTATTCCATCCGACTCTGCCTGCATATCATCAAGGATTTCAGCAACCGTTCTTTCATCCTTTTCCTCTAAATCAAGCCACTTAAAATCAAGATTATCTGCACTCTTAACTTCATCCTTGGTAAAGCATCTCCATCTACCATTAGGATTTGTATCTTTATCGTAGGTTGCCACTCTATCTTGAATTGCACCAGTCTTATAACAATCAACAAAGTCCTGAAGATGCGCTCTAGTCATAGGTTTTGTTGCCATTGTATGCTTGATTCCAGTTCTATAATCGTATACCCAGATATCCTTTGTCGGTTCACCCTTTTCAAAGAAAAGAACATTAGTCTTTACGCCATTTGCATAGAAAATACCTGTAGGAAGTCTAAGAATAGTATGTAGATTAAAGTCCTTCAAAAGTTTTTCTCTAACCTGCGCAGTTGCACCAGTGTCCGTAAGTACACTATCAGGAAGGACAACTCCTACACGCCCACCAGTCTTAACAATTGACATGATATGCTGTAAGAAATTCACCTGATTATCCGATGTTTTTACAAACTCTGGTCTATTAGCTGCAACCTCCACACTTCCCTGCGGTCTAGTTCCGAAGGGAGGATTCGCCAGAATTACCTGGTACATCTTATCTGATGTATCAATAAGAGAATCCTGATATGCAATAGGGCTCTTGTTTACACCGATATCATGTAAGTAAAGATTCATTGATGCAAGTGTTACTACAAGCGCTGTATTATCAGCACCAAATAAAGCATGATTCTTAAGGAACTTTTGCTTCTCAATATCCTTACTCTGTCCCTTCATATGCTCATACGCTGCAAGTAAGAAACCACCTGTTCCACACGCAGGATCTGCTACTGTTTCATCAATCTTAGGATCTACTACTTCAACGATTGCCTGTATAAGTGCTCTTGGTGTAAAGTACTGACCTGCTCCACTCTTCTTATCCTGACCATTCTTTTCAAGAATGCCTTCATAGATAGTTCCCTTAACGTCTCCTTCCATCATGTACCATTGCTCAGAAGATACCATTTCAATAACCTTTGCAAGCATAACAGGCTTATCAATTTTATTAGTTGCTCTTGTAAAGATTGTGCCAATGATACCTTCACTCTCAGAAAGTTCCTTTAAGATTTCCTCATATTTCTCTACAAGGTCTGTTCCACTAAGCCCTTCTAAATCTTCCCACTTATACCCTTCTGGAATAGAACTACCAAGTCCTAATTCTTCTTTTTCACTATCCATCTTAAGAAATAGGATATATGTAAGCTGTGTGATATAGTCAGTAAAACCAACACCTGCTGCCGCAAGTACATTTGCTATATCCCACACTTTTTTAAGTAACGCCGCTTCGCTTTTTTGATTTGCCATATTATGCCACCTTTAATATAAATTTTGATAATGTTTGAATTTCGCTTGCAAGTGTTTTACCACCGAAGCTTTTTACCGCCTTCTTCCAAAGTTCAGTATCTGTTTCATTTAATTCCATTACAGTGATTGCACCATCATTAATGATGTATTCTGCAATCTGCTGCATGATATCCTTCTGTTCTTCTGTAAGTATTCGCTGATTTTGACCACAATACAAACTAAATCTACTCGCATATCCATTGATCAAACTTGTAAGTTTCTGGCTCTTCTTGTAAGCATATCTAACAATTTGAATTAGATTCGTTAGAGCATTTACATTTACCTTGCCATCAAGAACTTCCACATCACCCTGTTCATCAAGAAGCTTATAATTCTTCCAAATCTGATATACGCCATATTGACGACTTTCAGAGAGCAATCTATCTCTTAATTCCATAAGCATATCGTGTGTGATAACCTTATCCTCAGAATTGTAGATAATTCTAAGTGCCTCTATATCATCCTTGTGATCTTCCAGATATTTCTCAAAATTCTCAATATACGTCTTTGCAGTCTCCTTTGAGAACCCTGCATATAGAACCTTGTCATCGTCTCCGGTTTCTACTAGATAACCTTTCTGCATTTCAAGAAGTTTATTTCTTGCCTGAAGATTTCCAATTAAACAATATATCAATCCCATTCTCATTGAGTTATCATGAGATGGACTAATGTATTCAACTAATGTACCTTGTGTGAAAGCGGTATTAATATCATTTGCCAGTTTTCTTGGTGCAAAACCAAAGTTAGTAATGAAGTAATCAAGGTGTCTTCCAAACAGCACGCTTTCCTCATATCTTCTATTGATGGTTGAGCAGTAATCCCTAAGAAGCATAAGATTATCATCACTCACTTCGTTGTGCGCTAACCTCTCAAGAAGATGTTCCAATGATAAATTCTTTTTACCAGAGCCATCAGGACCAGGCTTTGGAATATGCTTCTCAGACTCAGTTACACCAACTGCATCAACTATGTAATAGCATTCCTTTGTGTCAGCATTTGGAGTTACTTCCTTTAATTTGTCATCACTGATAACACGACAGCCTCTACCTTTCATCTGTGTGTAAAGAACGTCTGAATGAACATCCTTCATAAAGAGAACTACTTCTAACGGCTTTACATCAGTTCCGGTTGCCACGAGAGTCACCGTTACTGCAATTCTAAAATCCTTCTCAGTTCTTAAATCCCTTATAAGTGCATTAGAATCACCGGCAGAGTACGTGATCTTCTGTACAAACTTTTCCGGTATTGCATCATTTTCAAATTCCGACTTAAATACATCTTTTGCAATATCTACAATTTCAGTTGCATGATTATCATCTTTTGCAAAGATTAACGTCTTGGGTATGTATTCCCATTTCTGCTCACGACTAGGATATAAATCCTCATAAATAGCTTTCTTATATGCCATGAGCACTTCTTTTATCTGCTTTTTATTCACAACAGATCTATCCAATTCCGCTGCACCATATTCAACAGACGCTCCGGCATCTATTATTTCAGATTTTCCAGTTCTCTTAGATGTTTCTGTAATCTTAGCTCCTTTTTCAATCGTACCACCATGAGCTGTAACATCAGTAATAATTCGATATATACGAGGCGGAACATTAACTCCATCTACAACAGAGTCATCATAGGTATATTCTTCAATAACATTTTTGTTAAAATATGCATATGCTTCTGGTGTAGGCGTAGCGGTAAGACCAAGCACCGTTGCCTCAGAGAAATAATCTAATACCTTCTTCCACTTGCCATAAATAGATCTATGACATTCATCCACAATTATTAACTGGAAATAATCTTGTGGAAGCTTTAAATCATTACCCAGGTCAACTACAGTCTTACTATCCTTTTCTTCATCAGCTTTTACCTTCTCATCCTCAGCGTCTTCATCACTATCACTAATTTCCTGACCAGTTAATACACAGAATAATTTCTGAATTGTAGAAATTACAATATCACCCTTGATATCTTCTTCCTTCTTAAGTCTGTTGATTGTATAAAGGTTTCCCATTTTCTGTTGTCCTTCTGTACGATCAAACACGCTAAATTCAGACTCTGTTTGCCTTGCAAGGTTATTTCTATCTACAAGAAATAAAATTCTCTTTGTTGGCGTATAGTTAAGCAATCTATATGAAGCTAAACATGCAAGATATGTCTTACCAGAACCAGTTGCAAGCACTGCCAAGTTCTTCTTATTTCCCATCTTTAATGATTCTTCAAACTTTACTTCTGCTCTATATTGGCAGTCACGAAGACCACGCTTCTCGATTAATGGAAGGGCACCATACTCGGATTTTTTTCCAACGATCTGAAGCATCTTCTTAGGAGAATGCATCTGAGGCAGTTCTTCATAATCACTGTTTTCTACCAACATATTTTTGAAATATATCTTATTTCCATTAGCCATATACACTAAAGGAATAAGCTTCTCAAACCATAAGCCATACCAGTCCTGTGGAGAAACAGCATAGTCCTCTGCCTGCTTCTTAACTTCATCACCTAGAGGATTCTCTTCTCTTTTTGCCTCAACAACTGCAATAGCTTTTCCATCAATAAAGAGAAGGTAATCACTTTCTGTGTTTCCTCCCATTAACGCTTCCTTAACAGCGGATGTGCTATTAGGCAGATATTCATTTCGAGCCACTATATCCCAGCCGGCATTTCTCAATTGTTTATCTATTTTTACACGTGCTTTTTCTTCCGGTAACATAACTTTAACATTCCTTTCTATGCTGTAATCATTTTCAACTCTTTATCTAATTTACAAACTATCCCAACAAAACTTTATATCGTTTCATATAAATTACTATATACCAATCTACGTCCCAAAGCACATTTGCTAGTTGCCGTTGTACATGAAGCCGAACAATTACAACAATTATTTGAATTTGTACACAAATGAATTGCGTTTAGCGTTCCATATCCTACGCATATTCTATACGAAGCAGCACTTTTTGTGTTCACTTTTCCATTTGTTATTATGACATTTTGTGGTGCATACTTTGAATAATCAAAGTAATGTCGGAGCGTTCCATGATGTGGAATTTTTATATACTTAAATTGCCTATGTAACTTTATATCCGTAGCAGTTGCGATTTCTTTCATATGTGGCTCCTCTATATCTCCAGTAAATAATACATTTTCATCTCCACATACTTTGTTCTGAAATACAATATTATACTCATGATTAAGCTCATTTAATTTTCTTATTTGAACACTCATATCTTGTTCCATTTCACCCACATTTATATAAATATCATCTAACAAACTCTCATACACAATTCTCATATCTTCTATTCTTTGTTTGCTATGGAACTCACCATTAAAATATTCATTATTGTTTTCATCGATATATTCATAAAAGTTTCCTTTGCTCAAAAGTTCACTCGTTACATATATACAAACGATTTCAGAAAGAGCTAACAATTTTCCTTCGAAATCAGAGGATAATTTCAAATCATGTATTATTCCAGAAATATGGTTCTCATGATTATCATCTGCTGGCCATAATGTAATATACTTGCCATTCTCAAATGTTACACCTTTGCTCAACAGCATAACACTAGATACATTATCACATAAAAAATCTAACACATCGAATAAGTTGGCTGTGGTTCTAGATAATCCACACTTTCTCATTTCTATTTCAAGAAGTAATTCTTCCAGTATGTTAGAAGCCACTACAAATGGATTGTTCCATATATTAGCAATGTAAATATTTTTAAAAAGCCCTCTATACTTACTTTGACCACTTTTATGCATATATATTAATCCACTTATATGATCTTCATGAAAATGCGTAATCAATAAACTTGTATTTCCATTCGAATAACGCCTTGATATATCATCTGCGATTTTATTCATTAAATCCTTTCGCTTTCCATATTTACTTGAAACATCCGAAAAAAAATGAACCCCAAAATCTACTAGTAAATTACTGTTGTCATCCCTTTCTTTTAGCATTATACAATCACCAAAATATGCATTATAGACTTCAATTTCTTTGCTCATACCTTAATCATCTTTCTCTTTAATGTACTTCCCCGACTTAATTCTCTTATCCACCGGTCTTTCTGCATCCACTGGTATCGCCCACGCCTTCCCAAACTTAATAACTCCCGGAACCATTCCTTCATTACATATAGTTTGAAGTCGTCTTTCCGACAATCCCCATTTAGCCGCAGCTTCTTTTACAGTCATAAATTCCATAGCTCTAATCTCCATATTTCACTACAAAATGACAATAATTTTCTGCTTATATTATACAGCGGAATACCGCCGAATATCAACCACAATTTGCATAACATTCGGCGCACAATCCTATACCTCCCCGCGCACTTCCTCCAACAAAAAATACCTTTCAGCGAACATTCCCTAAACCTCGCCAAAAGGTATTTGTTTTTAACACCCTATTCTATTTTCTGCTTACAAGCACATATTTTTCAAGGCTATTTTGTAGATATGTTTCCTTCAAAAGTGCCCTCAAACCCGCTTAAACTGGGCTTTTCTTCGAGAGGAGACAAACGCTCTCAACATGCCCTCCTTGGCAAAATTGATCCACGACCGCAACCTTCTCGACCTGATACCCAAGCTCGCCCATGCGCTTCACATCTCTGGCAAGCGTTGCCGGATCACAACTCACGTAGACCATCCGCTTAGGCTGCATATCTGCGATTGTCTGTAATAATGTCTCATCGCACCCCTTGCGTGGCGGATCGACAACGATCACATCCGCATATACGCCGTGTTCCTTGTATTCAGCTGGAAGCACTTCTTCTGCCTTGCCAACGAAGAACTGCACATTTTCGATGCCGTTGATCTGCGAATTTACCTTTGCATCGGCGATTGCCTGTGGGACGATTTCCACGCCATACACCTTCGCCGCCTTTTTGCTCAAGAACAGCGAAATAGTTCCGATACCGCAGTACAGATCCCAGACTGTCTCCCCGCCCTGCAGATTGGCATATTCCAATGCCTTATCATACAGTTTCTTTGTCTGCACCGGATTTACCTGATAAAACGACAATGGTGATATCTGATATTTCACATCACCGATATAATCCGTGATATAATCCTGTCCCCATAAGGTCTTACATGTATCTCCCAGAATCCGGTTCGTCTTTTCCTGATTGATATTGATGCTGATGCTCGTCATTCCATTGATCTGGCGCAACCGCTCTACCAGCGCGTCCGCATGTGGCAGCTTCGTGCCATTGATGATCAGGCACACCATGATCTCACCGGTTGTAAATCCTACCCTCGTCAGGATATGACGCATCAGACCAGTATGCGTCTCCTCATCATAAGTTGAAATATTATATTCCTGCAGGAAATCCCGCACACATTTAATAATTGTATCATTGCCTTCCGCCTGAATATCACAATGCGGCGTATCAATGATCGTATGCGTTCTTCCTGCATAAAATCCGGTTACGACCTTTCCTTCCTTGTCCCGTCCCACCGGGAACTGTGCTTTATTCCGGTAATTCCACGGATTCTCCATGCCGATGATCGGCTCCATCAGATCTTCCGGATGCTCGATTCCACCGATTCGTGAAAGACAGTTCTTAACTTTGTTCCATTTGTAATCAAGCTGTTTTTCGTAGCTGACATGCTGCAAGGTACAACCACCACACGGTCTTGCCACCGGACATTTCGGTTCTACACGATATGGTGACGGCTTAATTACTTCCACCAATCGCGCATACACATACTGCTTTTTGACCTTCGTGATTGCGGCACGGATCGTATCGCCCATCACGGCATCCTTCACGAATACTGCGATGCTTCTGCCGTCCTCAGTCGCTACATGTCCGATTCCTTCGCCGTCCGTTCCCATATCCTCTATCACTAATTCTATGCTATCGTTTTTCTTCACTTTCGTTCCTCTTTTTACCTAAACTATATTTATAAATTCAACTAATCATAGTATACTATATTTATAATTTGAAGAAAAGAAACAAATAATCAAACATCAAGATGTTCTGTAATTTGTAGATATATGGTTGTATTTCATTGCAGTAATATGGATATGTTTGGAACTTAGAAGTTCTTGATGTTCTGAGTATAATCAGCAATGTTTGAACACGATGTTCA
>OICK01000050.1_pt1 | contig 57669 bp, 100 predicted proteins | sample 1581281 | NCBI WGS metagenome assembly OICK01 (sample SAMEA3882557, study PRJEB24775) | human gut metagenome | biome: human-associated habitat; feature: intestine environment; material: feces | place: Netherlands | collected 2009/2010 | reverse complement strand
ATGGGCTGGACGGATTGCTCGATTGCGCTTGTGGAGGTATAGCCTATGGTACAACCTTCTCAGAAGTGGCTTGACAAGTTTTCCGAAACGCTTGTGCCGGAGATGTTTGTACGCATCACCTATGGCGTTACAGAACCGGGTTTGCAAGAAGATGCGATCCCTAGCACAAACGGCGAAACGTTCTTCAGCAATGTATCTTCTATCGTTGACAGTGAATCGCATACTTATACGAAATATTCTACTGGAGAATTAAATTTTACTGTTTTGGACGGTAATTATACCTTGCTTGATAAAAGCGTAAAATCTCAGGAAGCTGGTTATGTTAGCGAAAATTGCGTTTCAACTTCAAACCATCCGATTATTACGCTTTCGTTCAGCAAAGTTCATACCGTGACCATTCCTGGCATTACCATCACATGGTCGTCAACGTTCAATGAATGGCCGACAAGTTTCAAGCTGACCGCTTATTCTGGAGGCACAGTCGTATCCACCAAAACAGTGTCGGATAATTCCTCTATCACCACTGACATTGACTGGGAGATTGCAAACTATGATTCCATTTCCATTCAAATCTTGTCGTGGTGCTTGGAAAATCGTCGTGCAAGGGTTGAGCAAATAAAGCTGGGCCAGTTCATTGTATTTGAGAAGAAAGATATTTTTTCGTACAAGCACGATTCTACAAGAGACCCAATCAGCGGTCAGCTGCCGAATGACAGCATCACTTTTACGGTGGATAACAGCACGCAGAAGTGGAACCCGATCAATCCGGAAGGCCTTTACAAATACCTGTATGAGCGCCAGCCTATCTCTGTAGAATACGGCATGGACTTGGACGGAACGGTAGAATGGATTACTGGTGGCAAGTTCTTCTTGTCTGAGTGGAGTGTTCCTTCTAATAGCATTGAAGCTAGCTTTACGGCCCGTGATGCTTTTGGCTATCTGATGGTATCGAACTACACCGGAAGAATGTATGGCACTCTTTATGAGATGGCCTACGATGCGTTGGAACTTCTGAATGACAACGTGGCAACATTTCAGATTTCCGATGAACTGAAAAATTACAGCACGGATATCACAAGCCAGGATAAAAGCAATTATAAGGACTCGGACATTTTGCAGATGGTCGCTAACGCAGCTGGTATGGCGACGTATCAAACCAGAGAAGGCGTGATTGTAATTGGACGCATTCCTGACATCTCTACTGCAAAAGCAAACCTTGCCGGTGAGATCGACATTGTTAACAACTTCAACTGGCCTGAGATTGCATTCTCTTCTCCGCTGAAAAATGTGACTTGCTCGATTGACGTAAAATCTTCCGATGGTTCGAGCACTACAAGCAAAACGTATTCTTACCCGGAAAACCCAACAGGGAGCGGAGCAACGCAGACCGTCAGCAATGAAATGCTGTCTCAAAGTGTCCTCAGCCAGAGCAGGAATATTTTGACAGAAGCATACAAGGTGCTTTCTAACCGCCGCAAGGTCACATTGAAATATCGTGCAAGCCCACATTTTGACGCTTTGGACTATGTTCTTGTTCATCACCAGTTTGGCTATTCCTCTGTACTGTTGACTACGAGCTTTTCTTATCAGTATTCCGGCTGTTTTCACGGGACGGTCGAAGGATATCTCTTGGAAGGAGCTGATGTTCGTTGACCCGGTGGATCACAGACAGAACCGATGACGATGTTGCGCAAGTCAAGGCGCTTGCATTGAAAGCAAAAGCAGGAACGTGGACAGAGAAAGAGCAGGCAGAATGGGCCGCTGGCATGAAGGGCGCTCTGAGCTACATGGACTATAACCGCATTGAAAGTGGTATCCAAGAGATTGCGTCTATCTTGAACGCATCTGTTTCGGTGAAAACCGATTGGGATGTAAATGGATACCTGACTGTCTCGGATGCTTCTCGTTGGCTTTCCAATATAAAAGTGATTCGGTCTTTGTGTAGCGGCAAGAATGATACCCCCGAAACCCCCGCTTCCCTCAATTACCTGCACTATACGATTATCAATCAGGTCGAAGAAATTCTACTTGATATCGAAACGATAGCCAATAACCATCTAATCTACTGCTCAGAGCCGGTCTGTGGAGGTGAACCTTATTATGCACTTTGTTGACCGAGAAGCGAAGTACCCAAACCGATGGACAATGAAAAAGTCTGACGGCACATCGGAAGTTGTCACACTGGTTCGCAATGACGAGCCTATCGTTGAAGGCACTCCTATGAATGCTGAAACGCTGAACGACCTTTCAGATGTTGCAGGCGCTGATATTGCGAGGATTGCCGCTGAAAAAGCAGAGCTAAATGCAAAACTGTCTGAAGTAAATGCCAAAACGTCCGCACAAGAGTCGCAGAAGCAAGCCGAAAACTCCGCTGAAAGCGCTCGACTTGCAGAACAAAGCGCTAATAAAGGTGGTTGGATGAACTTTGAACAGAAAAACGGCGTTCTTTATATGGTTAAAAGCGATAGCTTGACCGAAATAAATATGCAAGACAACGGCTCTGGAGTTTTGGAGGTGACGTTTGAATGAGCAAAACAATTGAAATCGGCCCTTATAGCGCCTATGCCATTGCTGTAAAGTATGGATATGATGGTACAGAAGAGGACTGGATTAAAGCAGTCGAAGCGGCCCGAAAGAGCGCGGAGGCAAGCGCAGCCAATGCAAAGCGGGAAGCGGACGGGGCTTCTACTTCTGCTGCTACTGCCACTGAACAAGCCGGGATTGCAACCACAAAAGCTAGCGAATCCGCTGCATCCGCTGGGGCTTCCGCATCCAGTGCATCTGCCGCTGCAACCAGTGAAGCCAATGCAAAGAAATACTCGGAAGAGGCCGGGGCCAAGGCAAATACTGATAAGACCCTGAGCATCGAAAACGCTCCTGCCGACGCAAAGGCTACCGGTGACGCTCTGGCAGGCAAAGCTGACTCCGTCGTTCCGCGTGATTTTTCTATTCCGATCACGGGGTGGCAGACTGACACAGAAGTTGCAGAGTACCCGCATTACATTGACATTACAGCAGATGTTACGTCCACGACTGTGGTATCTGTCAGCATCGACCCTGCAAGCGCAGACGTAGCCGGTAAAGCTATGCTTGTAAACCCCGAAACTAGAACCGGAGCTATCCGTATCCGTGCACACAACATTCCGACTGCGGAAATTTCCGCCCGGTGGTATCCCATCAAGTATGGTGGTCAGTTCTATGGTGATGGCTCCATCTATTCCAACTTCCTGCTTGCGGCACATCCCGTAGGCAGTATCTATCAGACCATCAGCCCGGAAAACCCGGCTGTGACTTTTGGCGGCGGCACGTGGGAAAAGATTGCGCAAGATAGGGTGTTAATGGGCGCAAGCGACACGCACCCAGCTGGTACAACGGTAGAGGCAGGACTGCCGAATATTACAGGTGAATTGATTTCGAGAGCATCTGGTTCAAGTAGTGTTGGCGGTTCTGTTACAGCTGGATACGGAGCGTTTAATGTCATTCCCTCAGGCGCAGAAGGTGACGATGTTCCACTTTCTTTTCAGGGCGGACTTATAAAACCGGACAAAATCACATTTGAAGCTTCAAATGTGTCATCAATCTACGGCGCTTCCACCACCGTCCAACCCCCAGCATACTTTACTTACACTTGGCTTCGTACCGACTGAAAGGAGAAGTAATGGCACTAGGAGAACTCAAAAACGGCATTGGCCCTGATGCCTATGCTATCTATCAGCAAGTTCTTGCGGCAGTAGTCGAGCGAGACCACCCCGTGGGCAGTCTGTACATCAGCGAAAACCCCACCAGCCCGGCAAGCTTTATCGGCGGCACATGGGAACGCATTGAGGGTAAATTTATAATGGGTGCTTCCGACACTTACCCGGCAGGGAGTACGGGAGGCGAAGCAAAAGTCGCAATCACAGTTGAGCAAATGCCACGGCATAAACACGATTGGCTCGGTGTAATGAATAAGCGCAACGGAGAGGTTGATTATTCGAATTATGCTCCGGATATTAATGAAGACCATCTCGTATCGTCGTACAACAGCAAAGCAGGTGTGCAATACGCAGGCGAAGGAAAACCTCATAACAATATCCCGCCCTACTACTCAATGTACATCTGGCGGCGTGTCGCCTGAAAGGAGACCTTATGAAAATCATCGACAGTAACGGTAACCCCATCGACACCCCCGACCTGACAAAAGGCTACCTCAAGCAGGAGACCCAGACCATCCACCACGATGCTGTGGTGGGCGTGGAAGAGGTCAGTCACTACGAGTACAAGACCTACCCCAACGGCGGCAAAGACCGCTGGAAGGTGGTGGACGTGCCCGGTGTGGCCGCACAGGAAGCCTATGACGAAGAGGTGGAAGTGCAGCGGTATGTGCTGTACACCGCCGAGGAGCTAACTGCACAGGAAAAGGCCCGCAAGGAAGCAGAGGAAAAGGCACAGCTGCCCACCTTAGAAGAGCGCCTTGCCGCTCTGGAAGCGGCTATGCTCGACCTGCTGGCCGCACAGTAAGGAGGATGTTATGGTTTTGTTCTATGTGACCCAAATCAAACTGCACCGCTTTGACGGCGCTTTTACCATCGACAGCGTGCCTGACCGGTACAAGGATGCCGTGATGAAAAAGCTGACGGAGGAGGGATTTTATGAGGTGGAAAGTAATGCTTGACTTCCTGCGGGATATTTTCTCGGCGCTCTCCCACGCTGCCGGTGACGGTGCCGACAAGGAAGAGCCTGCCCCTGCACCGGACGTGCCCACTATGGACACCGTGACCGGGTGGGCAGGTGAGCCGCCCTATCGATACATTGACGTGAGCCGGTGGCAGGGAAAAATCAAAATGGAGGGCTGGGCGCAGGTAAAAGCGGCAGGTTACAAAGGCGTGATGCTGCGGGCCGTAGGGAGCCGCAACTGTGTGCCCTACATCGACCCCACCTTCGAGGACAACTATGCCAACGCAAAAGCGGCAGGGCTGGACGTGGGCGTGTACTACTACACCAACGCCACCAGTGAGGAGCTGGCAGACCGGGAGCTTGCCGTGCTGCGGAAGGCCCTGGTCGGGAAAGAGATGACCATGCCGGTGGCAGTGGATCTGGAATCGCCGATTCTTGCCGGGATGCCCTATGGAGACCTGTCAAATCTGGCGGCCTATCATCTTGAGCAGATCGAGAAGATGGGGTTCTACGCCCAGCTCTACACCTACACCAGCTATGCCAATGCCCATCTGGACATGGCAAGGCTTGCAGGGCGTTGGGACGTATGGCTGGCGGACTACACCGGCAAGACCCCGAAAGTTAGTTTTAAGTACACCGCTCACCAGCACACCAGCAAGGGCCGCGTGCCGGGCATCTCCGGCAACGTTGACCTCAGCGTTACCGAGATCAACTACCCCCGTATCATCCGCAAGAAGGGTCTGACCCGTCTCCGGGAGGGCAAATGACCGAAAAAGAAGCTTTGCTGTGGGTGCTGGGCATCCTGGGCAGCCTGTGCGCTGCAGCCATCACCATCGACAAGGTGCTGGAAATCATCCATAAGTACATCAAAAAGGCGCAGGAGCCGGACAACGCTCAGAATAAGCGGATGGATGAGATGGACAAGCGCATCGGCACCTTAGAGCAGGGCCAGCTCCAACACACGCAGGCCCTTGCACGAGACCTGCGCCGCTTTGAAGAAATCGACGAGGTGAGCCGTCTGACCCTCAACGGGGTGCGCAACCTTTTGGACGCGCAGCTGTCCGGCAACAATCGCGAGGGGATGCAGAAGAGCCGCACCGACATCGACAACTATCTTTTGAAAGGAGTTACAAATCATGGAAGCGATTCGTAACCTTTTGACCGCACTTCCTGCCCCTGTGGCCCTCGTGCTCATGCTGGGTGGCTTTATCTTCTACGCACTGGGCTGCATCCGGCTGGGCTACGGCGCGGCTGTCAAGGGCACTGTGCTCGACCTGATCGAGCAGGCAGAAAAGGATATCCAGGGCACCAAAAAAGGCGCGGAGCGAAAAGCCTGGGTGGCTCAGATGCTCCGCGCGGCCCTCAGTGCCAGCAAGTGGGGCAGATTCATCTCGTGGGCCATCACCGATGAGACCATCGGCACCGTGATTCAGTTTTTCTTTGACCGCATGAAAGCGGCCTTGCAAAATCAGTGAGGTTTTGACTATGAGTAGCATTACGCACGCACAACATTGGTTAAAACATGCCATTTTTACGAATGAGTTCAACTTTTCAAGCCTGAAAAGTTCAATTTGCCACCATCTCGGTAACGTCACCGAGATGTACGCCGCACAAGAACAATTTCGTGACATCGCGAAAATGGTCTGCGCACGTTTTCGTGGCCTCACGAAAACATACCATCTCGGTAACGTCCCCGTAATGGTGTGCAACGCCGGACAGCTGCCGCAGCCTTTCTGGCTCGGTGCTACCTGTGGCGGCGGCTCGCGTAGTGTTGCCCGCTGCGCTGCAAGGACTTGACCGACAGCAGATGACCGCAGCCATCAAAAACGCACCGCTTGGGAGGGTAGACCGTAAGATAGCCTTACTGCGGTACGTTGAGCGGCTTCCGCTGCCGGACATTGCAGCACAGACACATTACAGCCGGACGGCGGTAGGCTACCGGCTGAAAGGCATTGAAAAAATGTTAAATGTGTGATATAATATTTTTACGAGCTGAGTGTATGTAGGACGCATGTTTAAGGCTGATTCTACAAACGCAACAAAGCGGCAGGCTATTCCAGAGCTTGCCGCTTTTCTTTTTGCACGAATTGTGGTATAATATACTTAACAAATCCACCCGGCCTCTCGAAGAAGCGCATTAGGGTGGATATTTGCCAGCTAGCCCCGTGCTTTATCTGGGAATGAAAAAAGCGGTTGCCAGATAGGCGCCGACCAGTCTCCCGCTCGCCTACTTATAGTGCGTACCATGCGGGAGACGCAATTTTGCCACTTCGGTGGCGGGGCGATTACTCGCTCACTTATAATCCATCAGCTTTAGGCTGGTGGATTTTGTTTTATTCGCACTAGTTTTGTCAAAAGCATTGCCATATATTGGATGATGTGATATTTTAGCATTGCACTTCAATGTGTGCATCTTTACAGTTAAGCGCTCATGCGGATTTTTCCGCGTGGGCGCTTTTCTTTTTTTGTCCTTCGTTATACCTTCGTTGTCTTTCGCTTTTTGCTGATGCGGTACACTAAGAGCACAAGGAGGGATGTATTATGAGCTATTATCCGACACCCGGAGCACCTTACGTTCCGCAGCAGCCTGTCAATCCTTACGGCGGTATGGGCACGGTAGGACTTGCCACTTCCCTGCCAAACGCACAGATGCAACAGGCACAACCGCAGCGTCCGCAGCCGATGAATGGGCAACAGCCTGTTCAGCAGTCGGCACAAGATGGCGGTTGGTTGCTTGGCAGACCTGTTTCCAGCAGGGAAGAGTTTTTGGCAATACCGTCCGACCTGTACGGCAGACCGACCTACTGCCCGGACTTGCGCAGTGGCGTGATCTACTGCAAGCGGCTCAACCCGGACACTTGCGAATCCTATGTGCAGGAGTTCTACAGCCCGGAAGCATGGCGGCAGATGCAGGCGCAACAGGCACAGCAGACCGCTGCACCGACACAGCAGTATGTGCCTATTGAGCAGTACAACGCCCTTGTGCATCGGCTGGATGAACTGGAAAAATGGCAGAAGAGCTTCTCTAAGCCCGCTACCACAGCGAAGAAAGGAGAATAAGCGATGCCCTCTCCGTTTGACATGATTACTCACAGCCCTATCATGCAGCTTGCAAATCTGGCTCGCGCCGGACAAAACCCGATGGGGCTTATCCAACAGTTGGGTGGGCAGAGCGCGCCCATCATGCAGGGGCTGAACCTGATTCAGGGTAAAAACGAAGCACAGCTCCGGATGATGGCGCAGAACCTCGCCAAAGAGCGTGGCATCGACCTGAACCAGCTGGCAAGCGTCCTGAATTTGACGCTGCCCCGATAACGCATCCCTCTAAGCGAAACGCTTCTCAGTTTTGCGGACTTGACAAAAACCGCTTTTGTTTGGCTTCGCCCATCGCATACGGCGGTGGGATAGCATAACGCAAAACTGAAAGGAGTTTTGTTATGGACGATTTTGCAACTGGCTATCTGGCTGGGCAGGATGGCGGCAATAACAACGGCGGATTTTTCGGCAACGAAGGTCTGTGGGCTGTCATTATCCTCGCTATCATCTTTGGCTGGGGCACAAACGGTTATGGCCGGAACGGCGGCGACAACGGCATGAACGCCTACATCCCCTATCTGGTCGGCACTGGCGCAACCGGTCAGGGCGGTGCAGACACCCGTGCGGCTCTGTCTGAGGGTTTCTACCAGCAGGATACTTCCCGTTCTCTGGCGGGTATCCAGAGCGGTATCTGCTCTCTGGGGTATGACCAGCTGGCACAGATGAACGGCGTCAACGCCAACATTGCGAACGGCTTTGCAGGCGTGAACAGCGCCATCTGTCAGCTTGGCTACCAGAACGCACAGCTCGTGAATGGTCTGGAACGCAGCGTGTCCAACGGCGACAACGCCATCAACCTTGCCATCATGCAGGAGGGCAACGCACGGCAGGCAGGTCAGACCGCTCTTGCCACGCAGCTTGCATCCTGCTGCTGCGAGAACAAGCAGCTGATCGGCGACCTGAAGTACACCATCGCAACGGAGGACTGCGCTACCCGTCAGGCTATCGCAGACAACGCCCGCGCCATCGTGGACAACTGCAACGCCAACTTCCGCAGCATGATGGACTACTTCACGCAGGATAAGATTGCCACTCTGACCGCTGAGAACCAGAGCCTGAAGTTCGCAGCTTCTCAGGATCGTCAGAATGCGCTTTTGACCACCGTGATGTCTCAGCAGACTGATACCATCCTGAACCGTGTGAATCCTCGTCCGATTCCCGCTTATCAGGTGGCAAACCCCAACTTGGGTGTGAACTGCTGCGGCTGCTGCTAACCAACACACTCCCCGATAACACCGGGTGAACCATCGGGGCAGGGGTAAGACACCTCTGCCCCTGATTTTATAGGAGGAAAACATTATGGCTTGCAAAACAAGCTGCAAACTCTGCCCTCATCTGGTTCTGAGCCAGTTTGTTACGTTCGCCAACGACACGCTGACCATTAATATCCCTGCTGGCGCATACCAGAACGGAGAAAAGTATTGCATCGTGGTTGCCCAGAGTATCCCGGACACGACCACCATCAACGCCCCTGTTGTCATCACCATCGGCGCAGGCACTACCGCATACCCTCTGACCGACTGCAACTGCGCTCAAGCAACCGCTGAAAGCATCCACACTCGCACTCGCTATGCTACCCGCGTTGCAACATCTGCGACCGGCACAGGCACGTTCAAATATCTGGGCCGCTTCTGCCGCTCTCACGCAGGTGCGCCTGCATCCATTTCTTGAGGAGGTGTAGATTATGGGCAAGAACAATTTTCGCCGCATGATGATGCTCCGTGACCACGACAAAAATCGTGAGCCGGAACGTGACCGCCTTGAGGAAGAGCGTGACCGCAGGGAGCGTGAGATGGAACGCCGTCTGCGTAAGCTGGAAGGTGGCAACGACCGCTATCCCTACTATCCGCAGGAGGAAAACCGCTACATCGACCCTTACCCTATTCCCCGCTACCCTGACGTAGAGAATGGGCGCAGAATGCCGCAAATCGGCTTCTCGCAGAACGGAGACTGGGACAAGCGGTCTGGTCAGTATGAGCGTGGCGGTGCAGAAAGCCGCTCCATCAAGATGCCACGTCAGCACCTCACCCACGATGAAGCGGAGGAATGGTGCGACAGCATGGTGAACGCTGACGGTACGAAAGGCTGTCACTGGACGTTGGAACAGACGCAGGACGTTGCGAAACAGCGCAATATCACCTGTGACCCGAACGATTTCTGGGCTGTTATGAACATGATGTACTCGGATTATTGTCAGGTCGCAAAACGTCAGTCCGTTGACACTCCGGGCTTCTACGCTGACATGGCAAAGGCGTTCCTTGAGGACGCAGATGCCGCAGATGGCAAGGCATATCTCTACTGGGATTGCATTGCTGATAAGTAAAACAAAACCCCTGTGTAGTTTTTAACGGCTACATAGGGGATTTTTCTATACGTTATAGCCAAACGCTTTCATTATTTTTTCTTGCAGTTGCTTTGCTTTTTCTTTTGCTTCAGCTTCTTTTTCTTCTGGCGTTTGATTGTCCAATGGGAATCTCGGCTTTTGGGGAAGTTGCGCCGGTTTTGGCAAATTCGCCCAATGTGTCACAATATCGTGTTCTGGTATTATTTCCCCTTCTTCTGTATACACGCTGTCGAACCATCCATTGCTGATAAAGTATGCGGCATTTACATGACTTTTCCCCGTATATCCATTCTCAACGGAAATAAGATATTTTTCGCAAGTTTGTTCTGGTGGGAATCCTTCTTTCTTGATAGAGTGCCAAACTATACACCCCGTCTCAACATAATTGACATTTGTACAATCTCGCCGTTCTTTAGCCCATTCTTCATACGCCAATGAATCTGTTTCGCTAGAGTGTTCTACTTTCATCATATTCTTCCTTTCTCCCCTGTGCGGTCATTGTGACTACACAGGGGTTTATTGTTATTCCCAAAGCAAACATTTTGATTTTAGATTAAATAAGTCGTACGGATGGAATACAAGACTCTTGTCAAGTTCCACAATACTAACAACGAAAAACTTGCCGGGAACTTCTCGTTCGATTTTCGCTTTCGCTTCTTCCTTGCTGTTTGCAAACAAGACGAACGGAGTTTGGAAATGTCTGCATTTTTCGTCATCATCGTACTGGATTTCAACCCAATAGAAATTTTCCATATATCGCTCCTTTGCCATCTCAATATTTTACAGGCGGTTCAGGTAACGGCATCCAGTATGTAACATTGTGAGGTTTTCCGTTTTTATCTCGCCATTCACCAAAGTCTTGCTCATATCCAACAATGTCAACATCAAATTCGTCTGGGCTAAATCCAATAACATACGGATTGTATTCGTCTGGCATCTCGTTTTTCACGTTTATCCACTGCCCAATTTTAGGGGCGTTTGAAATGTCATACGAACAGTATCCAATACATTGAACTGCCCCTAACTCATCCACGAAATTCCTGTTTCCAATCTTCGTGACGCAAACATCGTGAACCCTCTGCCACCCACTCTTATAATCGGAATATTCGTCTTGTGAAATTACGATATTTTCTGGGTTCAATTCTTTTCTTCCACAGGTTAAGTTCCATTCATTTGCAATTCTCTGCTTCATTTCGTATTCATTGGCAAACACTCTTGTTTCCTTTAGAGCGTTTTTCAAAGAACCACGATGAGGTCTATAAGCAATCATACGTCAATCCTCCAAGAAATTCTCTTGATTCAGAACTTGATTTACAATTCGTTCTGTACATTCTTTGATAACCGTAGATGCGGGAACATTATCTTCATAAGCTATGTTTTCATATTGCACTCCTGCATACTCAAAGAACCTTTTAGAAAGTATTTCTGCATCCGCACGGCACAACGGCTTTAATTCGTATTGCAACGGGAATCTTCTTATAAGTGCAGGGTCAAGCCTATCAAATCGGTTTGTCGTTCCAATAATAATCACGTTGTTCGGCAATCTATCCATTTCCTGCATAATCGCAATAACCACACGGTTCATTTCTCCAACGTCATCTTTTTGTCCACGAGCCATTCCGACCGCATCTATTTCATCAAAACAAAGAACGCAAGGAGCAGTTCTCACATAATCAAAAATTCTTGCAAGGTTAGATTGTGTTTGCCCTAAGTGCGAATCAACTAGACTTGAAAATTGAATCCTCAAAAACGGAAGTTTTGCTTTATGCGCGATATACCTAGCCAGCATGGTTTTTCCGCATCCGCTTTGCCCATAAAGCATCAATGCTGGCAAATAAGGAATGCCTATTTCGTTCAATTTTTCAGATGCTTTATAAATGGCAACGATTTTCTGCGTTATACTTTTTTCTTCGTTCCTAAGAAGGAATCTTGCTTCTGGAAATTCTTCTGTATCCTCTGCGATCAAAAGATGCTGTAAGTTATATGGCAATTCAATAAATTCTCTTTTGCTTTCCAACTTGCGAAACATATTTTCTTTGAACTGCTCATCTTTTTTTGATGATATAGAATTCAAAATGATTTTAACGGCTTTTTGTGCGTTTCGCATATCGCCATCGCAAACAAATTGAATAAGGCGTCGTTCGCTATCGTTCATCCAATAAATCCCCCAACTCAGTTCTTTTTATCCAATACGAACTTTACAAGTTCTTCAATTTCTTCCAAATTGGTGATTATTTCATACCATCCTGCTGAATGCCCTCTATGGTAAGCGTACCCCCAAATTTTCGTCGCTTTCTTTTCTGAAATCCCAAAACCGACTTCTTCTTGAATTGTCTTATAAATCTCTGCGTATATTTCATCCCTACGCTTCATTTTTTCTTGATTCAGTCGCTTAACTTCATTGTCGTAATCATCGTTGTTCTTTTGCGCTTGCTCTTTGTTCCACTTTACCGACTTATCTTCGTCAAACACAAAATTTGATGGAACTCGCTTGAAGCCATAAGGCTTGCATCCCATATTTGCCATTGCTTCAAATTTCTGCCCAATGTCAATCCATACGTCATTCATCTAAGAAATCCTCCAATTCAATCTTCCCCTCTGCCGCTGCAACCGCCAGAGCGTACACGAACTGTCCAATCGTCATTCCGTGCCGCCGTGCTTCACGGTTGATGTACTTGCGCTCTTCCTCGCTCATAAGGATGGTAATGCGCTTTGAACGTTTGCCATCGCCGCTTGCAACGCCCTGATGCGATTCCGGCATCTGGATTTTTTTCTTTGTCAAACCAGCTTCGACCAGTGCGCCAGGCACATTGCCTTGTTCGATAAGACGTTGAACTTCCTTCGCCTGTTTCAGCTTCTTTGGCTTACTTTCGCTTACTACGGCGTTATTGGGCTGTGTTTCGCCGTCTTTGGCTTGCTTCGGCTTAATATTGCTTAACTGTGCTTCATTGGGCTGTGTATGGCTGTATGTGGCTTCACTGGGCTTAATCGGTGTTTGTTCGGCTTCGTTCGGCTTCGCTTGGCTTACTTCTTCTTCCTTTGGCTCACTTCGGCTTAATGCCGGTTCCAAAAAAACCGGCTGAAAATCAAACCCGCCAAGCAAACCTGAGGATTTTTTGCTGGTCGATTTCATTTTGCTTCGTCCTTTCTCTCTTGCTTCGCCGGTTTCGGTTTCGGCATCCAATGGGTTATGTGAGAATCCTGTTCTTCAAAATAATAGAATCCATCTTCTGGCCAATAAAACGCCACTGCGCCTACATATTCGTGGCTACTAAGATAAAAAGCGTTGCTTTTTCTGTCGTAAACAGCAGTTTCAACCTCTTCAAGCGGAAAACTGTCCACGTCCGCAATTGACACAAGAACCGTCTCATCTCCATCTTCCGTATACGGAAGAGCGTCTTTCACGCTTATCCATGCCGGATATGTGTCAGGCGCATCAAAGCTATCCGCGTCAATAGAATCAAGACAAGTCCCAATTCCGCAAAGGTACTCGCTGTCATTCGGACGGTGAAGCGCTTCAACTTCGTTGTAATGGTTTTGCAAATAATCCATTAGCTTGTCTGCGTCAATCAATCTCATTTTTATCCCCCTCTACAATCATCTTTGCCAACGCCTTGAAATCCTCTGCGCTGGTACTCTTTGCCGTGTCGCCACTAAACAGGCTGTGTATGGCTGTCCGTGGCTTCACTGGGCTTAATCTGCTCATGTTCGGCTATGTTCGGCTTTGTTTGGCTTACTTCTTCTTCCTTTGGCTCACTTCGGCTTAATGTCTGTTCCGAAAAAATAGGCTGAAATTCAAACCCGCCAAGCAAGCCTGAAGATTTTTTGCTGGTTGACTTCATTCTACATCAACCTCCTCAAAATCCAAATCGTCAAACGATGGACCTTCTGGTAGCGGCATCCAATGTGTCACTCCAAGATTACCAGACCATTCTGTTTTCCAAATAGGTTTTCCACCGTCTTTTGGATAGAAGTAACATTGTGCAATATCTGTTCCTGTCAACGGTGAAGCAACGAAAACGGGGTTGCTCTGAAACTCTCCGTTTACATCCATCATTTCCGGGTAGTGGTCGCTCACTCTAATCCATTCCTTGCTCCATAACCATTTTTCCTTGAAATACTGTACATCTTTCTTATACTGCTCTTTATCAATGTCGCCACTTCTGTACCAATCACAGCTATGTAAAACACAGAGCAAATCGTACAGAAGCATACTCAAATCTTTGTCTCCAAGCGGATTTTCTTTTCGTGCAATAATCGAAAGCTCTTTTACCCGTTCATCTGCAAGGCCATAATCTGGGTAGCAGTGCTGGTAAATAGCATTTGCAAGGCTGTCATTTTGATGATCCCAGTGTCCACCGCTCATTTTTCTTCTCCTTTTACAATAATCTCTGCCAACGCCTTGAAATCCTCTGCGCTGGTACTCTTTGCCGTGTCACCGCTAAACAGGCTGTGACGCTCTGCCTGCGCCTTACGAACGCCCATAGACGGTCTAATCTTCACATCCAGCAGGGTTGTACCCATGCTCTGTGCAATCACAGGGAGCTGCTCCACAACCTCTTTGGACAGGTTCTCACGGCTCTTGTACTGGTTCAGAAGCAGACCTTCAATCTTCAATGTCGGGTTGAAGTATCTGCGAACATCGCCGATGGTCTGCGAAAGCTGGCTCAAACCAGCCAGTGCATATCGGTCTGCTGTGATGGGTACGATGATGCTGTTGGCGGCGATCAGTGCGTTCACAAGAGCAAGACCAAGCTGCGGGGGAGTGTCCAGCACGATGTAATCATACTGCCCAGACACGCTTTCAAGGGCTTCTCGCAGCCGGAAGTTCTTTCCCATGTCCCGGACAAGCTGCTCGTCAATATCCTTCAATGCACTGTCGGACGGCAAAATGTCACCAGCTTCACAGTGCTGGATTCCTTCTTCGACCGTGCCCTGCCGGGTCATCACATCAAACAGGGTGCATACGTCCTCTGTCTGTGCGCCGTAGGTGTCCGTTGCGTTGCACTGGGCATCGCAGTCCACCAGCAATACCTTCTTTCCAAGCAACTGCAACGCACCAGCCAGACAGGTGCTTGTTGTGGTCTTTCCTGTGCCGCCCTTCTGATTGGCGACAGCTATAACTTTTGCCATTTTATCACTCTTTCTTTTTAGTAGAACGGCCATGCCGCTTTTATCTCGTCTCCGACCCACAACACAGGCGTGACGTGCCATGCAACTACAGTTCCTTTGATTTCATTACCATCGGAATCAAACCATTTGCCGTTGATTGTATCGTACTCGCCGGTTATGAAACTTTTTTCTCCTGTTTTCTCATCTTCGATACGGAGTAAAAGCCCATGCGGCCATCCTTCTAGGCTTTTATCAGGCATAACGTCTTTGGTCATGTACCACTTGTCCTTGTCATATCCTTTCGGAAACATTGGAACCATACTCTTTCTCCTTTCTGTATCATCTGCTCAATGCGCTACATCTGCCTACTTTTGCAATGCGTCAATCTCATAAAAAGCCGGAAGATACTCTTCAATCGCACCGTCTTTCTTCAAGCTGCCAATCAGATACCGCTTCGGATGGTCAGGCCAAGGGTCACGGTTAATTGAAAGAATATCTGCACACGCGGCCTTTACAATGTCGTAGACTGCATCTCTCCGCTTTGGTAGCTTGACAGATGGATGCTCTTCCATCATCTTTACCTCAACTACCTTTGCGACCTCGATACACTCTTGAACCGACAGCGCATCGCAAACAGACCAGTCATACCCTTCATATCCGCTTGTGCGGGGCTTTCTGACGTTTTTTTTGCTGTTCGCCTTAGAATTATCCTCTTCGCAATCAACTTCGCTAGAATCGGCATCTATGACGGGCTGCTTGGATTTGTACCCGAATCGGAACTCAACCGCTACTACCTTTCGCCCTGTGCAAATCTTTTCAAAGTCAACGACGATGTCTGAAACATTGCTGATCTCTTCCACTGCTGGTTCAAGAACTCTGCGGCGTAAAGCCCGGAAGTCGTCATAACTTGCATCGTTTGCCCCCAAGTGGCCACGCAGCTGCTTCAAACCAATCTTATTCGATGTTAGAGAGCGATTCATCCAATCTCGAATCATACTGTACATCAGAATAGATGCTTGCTGTTTCATCCCAATCGTATAGCGCAGACGGTATTTGACGTAGCCGCTTCTTGCAATGTCAAAAAACACAGGCCGCAAGTCAGGATTACAGTTGATTGAAACGTCATAGGACAAGGATTCCCGATTGAACTTGACCTCTGCCTTTGTGAATAGCGGATACATCACATATTCTGTTCCATCTGCATTCAGTGGTACTGAAACCACATTGCCCAAAAAGTGCTTAACCTGCGACTTCAAGTTCTTTGAATTGAGCTTCAAATCCAGTAGCTTGCAATATTCAGCCAGCGTAAACGACACGTTAGAACTTTCGGGGTCTCTCGGATTGATACGGCTCAGATAGACCTCAAGCAGCCGAAGCTCGCCTGCTGTGTAGTCCGTAAACTTCGCCCAAACCAATGCCTTGCTCTTTTCGACAAGGTTGTTTCCTGTTAATTCTGGCATTGCATCACCTCATTTCTTCTACCCTATTATACCACTGTATCGTGTACACGTCAATGATTCTGTACACAATTATTTTTTCAACAATTGACCTCCACATTCTGTACACGATACTCCATTTTTTGTACACGATACTCTCCACTTCTTGTACACGTTCCTCCACTTTATGTACACAATGCTCCACTTTTTGTACACATTCTTACTATATATATAAACAAGAAATAAACAAGAGATAAATAATCATCATCAAATAGTGACGACGATACATTTTCAAGAATTTCTTCTCTTCAACGGGCAGATTGTTGAAAACGACAACTCTTTTTGCTGAATAAGAAACGTCCATCAAGCCCTATAACCTACCTGACGGCTCTATCGTGTACAGGAAATGGAGTGTAATCACACCAATGGGGGACGAATTGACAGGTCACGCTTTGATGAACGAAAATTTCACGCAAACTCGTTAATTGCATCCGCAAAAATCCGCCATTTACGATTCTATGGGGGACAAAATGACAACCCAAAACCATATTTATAACAAGCCTATTGTGTACAAAAAGTGGAGCACGTCCCCTTGTATACCGTAAAAACTTCGATAATTCGACAATCAGCCACTTATATTATTTGGATTCACGGTATAGGAATCGTTGGACTTCATAGCAGCTTCCGTTCCAGCGTCCTGCGCCTGATAAAGAATCTCCATCTTTGGGGCGGTTCCGTTCGGGTCTGGGTCTGTTCTGGTAGCCTGTGCCATCTCATAGCTACCAGACACCATCCGGCAGACAGCGACCCTGTCCTTCAGCGGTGTGTGGAGGTTTGCCAAAATCTCTGTCAGCACGCCGATATGGTCTGAGCCGTAATCTCCGTATCGGATGTACAGCAAGGCATCTATCTCATAGGATGAGCACTCCATCATAGCATCTATGAGAATTTTCCGTTTCTCCATGTCGGAAAGGTCATCCTCAAGGTGTTCAAGTAGTCCCGGATGAATGCAAGCGTCTATGTATCGAGCCGCCGATACGCCGCAGCAGGTGAACCAGCGCATAGCCATAGGAAGGGAAATGGCTGCCAGACCTTGCTCCCAATTTGCTATCGTGCCGCGATTTACGCCCATTTTTGCCGCCAATTTCTGCTGGCTCAAGCCAGAACGCATTCGAGCTATCTCTAATGCTTTGGCTGTTCTTACTAAATATTCATCCATAAATCCTCACCCTTTCAACAAAATCCGGCAAAACTGCTGGATTCGGCAAGCCAAAAAATGGAAAAAGCTGCTATGGAAAACCAACAGCAGCCTGTGTTATAACTGTATTGTCAAAAAATTCCAAAAAAGAAGGGAACAAAAATGAGAGAAACTGTAATCTGGAACCATGAACGTATGCCAATCATCGACGGAATGCCCGCCAGCGTTCCCGATGGGCAGCCACACACACATGAACCGTGGGAGGAAAGCTAATGAACCGAACCATAGATGATCTGATTGTCCCGTACGCTCGCAGACGGACGCTGGAGCTTGTCCTGAGCCTTTCTGCGTACGAAGCTGGTAAAGATGCTTACCTCGAAGCAAAAGGCATCCTGGAACGCGCCGCAGCCGCCTTAGACGATGGGCGCGACCCGGCAGATAACATCGAACGCATTGACGGACAGCTCGTGGAACTGTGAAAGGAGAAGAAGATGGACTTTACGAATGGATTCTATAAAGACGAGAACCCTGTAGTCCTGGAGGAAGTGAAAACCTTCCTCCAGTCAATGGAACGGCGTGGAGCAACCGTAAAAGACTTGGACGATGCCATTGTGCAGCTAAACAATGTTTCGCACAGCATCAGCACAAACGCTCTCGTCAAAGCAGATGTGCTGGACAATTTACCTGAAAACCCCTTTCGCTCCATGCTCAACGGAATGTTACAAAGCAAAGGGTAACTTAAACTTAATGTGGCTCTTAATCATTGTCATCGCAATTTTTGGCTTCCCTGATGTGAAGTAATGGATGCGAAGAAAACGTTCAATTTTTACGAAGTTGTTAAAAATGCATTGACTTGACAACTAAAAGGTGTATAATCATATCAAATGAACGTCCGTACTTACCGATCGGGAGGATATGCCACAATGAGTGAACAGGAAAGAGCCAAGATTGATCGATTTATTGCATGGCTGCTGGAACATCCTGAAAAGATTCCGAAAGCAGAACAAGCACTAGACCTAGAATAACAGAAAATCCCTTGCGCAGAGCTACACCAGCCCGGCACAAGGGATTTTTTTATTTTACCGGGCATGAACGTTACATCTTTTCGATCAGGTTCATTAGAGCTTCGCGCTGTTCCTTCGGCATAGATTCAAGCTTTCTTCTAATCCGCTCCAATGCTGCATCGACTTCACTTTGCGGCTGCTGGGGCGGGTTTTCTTTTTGGTCGCCAGTAAGAAGGTAGTCAACCGACACGTTGAAATAAGCTGCAATCTTAGAAAGAACCTCTGTGGACAGGCTTTTGGTTCTTCCGGCTTTCAATTCGGAAAGAAAACTGCGGCGAATCCCAATGTTACTGCAAAGGGTTCCATCTTTAATGCCCTCTTTTTCGCAGAGTGAATGGATGTTGCTGTACAAGTCCGACATAAAAATGCTCCCATATTTGTGCAAGTATACAAATGCACAGAATTTTGTACAAAAGAGTTGACTTGTACAGAAGCCTGTACTATAATACAGACATGGGCAGTACAGAACACTGTACAATATAAACTCTCTACACCCTTATATTAGTACAGTTTTCCGTACTTGTCAATAGATTTTAGCAAATGGAGGTGGAATTTTGAAAGAAAACTTCCGTTCTGGCTTTGAGCTGGAAGTGAAGATGAAGCTGTTGCAGCGAGGTATGAAGCAAACGGAGCTGATTCAGGCGGTTCAAAGCGATACTGGATTGTTCCTTGACGATTCGTACCTCTACAAGATTCTTCGTGGCGAGCGAAAGCCGGAGAAGATTATCCAGAGCATTTGCAAGATTCTTGAAATCGAGCAGAATGCCGAAAACGAACCTCAGATGTGACTGCAAACGCATTTGAGAAAACAAGCAAAAAAGAAAGAGAGAACTAAAATGACTAAGAAAGAAGCTACCGTTGTCTGCATCAAGCCCATTGTTAAGAAAACCGCAAAAATCCGCATTATCGGCGATTCTCCGCTGATTGTCCACGCATGGAGCGAGAAGGCGAAGAAGGAGCTGCTTGCATCTCAGCAGGGCACGAAGCTCAAGAAGGATAAGAAGCAGGCCAAAAACGTCTACGGAGAAATCGCCGAAGCACTGTACTGGATGAACGGCAAGCCGGACGTTGCCTACGCCGACTGGACGGAAGAACTGCTGGACAAGTACGCAGCATCTGAGCAGTTCGGTTTCCCCGCTTGCGCTGTTAAGGCCGCAGCCGTTTCCGCTGCATTCCGTCTGGGCTGGACGAAGGATAAGGTTTCCGCTCGTGGCGCATTTATGATTTTCGGCGACAACGGTTCTGAGTTCATCGAAATCAAGTCTTTCAAGCCGGAAGGCGAGCCGAAGTTCGTAGGTCGTGAGGATTCTGTTCGTATCGGCATGGGAACCGCAGACTTGCGCTATCGTCCTGAGTTCGCCAACTGGTACATGGATGTTACCATCTCCTTCAACGAGAACGGCAACTTTAGCCTGTCTGACATCGTGAATATGCTGAACGCTGGTGGTGACCAGTGCGGTCTTGGCGAGTGGCGCATCGAAAAGGGCGGTAGCTGGGGCGCATTCCATGTTGAACTGAGCAAATAATGCTCTTTTGGCTGTTGCGGAGAGGCGAGGCTAGGAGCGTTTTGGCGAGTTAAGGCGCTGTGCGTTGAGGCTTGGCAAGGCAGTCGGGGTTCGGCTTGTTTAGGAATGTTAGCGATAGGTTCGTTAAGGCTGGTTAGGCTAGGCGGTCTATGTTGGGTTCCGGCGAGGTTAGGCTGTTAAGGCGGGATGTGGCACGGATTGGTAAGGCAGGGTGCCGTGTGGAGTGGCTGGCGAGGTTGGCTACGGACGGTAAGCAATGGCGTGGATGGGCTGTTAGGGTAAGCTAAGGCTCGTCATGTTCTGATGTGGCGGAGCGAGGAATGGTGCGGCTGGCATGGAAAGGCAAGGTCAGGCGCTGTCTGGATAGGTCTGTTTAGGCTGGCAAGGTAAGGCGAGTCGAGTTCGGGATGGGCGTTGTCAGGCGAGTTATGGCTGGCATGGAGCCAAAAATTTAGAAAGGAGCAAAAAATGAACATTAAAACTGGTTATCAGTGGAAGAACGACAAGTGCTGTTACAAGGCAACTGCCGATGAAGCCGCTGGTGCGTTTGAAGAAATCCGGCAGAACAGCGGCAAGCTAACGCCGGAGCTGGTTGTTGATTATGCTAGACCGAAGGAATCGGTTCTGCATAACGACTTCGAGTGGAGAGACGAAGTTGCCGCAGAGAAGTACCGTCAGGGTCAGGCACGGCACATGATTGGTGCAATCCGTGTCACTAGCGAGGATACGCAGGAGCCTGTCAGAGCCTACGTCAACGTTACGGTGGTTGCGCCGGATGAACCGCCTGTTCGGTCTTATATGCCGATGAAAGAGGTTCTGGAACACCCGGACTTGCACAGTCAGATGATGGCAGATGCTTTCCGGGATGCACAGAGCTTTAAGCAGAAGTACAACACGCTGGAACGCCTGAAGCCTGTTATGGATGCTATGGACAAGGCATTTGACGGCGCAGTGTAAGGAGGCAAACATGGGAAACAAAAAGAACTGGGATGCCTTTGAAATCAACGAAGCCAAAAGCAGAGCACGAGACATTTTGTACAACCTGTGCAATGAAGGCTACAGTATGATATGGACGGTCACGGACGGTGCTGTCGGCCTGACGATCTGGAAAAGCTTTAAGGAGCCTTGTGTTGGTCAGTGTTATATGCCAAAAGAATGCCTGTACGACATCTGGGTCGAAAAGCTAGTTGCGCTGTGCATTGCCACAGGCCGGGAAGTCCCGAAGTTCATCACAGATAAGGCTGGTGAGTGCTGGTAATGAAATTTCGTAAAGCGCAAAGTCGCAAGCGCAGACTGAAGCTGGCAATGGCTTCTGGCGTATCCAGAAACGATGCAAACAAGGTGCTATGGATGGAGAAATCCATCAACCAGTGCTTTGAACGTCACAATCGGGGAACCAGACTGAAAGAGAGTGGTCGCATTGGAAGAAAAGTACTGTGAGCGCTGCGGTGCCTTTCTTGGCCTTGTAAACCCATGCAAAAAGTACTGTGAAGAATGTAAAATCATTGTTCGCAGAGAACGGCAGGCCCTTATAAAGAAAGAAATCAAAACTGAACCGGAACCGGCTTTATGTGCCTGGTGCAAGAAGCCGATGGTTCGGAAGTTCTGGTCTCAGAAGTATCACCCTGAATGCGCAGCAGATGCAAACAAGGCTTTGACCAAAAAGTACAAAGCTAAAAGGCAAAAAGAGCTGAATGAGCTAAAAGCATCTGGCGAGTTCAAAGTTACTTGGGATGTGCAGGAACCAGAACGTGCGAGACCTCAAAAGCACGAGCCTCCAAAGTATACCGTGAGCCAGATGAACGATGCCGCAAAACGATACGGCATGAGCTACGGCCATTACAGTACTTTACTTGCACAGGGAAAGGTGAAAGCTCCTGATGAACGGTAAATACTACGGCCAGCGTGAAATCCGCTGGCACAGCCGGGAGAAAGACCGGCTGAAACACATTCATAATAGAAAGGGAAAGAATGAAAGCATTCGTGGAAATTGCCCTGATCTGGGGCATTGTTCTGGCATTGGTTCTAGCAACGTTCCTGCTAAACTTCTGGCTGGTGCATCATATCGAGATTCTGATCGGCGCTAAAGCGACCTGGTACATTATCGGAATCTGCGCTCTGATGGCCACCTGCTGGATTTTCGGTACAGGTAAGAAAGCATGACGCTGGAAGATGCAATGAAAGCCAGGTACTTCAACATCAATGACCTTAGCCGTAGATCGGGAGTATCAAGGCCGACGATTTACAGCATCTTGGGCAAGCGAAAGAAGCAGAAAAGTTCCGTTCGGGTCGATACGCTTCTAAAAATCGCAAAGGCGTTGAATGCAAAAATAGTCATCAACGAGAAAAAGACGAACGGATTTGATATTGTCTTAAAAGAGGTGAAGAGAAATGAAAACTGTTAAAGGCACTGTATTGTGCTTTATAAGCATATCCATCGCCGTTGCAGCACTTGGATGTGGAAATGCCATCAATGGCGCTTCCAATGGCTGGGGGATGCTTGGATATACGCTGCTGTCCGTGTCTATGCTTTTTACCGCTTTGATTCTCGCTATTATCGGCGTTAGCGCTGAGAATGAGAGAATCGAGCGTGAAAATCGAAAAATCAGACGTGTAGCCCACCACACCAACGAGTGGAGGGATGTCCAGTGAAATGCCCGATGTGCGGACAGGAAAGTGTCACGACTGTAGACACCAGGAACGAGGATGATTGTATCATCCGTAGAAAGCACTGCCTGAACAAGGAGTGCAATTACCGGTGGTCTACTATTGAAATCGACACAAGCCAGTGGTACTCAGCTCTTCAAATCCAAGAGCACAGAAAACAGAGAGGACGGCCCAGAAAGAATGATTAGCGTGAGCTTAGATAGATTCGGTGGCGTGACCGAGCCGGAAGACGGCGTATATTTCTTAACCCGTGAGCAGGAAGCAAAAGCCAAAGAAGCTGACCGGCTGGCTGAGATTGGGGACTTGCAGTCTGAAATCGAAGATAGGGAAGCAGAGCTGAAAGACCTCCGCGCACAGTTGGCAGAGCTGATGGCTGGTTGAATTTTGTACAGCCAAGTTAAGCCAAAGTAATAACAATGAAGCCTAATGAAGCAGAAGAAAGGAAAGAAAAATGGCAGTATTAGTAATGGTCTACGGTCACTCCGGCAGCGGTAAGTCCGCTTCGCTTCGGAACTTTGACCCAGAACAGGTTGCGGTTATCAACGTGCTTGGCAAGCCGCTGCCGTTCCGTAGCAACATGAAAACCTATATCACCAACGACTACGGCAAGATTGATGCTGCAATTCACAGCACCAAGCGTAAGTCTATCGTCATTGACGATGCCACCTACCTTATGACAGGCGAGTTCATGCGGAACGCAAAGGTCGCTGGATACCAGAAGTTTACCGACATGGCAGCTAACTTCAACGCTTTGCTGATGCGGGCAAAGGAACTGCCGGACGACGTTGTGGTCTACTTTTTCGGCCACAGCGAGCGTGACGGAGACGGTGGCGAGAAGTTCAAGACAATCGGAAAGCTGTTGGACGAGAAGGTCTGTGTGGAAGGGTACTTCACCATCGTTCTGAAAACCGTTGTGCAGGATGGGCGGTACCTGTTCAGCACTCGCAATGATGGGATGGACACCGTAAAAACCCCGCTTGGGATGTTCAACGATGCGCTGATCGAGAACGACCTCGCCGCCGTAGACAAGACCATCCGTGAGTATTACAACATCCCGGTTCAGCCGGATAACAAAGGAGAGTAACAGATGAAGAACATCAACTGGAATGACGTGCAGGAAGCCACCGAATGCCGTGACCTGCCTGTTGGCGGCTATGTTGCCGGTATTTGCAAGGCAACGGACGAACCCGCAAAGGAGCGCCTGAACATCGAGTGGGAAGTTGCAGAGGGCGAGTTCAAGGGCTACTGGCGTGAGCAGACCGCTTCCCTTATCGAGCGTGGCAAGCTGAATCCGGGTGAATGGGCGTGGGGTGGAAAGACCATCAAGAGCTACAAAGAGAAGGCGCTGCCGTTCTTCAAAGGCTTTATCACCGCTGTGGAACAGTCCAATCCCGGCTACAAGTTCAACAACGATGAAAAGACCCTGCGTGGCAAGCTGGTCGGCGTGGTTCTCCGTGAGGAAGAGTACATGGGCAACGATGGCAACATCAAGACCAAGCTGGTTGTTGACCGCTTTACCAGCGTGGACAAGATTCGTTCCGGCGACTATGAGGTCAGGCCGAAGAAAACACTGGCTGGTGCATCTGGTTCTGGCTACTCGCAGGGCGGGAACGATGACTTCTCCACGATTGAGGACGACGGTTCGTTCCCTTTTGATTAACGGTTACGCTACCTGGACAAAAGGCGAACCGCCTACCTTATATAAGAGCTGCGCTATCTGGCTGGACGGGCGTTTGGAAAAATGAAAGTTTTAGTCGCCTGTGAGGAATCACAGGAAGTCTGTAAGGCGTTCCGGGCGAAAGGTCACGAAGCCTATTCCTGCGACCTGATTGAACCGTCCGGTGGGCATCCAGAATGGCACATTCTCGGTGACTGCCTAAAGGCTATTGAGGGGGGGCAGGTCGTGACCATGGACGGAATCGCGCATGATGTGCCCCGCTGGGATATGATTATCGCATTTGTCCCCTGCACAAAGACGAGCAACGCGGGAGCAAGACACCTGTACAAGGGAGGAAAGCTCAATCTTTCCCGGTATTATGAGGGATTGTGCGGCAAGGCGCTTTTTCTTGCCGTGTGGGCGGCAGATTGCGAAAAAGTGGTGATTGAGAATCCTACCCCCAGCAAGATTTTTGATTATCCAAAGCCTACGCAGGCAATACAGCCCTATGAATACGGACATCCATACAGCAAGAAAACGCTGCTGTGGGAGCGCGGCGTGCCGCCGCTACATCCGACAGACATCGTGGAGCCTACGGCAACATGGTGCCCGTCAGGCTCCTACTCGCACAAGCACGGTGAGCAGCACAAGGGAATGTTTACCACTGACCGTGCAAAGAACCGGGCAAAAACTTTTACTGGCGTGGCAAAAGCCATGTCCGAACAGTGGGGTTAATAGAATGATTACCTGTTGTCTCAACTGCAAATCACGCCACACAGCTTGCCACGACACTTGCGAGAAGTATAAGGCAGAGAAGAAAGACTTCGAGGAGCGCAAGGCATTCGTGTATGAGCTGAACCACAGCCAGAGCGTATACCACCGCGACTACGAGGATAAGCACCGGGAGCGTGGTAAGAAGCGGTATCTCGGAAGTGAATTTAGAGGTGAACGAGGATGAGACTTGTTGACGTAGAGCCGATTATTGAAGGGTGGAAAGAAACCGGGAACAGTAAAAAAGCCAAAGCTAAAGCGCTTATGAACAGCGGAATTTACTCTGAATACAATAAAGGTGTTGCCCTTGACGCCGCTTCTGACCTTGTTTTGGCACTTGCCGAACAGCTTGAAAACGCTCCATCAATTGCGTGGACAAATGTAAAAGACAAACAACCGAAAGAAGATGGAATTTATCTTGCTGTTTACGATTCTTTGATCTGGGAAAATCTGATTGGGAAAAGGAAGTTTGTAAACGGAAAGTGGATTGACAATAAAAACCCAGTCAAGTTCTGGATGCTAATTCCTAAAATTCCGGGAGACAACGAATGAACACCGGGAAACAGTTTGAAGCAGACTTCAAAGCATCCGTTCCATCCGATGCGTGGTGCTACCGCCTGAAGGACAGTGCTGCCACCTACTACGGTGGCAACGAGAACCTGTCTTTTTCCATCGACAACATCTGCGACTTCCTTGTGTACCGTTACCCAATGAACCACCTGTTTGAACTGAAAACCATCGAAACGCCCTCTATCCCTTTGGAAAAGGTGTTCGGCAAGTACGACAAGGCAAAGTGCAAATACCGCAAGGAAAAGCACATCACTGACATGGTGGATGCGATGGGGTACAGCGGTCAGACAGCCCATGTGATAGTCAATTACCGGGCGGTCAGCCGCACCTTTGCAATCCCTGCCAGAAAGGTTCTGGCGTTTCGTTACAACGAGAGCCGCAAGAGCATCCCTTGGCAGTGGGCAGAACAAGAGGGGATAGAGGTAAAAGCAAAAAGGCTGCGTGTCCATTGGCGGTATGACGTGGATGCGCTGCTAAAGAGATTGGAGAATAAAAATGACAATGGTATGCGATAGGTGCGGTGAAGCGTTTCCGCTTTCAAACGATGTGAAATACATGACACCGTTTGATGACGAACTTGACCAATTTGAAAGCAATTCTATTGTAAAGTGCCTTTCTGGCGATGATAAAGGAATTTACTCGATAAGAGATGAAACCGTTGTCCTTTGCCCCTCTTGCATGGCAAAGCTGAACGACTGGCTGAAAGGAGAACAGGAACGACAAGCAAAATGGATTTACGACCATGAAAGCAACTCAATCGAGTGTGACAAGTGCAGAGCAGAATATAAACTCTCGCCGTATGAACGTGTATCGGATTTTGATTATTGCCCTAACTGTGGTTCAAGAATGGAGGGAATAAAAGAGTGAGTGTTGTCTTTAAGTGCGACAGGTGCGGTGAGATTTTTAATCGGAAAGTGCCTGACATAAACGATTGCTACGGTACTGCAAATTCGATTCTGTTCTTAGATTGCACGGTGGAACGCAACCGTTTTGGACTGGGCGAAGAACCGATTCAACTTTGTCCGTCCTGTATGAAGCAACTGAACGACTGGCTAACACCTGATGAACAGAAGCCCGACACTGGAAACAAAAACAAGTGGAACAGCATGAATGTTCAACCGCAATGCGGTGAAGCTGTCGAAATAAAGTTTGAAAACGGCGACCTTGACCTTGCATATCGCAAGTACGCAGACAAGCGTTGGTTTCAAAGTAGTGGAGAATGGGTTGCAAGCAATTCCAAAATCGTTGCATGGCGATACCTTTATTGAAAGGAGAAATAAGATGAGTAAGCGCAGAAACCGCCCCTCGTCTGGCAAACAGGCGATGTCGGCCAATCTCCGCAAAATCGCACGGCAGAACCAGTTGTACGGCTTTCGCATGGCTCTGGATGGCATCGCCGCAACATGGGGCGCACTGATTCAGAACCTTCGGTGCGATGCAGACCTGACCGATGAACAGGTGCAGAAAATCATCCACATTGGCGACGGGTACTGGGAGATGGTTGGGCAGTTCAAGAACGAGGATATGACCCCTGATGAGTTTGCTGATTACATCACCGCAAAGTCAGAACAGGTAGAAAAAGAGTTGAGAGAAAGGTGGAGCTAACAATGTCTGAATTTGTAACTCGCTGGCTGGTCTGCCTAGTCCTGCTGGCGGTAGTAGTTCAGTCTGAACGGACAATCAAAGAAACGGCAGACAACCTGTTTGAGGAACGGCAGGCAATGCTTGTCTGGCTGTTCGTCAACGTGTGTCTGGCCGTTTGTACGGCTGTTGTGATGGGGTGGAAATGATGGACAACGAACTTTACTGCCCGATGAAGATGACCAGCAATCCGCTTGGTCGGTGCGTATGCGAGAAAGAAAAGTGCGCTTGGTGGCGACCAATAGATGATTGCTGTTCGATTGCGTGGATTGCATCTAAGCTATCCTGTATTGAAGTTTATATGGGATTAAAGGAGTAATGATATGAATTGCAAATTTTGCATGATTGATGCAGAAACAGTTGAAATCTATTTACCAAAGAAAGTATTTGATGGTGCAAAGAGTGTCGTGCTTACAAAAGAAAACTCAAATATAAGCAAGTGCTTTCCAAGAGATGTTTTTCATGGAGATTGTTGGATAAACGCAAACGATAATGACCCGAATGTTGATGGGATGTATCTTATTTATTATCACTGGCTCGATAAGGACACGAGCCGTTGGTATTATCTTTTTGGCGTTGGTGTTTTTAAGAATGGAAACTGGAAATCAAATGAAGAAAGGGACATTATTTGCTGGATGCCGCTTCCTGAACCGCCAAAGGAGATCTGACACATGGCAATCAATAAGAAAATCCGTGAAATTGTGTATCAGAAATATAATGGACACTGTGCGTATTGTGGCAGGGAAATTTCTTATAAAGATATGCAGGTAGACCACTTCAAACCGTTAAGGACACTGGAACCGGATAACAAAAATGCAAACGACATTTCTAATTTGATGCCAGCTTGCCGGATGTGCAACCATTATAAGCGCGCAAATTCTTTAGGGATGTTTCGCAGATACATTTTTGAAATTCCACGCAAACTAAGAAACAATTACATTTATAAAATTGGAGTAGCTTACGGAAATGTAATTGAAAACGAAAAGGAAATTGAATTTTTCTTTGAAAGAGTAGAAAAAGAGCAAAAGAGGTGATATCTCTTGGCAACACCCCCGAAGCGTGGTCGTGGCAGACCGCCGCTGACCGAAGCTGAAAAGAAAAAGCGTGAGAAGCGGGCGCAAAAGGCAAAAGAAGAGGCCGCTGCGAAGCGTGAGAAAGAGCGTGAAAAGAAGCGGCTGCAAAAGAACGCCATGAACAGAAAAATTAGGTCGAAAGCCAGTCAAAAACTGGCGGAAAGGCAACAGGAAGCATTGGAAAAAGTCAGAGAAATTGATGTGAACGATTTGTCCGTTTTGCTCGATGGTGAGGATGATAGAAAAATTCAAGGAATGATTGCGGCAGACTACTTCGACAATCTTCCGAAAGTGAACATGGACAATCCGATTGATGTCAAAAATCGACTGGATTTTTTCTTTAATTGTTGCAAAATAGCACGAATTTCTCCTGTCATTGAATGGATTGCGCTTTCTCTCGGAATCAAGTGGGTTAGCTTGAAACAAATCATGCTTGGAGAAAGACGAAATGATAGTTTACAGCAAGAATACATTCTTAGAACTGTTCTGAAAATGCAGTCCATGTGGGCATACAACGGCATTTATGGACAGGAAAATCCTGCCGAGTGGTGCTTCCGAGCTAAAAACTATTTTGGCATGAAGGATAACGTAGAAGTTACTGTTGCTACACCAGCGCAACCATTAGGAAATGCTCAAAGCCCTGAAGAACTCGCCCAGAAGTACCAGACAGCTTTGCCGAAAGGGATTGACGTGGAGTACAGAGAGGTGGCGAAAAATGAAACAACGGTTGGTTGACTTCTCCGACCCGATTCTTTCAGCGGTGCTGTTTATCTTGCTTAAAGACCGTACTACCGGCAAAAACATCATATGGGCGACAGAGCCACCGCCTGAACTAGGCGCAGGCTTTGCGGATGAAATCACGTTAGAACAAATCAAGAAGTGCCCGCCAGTGCCACGAGTTCTCAAGCGTCTGGATGAGCAGAAGCAAAGAACCAAAGCAAAAGCAGAGGTTTTCACTCCTTCTTGGGTCTGCGAAAAGATGATAGACATAGGCGAAGAAAACGGTGCGATGCCCGATATGAAGAAAGAGCCTATCAAGTACATCCATTCAACAGTCCTTGAAATCACCTGCGGAGAAGCACCATTCCTTGTGAACCGATACGACACGGTAACAGGCAAAAAGATTCCAGTACCAAAACGGAAAGGACTATTTGACCGCAAACTGAAATGTGTAGACAACTGGTTTGATTGGAATGTCTGGACATGGCACGATGTGGCAGAGGACGCAGCGACGACTACATACGGCTATGAGTGGCAGGGTGACAGCCTGCTGCTTGCAAGAGCAAATATGCTCCTGACATGGCGAGAGAACTTTAAGTGGCTGTTTGGCATAGAGCCTGACGCTGGGAAGGTTCGCGAGATGGCTGCTATCATCTCATGGAACATCTGGCAGATGGATGGGTTGAAAAAAACAGTCCCCGGCACGGACATTCTGTGCAAAATCAAAGACTGGAAAGCCGACAAAGAAATCTTGTTCAAGGATGTTGGGGAGAATGAATGAAATGAAAACAAACGGACAACTTTACAAATGTGACAGATGCGGAATGACGCATTTCGTAAAACTTTTGAAAACTGGCGATACAGACGGAGGATTCAATCACTGGGAAAAATTTGAAGAAGCAGTCGGGTGGGGAAACGTTGATGGAATGCTTGTTTGCCCTTACTGCTACAACCAATATAAGTATTTACTCCGTCAATATAAATCGCAAAAAATCACGCATTTTTCTTTTGAGTGTTGCGGAAATTGCAATGAATGCCAGAAGGAAAATTGCATAAACAGGTTAGATGGGGAGGATGGCTAACATGGGATTGTATAAAGTGCCTGTTGAATGGAGAGAACGTGGATATTTACTCGTTCACGCTTCTACTCAAAAAGAAGCAGCGAAAGTCGCAATGAACGGTCTCGACATATACCCTTTGCATAATCAGCCGATTGGTGGAAGCCTTAAACTTGCATTTCCAGAAGGCTCCGAGACCGAATATATTGCAAGGGTTGCGCCGGGTTTTGAGGAGGACGACTAATGCAAACTGACAGAGGAATCTACCACAAGCGAGTGTGTGACCGCTGCGGAGCAGTTCTAGGCGGCAGGATGATGAACCCTGACGAATACTTCAAGGACTGGGCGTGGCGCAGGGACACAGGCGACCTGTGCCCTGAGTGCTATGCGGAGTATAAGCGAGTGATCGGGCGGTTCAATGCCAACAGAAGGAGAAAGGCAAAATGAGAATTAACGGCATGATGTTTGTTTGCAACCGATGCGGAAAACAGGTGTTCGCAGAACGGTACAACGATGGCGAATTCGATTGGAAAGCTTTGCAAGGTTGGGAAACTGGCGCAACGAGGTTTTTCGGGAGTGGAGAGTTGTGCCCTGAATGCTGTGAAGAATACGGAAAACTAATGAAAAAATTCATGGGGGATGAAAAATGAAAGATTCCAGAATCTACCGATGCAAGCGTTGCGGTGAAGAAATCATTGCAAAGGACATTGAAGTGCTTAGAACTGGAAAACTTAAGCGCGTTTTGTCAGCAGAAAGCATTATGCTGTTTGCGTTTGAAAGCTTTTGGATTCACCACTGTCAGAATAACAGAATTGGTGTTTGTGAGCTGATAGGATGGGAGGTGGAAGAATGAAAAGATGTTCCGTTTGGCGTTGCAAGCAATGTGGTATGGTTATCTACAACGCCGAGAGCGCAAAAATCTATGATAATACCTTTGACGAACTTTTTAGCTCGAATACTGTTTGCAACAACCTTACAGGGTTCGATTTGCCAACCGTTAAATATACGCATCGTTGTGACTCTAAAACAATTGGATTGTGTGATTTTATTGGATGGAGAAAGCAAGAATGACCTACTGCACCACCGAACATTGCTCTTGCATGGGAATCAAGCAGTTCTCCGCTGGCAAGGCTATCCGATGCACAGCAGAATCCTGCAAGAACAAATCTAAGCCGTCCTGCGGCTCTTGTAAATGGTACGCAGAGCGCCAGATGGCGTTTGCGTAAACGATCAGTCAGAACACGTTGCAGACTTCGTGTGGGACAAACGTGGATGCAAGGAATGGGAGAGGAAAGATGCGTGGAAGTAATGTAATCAGGCTGGGCAATGGCATTCTACTGGACAGCAAAGGGAAACTTTTATGCCAAACTGTGGACAAGTCCTGCTCAAACTGTAAATGGCACGACAGATTCTCGTGGGTTTGTTACAACGGTCTGTCTGAGTACCGGGCTGATTTTACAGACCCTGACGATGTTTGCAAGGAATGGGAGATGAGAAAATGAGCTACAATATTTATCTATGCGACCATGTAACGCATAAACCGCTCAAAGCGGATAGTACACATTTTATCGCTGGTGGTATGCGCGCTATGGGTGGTACGAAAGAACTGTGGCTCAACGTCACCTATAATTACGGCCATTTCTATTATCGACCGGAAGTGTTTGGTGAGGGTGGCATCCGCTCCATCTATGGCAAAACAGGCGCAGAGCGCATTCCGATGCTTGAAAAGGCTATTTCCGCACTAGGTGACGATGTAGACGATAGCGACTACTGGAACGCCACAGAGGGCAACGCAAAACGTGCCTTATACGGTCTGCTTGCGTTTGCAAAGATGCGACCTGACGGTGTGTGGGACGGAGATTGAAAGGAGAAAGAAAAATGTCTTTGTTTGAAATTGTACTCGGTTTTGTTTTGACGACAATGATTGGCTTTGTGCTCGTTTTTCCGATTTATTTGGTCGAAAAATATATAGTTCTTAGCATTTTGGACGAATACATAGACAACGTAATCTTAAAAGCCATTGCGGTTGTAGCAGTCAATGTTCTTTTCTTTCTCGTTGGGTTTGCAATCATCTTTAGTGTTTACGGTTATAAGTGTTGATAACACGATTTGAAGGGAGAACGTGCAATGAGAGCCAGACCGATTGATGCCAATGCACTACGGAAACGCATTGAAGAATGGATGCAGGAATTAGAGCAAGAGTTTACTGTCGAGTACGTCTACATGGGCTATGCGCTAGACGATGTGCTTGATTACATCGACACTGCGCCAACAATCGAGGTGAAAGACAATGGTTAACACACCTTGGCATCCAGCAAGCGAACAGCCACGAGAGCGGACACAGCCTTTGTTGCTTGCGACCAAGACAACGTGGCGTGATAAAGATGGAAAAATGTTGCAAGGAATCTCGCCGACAGCGTACTTTCTTGGCTGTTACGCAGACGGTCAGTTCTGGGATGAGATAGGCGAGAGACTGCCAAAAGATGTGACGGTAACGCATTGGATGGCGTTTCCGATGGTATGAGGTGATGGATATGGACAAGTATGTATGGCATTCCGTGCTAGACGAGTTACCACCAGACGGTTCTCCCTTACTGATTTTTGTCACAGAGCGGCAGTATAGGGATAGTAATGAAGAAATCATTCCGGAAGTGAGAACAAACAAAATCTGCCTTGGACATTATTCGCCAATGTACAAAGATAGCGCATGGCGTGATGATTGCTATGACCCAATCTATGTGGATGGGGATTTCAAAATCACACATTGGATGTTTGCACCAGATATGCCGGAGGAATAAATATGACGAACAAGAAGTTTGGCATCATCATTATGGACTTAAGCCTTTTCGACTTTGGGCCGAAGCCACCTTGTGGGTACATCAAGGCAAAACATATCCGTCCAGCTTACGGCAAAGGCGCAAGGCCTGTCAAGGCGCATAAGAGAATCACGAGAACAAGAGAGGGATTTAGAAAGTGAAAAAGCTTAAATTTCCTGAGGATTTCTTTGCATACGAAAACCCAGACTGCCCCGATAAGGATATTGAAAAAGCCGTGAACAGAATGAAGAACTGGATGAAGGGCGAGACCTACAAGAGCAACCCTTGGTTCTTTATGGCTGCTGGCAACTATCTGATTGTCGGCCTGATTGCTGAGGATGGGCAGAAAACAATCTACGTTGCACGGCAGTATTATGAGATAGTCAACATTCCGGGCGAAGGTTGGCTGCGTGAGTCTGACGCTAAGTGCCCGTTTTAAGGAGAATTAAAGATGGAAGAACTTAAGAGATGTCCGTTCTGCGGTGGAGAAGTGGCTATTGACGAAGCAAGCGGCTATTTGACAAGCTGGATGCTTATAACAAGAGGAAACGGCAAGAATGAATGCAAGTGCCGAGTATTCATGGAAAGCAAGCTATACAACTCTGATTGTTCCGAAGCTGATAAAGAAAAGATTAAAAAGACCTTATCGAAGCATGGAACAAACGCTACAAAGAGGACTGAGCATGGACAAAAAACGAGACAGCTTTACATTCCAACGATACTACTTTGAAGCCATCTCCACACTCAAAAGCAAAGAAAAGTTGGAACTCTACGATGCAATCTGTGCATACGTTTTTGAAGGAAAAGACGCAACTTTGAACTCAAAAAAAGCAGAATCTTGTTTCATTTTGATTAAGCATCTGCTCGATGAAGAATCGAAAAGAAGTGATATTGCGTCAAAGGGATGGTCTACACGAAAGTCAGCTCATCCTCATGTCATAAATGAGATGAAGGTCAGCTCATCTATGAGTTCAAAGTCAGATGACGATGAACGCACTATATCAACTGACAGTCAGATGAACGTCAAGACATTGCCAGAGAGTGCGGTCAAGAAGAAACCTGACATCTTCTTCGACTTTGCTCATGGCGATAAAGCCCTGCTGGAATCCCTGCGAGAGTTCGCACAGATGCGTACAAGAATCAAAAAGCCTATGACAGACCGGGCAAAACAGATGCTCTGCAACAAGCTGGAAAAGTTTGATCGGCATGACTGGAAAGCCATTCTCGACCAGAGCATTTATGCTGGATGGCAGGACATTTACGCATTGAAACAGGATGACCAGTACGAGCAAAGTACGGAGATGGAGTTTCCTAGACTATGACAATGGACGTTCAAACGGTATTTATCGGTGCGCTGATGCTCTGCAAGCCGGGCGTTGTGGATGAAATCATACCAGACCTTGAACTTGACTTGTTCAGACCTGAGCTGAGAGACGCTTTTGCGGCTGTTCAGGGCTATTGGACGTCTAGGGGCAAGATGGATATAGTCGAGATAAACACGCAGCATCCAGAGGTAGCGCAGACGCTCTTAGCGTGTGTACAGACCTGCGAATCGGAGTGTGTGCGCATTGACAGGGAGCAGATGCAGCGTTGGGCACAGCTTATCAGAGAACAAGCCGCACTCACTCGTGTGCAAGGTCTGGCATTTCAGATGACCAGCGAGCTCACTGACTATTCTGATCTATCAGACATTTACCAGCAGATGGGCGAAGCGATGAGCCTGAAAGCTGAGGAAGAAGATGCGTGGACATACGAGGATGTGCTGAACGACTATGTGCTTCACATGGACGAGAAGCCTGTGTACATCAAGACAGGCCTAGAGCGTCTGGATGAAGCGCTGCACATCTCCCCGGGTGATTTTATCATTATCGGCGGCAGACCGTCTGCGGGCAAGACAGCCTTGTCCTTGCAAATAGCAGCAAGCATGGCAAAGCAAAACTACACCGTGTACTATTTCAGCTTAGAAACCAGCAAACGCAAGCTTGGCGCACGTTTGATGGCTAATCAAATATACTGCCCTCTGGACATGGTGAAAAATAAGGCGGTCAGCTTAAATGAGATTGACGGACAGGCAAAGAACATGAAGATGCCCCTATATATCCGCTCCGCTGCCGGAAAGAACGTGGCGTGGATGAAGGCTCAGGCTTTCCGTAAAAAGGCTCAAGTCATCTTCGTAGACTATCTTCAACTCATTCACGAAACGGGCGCAAAAGACAGATATGCCGCCATTACAGCCATATCCATTGCCTTACACGAGCTAGCACAGACCACAGGCATTGTTGTGATGGCACTGGCACAGCTTAATCGAAACCCATCCAAGCCCGGAGCAACGCCTACTAACTCCGACTTGCGAGAGAGCGGACAGATTGAACAGGACGCAGATGCAATCATCCTTCTGTCCGGCGATAACCCCGACAAGTATCTGTTCCGGCTAAGCAAGAACAAGGAAGGCGAGATAGGCGACCTTCCCATCACGTTTAACAAGCAGATTCAACGGTTCCAAGAGTACACTTGGATGGATTGAAAGGAGAGCTACATGGATGCACTCGAGAAGCTTATAGACAACGTGCAAGCGGGGAAGGGAAGATACGGTCTATGTGATGCTTGCCTGAACCTTCAAGGAGATTATTGCCTGTTCCATAACTTGTACAGACGAAGCGATGGCGTAAAAACCGCTGTTATTGCCAAAAAGCTTGAAAGAGTAGAAAAATGCAATTCTTTCAACTTTTTGGGGTGGGTCGTTCTTAGCAAAAAGGACAAATACGGAATCTAAGTGTATGGGCTGTCAGCAATGGCAGCCTTTTGTTTTTTAACTCCACGAGAAAGCCTGTTTTAAGGCGTTTTGGATGCCGGACGATAACTTGACTTCATCGCAAAAATGCGCCACAGACGCTCGTAGACGGCTCTCCGTTGATGCTGATGGTATATCTCAAACTAGGCTATGCAATTAGACCGATGCAGAAGCGTGAATAACGACTTTTCAGGGTCAGACGTGAAAGTTATCGGGTCAATCAGAAAAATGCGTCAGACAGGCTCCTACACGCCTTTCCAGCGATGATAGCAGCCAGATGAGCGGATGCTAACGACTATTTGTCCAATCGCAGGGCTGATTGAGACGAAAAAAACACTTCGAGTATCGCTTTCGGAAATGGCTTTCAAATTTTTGTCCCCTTTCCCCCTTGTTTCCTCTTTCCCCCTTTTGCCCCCCTCTTTCCCCTACAACCCCTATTACCCCCTATAATCCCCCTAACATCTTCCGTGCTCCCCCTTTCCCTCCCCGTGTGTTTAGCGCGTCCGCAGGCGTTATATGCGCGAGCGCGCGTTGACGGAGCCGGGTGTGCTACGATAGTTCAAAAGTGAATAAATAGTAGTTATGCGAAATTGCAAGCTGGTTATCCTTTATCTCCAAAACTATACCGTTATCCAGCAAAGCAGACCGTAGACGAGAACTGGCGTGAGGTTCGGGTTGGTGGATGGTCTACGACTGTTCGAGACATGGAGAATTGGCTTCATTTTGTATTTGGGTAAATATGTAGAAATGTTGCATTGATTATTCCTAGCAGAATGCTATGGATTGAATGATATACCATAGTTAATTACTGGGAATTAAATCGAGCAGAAACAGACCAAATCGGATGGTACGAATTATTATACGAAATAATTCGTGATTATTGGGAGTAACTATATCTGTATACTATAATAAGTACGCTTATTATACGAAATAGGTATAACTGGCGGAGGAATATATTATGCGAAATTTGAACGAGAGGTGATTTTTGGAGTGGTCGGATGACTTAGCGACTATCACACCTCTCTTTCTCTAAAAGGCGAGCGACTATTTCACACAAAAAACACACGACTATTTGACGATGATTCGCAAGAAAACGCTACGACTATTACTCTACGACTATCAGCGAACAGTTCGTTACTATACGATATATAGGACTTTCAAAAACTAGTCATCTGACGACTTTACGACTATTCCACGACTATTTTATTGGAGAAATTACGACTATTGATTACGACTATTCCAGAACCTGTTACGACTATTTCAGCCGGAACGCTACGACTATTGCTTACCTCTATTAGCTATCGGGCGAAAGCCCGAAAAGAGATGCGGCGAGAGCCGCCAGTGGTTCCGCGCCGCCCGCCGCGCCCCAGCTTCTGGACTGCCCCGCCGGGTAGAGGGCGCCAGACTGACCCGGTGCGCCCTGGCTGCTGACCCGGTGCCAGATCTCCAGCCGCCGGGCTTGCATGGTCTGCGATGTGCTGCACTGTCTGGCATAGATCCATAACAGGGGCGCACCTCTGCACCTTTATATACCTTATTATAATAGGGCAGCTATGCTGACCTGTGCAGCGTCCGGCGTGGTGCTGGTATCTGGTACGCGCTGGATGCGCTGCGGCGCTGTGATACGCTCCAGCATTGCACAGGCGGTATTATAGCCGCTTGTATCGGTTTGTTATTTGCGGCGGTAAAATGCGGCAAATAGCAGGAAAAGCCCCTGCAAAGCGCTGTGTGCCGTTTTGCGGCGTTGGCGGTATAACTGCATAAAACGCGCTGTAAACGCTTGTATGGGGTTGTATTGCAGCAGGGCAAAATAAAAGCCCTGCACCCTCAGCAGGTGCAAGGCAAAAGAAAAGCCCGGCCAGCATGGGCAGGGCTTTTTCCTTATTTGCTCATAATTCTTAGTTCGTGTATCAAATCTTGCAATTCATGTAATTTTTACTCTTGCTCTTTTGTCAAGTTTTTATTATTGAACCTGAAGTAATTGAAAATATTATCAATTTCACAGATAATGTCACTATATTTCATATTTGTGCCCCCTCATTTACTTGCCTTAAACAGTGCCGAGAAAAACCAAAAGAAAAACAGGATACAGGATAATATCATTTTGTGTTTACCTCCGCCCAAACTTTAAACCCGTTGTGTCCGCCGTGTGCGTTGATGTCATTGCACATGGCTTGTATTTCTTTTTCGGTCATTTTTTCGCCATAATCACCGTTTGCAATGCTGGTTAACTCCTCAGCTATCCATTTATGCCCATAAAACCCGCCGTTAGTAGCGGTTAAGCCGATACCGTAAAAAATTGTATACATTTATTTAGCCCCCTCATACCACGCTAAAACGCTTGTAGCTGGTTTTGCTGCTGCATTCTGCGTATACATCCGGGTGTAGCGTCTTGAGAAGCTTGCTATCAAGTCGGACGCTTTGCACGTCCTTGTAAATGGCCTTTGCAGTGCCCTGTACCATTTCCGGTGCGCCGTGCATCATGGCGATTATATCGGCCTTAATTGCATCGTTCATTGCTTCTAGCTCTTCCATCAGCCGCTTGTTTTCGCGGTATGCGTTCACCTTTTCTTCAAACGTGGTCATTTTTTAGCCCTCCTTATTAGCTATTGAGAAATGCAATCATAACGAGCGCGCCGCTAATCATGCCGCCCACATACCAGAGGGCTGCCCACTGGGTAAAATCAAGAGTGATCATTTTGCTGTTCCTCCTATCACATAACTTGGAACAGTGCAGAGGTGCGGGCGGTGACGGCATACAGCTTGCCAGAGGTGTTGCCCTTTACTAAGACGCCGGTAACGCCATAAATGCCGGTGCTGTATGCGATGGTCTCAAATCCGCACTCTGCAACGCGGATTGCGTCAATCTCGGCGAAACGCTTTTTGGTCAAGTCCTCAGCGGCGTTGGTGGCAATATAGCGGCGGATATCTTTTAATGTGGTTTTCATGGTTTTTGTCCTCCTGTTTTGGTGTTTCGTGATGTGGTTTATCAGATATGTCTTATCTTGGTTCTATTATATCAGATATATCTTATATGTCAAGCCTTTTTGGATAAAAATATAAGATTTTTCTGATTTATTTTCCTGGCACAAAATGGTAAAATTGCGCTGTCCATATCTGCACAGTTTTGGACACACTCCACGCCCTCCAGCGCTAACCGCTGTTACGATCTACTTTGCGCGATCTGCGCTGCTGCCTGTACCGTGTAGCCGTTCCGGGTGCGCTGGGGTGCAGTGGGTCACCTGCGGGGTATACAGCCTCCGCCCAGCCCCGCCCGGTCAGTCGTCTCACCACCGAAAAAATAAAAAAGACCCACCCCACTTTCACAAATCAGAACCCACCTGATTGTGCAAGTCTCCAAATTTTCCGAAAAATACAAAAAGGCCCCTTTCGGAGCCTAGACTGTGCTATAATCAGCTAAAGGCAACACGCCAAAGAAAGGAAGAATCAAAAATGAGAAAGAGAATCATTACGGCGGCTCTGGCAGCGGCTATGATGCTTGCTATGCCTATTAGCGCAATGGCAACTGCAAAGCCTGATGAATGGTCTGCTCCTATTGAGCTGGAAGAGACCAATGCAACACAGGTGCAACCCATAACAATCAAAGAATCCCATAGCCATCTTGAAACAAAGTACGAATACGGTAAAACGAGATACTATGTGTTCTACGCTGTATTGGTTGAAAATCCCAACACCGATTGGGCGGTCGATTTTGTTTCGCTGAATGTCACGGTATACGGCGAAGATGGCTCCGTCTTAAAGACCGGTTCTGAAACGCTGGACTGGGTTGGCGAAGGTGATTCTTATTGGTATGGCGATTATATCGCTTTTGACTCTGATGGCGTTAAGCCGACAAGAATTGAGTATACGACAAGCGCAGAGGACTGGAACGTTCACGAAGCAAGTCCTGCCAATCAGATTGTCCGTGCTGGTGAACTGGCCGTCACGAATGTTTCTAAGCGTGGCTCTGGCTATGATTTGCGATTCACTGGACAGGTTACGAACAACAGCCAGTTTACAAGCAATGCAGTCAAGGTCGTTGTCCTTTACAAAATGAAAGACACCGAAGGCAATGAAGTTCCTGTTGGCGGTGAGTATACTTACATCATGGACGGCCTTGCTTCGGGGCAAACAGCATCATTTGAGCTTCATCCGTTAAGCGGATTCACAGGCTACAGCTCTTATGAAGTGGTTGCCATTCAAGATTAACATATAACACAAAAAGCCAGCGGCTAGATGCTCTCTAACCACTGGCTTTTCTTATTGGCTGTTTACTTCTTCAATGCGCTGGTCACGTTCGGCATCGGCATCCAATCGTTAATGTCATGCATGACAATCTTGCCGTTGTCGCACAGGTACGGTCTCAAATCACCGTATTCGTCTGCTTCGTAGGAGAGATAGCCGCACGCAACCTCTTTGCCGTTGCAAGCGATCACTCGCCCGTTGTAGGTTTCTCCAACGTCAGGCGTTCTCCAAAGCCACTCCATATTTTCCAGAGTGTCGCTGATGTATTCGTCAAGATTTTCGTACTTATCGCCGTTAATCATATCCGTTCTCCTTTCACATGGACATCTGGGTCTGGCCGTTCGTGACCTGAACCAACATAACAGAGTTCGCGCACGGTCTCCACTTCTTGATGTACTCGACAGCTTCATCGAACCGCTTCTTCGGCACGTTGTTCCGACTGTTCACGTTGAACCAGTCCTGAATGTCCCGGTTGCATTCCATGAACAGCTTCTGAGAGACGCTGCGGCTCTTGTAGGCCGGGCTGTCCATGCCGCCCAGAGCGTTGATAACCACTGTGTTCACAACACGCTTTAACACACGCTGCTGATTGTAGTCGATTGTCATAGTATTCTCAAGAGCGGAGATGCGCTGCTCCTGCTTCATAGTGCGCTGGTCGATCACAAGGATTGCTTGCAGTTCCTTAGAAAGCCCTGCGAACTGGTTGGCTGACACATTCTTCTCAAGGTCAATCAGCTTCTGGCGAATCTCCATGCCCTGCGGTGTCCGCTGAATCATCGCAATGTGCTTTGCCATGTCCAGAGTGATGACGTGTTCAATACGTTCACCGGGCATTTCTGTCCCATCTTGACGCTTCGGCTTTTTCCGAAGCGTGTAATAATCCGCATCTTCGCTAAATCCGTAGCAGATCATGCGCTGCATCCAGTCGGTGTACTTGTCTTTGATTTTAAGCCGTTCGTGCAGTTCCCGACCTAGCACAACCTTTTCGCCAGTGTCGGTGTCATACACAGGGATAACATCTTCGGAGAAGATACGGATGGTTTCGAGATTATTATTCATAGAAATTTGACCTTTCTATCTTGCGAGAGTAGGCCATCTCTGGTATAATAACCCAAAGAGGGTCTATGCTCTCTGAGTGTTTCATAAGACGTTCGCTGTGGTCGCCAAACTTTAGCGGGCGTCTTATTCTTTTTCATCGGGCAGTGGATGGTTTTGCAGATACTCTGAAATGGCTCTGCGCATAAACTGACTTCGGTTAAGGTCGCATACGGTGCAGTAGTGATTGATCTCTGCCAGCATTTCCTTGCTGACGTTGGCGTTGCACTGTGCACCATTCGGGTTGTTGTACGTCATACTCGCTCACCTCCTTTCGGCGTAATTATATTATACCACTTTTCCTTGTGAAGTAAATAATTTCAAACGATTTTACGATGTAATTTATAATACATACGAATTGCCGAAATTATGTTACTTTTCTTTACGTCCCGCTTCGTACCCTGCCTGATAGTTCAGTTCGGACAGCTTACCAAGCGCTTCTGCGTACTCCCTGTCCTCGCTGGTCGGCTCTTTGCCGTGTGCGAGGGTTTTCAGAAATTCTTCGGTTTTCGTAGGAAAGTTCATGTTTTTTGCTCCTAACTCTTGCGGAGAGCAGCCCTTTTTGGTATAATAGATTCCGAAAAGGGAGACTGCCCCCTTGGTGGTTGCAGGTTCTCGTTTCGTGATGTGGATAAGCTATCAGCGTTGCCGTCCAAAGTTCCGCTGGTAGCTTATTTTTTATGCCTTGATGTTCTCAACGTAGGATGCTACCCACTCGATACCCATGCGGATAACATCAACCTTTGAGATGCCCAATGCCTTTGCGCTGCTCTCCATGCTTGCGATCTGGTTCTCTGTGAGCCGGGTGCTTATCATGTGCAGCTTATCACGTTCCGAGGTTTCTGCTCGTCTTGCCAAGCCTATCACCTCGCTTTCGCTGAAACAAGTATAATGCGTGAAAATATGCTTGTCAAGACCCAAAGTTTTACGGAAATGAAGTTTGGAAGAATTACTCCTTATTATAGAAAATTTTCTCACTGATTGTGATTAACTAAGTAAACATCCTTATACTACTCTAGTATGTATAAATACATACTAGAGTATATTTATATATAATATAAAGGGCGTTCATTGGGAAATTGTGGAAATATCAGAAATGTCTTGATTTTATAGGGTTCATCTGATATAATAGCATCAAGAAAGAGAGGATGCAAAAAATGAAAGCAGGAGAAGCAGTAAAAGAGGTTATGAGAAAAGAGGACATAAAACAAGCGGAGCTTTGCAGCAGGCTTAAAATTAAACAGCCAACTTTAAGCGAACGTCTTTCTCAAAAAAATATTAGCGTTAATAAGCTAAACGAAATGCTGAATATGATGGGATATAAAATTGTAGTTGTTCCTCGTGATGCGCAGTTCAAAAATTGCGAGGGCATCGACATAGAGTGAAGGATGGTGAACCCGAATGATCTACGGTTACGCTCGTGTCAGTTCCGCTGGACAGGCGATTGACGGCAACAGCCTCGAATCGCAGGAAGAAGCCCTCAAGGCTGCTGGTGCAACCAAGATTTTCAAAGAGGTATATACCGGCACTAAAATGGAACGCAAGGAACTGGATAAGCTGGAAGCGGAAGTCCAGAGCGGCGATACAATCGTTGTGACAAAGCTAGATCGTGTTGCCAGAAGCCTTGTCGGTGGGTATGAACTGATTGATTCATGGATTGAAAAAGGAATCCGGGTGAACGTGCTGAATCTTGGTGTGATGGACAACACCCCTGCTAGTAGGGCTATGAGAGGTATGTTCCTTGTGTTTGCACAGTTTGAGCGTGATATGATTGTTGAACGCACCAGAGAGGGCAAGAAGATTGCCAGCCAGCGCCCTGATTACAGGGAAGGCCGCAAGCCAACCGAGTATGACCGCAACCTCTTTGACGTTCTTCACGAACAGGTGGAGAAGCGCATTCTCACGGTCACGGATGCTGCTAAGCAACTTGGCGTGACCCGCCAGACATGGTATCGGATTGCTGAACAGAACAGGTGAAAGTATGGCTAAAAAACTTTACGCAGTAACGAGTGGTGAATACGAGGATTATCACATCATTACTCTGACCGAGAGCCGTAGACGTGCGGAGAAAATCGCAGAGATGTACGATGCCGATGTTGAAGAATACGAGGATAACGAAGAGTTGACGGCAAAACCACCTACTTATACGGTTTATGCCTATGGTGGCGCAGATTGCTGTGACCAGCATTTAGATGACGTTGAGAAAAATGTTATCATGGGTCACTGGCACGGGTTCGCTTATGTCGATGCGTGGTCTAAGCAAGATGCAGAGCGGAAAGCTGATGTTATTTTCAAGGAAGTCCGTGAAAAAATGGAAGCTGAATGCAAGGCGAAAGAAGAAGCATACAGGAGCACTCCTACATGGCTTGCTAAGCGTGAAAATGGAAAAATTTACGTCATTCCAGAAGATAGCAAAACAAACGCAAGCGGAGTTCTGTTTGGATGCAGAGCATTTATTAAGGCTCCTACGGTAGAGGAAGCTATGAAGATTGCAGCGGCTATGTTTACTGATTATGACGAAAACCGTGCGAAAGCATTGAAGTGACATTGTTCGCAACCTAGAATAAAATCGAATATTTGATTTTTGTGCAGTTGTAGGCACTCTTTACATTTTCAGGTAGGGGGTGCCTATTTTTTTATGCAGCCAAAGCAGTGTATCGCTATCATTGACAGCATCAAGGCGTATGCAAAGCAGAATCCGACCGAAGCGCAGGTCTATGAGGACTGGTTTCAGGCGGTGGTGAACCTGAGAGACGCTCTGCCACAGGATAAGCGGTTCGATGCCTACAAATACTCTGGTGAGCTGCGCTCTGTCTGTGCAGCCATGATGGGCAAGATGAAAACAGGCGAGGACGTGGCAAAAATCTATGACATTATCGGCCGGACGTACCTGTTTGAAGCAAAGGATGTGTTCGACAGCTATTGTATCTACCTTGAATGGAACCGTGCGCCGGAGAAGAAGTTCTATCAGCCGAGAAGAAAGGTGCTAAGAACCGTTGCGAACGCCCTGCAAGACCTTGCGGATGACAGACTGGACTTGCTGGCAATCTCGATGCCCCCCGGCTGTGGCAAGACGGCTCTAGCTATTTTCTATCTGACATGGCTTGCCGGAAGAAGCCCTGACGAACCGATGCTTACAGGTTCTCACTCGAACAGCTTTGTGCGTGGCGTTTATGACGAGTGCTTGCGTATATTCGACAAGGACGGAGAATATCTGTGGAATGATGTTTTTCCGGACGTTGCCGTGTCGAACACCAATGCGAAGGACTGCCGCATTGACTTAGGCAAGAGAAAGCGTTTTGAAACGCTGGAATTTACGTCTATTGGCACTGGCAATGCTGGCTTGTACCGTGCATCTACGCTTCTTTACTGCGATGACCTTGTGTCTGGCATTGAGGTTGCGCTCTCTAAACCTCGCCTTGATAAACTGTGGGAAACGTACACTACCGACCTTAGACAGCGTAAAATCGGCAACAAGTGCAAGGAACTGCATATTGCTACACGCTGGTCTGTCCATGATGTTATCGGACGATTAGAGCAAAACTACGGCGATTCCGACAGGAACAGATTCATTGTTATGCCAGCAATGAACGAAAAGGACGAATCAAACTTCGATTATGACTACGGTGTAGGATATAGCACAGAAACGCTCCGCAAGCAACGCGAAGTCATGGATGAAATGAGTTGGAAAGCGCTGTACATGAACCAACCTGTTGAGCGTGAAGGTCTGCTGTTCCCTGCCGATGAATTGCGGTATTTCAACGGCGTTCTGCCTGACGGTGAGCCCGATCGCAAGCTGATGGTCATGGATATTGCATGGGGCGGCGGTGACTTCACCGCCTGCCCTATCGCCTATGTATACGGTGATGCCGTATTCATCCCTGACCTTGTGTTCAATAACGGCGACAAGACCGTGACCAGACCGGAAGCCGTAGGCAAAATCATCCAGCATAAAATTAACGTGGTGCGTGGCGAAGCCAACAACGGCGGTGACGAATATTGTGACGTGGTAGACAGCCAGCTCCGGCAGCAGGGGTATCACTGCTCTGTTCGCAGCCAGCGTGCTCCAAGTGGTCAAAGCAAACTGTCCAGAATCATCCAGTATGCGCCGGACATCAAGCGGTTCTACTTCCTTGATGAAAAGCACCAGTCGAAAGAGTACAAGGCGTTCATGGAACAGGTGACGATGTTTACGCAGCTTGGCAAAGTTCCGCACGATGATGCCCCGGACAGTCTGGCACAGCTTGCTGATGAATTGTATAACGGAATCAGTAAAATTGAGCCTGTCAAGAGGCCATTTTAATAATTCCCCTAAATAGCCGGGTTCGTAGGCATTAAAATTTGATTTGCTTATTGACATGGCTTACAATAGTACTAGGAAGATTTGCAGCTTCCTCTAGGTATTGCGTTGACGAGATTTTTAAGTCATTTTTACTCGCCATTTGTTGGGTAATACCATCCTTTCTTACTCACCCACGACAGTCGCCTTTCTCTGTCGTGGGGATTATATGTTGCGTTTCCGAGTGGACGGAACGTTGTTTGTACTCCCCCAACTGACACGAAGCGGTTCAAACCCGCTACGCAGCACAACTATCCTCTTGCTTTGCATGGGATTTCTCTTTTGACACCTCACCGCTATTCCCGGCTCTCGATGCAAAAGGCTTTTTTGAATTTTCTCCTTTTGCAAAGGGCAGCGGTAAAGTAAGCCGGGCCTTTCGCGGAGTGGAGCAGTCAGGTAGCTCGCTTGGTTACCAAGAGGTCGCTGGTTCAAATCCGGCTTCCGCGTCCGAATCGCAGTCCGAATCATTGCCTGTCCGGCAAACAGAAAGACTGTGAAGGTTTTCCAGGGCGGAAAATAGCACGGCTGGAAGTGCGAACAGTTTCCCAGTAGCTTCTGACAGGCCTGTGCTCAACAGCCTGTTTCCAGAAATTCAACGAAAGGAGCGCTCATGCTAGTTAGAATCTGTTGCCCTTGTATCAGGCAAAACCCAATCTATAAGAACGTTCGCTGCAACCGCTATCTTGGCGAAGTGGACGGACGATACCATTTCAAGTGCGACAGATGCAAGGGCGTTATCGAAGGAGACACAAGGGAAGGATGGGTAAAAATCATCCATCCACCGGAAAAGTAAATAGCTTTTGAAGCGCAGTTTTGGCGCAGTGAGATAGACCTTAACAGGTTTGTCTTGCTGCGCTTTTTATTTTGCCGGAAAGGAGGAAAGCATGGCTGAGTATCAGATGGTTGTTGGTGGTTTTTTGAATGAGCCACTGACCGGCCGCAGGCCGATTGAAACGCCGGAGACGGAAATCAATCAAGCGAACGTGCTGAAAGTGGTCATGGGCAAGGCAGAGCCTATTCATCTGCTGAACAAGAATGAGATTCGCTTTCTGCACAACTACTACTTGGGTAGCCAGCCTGTCCTCCAGCGCACGAAGGAATATCACGCTGAAATCACCAACCGCATTGTAGAGAACCACGCCAACGAGTGCGTGGGCTTCTACACAGGCTATATGAGTGGCACTCCCTGCTCTTATGTGCGGTCTGAAACGGCAACAGGTGACGGCGAGGAAATCGCCCGCCTGTCCAATGCTTTGCAGTATGAGGGCAAGGATGCGCTTGATCGGCGGCTCTGGCAGTGGATGTTGGAGTGCGGACAGGGATACCGCATTGTTCTTCCTGACAAGGGGTACAACGGCCACTACCCGGACGAAACACCCCTGCTGGTGGATGTTCCCGACCCTGATATGGCGTATGTGATTTACAACTCCGGCATCGGACACAAGCCCATCGCCAACGTGCTGCACATCTCACGCAATTATCAGAATGACCTGAACGACCTGATTTGCGTGTATACGCCGAACCAGTACTTTGAAATCGACAACGGCAAGATTACAAAGTCTGAGAATCACTCTCTTGGAATGCTGCCGATGGTCGAATACAAGCTGAACCCGGAACGGATGGGTCTGTTTGAACCGGCTATCCCTGTGTTGGATGCCATCAACGACCTTGAAAGCAACCGTTTGGACGGCGTGGCGCAGTTCATTCAGTCCATTATGGTGTTTACCAACTGCCTTGTGGACAAGGATGCTCTTGACCAAGTAAAAGAGCTTGGCGCAATGTGCCTGAAATCCACTTCTGGTCTGCCCGCTTCTGTATCGCAGATTGCAAACGAGCTTGACCAGCAGCAGAGCCAGACCTTGCTTGATTCTATGTTGAACGTGTACCGCAGTCTGACTGCTATGCCTAGTGCTACTGGAAGTGAGAACGCAACGTCCGACAACGTGGGCGCAGTTATCGTCCGCAATGGCTGGAATCACACCGAAGCAAGGGCGCAGCAGTACGAGAATATGTTCAAGTATGCGGAGCGTCAGAGCCTGTCTGTAATGCTGAAAATCCTGCGTGATACGGCTGGTTCTAAGCTGATGGCAAGTGACATCAATATCAAACTGCCACGCCGCCAGTACGACAACCAGCAGAGTAAGGTTCAGATTTTTGCGCAGATGATTCAACAGCCGATTGACCCGCAGTTGGCGTTCACCACGCCCGGTCTGTTCCCAGACCCGCAGGCTGCTTACGAAATGAGCAAGCCCTTCCTGATTGCTGCTGGCAAGCTGGGCGAGGATGGCAAAGCTCCGAAACCGCAGGAGCAACAGCCTGAACAAGTTGTTGAAGCCAACAAAACATCGAACGAACAGTCTGACAGTATCAATAAAGAAACAGAGGGCGAATAGCCCTTTGCATATTCCGGCAGGGAAGCCGGGATACAAATTTCGCAGCGTTGCAGGGAAGCAACGGTAAAAAAACGCAGGAGGAAATTAACGATATGAAACTCAATGTGTTGCTTGGTGATGCCTACAAAGAGGGCATGACCGCCGATGAAATCATTTCTGCGCTTGAAAAGGTTGCAGACCCTAGCGCAGAGGTTGAGAAGCTGCGCAATGCCGTGACAAAAGCCAATGGCGAAGCTGCTGAGTACAAGAAGCAGCTCAAGGCAAAGCGTACCGATGACGAGAATGCCGCACAGGAACAGGCTGACAAGCTGGCAGAGATGCAGAAGCAGATTGAAGCCCTGACTGCCGACAAGGAAAACCTCGTCAAGGAAAAGACCCTTGCATCTTACCGTGAGAAGTTCGTTGCACAGGGTTATGACGCTGAACTTGCTAACAAGGCTGCATCTGCACTGGCTGACGGTGACATGGACAAGGTATTTAAGTTCCAGTCGGAGTTTATGACTGCCCACGACACCGCATACAAGGCTTCTCTGCTGAAGGATATGCCCACACCTCCGGGTGCGGATGGCAAGGGCGGTTCTGACAGTGAGGGCGTGGCGTTTGCTAAGAGCCTTGCACAGCAAAACGCAAATACTTCTAAGGCATCGAGTGACGCAATGAGTGCTTTCCATTAACAAGGAGGAAAACATGAAGTTTACCCGAAACACGGTCAACGGAATCAACGATACCATCCTTGCTTCCAATGACTACACCGCCATTCCCTTTACCGTGACCGAAACTGCTGCGGTTAAGGCTGGCTATCCCATGACGCTGGCTGGCAAGAAAGCTGTTGCTGCTGGCGAGACTGGTTCTAAGACCATCAACGCTGACGGCATCCTGCTGTATGACGTTGACCCGGCAGAGAACCCCAATGCTTCCCTGCTGATTCGTGGCGTTATTGACACCAAGAAGGCAGCAGCAAGTTCCGGCTTCACTTTTGACGCTGACGCAATCAAGGCACTCAAGACCGCCGTCCCCGGCATCTTCTGCCGTGACAACATCGGCGTGAACGCTTAATAGGAGGTAAAACAACATGGCACTGAATCTTAAGGAAGTCTTTGCCCCGGCTGCGATTGCCGCCTATTGGACGAATGACCCCACCAACGCGATGCCTTTCACATCTGACGCATTGTTCCCCGCTCAGAAAAAGGCTGGTCTTGACTTGAAGTGGATTCGCGGTCACAAGGGCGTTGGCGTGTCCCTGATGCCCAGCGCATTTGACGCAAAGGCTACGTTTCGCACCCGTGAAGGCTTCAAGTTCGATGAGACCGAGATGCCGTTCTTCCGCGAGGGCTACCATCTGGGCGAGAAAGACCGTCAGGAAATCCTACGTGTTCTGGACAGCAACGACCCCTATGCCCGTGATGTGATGAAGCGCATTTATGATGACGTGAGCAATCTTGTCACTGGCGCACGCATCGTGCCCGAACGCATGATTTGGCAGTTGCTGGCTCCTGCAAATGGCACTCCCGGCATTACCATCAAGGCAAACGGTGTGAACTACACCTACAATTACGACCCCGATGGAACGTGGAAAAAGAGCAATTACAAGGCACTGACCACTTCGGCAAAATGGGACACCCCCGCTTCTGCCACTCCTATTGCTGACCTGATTGCAGCGGCCGAAGCTGTCAATGATGCAACTGGTGAAGAGGTCACTCGTGTCTTTATGAACAAAGCCACTCTTGCCAAGATGATTGCTACCGATGAGGTCAAAAATCGGTTCCTTACCATCAACAATCGAACCACTTCCGTTCTCACCATGAACGAAGCAAAGGAAGTTGTTCGTCAGGCGACTGGCCTTGAGATTTTCACCTACAACAAGAAGTATCGTCCCGAAGGTGGCGGTGATACGGCAAAGTATCTTCCTGACGGTTATGTTGTTCTGGCACCTGATGGCAATCTCGGCACGACTTGGTACGGCACTACTCCCGAGGAAGCCGACTTGCTGTCTGGTCAGTCTGGTGCATCTGTGTCCATTGTGAACACTGGCGTTGCCATTACCACCGAGCTGACCGTTCACCCGGTCAACGCCAACGTCTATGCTTCTGAAATCGTCCTGCCGTCCTTTGAGCGTATGGACGCTGTGTACTGCATCAAGGCTTACTAAGGCGAAAGGAGGAAAGCAGCATGGGAGACCAGCATTCCGAAGCGGCAGTCAAGCTGGGGCAGTACATTGCCCCTGCACTTGACCGTGAAATCACGGACGAGGACTACCCACTCTTTGACCTGCTGCTTGATTTCGCCAAAGACAAGATATTTGCGCAGGGCTACCCTTTCGGCAACAGACCGGACGAGTTGCCCTCGCAGTATCAGTCGTTGCAGATACGCATTGCAGCGGAGCTGTACAACCACATCGGTGCAAACGGACAGACGAGCTACACCAACAATGGCATCACTCGTGTGTGGGAAAGTTCCGATGTGGCGCAGTCCCTGCTAAATGAAGTGGTTCCGAGAGTAGGTGTTATCGGCTGATGTTCAATGGAAGCCCGCTGGATAAACGCCCGCTGTGGTATTCAAACCCGGTCGGCGAGAAAACGCCTGTTGTGGACGAGTGGGGAAACGAGACTGGCGAATCCGCATACGAATCGTGGAGTGCTCCCGCAAAGCTGATGCTGAACGTCAGCCCTCCTACTGGTTCTGCGGAAGCAAACCCTTTTGGAGCGTTCACGGATTACAGCTACGTTGTCAGTTCGTCCAGCAAGAAGCGCAACACACCGCTTTATGAAGGTACGCACGTCTGGTTTCAGACGGACATTTCAAAGCCGTTCAATTACACTGTGGTCAAGGTCGCAGAGCATATCACGGATACGTTGTATGCACTGAAAGAGGTGGCTGCAAGTGAAAATTAAAGTGAGGTTGAGCGATGCCGGACTTCGTGATGCGGAACGTCAGATACAGGAGTACAAGACCACCCTGAACAAAAAGGCGCAAGAGTTTGCAAAGGCGCTAGCGCAAAAAGGCATTGATGTTGCTACTGTGCGGTTTGCTAACGCACAGTATGCTGGCGACAATGACGTAACAGTTGAGCACGATCCAGTACAAACGCCAAATGGCTTTGCAATCGTAGCGCACGGAAAGGCAGTTGCGTTCATCGAGTTTGGCACTGGCGCACATCACAACGGATATGGCGGTGAACTACCGCCCGGCGTTGGTGCGCATGGCTCCTACGGCAAAGGGCAAGGCGCAAACCGCAGATGGTACTACTACGGTGACCCCGGAAATGCTGGAACACCTGTCAAGCAGGTGGATGGTAAAGGCCAGTTGAATTACACCGATGGCAACGAACCAGCTATGGCTATGTGGGGGGCTGTTGAGGAAATGGCTTCTCAAGTTGAAGCAACGTGGAGGGAGGTTTGGAATAGTTGATCGATTATTTCAATTCTATCTTCACGGCTGTTGCTAAGGAACTGCGAAAGCAAATGCCTGGCATTTTTGTTACTGGTGAAATCAATGACAGCAACGTCAAGAAATTTCCGTGTGTGCAGATAGAAGAAAACAGTAATCTTCCTGTACACATTGATTCTGCCGGTCACAGTAAGTACGCTGCCGTTTCCCTGCGTGTGCGGGTCTACTCTAACAAAGACACGGGACGTATTGCAGAAGCGCGTTCCATCGTTGGAATCGTGGATTCTGTTCTTGAACCGCTTAAATTTTATCGCAAATCGTTTGCCCCGTTGAATGGGCTGTACAACAATTCCGTCTATCGGATTGATTGCAGCTACGGGGCAACAATCGGAGAGGACGGAATGATTTACCGAAACTAAGGAGGTAAACATTCTATGAGTACTGCTATCTCCGGTCTGAATACCACCCTGTATTGTGGCGACAGCGCAACTGCTCTGACGAAGCTGTGCGACATCAAGGATGTTCCCGACCTGATCTCCGAGCCTAACCTTCTGGATGCCACCACCTTGTCTGACCCCATGCAGGTCAACATCTTCGGCATCATCCAGAGCGACACCAAGTCCTTTACTGCCAACTACAACAAGGCCGACTATACGAAGGTCAAGACCGCTGGCTATGATGAGACTTCCGAGAGCAACGCCGTGAAGTACTACGCCCTGAAGATGCAGGACGGCTCCGGCTTCACTTGGCAGGGTATGCATCAGGTTGGCTTGTCCGGCTTTGGCGTGGACGAGGTTGTGGAAATGACCATCAACTGCATCTTCACTAAGAAGCCTGAGTTCAGCGAGACCCTGACTGTCAACGGCGGCTAAACCGCAAAAAATCGAATCAATCAAACCGGGCAGAACTGAACAACGGATTTGGTTCTGCCTCTATTTATAAAGGAGAGCATTTATTATGGCTGCTAAGGTTATCAACTTTCATTCCCCCGATGGTAAGAACACTTATGAGCTGACCTTCACCCGTGACAGTGTGGAAGCCACCGAGCGTGCAGGTTTTCAGATTGGCCAGTACACCCAGATGACCAATCTGCTCTCTAACTCTCGCGCTTTGTTCTACGGCGCTTTCATCGCACGGAACAAGGGCATCAAGCGCAAGGTCGTGGACGAAATGTTCCAGCACATCGAGGATAAGGAAGACCTGATGGGCATTCTGCTTGAGATGTTCATGGACGCTTCTAAGTCTCTGCTGGCAACTGACACTGAGGACAAGACCGCAAAAAACGCAACGTGGGAGATTGTGTAACTGCACAATCTCAGGAAGCAGACGGAGAGGGAGAACCGTTCTCCTTCTCCAAACTGTTCCACGATGTAGAAGCCTATTACATATCCATTGGCATGACCTACGACCAGTTCTGGCACGGCGATGTCTGGTTGGCAAAGGTTTACCGTGACGCAGAGGAGCTGCGGGAACGCAGAGCCAATGCTGAAGCGTGGAGAAATGGCTTTTACATGGCATCTGCGCTTTCCTCTACGGTTGGCAATATGTTCCGAAAGAAAGGGTCTAAGCCTATCAAGTACATGGATAGACCGCTTCCCCTTACCCAAAAGGAGAAAGACGAGTATGAATACCAACGCGCAGTTGAGGCGCAGGAGCGAATCAAGAGAATGATGTTCTCTATGATGGAAAGTGATGGTGGTAGTGATGGCTGATGTTGATATTACGAGCTTATCCGTAGAGATTTCTGCGGAATCGCAGGGCGCAGAGCTTAACATCAATAAATTGGCTAACGCTATCGCCAATCTTCGTTCTAAGGGCAATGTTTCTGCCGTCTGCGATAGCCTTGATAAACTAGCTGGTTCTATCGCTGGGTTGAAGTCTGCATCCAAAGGCATTGGTTCTATTTTTAAGAACATCGAAAAGATGTCAAACATTGATGTTTCTGGAATTGATTTTACTGGTTTAAGTGCAAAGCTGGAATCGTTGAAAAGCGAATTACAGCCCTTGCAGAACCTTGATGCTTCTGGATTGAAAGCGGTTGGCAGCGCAATGAACGCCATTGCTAAAATCCCATCTATCAATGATAAGTTGGATGCAGACACGCTCAATAAGTTCAAGACTGCTTGTGATAGCATCTCCACCTCGCTCACTCCCCTTGCATCTCAGCTTGACAAGGTGGGCAACGCTTTTGCAAAGCTCCCTCCGCAGTTGAGCAAGGTGGTCACACAGGCGAACCGTGTGACCGCAGCCAACGAAAAGCAGCGCAAGAGCTATCTTAGCCTGTCCAATCAGATGAACGGCTTTATGCGAAACATGGCAAAGCTGGTTTCGCTGAAAGCCGTTGCTGAGTATCTTGGCAACGCTGTTGCGAAGTTTAACGACTTCTATGAAGCGACAGACCTGTTTCATAATGCTATGGGCAATCTGAGCGGTGAAGCCGATACGCTCATTAGCAAGATGCAGGGCTTGCTTGGCGTTGACCCGACCAAAGCGATGACCTACATGGCTACCATTCAGAGCTTGGGTACTTCGTTTGGTCTGGCCAGCGACAAAGCATACGTTCTGTCCAAGAACCTGACTCAGCTTGCTTATGACGAAGGTTCCTATTGGAACAAGGACGTTGCAGAGACCTTTACCGCAATGTCCTCCGCAATCTCTGGCGAGATTGAGCCTATTCGCCGTTTGGGCATTGACCTGACTCAGGCACGCTTACAGCAGGAGCTTCTTGCTTTGGGTTTTAACAAGCAGGTTTCTAGTCTGTCTCAGGCAGATAAGGCGGTTCTGCGTTACATTGCCATTATGAAGCAGACTGCCAACGTACAGGGCAACCTTGCACAGACCATCCAAAGCCCTGCGAACCAGATCAAAATTCTGAAAGCGCAGCTGGATATGTTGGCGAAGTCTGTTGGCTCTCTGCTCTACCCTGCCCTGAAATCCATTCTCCCCCCGCTGATTGCCGCTGTGCAGCTCATTCGAGAGTTTGTTGAATGGGTGGCAAAGCTGATGGGCGTGAAGGTCGTGTTCACTGATTTCACAAAGAGCGCTGACAGCGTTGGCGGTATCGGTGACGCAATGGATGATACAGCCGATTCGACAAAGAAAGCTGCCAAAGCCCTCAAAGACTACACGATGGGTTTTGATGAGCTGAACATCATTGACCCCACACAGGGAAGTTCTGGCTCTGGCAGTGGTGCATCTGCTGGCAACCTCTTGGGCGATGTAGACCTGTCCGGCTACGATATGTTCAAGAACTATGTTGGCACATCTATTGATGAGATCAAGGAAAAAGTAAAAAAACTTCTTCCAATTATTGCAGGTGTTGCAGCCGGATTTGCCGCTTGGAAAATTGCTGATTTTCTTTTTAGCCAGTTAAACAATGTCCACGGGTTAGCTTACAAATTGGGGCAGGTTGTTGGAGAATTACGAAAGAAGTTAGGGCTTGTCAACCCTGAACTTGCTGTAATTGCTGGTACTGTGGCACTAATTGTATGGCGTTTTGTGGACTTGTATCAGAACAGCGAGAAATTCAGAATCGGTCTGCAAAGAATAAAAGACCTTATTGAGCTTGCTGCACTTGGATTCTCTCAGGGATGGAATATTTCTCTTACTGAAGGAAAACTTGGACAATCCATTGAGCATTTAAAAGAATCCATTAAAATACTCGCACAGCAAATTCTCGACCTTCTGCCTGATGAATGGAAAGAAAGCGCTTCTAACGCATTTGAAACAATCCGACAAGTCGTAAAGAAGTTGGACTTGGATTTAGGAGATTTGGCTCTAACCTTAATTGGAATTGGATTGATTATCAGCGGTCATCCTGTAGCTGGTCTCGCCGTTATCGGATTTGAAGCCGTTTCTGTTGCGATTCGCGGATTAGGTAGCGAAAGCGAAAAAGAGTCTTTTGGCTTAAAATCCGATTGGCATAGCGCTTTTCAACAGCTGGGAATTGACGCTGGAAACATGGCATCCTTCTTTGTTGACGGGTTTGCTCAAATCGTGGATAGCATTTCTGATTTTATTCGTTGGATTAAAGACGGAATCAGTGAATCTGAGCGTTTAGATGTCACGATGAATAAAACCCTGTTCCCGAATGCGCTTCTTGGTTTGGCTGACCTGATTGCGGATATCGAAACTTTTGTTCGTTGGGTTAGCAAAGGGCCGACTGAGGCTGAACGCCTTGACGTTTCAATGAATCAAGGCTTCATTGCCAATGCCCTTCTTGGCTTAGCAGATTTGATTTCTGATATCGGAAGCGTGATTGATTGGTTTGTCCATTTGGACGACCATATCAAATCAGCCGGAGAATCTTTTGCAAAGTTCTTGGATGGAGTAGAAAACTGGGCGGCTGAAGCAGGAAAAGCTGCTGCCAACATGGTGAATGCAGTTGCAGATGCAATCGCTTCCCTACCCGCAAAAATGTATGAAGCCGGAAAAAACGTTTGGCAAGGCCTTGTAAACGGAATTCAGAGCGGAATCAGCAATGCAACTGGAGCGGCTGCAAATTTTGCCAAAGCCGTCATCGATAAGTTCACCACTGAGACTGATATCCACTCCCCTTCCAAGCTATTTGAACAATTTGGTATCTACATCGACCAAGGCCTTGCAAACGGCATCACTTCGGCTATCCCCTACGTCGCCACTGCTATGCAGGGCGTTGTAGATGCTGTGCAGGAGAAAGGACAGGCGCTGATTGATGCTGGCTCTACTCAGACGACCGGATATGTAAACAACTTCTTAAATAGCCTTGACACGGAGTGGCAGCGCATTGATCAGAGCTTACAATCTGATTTCTTTGGCAGCATTGGCACTCTGTGGAATGCGATTTCTAACGGAGACCTTGAAAAGCTCGGCACATGGGCCGCTTCCTATTTCTATCATGCAATGGATGATGAGCAGCGAAAGCAAATCAAGTCCATTGCTAATAACAGCTTGCAGTGGTTGACACAGGGCTTGAGTAGCGTTTGGAACAACATTGCCGGTATGGCTTCTAGCTTTATCAGTCAGTTCGTCCCTTCTGCTATGGCCGCAACGTCTGCTCAGACGAGTTTGAACATTGCAATGGATGCAAACCCTGTTATGCTGGTTATTTCCCTGATTGGCATGTTGGTTGGTGCTCTTGTCAATTTTGCCAATAAAAACAAGAGCATCGCCTCGTTCCTGTCTAATCTTTGGTATGGAATCGGCGATTTCTTCTCGATTGTTTTTGAAACCATTTTACGCGTTATTGGCACGGCAGTTCAGGGCTTTGTGGATGCAATTAACGCCTTAATTTGGGCATGGAATAAGGTTCCTCTTCATAGCAAGATGGATTATGTTTCTAACCCCATGTACAACTGGGCAGACAAAGTTGCAAATGAACGTAAAGAAAGCCAGCGCAAACGTCAAGAAGCGGCCAATAGCAGCTTTGACGATTCCAAAGACCCAACCAACTACGAACAGCAGTACAAGGAACTGCTGGAAAAGTACAAAAATGGTTCTTACCCCGGAACGAAAGAATGGGATAAGAACAACGGCACATCCTCCGGTTCTTATGGCGGCACCACGAGTGTAAATGTCAACATCAACGAAGAGGAAATGCGTGAATCTGTTTACAATGGCACTTACAACGCATTCCTCGACATCTTCCAACGGTATGGTGACGAACTGACCGGTGGCAAGGAACTCAAAATTTACCTTGACGGAAAGCAGATTACAGCATCCGTTGAGAAGCGTCAGAACGCCCGTGGACAGTCTTTGATGGGCAGTGAAGTTTACAGCTACTAAGGAGGTGGCGGTTTATGGCAATTCCAGCACTGGTAACGGTAAATGGCGTAGACTTGCCGGAACCTTCTTCTTACGAAGCGACCACTAGCACCATCGTGGATTCTGGACGAAACGTTCAAGGTAAAGTAGTTGGCTCTGTTGTGCGGCATGATGTAGCAAAGGTGTCCCTGAAGTGGAACTACCTTACCGCACAACAGTGGGCCGCTATTCTCAGCCTGTTCACGACACGATTTTACTGCACCGTTCGCTTT
>OICK01000041.1_pt1 | contig 64484 bp, 52 predicted proteins | sample 1581281 | NCBI WGS metagenome assembly OICK01 (sample SAMEA3882557, study PRJEB24775) | human gut metagenome | biome: human-associated habitat; feature: intestine environment; material: feces | place: Netherlands | collected 2009/2010 | reverse complement strand
ACTATAAAGGGTATATGGTGTGTTCCAATGTATGCTAACCCTACAGGTACAACATACTCTGACGAAGTAGTAAAGCGTCTTGCAGCCATGAAGACAAAGGCTAAGGATTTCAAGATATTCTGGGATAACGCATATTGTATCCACCACCTTTCTGATACACCTGACACACTGCTCAACATTCTTGACGAGTGTGAAAAGGCCGGCAACCCTGACAGAGTTTATATGCTCGCATCAACATCAAAGGTAACATTCCCTGGTGCAGGCGTTGCAATGATAGCGTCATCTGAAAAGAACATCAAGTACCTCAAGTCCATGATGACAGTTCAGACTATCGGCTATGACAAGATAAATCAGCTCCGCCATGTTAAGTTCTTCGGCACATACGAGAATCTTATGGAGCACATGAAGAAACACAGAGCTATCATCGAGCCTAAGTTTAAAATAGTTCTTGATACTCTCGATAAGGAGATAGCTCCTCTCGGCATAGGCAGCTGGGAAAAGCCTAACGGCGGTTATTTCATAAGCTTTAACGCCCTTAACGGCTGTGCAAAGAGAATATGCCAGCTTTGCAAAGAGGCAGGCGTTGTCCTCACAGGTGCAGGTGCAACATATCCTTACGGAAAGGACCCTGACGATTCAAACATCAGAATTGCTCCAACATATCCTCCTGTACACGAGCTTGAACTGGCAGCAAAGCTTTTTGCCATCGCAGTTAAGCTTGCAAGTGCTGAAAAGCTGCTTGCAAAATAATTCAACTAAGTCAAGATAACAATACTCTCTGTATAAAAAAGCGATGACCTTGCAAAAGGCTCATCGCTTTTTTGTTTGCCTATAAAGCAAAAGCGGTATCGACCCACTAAAAGGTCATACCGCCCGCTATGGTAAGGAAATTATTAAAATAGAAATAAAGCTTATTCTTTTACAGCTCCTGAAACAAGTCCGCTGTAAATGTACTTTTGCAGGAAGAGGAATATAACAAGCGTCGGAATGATACAAATTACGATTCCCGCAAAAACTACCTCCCACTGTACCGTTGTGGCATTCATAAGATTGTAAAGTACAGTTGAGATAACAACGTGGTCATCATCAGGCATATAAAGCTTTGGAGTATAGAAGTCGTTGTATATACCAACGAACTTGATGATGAGCACCGTTGCAATGGCAGGTTTCAGGTTTAGAAGTATTATGCTGAAATATACTCTAGGATATGACGCACCGTCCATGATAGCACTTTCGTCCAAAGAGTAGGATATCTGTCCCAAAAACTGAATGAAAATGTAGATAGAGATGATGTCAGTACCGATGTTGAGTATGATAGGAGCAAGCATTGATCTGTAAAGACCCAGCTTGTAAACTATCTGGAACACTGTTACCTGCATCGTTATGTTAGGCAGCAGCGTCGCAACAAGGAACGCCGCCTTGACAGCTCTTGAAAAATAAGTGTTGAAACGCTGTACGACATAAGCCGTCATAGTACCTGTGATAATAGAACCCACGCAGGATATCACGATAATGATAGCTGTGTTCTTGAATGCAAGGAAAATGTTCTGTGTGAAAAATGCCGTCTTGAAGTTTTCCCACTGAGGCACTTCAGGAAGTGTGAACACCGTGGTGTTTGAAAGCTCCTTGTAAGTTTTCAGCGAGCCTATGAGCACAACAAGTATCGGTACTATTACTATAAGAGAGCAGAGTATGAGAAAAGCATACTTGAAAAAGTTCAAGATCTTTGAGCCGATATAAAGCGGCTTTGAATCTTTGTTTTCATTCTGTGCCATTATTTCACAGCCCCCTTTCTGCTCCTTTTGTTCTCCTTAGGGGTCTTGTCGTCCTCACGGAAGAAGTATTTTTGTATAAACGTTACGATTATCGTTATGATAAGCAGCACGATACCCATTGCCGACGCAAGACCCACCTTTTTAAGCGAGAACGCCGTGTTGATAGTCTTGATAACGAATGTGGTAGTGCCCATCATGCCCTTTGTTGTGATATACGGTATCTCGAATACAGAGATCGCACCCTTTACAGCAAGGATAAGCTGCAATGAAATGATAGGCTTTATGCTCGGGAATACGATATATCTGAAGTTCTGCCATGGGTTCGCACCGTCAAGGTCAGCCGCCTCGTAAAGGTCAGGGCTAATAGACTGGATAGCACCGATATACATGATGATATCAAAGCCTATGTATTTCCATATGGAAATGAACACCAAGCAGCAGTTTGCAAGAAACGGCTTGTCAACATCGAACCACAGTATCGGATCAAGACCCAGTGTGGTAAGGATAGTGTTGAGCGTTCCGTCAGGGGTAAGGCCCCTTTGACCTTTGAGGAAAAATCTTTGGAATATGATAGATACCGCAACACCGTTCATAAGATAAGGGAAGAAAAGTACTCCCTTGAAAAGTCCCTTTGCTCTTATCTTTGAGCAGAGGATAGACGCCAGCAGCAAAGCCAGTGCCTGCTGAATGAACGAACCAACAAGATAATAAAGGCTGTTCTTGAAAGTTTCAAGATAGTCCTTGTCGGTGAATATCGTTACATAATTTGAAAAGCCTGCATATGTAGGGTTAGTGCCGTATGGATCTCTGTTCTGAAAACTGAATATGACCATATCCAGAGCAGGGATAAAGGTAAACGCTACAAGCAGGATTATCGGCAGTGCAAGAAACAGTATAGAAGTATAGAACTTTTTACCCGCATAAGTCTTTGACCACTGTACAATGCCTTTTCTATTGCCGTTTTGCATTTGAGGTCCTCCTGAACACAATTATCAGGCACAGGAACAATACCTGTACCTGATAAGGGATTTATCTTAGATCTTAGCCGAGAACTTTATCTCTTGCAGCAGCCCACTTCTTGTTTACATCAGTGATGATCTCGTTGAAACCGTCATCACCCTTGCCTGCGAATGCTGCCTCAGCAAGCTTGATCTTGAAGTTGTCCTCATCGCCCTGCCATACGCCAACGCCTGACTCCTTGTCGATCTCGTCGAACTTACCAACGAGGTCATCCGGACAAACAGCCTTCTCGAAGAATACAGCGTCCTTAAATCCTGACAGTGTGCTTGGGAGTTCCTTGTTCTGAACTGTTGAGATCATACCCTCCTGCTCAGAGAAACCTGAATCAGAAACGAACCACTCAACATATGCCTTTGCAAGATCCTGATTCTTGGAGTTTGCACTTACGCCGAGAGTGTAGTCAGGGCCTTCCTCTGCGTATACCTTGCCGTCAGCTGCTGTGATAGGAACCGGCATATATCCGATATCGTCAGGATTTTCAGCCTTCTCCATGAACTGTGAAACTGCCCATGAGCCCATTACCATTGTAGCGATCTTGCCCTCGCCGAACCATACCTTTGATGACTCCCACTCTGTATTAGCGTGGTCCTCTTCAAGAAGATCAGGCTTTGAGAACAGGTCATACATCAGCTTGTATACTTCATAATAGCCGTTGCCCTCTACAAAGAGGTCGCTCTTGTTCTGAAGAAGGTTGTTCTCAGCGTCAGCACCGCCTGCTGCTGAAAGAACAAGGTTCTGCCACTGAGTGATAGTCCAGCTTGCATCCTTGAAGTTTGTGTAGTAAGGGATAGCGTCTGTCTTATCCTTGATGAGCTGAAGATCTGCAAGGAACTCGTCAGGAGTCTTAGGAGTTTCTGTGATACCAGCCTGCTCCCATACCTTCTTGTTGTAAAGAACGCCTGTAGCTGTTCCGCCAACTGCAAGACCGTAAACATTGCCGTCAGCTGTCATCTTCTTGTCTGCCCAGCGGTATGTATCCTTGAACTCGTCATATGTTCCGAGAGATACGAAATATGTTGGCAGGTCCTCAAGTTTAAGGCTTGAAGGGATACAAAGAACGTCGCCGTAATCGTCTGTACCCATTCTTGTTGCTACATCTGTATCGTAGTCCTTGTATGCTGTGTATTCAACTGTGCAGTTGTAAGCCTCTTCAAACTTGTCTGTAAGAGCGTCAAGCTTGCCGTCCTCTTTTCTGTCAGTTCTGTTTGTGAGAACTTCCAGCTTTGCACCCTTTGCGTCAAAAGCGTCTGTGATATCAGCCTGTGATACCTCAGGTGTAACCGCTTTGCTGCTTGAATCAGTAGAGCTGCCGCAGCCTGTGAACGCACTCATTGTTCCCATTGACAAAACCAGTGCCATTGCACCGGCACATATCTTCTTTGCTTTCATAACCGATAACCTCCGAATTAACTTAATTTTATTAAGTAAATTTACTTTGTCCTTAATGACAATATTAGGTATACAGCTTAAATAAATTTAAGTCAATATATTTTTAGAAATTAATATCTTTCTAGTCGCAATTTCGTGAACAAATCTAAATTGAAGAGTCTCGATTTAAGCAAAATGCACAAAAAAGTGGCGACAGCCTTAACAAAGACTGTCGCCAAGATCAGACAACCGACACGACCAAACGGGGTCACGCCGCAAACAATAGAAAATCATAGATTAGAAAGGTGCACTTAATAAGTACAGGTCTATTATAACTTAAAATTACTCATTTGTCAATAGCAAAACAAAAAAAGATTAGCGTGAGCAATGCTAATCTTTTTGTTATATTCACTAATATAAAGGCTTATATCCTCTTCACAGAGTCCTTGATAACAAGGTCGCCCTCGATAGTTCTTATCCTTGGCTTGTCGTTAGGATTTTCCATGTGAGCAATGAGCGTCTTGACCGCAAGGTCAGCCATATACTCAGCGTCAACATTTATGGTGGTTATAGTCGGGTCTGAAACGTCAGAGATAAGATAGTTATCATATCCAACGATAGAAATATCCTCCGGCACGCTGTAGCCCATTGTCCTGAGCTGCTTGATAGCAAGATAAGCCGCCTCATCGCAGTTGCAGACGAACGCCGTCGGCATATCGTCCTCAGGGAACGTCATGGTAATAAAATCACGCTTGTAACGGTCATCGATACGCCACTTTTCGTTCACCTCGTAACCGTGCTCGATCATGGCTTTCACATATCCCATATATCTGTCGAAAATACTTGTGGTAGCAAATTTGTTGCCTATATAGCCTATCTTTTTGTGTCCCATGCTTATAAGATAGGACGCAAGCTTATAACCACCGCTGTAACCATTGGTAACAACACTGTCAAGAGCAAGTGACGGCACATAGTAGTCAAGCAGTATAAGATTTTTCACATTTTCACTAAGCAGCTTTGCATACTCCTTAGAAAGCTGACCAAGGGAAATAAGAGCCGACACCTGCTTGTCCTCGATGCAGTGTGGCAGCATGAGCCTGTCCTCGTCCTCCTGATCGAGATTTTCCATTATGCAGTACATATTCTCTTTTTTGAGCCTTGTGACAAGAGCGTTATACAATGCCCAGTAAAAAGAGCCGTTAGGGTTGATGAATTTTGACGGTATGAGCACGCCTATAGTGTTTCCTGCCCTGTTCTGAGCACTTTTCACGCCAACATATCCCATTTCGTCAGCAACCTGCTTTATCTTCTCTCTGAGAGCGTCGCTCACTCCGCTTTTTCCTGCAAGAGCTTTCGATACGGTAACGTTGCTGGTGTCACAGGCTTTGGCTATATCTATAAGTGTAACTGCTTTCTTCAAAATCATCACCGCTTTTTCTACTTAATTAATGAGCACACAGAGTAAAATAAACATACTTTGCGTTCACTATTAATTATATCATTTTGTGTCACAAAGTCAATAGAATATTATAAAATCTCACATTTGAACAAAAAAGCAGCACAAAAATCAGTCAATAATACTCTCAACAGGTGCGTTATCCCTCTCACGCTGCAATCTTCTGCGTTCCATGAGCTTTCTTATGACAGTGCAGATAAGCAGCACAGTGGATATCACCGCAACGCCAACGATAGGATAGAACCTCCACATATATTCCTTGTCCATATTCTGCAAAGACTGATCCACAGCCGTTGTGCTGAGTTTGTCCTGTATCCTCTTTATGAGATATCCTCCTGCTTTAAAAAAAGATACCGTTCCTCCCACGCTCAACACAAACGAAACGATATATTTTTTGAAAAATGCAAACAATATCCCTGCAAACATTGCCACAATGCCTGCTGCCATTGCCCACAGCACCCACTTTGGCGGAACAGGTTCGATATACTTGCCTATAATGCCCACAATGGTCACGCCGCCGTAGAAAAATCCCGAATAAGCAAACGGCACTATCATGATAAGCTTTAAAATAAGATAATAAACAGGCTCGCCGTTTGGCTTGACACGCTTAGCCTTTTTCATCATTTTTTTCGCTGAGCGGCTCTGTTTTTCCCTTGCCTCTTCACGTTCTCTCTGTTCTTCAAGCTCAGCCTCTTTTTTGAGCCTGTCCTGCTTTTCTTTCTGTGCTTTAAGTCTGTCCTTTTTTGACATAATGTACCTCTTTTATGTATTAAAATATTATTGGTCATTCATTAGAACTTTATTATATCATAGTATGCCACGGATTTCAACACATACAAATGAAAATTTCTTCCGCCACGCAGACAGGCTCTCAGAATAAAATTGAAAAAGGCTTTCCAAGACAAATAATACTTATGGATAAAGCTGAATTAAATTTCTAGACAGGTCAACAATAAAAGCGAAAAGAAAAACAGAAAGGAACGTGAAAAAATGTCATCATTTTTCAAAAAAACAGCCTGTACAGCAGGAATAATACTGCTGGGGCTTTTCGGTCTGATAGGGTTTTATTCCACCACTCTTCCCGACTTCTATCTTGTGTCAAAGGGCGACGACCTCAGTGTCAATTCATTTTTCACCATATCGGCAAAGCCCTGCGAAAGCAAGGTCACAGTGGCAGTATCTGACGGCACTTCAGGCTCGTCACGGTATACAAAAAATATGCTCATGCTGTTCGGAACAGTACCTGTCAAGGAGGTTGAATCAAAGACCGTGGAAAGACCAATGCTTTATCCCTGCGGACAGCCTTTCGGCATAAAGCTCGTCACAGAGGGCGTAATGGTAGTTGACCTGCAAAAAATAGACGCCTCCAGTCCTGCAAAAGACTGCGGTATCCGTGAGGGAGATGTGATAGTATCCATTGACGGCGAGAAGGTCAAAAGCAATGCAGACGTTGCAAAAATAATCAGAGGCTCAAACGGCGAACCATGCTCAGTTCGTATAAAGCGTGGCAGCGACGACCTTACCTTCAAGCTCTGCCCTCGTCTTGAGGACGGCAGCTACAAAGCAGGAATGTGGGTGCGTGACTCCTCCGCAGGCATAGGCACGCTCACATTCTACAACGCAGAAAACGGCACTTTCGGCGGTCTTGGTCACCCGGTATGCGACGCCAACACAAAAGAGCCCCTTCCCCTCTCCGCCGGCACAGTGGGCGAAATAAACCTCACCGGTTTCAACAAGTCACGCTCAGGCTGCCCGGGTCAGCTCCTTGGAGAGTTCGCAAATTCCGCCTCCACAGGGGATATCCTGAAAAACTGCGAAAGCGGCGTTTTCGGCACGCTCAATGCAAATCCATGTCAGAACACCAAAGAACTGCCCCTTGGTTTCCGTCAGGAGATACACACAGGCAAAGCGAAGATACTTTCCTCTATCGACAATGACGGACCAAAAGAGTACGAAGTTTCTATCGAGCAGATAAATCTCTCAGATTCCGCCGAACATGACCTTGTTATCAAAATAACCGACAAGACTCTTCTTGAGAAAACAGGCGGTATTTTGCAGGGCATGAGCGGCTCTCCTATCATTCAGGACGGAAGACTTGTTGGTGCAGTGACTCACGTTTTCATTGAGGACACCGCAAAAGGCTATGGAATCTTTGCCGACGAAATGTATTCAAAAGCCTCAGAGATCTCCGACAACGCCGTTGAAAACGCAGGTTAGCGACCTTTGCCGACTGCTGTCGATTTATGAAAAAGTGCTGTTCCAAGAAAAATATCGTCCTCTGTCGATTGGTGTTTAAATATCTCGTATCAGAATATTCAGTACCGTATATTTGTACAATATGCATTAAATAGTCGATAATTTGTTGACGATTTTTCTAAAAAACTATTGCATTTGAAAAATAAATGTGCTATCATTTATCTTGTGAAAGGGAGTTAAAACAAAAGCTCTCAAACAAAAATGACAGAATATACGGAGGAAATGACAATGACAAACAAGATCAAAATTCTTATCGGCGACGATTCGGCACAGTACGGGGTAGCGTGTGCGTCCTCATTGAGAGCAATGGGATTTTTTGTGATAACACGCCCGAAAGACGGACTTACAATCTATGACGCAATAAAAAACGAGCAGCCTGACGTTGTCATCGCAGACGCAGTTATGCCGAGCCTTGACGCAATAGAGCTTATCAGGAAGATACAAAACTCATCTTATCAAAAACCGCTTTTTATAATCACAAGTGCCTATGAAAATTCCTTTATCGAAACTCAGGTCATGAACGCAGGAGCGTCATATTTCATGCTCAAGCCTTTTGACATCAAGATACTTGGCGAGAGGATAAAATCCATGCTTGATATCGACACCGATATATCCTCCGACTCAAATTATATGAAAAACAAGCAGAGCATAAACCTTGAGATAATCGTCACCGATATCATTCATCAGATAGGCGTGCCTGCACATATAAAGGGCTATCACTATCTCAGAGAGGCTATAATACAGTCTGTGAACGATAAAGAAATGCTGGAAAGCGTTACAAAACTATTATATCCTGCGGTGGCAAAAAAATTCGCAACAACGCCCTCCAGAGTGGAAAGAGCCATACGCCACGCTATTGAGATAGCATGGGACAGAGGCGATATCGACACCCTCAACAGCTTTTTCGGCTACACCATAAACACAGGCAAGGGCAAGCCAACAAACAGCGAATTTATCGCCCTTATCGCAGACAAGATCAGTCTTAAATTCAAGACCACAATGGCAGTCTAGAGGTCATAAGTCATATATACAAAAAGAGCAGAACGCATTTTTACGTTCTGCTCTTTTGTTACTTGTTGATAAATGTAGGGGCGAACAGTGTTCGTCCGTCTTTGTTCGCCTGCTAAATTTGCAATAAGACAAACTTTTTCGCTTTGGGTGTGACGTTGCATTTCCGAACACAGGCGACCTCAGGTCGCCCCTACACACAAAATATAAAAAAGAGGGCGAAAATGATCCGCCCTCTGCATTTTCATATTATCACAGCTTTATCTCTTCACTGCTCTTTTCGTCCTTGCTGTTGTCATGCTCTATCCTGTCACGATGAGTTTCAAGAGGTGCTGAATCCTTAACGCCCTCTGTCGCCTCAGGGATAAAACAGATCTTAACAGTCATAAAGAATATTCTTATGTCAAGCATGAACGACTGATGTTCTATGTACATAAGGTCAAGTTTCAGCTTGTCATAAGGGGTCGTGTTGTATTTTCCCATTACCTGTGCATAGCCCGTAAGTCCGGCCTTGACCTTGAGCCTGTATTTGAACTCAGGCATAGTCTTTTCATACTTCTGGGCTATCTCAGGTCTTTCAGGTCTTGGGCCAACAAATGACATATCGCCCTTTAAGATGTTTATAAGCTGCGGCAGCTCATCTATCCTTACTTTTCTGATGAACTTTCCTATAGGCGTTATACGGCCGTCGTTCTTCTTCGCAAGTGTCGCACCGCTTTTCTTTTCGGCGTCAACGATCATGCTCCTGAACTTGTAGACCTTAAATACCCTTCCGCCTGTTGTCAGCCTTTTCTGAGAATAAAGCACCGGACCTCCGTCATACGCCTTTATAGCAATAGCCGTCACTATCATAAACGGTGACGCCACCACCAGTGCGGCAGCCGACAGCACAATGTCAAGTATCCTCTTTACCGCACGCTGTTCCCAACGCAAGCCATCATTTCTTGCAAGCAGCAGCGGCGTATCAAAAAGGTGAAAATCCTCCGCACCCCTGACGATAATGTCAGAAAGCTTAGGATTTATATACGTCCTGATAGAATTTTCAAATGTAAATTTCAGCAGCTTGTTTCTCAGATCATTCGGTATGTCTGAAATTATCACCGCCTCATATTTAAGTATCTCACGCTCGATATCCTCAAGGCTCTCGTCACAGCTTATAGACGAGCATATCCTGTATTTGTCGTTTCTCACGCTCATTTTGGAAACAAGATATTTTGCGTTCTTGTTGCCATAAACGATTATCATTCGCCGTGGAGGGTATACCGCCTGATAGATCCATGTGAAAACATAGCTCCACACAAACGCTATCACCGCCTGTATCACCGTCATGACCAGTATCGGTGCAATGTTCAGCCTGCCTCGTCCGATAAGAGAAACAAGTATGAATTCTATAAAATTCGCACCCAGAACGCCAAGCAGCTGCGAGCCGAAAAGTCCCGTGAATTTGGCATATCCAAGCCGAAAGCCGTTGAAAGTCTTTGCCATTGACATATATAGCACCGCATATATGATGACCATAAGAATGTTACCGTTGTGCCAGAAAGGGTCACGCATCGCCTTGTTGTAGTAATTGTTCCAAACGGTGCTGAAACATTTCATAAAGGCACATATGATAACAAGAGCACTGAGATAGTTTAGTATCTTTTTGAACTGATCTCTGTTATTCAATAATAAACCGCCTTTCCTTGCTTTATTTAGCTAAGGTCTGCAAAATCTATAACGAATAAAGTATAGCATACTTTTCTCCAATAATCAAGCATTACACACAAATTTCACCCTTTACCACCTTTTTCAGCGGCTTTTTTCATTTTTGTGCATAAAATTTTTCTATTATTATAGTTTTAAACTATATCAAGCTATAGAATAAAAATTATTGATTTAGTAGGAATTATGTGTTATAATGTATCTTGTGATAAAGAAATAACTTTTTGGATATACAGAAAAGAGGAAAATAAATGAAAACAAACGAGCTTTTCAAAAGCAAGACCACATTGTCCTTTGAGGTGTTCCCACCTAAAAGCTCCACACCTGTTGAGAGCATTTACAGCACAATATCACAGCTACAGCCCCTGAAACCTGATTTTATCAGCGTTACCTACGGTGCAGGCGGCAGCACAAATAACGCCACTATCGACATATGCTCTGCCATAAAAAATCATCATAAGATAGAGTCAGTGGCACACCTTCCATGCCTTTATCAGTCCAAGGAACGTGTTATAGAACAGCTCGAAGAAATGAAAGCTGCCAACATCGAGAACATTCTGGCACTGAGAGGCGACAGAAACCCTGACTTTGAGCCAGTTGGCGACTTCCACTATGCAGCTGACCTTGTGGCATTTATAAAGGAACACAGCGACATGAACGTGATAGGTGCTTGCTACCCTGAGTGTCACCCTGAGTGTCCAAGCATAGTAGAGGATATCAAGCACCTTAAAAATAAGGTAGACGCAGGCTGCTCGCAGCTTATCACACAGCTTTTCTTTGACAACCGCACATTCTACGATTTCAGAGAAAAAACAGCCATAGCAGGAATAAACGTCCCTATCGAGGCTGGTATAATGCCTGTGACGAACAAAAAGCAGATACTTAGAATGACAACTCTTTGTCATGCAACTCTGCCGCAAAAATTCCTGAAAATAATGGATAAGTATGAGGACGACCCTATCGCAATGAGAGATGCCGGAATCGCCTACGCAGTATCTCAGATAGTTGACCTTATTGCAAACGATGTAAACGGTATACATCTTTATACAATGAACAATCCATACATAGCTGAAAAAATTTGCGAGGCAGTAAAATCACTTTTCTAAGCTTATATTAAACGGACGGAAAATTTCGTCCGTTTTTATTTTTTTTTGCAACCTTCCATGAAAATATCCGTCTTTATCTATGAGAGCAATTCTTATGAGTTTCTTAAAAGAGTGGCTTTTTTTATTGACTTATACTTATTTTATGGTATAATGTATACATAAAAACAGATAAGAACAAAAGACAACAGGACAGCAAGATAACAAAGAATAATACGCTCATGCTATACCCTTATGGGGAAGGTGGGGCTGTATTATCCGTCTGGTTGCTGTCAGGCGGATTTTTTTATGCTGTTTTGGAAAAATCACAAACGGAGGTATTGCAATGACCACGAAAAAAAGGATATGCACTGTTATAATAGTGCTTGTTATCGTCTGTGCGGTCTGTGTGGGAGGTTTTCTCATATGGAAAAAGACAGGCAAGGGAGGCTCAAAAAGCTCACAGAAGGTATATGTGCAGAAGGTATCGTCACTTAACACTGTGTCGGACTTCAAGCTTTCTAATTGCTCGTTTTTGGGCGTTGTTGAGGCACAGGAGTCTGTGGACGTAAAGTATGACAGCTCAAAGACGGTGGCCGAGATACTTGTTAAGAACGGTGACTCTGTTAAAAAGGGTGACAAGCTGCTTACATATGATGTTGAGGCTATAAATCTTCAGCTTGAGCAGGCTAAGCTCGAGGTGGAGAGGCTCCAGAACGAGATAGCTTCAAATAAGAGCCAGATAGCTGAGCTTGAAAAGGAAAAGAAAAACGCCGATCAGGACGCTGCTGTGTCATACACGACCCAGATCCTTTCTTTGCAGAGCGACAATGCTAAGAACGAGTATGATATAAAGGCTAAAAACGTAGAGATAAAAAAGCTTGAGGCGTCAACAAAGAACGCCTTTGTTACTGCGACTATAGACGGAACTATAAAGAACGTAAAGACTGCCGATAAGCTCCAGGAGGAGGGCGGCGACGTCATAATGCAGATAACAGAAGAGGGCGACTACAGAATAAAGGGCAGATTCAACGAGCAGAACAGCAAAGATATCATGCAGGGCGTTTCCGTTATCGTTAAGTCAAGACTTGACGATTCAAGCTGGAAAGGCGAGATAACTTCCGTTGACACAAGCCCACAGAAAAATTCTGACGATACGTACAGCTACGGCTCAAGCGACGAAATGAGCCAGTCCTCAAACTATGCTTTCTATGTAACGCCTGAAAACTTTGACGGCCTTATGCTCGGTCAGCACGTTCTTATCGAGATCGATAACGGTCAGGACACCTCTATAAACAAAACAGGAATTTGGCTCTATTCCGACTTTATCTGCAAGGACGGCAAGAAGAATTACGTCTGGGCTAAGGACAAGGACGGAAAGATAGAAAAGAGATACGTTGAGATAGGTCAGAAGGACGAGGATAACGGCGACTGCGAGATAAAATCAGGTCTTGAAAAGGGCGATTATATCGCATACCCTGACAAATCTATCGAAGAGGGCATGACAGCCACCACAAATGAGGCTGACGTGTCTGTTCCACCTAATGACCTTGACACGAACGACAACAGTGACGCTGATATCGAGGGCGGTGACGAGGACATCGCTTATGACGGAAGTGATGAGGACGGCATGGCTATCGACGAGGATATGCTCGCAAGCATGACTGACGAGGAGATAGAGGAATACTTCAACAAGCTTTACGGCGAAGAGGAAAATGCAGATAATGCAGACGATAATACCGACATAGCTGATGCTGACGCAGCTCTCGCTGAATAAGGAGGGCTTGCAATGGTATTTGAACTGAAAAATATCTATAAGGACTATTTGCAGGGCAAAGAGGCTGTGCCTGTGCTCAAGGATATCTCCCTTGACGTTTCAGAGGGGGAGTATGTTGCCATAATGGGTCCGTCAGGCTCAGGTAAATCTACCCTCATGAACATAATAGGCTGCCTTGACAAGCAGACAAAGGGCAGCTTTATTTTTGACGGCAGCGATATAATGCAGGCAAATGACAAAAAGCTTTCCGAAATAAGGAACAAGAAAATAGGCTTTGTGTTCCAAAACTTCAACCTGCTTCCAAGACAGTCGGCATTGGAAAATGTCGAACTTCCTCTGCTCTATGCAGGCGTAGGCAAAAAGGAAAGACGTCAGAGAGCAAAAGCTGCCCTTGAAAAGGTGGGGCTTGCAGAAAGAATGTTTTTCAAGCCTACCCAGCTTTCAGGCGGACAGAAACAAAGAGTTGCCATAGCAAGAGCTATCGTCAATAATCCAAAGCTGCTGCTTGCAGACGAGCCTACAGGTGCTCTCGACACTAAGTCAGGCAATCAGGTAATGGAGCTTTTCAAAGAACTCAATGACGACGGCGTTACCATTGTTATGATAACCCACGAGCCTGATATCGCAAGATGTGCAAAGAGGATAATGTATATCCGTGACGGCGAACTGCACGGAGAAAGGGCAGGTGAACAGGAATGAAAAAGCTTATCATAACGCTCCTGTGCATTGCTATCCTCGGAGGCGGCGGATATGCAGGAGCAGTTAAATACAAGAAAAGTCAGGACAAAAAGATAGTGGTACCTGTAGTGCCTGTTGATCTTATGGCAGAAACTGCCGATATGTACGAGTGGGACAGTTCAGCCAATATGGACGGTCAGATAATCTCCGCCAACGCTCAGAAAATTACCCTTGACAACGAAAAGCTTGTTAAAAAAGTCCTCGTCAAAAAGGGCGACACTGTGAAAAAAGGCGACACTATCCTTGAATATGACATGACGGTGGTGGAGCTGGAGCTTTCACAGAAAGAAAATCAGGTAAAAGTCTGTGAGCAGAACATCAAAATGGCAGAAAAAGAACTTGCCAAGATCAAGGCCTTGAAACCTTCTGAGGACGCTCCGATAGAGCCTGACGATCCAGACCCTGAGCCGGAGCCTGACCCGATACCGGACCCCGAACCTGAGCCGGAGCCAACTCCCGACCCGGAACCGGAGCCTGACCCTGAGCCTATAGAAACCGTTGATGTTGTAAAGGCTGTTTTCCATTCTGAAAACGCAGGCACAAAGGAAGACCCTTATATCATAAACTGCAACAAAGCCACAAAGGTGTCAAAAGCATTCCTTGAAAGGCTCTATGCAACGGGAACATATTCCGAGCTTTGCGTTTATGACGATAACTCCAACTTTATCTATAAATGGATAGTGAACCGTGAAACTCTCAGCGGAAAAGCTCTTAGCGACTGGACAGTTTCCGACGGTATCACCGAGGACAAGGAGACCGGTATGCTGGCACTGGATACTTCTGTGCCGCAGTTCGGAAAATTCTCCATAGTCGTTCCAAAGAACTCTGACGCAGACGGTGACGACAGTTCAGATGACATAGACGATACAGACGATATCGATGATGTTGATAACCCTGATGACGATACAGACTATACCGGCGATGTGGATATTCCTGATACCACACCGACAACACCGTCACAGACTACCGATAATACAGATCCTACCTCTGACGATTATCAGTACAGCCGTGCTGAACTAAAGAAAATGATAACCGAAAAAGAGGAAGAGATAAAAAGCCTTAAAATCGACCTTAAATCCGCAAAGCTCGACTACAATGACGCCTTGAAGAAAAAAACAGACGGCAAGGTGGTCGCTACTATCGACGGAGTGGTAAAGAAAATAGGCTCTGTTAGCGACGCTGCGGCAAACGGCGACGGCGACACTTCAGATGATGCTGATTATTCCGACGATATGGACATCTCCGACAGCAGCACGGACTACAGCGGCAACAGCTCCGATGATGACGCATTTGCCATAATCGAGGGCGAGGGCGGCGTTTCGGTCACATTCAGCGTGGGCGAACTCAACCTTGACAAAGCGGAAGTGGGCGATACAGTCATGGTGAACTCATATAATACAGGAATGAGCATTGACGCCGAGATAACAAAGATAAACAGCGAGCCTGTTTCATACTCAGCTTATAACTGGGGCGACAATCCTAACAGCTCAACCTATACCGTTGAGGCAAAACTCAGCGACAGCACAGATTTCAACGTAGGCGACTGGGTAGGCATCTCCTTTGTGAGCGACACCACCACAAGCGACAGCGTTTATCTGCCTATACATTATGTAAGACAGGAAAACGGCAACTACTACATAATGAAAGCCGATAAAGACGGCAGACTGGTAAAAAGCTATATAAAAACAGGCAAGATAATGTATGGCTCAAATATCGAGGTAAAAGCCGGACTTTCTATGAAAGACAAGATATGTTTCCCATACGGCAAGGACGTAAAAGAGGGAGTAAGGACAAAGGAGACCACCGAAGTCCTTTATCCTGAACACTAAAGGGGGGCAGATAAAATGATAGAAAATATCAGACTTTCATTCAAAGGAATACTTTCACATAAAATACGTTCGTTCCTTACCATGCTCGGCATCATTATCGGTATCGCAGCTATCATTGCCATAGTTTCCACCATAAAGGGTACAAACGAGCAGATAAAAAACAACCTTATCGGTGCAGGCAACAACACCGTAAAGATACAGCTTTCAAACGGCGACACAGTTTGCGACTTCTCATACGATACGCCGCCGTCAAACGTGGCAATGTTCACCGCTGACACAAAAAAGCGTATCAACGAACTAAAAGAAGTTGAGTCAAGCACATTCTACCGCACAAGAAACAACCCTGACAACCTTTTCTACCTTAACAGCAAAATGGATTCCTCAACCATTTACGGCATAGACGAGGACTATTTTGACACCGTAGGCTATGAGATAATCGAGGGCAAAGGCTTTGCAGACAGAAACTTCACAAAGTTTGATAAAGTAGCCGTAGTAGACAAGACCCTTGCAGAGGGCATTTTCGAGGGCGAAAGCCCAGTGGGCAAGGTGATTGACATAAGCGGCGAGCCTTTCACCATAATAGGCGTCGCAGTGCTCAATTCAAGCTTTGAGCCTGTAATAAACTCAGTCGATGACTATTACACATACAATCAGACATCAAGCGGACTTATATTCATACCAACAAATGACTGGGGAATAGTTTTCCGCTATGACGAGCCTGAAAACTGCATAGTAAAAGCTGTTGACACAGACTCGATGACGAACGCAGGCAAAAAGTCGGCAGATATACTCAACGAGAATGTTTCAACAGTAAAAAGCGGCAGCGAGGGAACAAGTGCCTCAGTGGAATATAAGAGCGAAAGCTTGCTTGAGCAGGCAAAGTCACTTCAGGACCTCAGCTCTTCCACAAATAAAATGCTCATATGGATAGCGAGCATCTCATTGCTGGTCGGCGGTATCGGCGTAATGAACATCATGCTGGTGTCAGTAACAGAGAGGACGAGAGAGATAGGACTGAAAAAAGCACTGGGAGCAAGGAAGAAGAGAATACTTGCACAGTTCTTGACAGAGGCGGCAGTGCTAACGAGCATAGGCGGAATAATCGGCGTCCTGACAGGCATAGGACTTTCGCAGATAATAGCGAAAATGGCGGAAGTGCCTGTGGCGATATCATCAGCGTCCATAGTGGTGTCGGTGGTATTTTCAATGGTAGTCGGAATAGTATTTGGACTTATCCCGTCAATAAAAGCGGCGAAACTCAATCCTATAGATGCATTGAGATATGAATAGCTAAAATAAGATTCCCATGGAGAAAGAACTCTGTGGGGATCTTATTTTGAATGAGGAATGAGGAGTGAGGAATGAGAAATTGGCATAGCTGACCAAAGTTGTGCACCCAGCACCGAGCGTAGCGATTTTGCGGCACAACAACCTTCCCCGAACGATCCGTAGGGGCGAACATCGTTCGCCCGTGCTCAAAACTTGCTGTAAATTCTGAATTGTAGGGGATTGGCTCAATTTCGGTTTCACCGAAATGCGACAGCCTGATATTTCTTGCACGTTGAATTATTGGAGAATATCACAATAATGTACCCAAAAAATGATTCGGCATCAAGGATATAACAGTCAAAGCGTTGTTCCTCCGAACGGGACGCCCATTTATGTGAAACAGAAATTGCGTCGCTCCCCTACAGATACGTTTTGACAAACCTACCCATAACCAAACACAAAAAAGGGCAGCCAAAGCCACCCTTAAAATATCCTATGTATAACGCTATATATGGTCACTTCTTCTTAGCCATAAGCCCTATCATGACCATTACAACAACCACACCGCCGCCAATGCAGCCGAAAAGTACCCAGTCCGTCTCCGTGTTCTCTGCGGCGTTCTTCTGTGCCTTTGGCACTTTCTGCTCAGCCATAGCCTCCGCCGCCGAACTCTCTGTCACCTGTGCCGCACTGTCCTCAACCTGTGCCTCTGCATATGCCACGCTAGGTATTATCATCATCAGCGACATCACCGCCGCCCCTAACCCCGTTAAAAGCTTACCTGCCTTCATGTCAAAAGACCTCCTCCGATATAGTCCGTTTTTTCACAGCAAAGCTTTCCCACAGAGCTGTCTGAAGTTTCTCTTATCTAATTATACACATTTTCCAATAAAATTACAAGCAGAATTTTGTACAAATCATACATTCATTTACACAACAATATACACAATACCCCCTCAATTACAAATAAATCGCTGTAAATTTTGATTTATCAGTTTATTAATTGTGTATTGTCACAAAAATATATAGCAAAATTCATCAAAAATAGCATTGAAAAATATGTCCGTATATGGTATAATAACGAATAGCAACATACTGTTCATACTTTACTTGTAAGGAGGTCTTTATTTTGGAAGAACGTATGCAAATTATACAGGCAGCAGGCAACAGCAAGATACAGATAGGCGTTATACCGGGACACTATGCTACTAACCACTCGCATATCAATTATTATGTAGATATAACATCGATCAAAACATGCTATAAAATGGCAAAGGAGGCAGCCAGAGCATTGGCAGCTACCTATGTTTCAACACATATCGATACTATCATATGCCTTGAGGGCACAGAGATAGTCGGTGCGTTCCTCGCCGAAAGCCTCGGCGAAAGCGGCATAAACAGCGGTGCTGACGTCAATGTCGTAACACCTGAGCTCAACGCCGTAAATCAGATGATATTCAGAGATAATACTCAGAAGAAAATATGGGGCAAACAGGTGCTCCTCCTTATCGCATCTGCCTCAACAGGTAAGAGCATAAACAGAGCTATCGACTGCCTGAAATATTATAACGGCAACCTCGTCGGTATTGCCTCTATATTCTCCGCTATCAAAGAGAATAACGGCATTGCTATCCACGCCCTTTTCACAGAAAAGGACATTCATGACTATATGACATATACTTCATCAGAGTGTCCAATGTGTAAGTCAGGTCAGAAGGTAGACGCCCTCGTAAATAGCTTTGGCTATTCAAAAATATAGCTTAGATTGCTTGTAACTTCATTCTCCATAAAATATGTTAAAGGGACGGAAAATCAAATTTCCGTCCCTTTTTCTTTTGCAAAAATGTCAAATCAACGGGCGAACACTGTTCGCCCCTACATACAAACAGCGTATTTACGTCGTTTGTAGAAAATCTTTTCTTTTGCAAATAATGAGTAGGACCTAAGGTCGCCCGCTTTGTTAATCACTTTTCTATACGCAGCAAATTATCCAAACAAATGTGAAAACTTCTTTTTAAGTCCGGCCTTGTCAAATGCAAGACCAAGCACAATATAAAGTATCGAGCTTGCCAGCACCTGTATACAGTAAGCAGGCGTCTGTCCGAAAGCCGAGATTATAGCACTCTTTGAGAAACCGCCTGCCATGAAAATTCCCTCATAAAGACTGTAGCATACAACGCATATAACAAGTGCAGGGATAATTCCAAGCAGATTTCTTGCACAGATTATCTTCTCTGTCTTTCTTGAAAAGCACAGTGCAGTTATCGCCTTTATAACGATAGTTCCCGGCAGCCATACCACAAAGCCCGAAAGTCCGTCTGCAAGACCTGCTCCGATAGCACCTGCCGCCATTGCATAAGGCGTAGGCAGCATAGACGCCGCAAGATATATCAGTCCGTCGCCTGCGTGTGTGTAGCCTGCTCCCGTAGGAATGTGCAGCCATGCCGTAAGAACATATATCATCGCCGCAAAAAGACCTGTCACGCAAATAAGCTGAATATGCTTTGTTGAATTTTTTACCTGAGCTGTTGTACTACTCATAAATATCACTCCTATTAATTTGTATTTTCCATATTCCCTATTAAAATATAAAATGTAGTTATTTCCCGTAGAATTTAATGCTCCAAGAAATCCTCATAAACGCACCTATGCCTTTCCCTCCCATTTTTTGAAAAAAGACATATCATGCAATATTTGTGGTCGCCCACTATCATTCTTTATTTTCCGCTTATCATATCAAGAAAATACTGATGAACTGTCCTGTCCTCAGTAAGTTCAGGGTGAAACGCCGCCTCAGCTATCTTTGCCTGCTCAGGTGTTGTGACGTCCATTATAACGCCGTCCTTTAACATCTGTGCCAGATTTTTATTAAGCTCATACTATTCGCTCATGATATTTCCCTCCGATAAAAAATTTTTTCTATCCTTATTTTATACCTTGGAACTATGATTTGCAAATGCCGTATCTGCGGACTTTTTTCTCCGTCGCTTATTTATTTTGCATAAAACGAAAAGGAGCGTCGCCGCCCTGTTTGTGCAACAAAGCAACGTCCGCTCCTCTTATATTTTTACAAAATTCTGACCATTTTAATAATGCACAAATCCTATCTCTCCCATAGGCTTTCTTTTGTGCTAATGGTAGAAGATAAATTTCTTTTTCAGCCCTGCCGTGGAGTATCTCTATACGACCTTGCCGCCGCATATCACCATTTCAGGCGAGCACATAACGTCGAATGGGTCACCGCTGAAAAGAACAAGGTCAGCGTCAAGCCCTACCTTTACAGAACCTACACGGTCAGCAATGCCTGCTATCTCCGCCGCCGTGCAGGTGATAGCCTCAAGACCTTTTTCATAGTCAAGACCGTTTTTCACCGCAATAGCCGCCGACAAAGGCAAATATTCTATAGGCACTTCCGAATGGTCCGTGCATATCGCCACCTTTATCCCGTGTGACGCAAGTATACCTGCATTGGAAGGGGTAAGATTAGCCATTTCAGGCTTGCACCTGTCGCATATCATCGGCCCTACCACGCATTTGGACTCTTCCTCAGCAAGCTCGTCCGCAATAATGTGACCGTCCGTGCAGTGAACAAGCACATAGTCAAGCTCAAATTCCTTTGCTATCCTTATGGCAGTGAAAATATCGTCCGCCCTATGGCAGTGAAAATGAGCCTTTACCTCGCCCCTGAGCACAGGTAGCAAAGCCTCTGACTTCATGTCGAACTCAGGCATATCCTCTTCGCTGCCCATTGCCCTCTCAACAGCCTCGCCGTATTTGCGTGCCTTGATGAGTGCCTCTCTTATTATCCCAGCCACAGCCATTCTTGTGTATGGTGCGTCCTCCTTGTCAGAGTATGTAAGCTTTGGATTTTCTCCCATGGAAAATTTCATTCCCACCGTGCCAACGAGCATCTTGTCAACTCTCTTGCCGTAGGTCTTTATAGCCGCAATGCTGCCTGCCACAGGGTTCGCCGAACCGGGTGAAACAAGACAGCAGGTAACGCCTGCTTTTCGTGCCAGTTCAAAGCTGTAGTCAATAGGATTTATACCGTCAACTATCCTTATGTGGGGAGTGCAAGGCTCAGACTCTTCATTGAAATCCTCGCCCTCCATGCCAACACCGCTCGTTGATAAACCAAGGTGAGTGTGAATGTCGATAAAACCCGGATAAAGGGTCATTCCCTTGCCGTCGATATCGTCACTGCAAACATTTTCAGGCTTGCCGCTTTCCACCGCCGAAATGATACCGTCCGTTATCTCCACCCAGCCGTTTTCGATAACACGTCTTTCGCCGTCCATGGTCTTTATTTTAACATTGTAAATTATCATATGCAATTTTCACCGTTTCTATCTTCCAGTTGAACCGAATCCGCCCTCGCCACGCTCAGTGTCAGAAAGCTCAGTGACTTCCTCCACCTCAGGTGTGAAAACAGGCGTGATAACAAGCTGAGCTATCCTGTCGCCGTTGTTTACGGTGTAGTCCTTGTCTGAACTGTTGTGAAGAGCACAGATTATCTCTCCCCTGTAATCCCAGTCAACAACGCCCACGCAGTTTGCAGGTGCAATGCCAAACTTAGTTGCAAGAGAACTTCTTGCATAAATAAGCAGCACGCAGTTTTTCTCTCCCTGAACTTCTGTGGAGATACCGGTGTGTATCTTCTCAGTCTGACCTGCCTTTATAACAACAGGACCGTCCGTGCAGGCACAAAGATCATATCCCGCACTGTATTCAGTCTGCCTTGCCGGCACTACCGCATTTTCGTTAAGCTTTTTTATAAGTAACTTCATTTTATAAAACTCCTCTGTAGTATAGTCCGTTGGTGGCGTTTTCAGGCTTTGCACCCTTTCCGCCCGTCTTGTATGCTCTCACTACCTCGTTTATCCTGTCCGCACTCTCCTCAAAAAAGTGCAGCTCCATGTAGTCAGCATTGTTAAAGTCAGAAAGCTTGTCCGCAAGATACAGAATATCCGAGTTCAAGATCTCCGCACATTCTCTTCCCTTAGGACACCTCACCGGGAACTCTCTTCCCGTCCTGTCAAAAAGCTTTCCCCTGCAATTTTTGCAGCCCACATCATTTTTTATAGGACAGTTCGCCGTAAGCATGAGCGGCAGCCGTCCATAAGCCACAAAACCTATCTTAACAGGCTTTTTGAGCCTCTCTATCTGAGCCGCTTTCAGTTCAAAAGAAACCGTGCAGTCCGTTGCACCGAGCCTCTTTATCTCCCCCAGTGCCGCCGAGTTGCACACATTGAAAGCATATCCCGTGTGCAGTTCAAAGCCAAGCTCCTTAGCTATCAGACAGTGCCCGATGTTCATTGCAAGCATTTTTGTTAAGCCCGCATTTTTCGCCGCCAAAAGCTTTTCTCTCAACGCCCTTTCGTCAAAAGTGAACCGTGGCATCACCACCATAAGCTTTTCCGCATCAGCCGCCTTAGCAGCCTCCGCCGCAAATTCCAAAGGCACACCGCAAAGCTCCACGCCCTCAAAGTCAAGCCCCTCCAGCTGTGAAAATTCCGACAGCATGATGCGTATCTTCTTATCATCATACGCCTTAGGCAAAGTCTCAAAGTCCGTCAGGTCATGCTCCGAAAACTCCGCCCTTTTGGTGAAAAACTCTACTCTTTTTTCGTTAAGTTTCTCCACCGCCTGACGCCTTGATTCGTTAAGCTGCGAGGCAGGATAAGCAAGACCCTGGCCAATGTCAGCCTCCAGTCCGCCGAACTCGTATATGGTATCTCCAAGCTTTGAAAGCTGCTTTTTCACATATTCTCCGTCACAAGCTTTCTTCAAAGCCTTCTGCGGCATATCACCAAGCACCGTTACCTCGTTGCCATCGCTGTCCAAGGCAAAAAGTTCCGCCCTTTGACCCTCTTTCAGCTTTATCCTGAAAAATATCTTCGTCCGCTTTTCACATCTTCTGTAAAGCTCATGAAGTTCCGGCAGTATCCTTGCCGTTGCGGAAACGTCCTCCTTTTGCCTTGTGCCGAACATTTCCCTGCCGAGCCTGCCGACGTAATATCCGTCCGTAAAGCCGCCCCGTGAAAATACCGCCTCCAAAGCTTTCAGGTCGTATTTTTCATTTTCCAGCGACTTTTTGCAGCAGTCCACCGCCGCCGCAACATATTCAGGGCGTTTCATTCTGCCCTCTATTTTAAGAGACGAAACACCGTCCTCCTCAAGCTGTGAAAGCTTGTGAACATAGGACATATCTTTCAAAGACAGTGCATAACGCTCCTGACCCTTTGCCTTTGTTATCTTCTCGCCCTGAGCAGGCAGTCTGCAAGCCTGAGCACAAAGTCCCCTGTTGGCACTTCTCGAACCTATCAACGCACTCATATAGCATTGACCGGATACGGACATACAAAGTGCCCCGTGCACAAAAACTTCCGTTTCAATGCCCAACGAAGTAAGCTCCCTTATAGTCCTCTCAGGCAGTTCCCTTGAAAGCACCGCCCTTGAAAAGCCAAGCTCTTTCGCCATTTTCACGCCGCTCTCGCTGTGAACGGTCATCTGCGTAGATGCGTGATATTCCAGTTTCGGACAGCATTCCCTGCATATCCTCACAAGAGCAAGGTCCTGCGTTATAAGCCCGTCAATGCCGTTCTCAGCCGCAAACTTTACCGCCTTTTTGCAGTCCTCAAGCTGCTCGTCGAACACCACCGTGTTTATAGCCTGATAGACCTTTACTCCACGAAGATGACAGACCCTTACAGCCTCTTTCAGCTCCTCGTCTGTGAAGTTCGCCGCATTCTGCCTTGCGGAAAATTTCTCTCCTCCAAGATAAACAGCGTCACAGCCGCTGCGAACAGCCGCCTCCAGTGTTTCAAAAGAACCGCATGGAGCAAGTATCTCTGCCTTGTGAGCCATTAATGGCTGCCTCCCTCAGGTCTGTAATTCACCGTGCCCACAAAGTTGCCGTTGTTTGGCTGATTAGGGTGAACAGGTCTTTCAATGGCGTTTTTTATCTCCTGAGAAAGCAGCTCGTTTGCGTTTATTACCTCGTCCTCAGGCTCTCTCTTTACCACCGTGCGAGCCTCCAGCTGCTCTTCAAGATCGTGTACCTTTGCCTGCAATTCACGGATCTCTTTCTGAGCCTCGTCAGCCTGAGTCCTCGCCCTGCCGGCGTCATCAACATAATCCTTTATCTGTGTGCGGATATTCTCGATGTTCTGATTAGCCTTGCTAAGCTCGTCAAGACAGTCCAGTGCCGTGAGCACCGCAGCGTCCTGTACCGACAAACTTGGTATAGCCCTCATCATGCCGTTTATCTTCGCATTTATCGCCTGAGCCAGCTTGTTAGTGTATTCCTGCGACTCCTCTGAAAGCAGATTGTATGTACGGTTGTAGATATTTACTCTCAGTTTGTTTTTCATTATTTTGACCTCCTTTTATCGTTGCCTTGTGGAAATTTGTATACTTAAACGTATTATACACTATTTCCGGCAAAAAATAAAGAGGGTAAAAAGAAGTTTTTTGTAAACCTGAGCATTTATGCGGTTTTTGCTTGACAATTTTACAAAAATGATATATAATTAATCATAGATTTTCTATAGGATTTATGAAAGGATCTGACGCTGATGAAAATATCCACAAAAGGAAGGTACGCACTCAGGCTCATGCTTGACCTTGCTTTGCATGAACAAAGCGGATATGTGCCTATCAAAGCGATCGCTGAAAGACAGGATATCAGCGACAAATACCTTGAACAGATAATATCCATACTTGGAAGAGCGGGCTTTGTAAAAAGCGTCCGTGGAGCAGGCGGCGGATATAAGCTTGCAAAAACACCAGCTGACTATACAGTGGGAATGATTCTAAGGCTCACCGAGGGCAGCCTTGCCCCTGTTGCTTGTCTGGAGGGCGATGAAAACACCTGTCCACGTCAGGAAAGCTGTGCAACGCTCACCGTGTGGAAAAAGCTTTACGGAGCTATCAATGACGTTGTTGACGGCATAACACTTCAAGATCTCGTAGATCAGGAGAACGCCAAAATCGATGACTACGTTATCTGATAAAGAATACTCAGGATATCAAGCAGAACGTTTTTGCGTTCTGCTTTTTCTTTTGCAGTACCGTAAAAAAGCTTGTCATAATACTTGAAAAATATTAAAAAATTTGGTATAATATTATTGATTATAACCGTTTGCCTTGACAGCAGCGAAAGGGAGTGACTTTTTTGCCTAAATTTGAAAGCGGAATGGAAAATATGGCGGATATGTTCGTCTTTGAAACAGGCGACCTGCTTGAAAAGCTTGACGAGATATTGATGCGAACAGAGCAGGAAGAAACCATAGGCACAGAGGATATAAACGAGATATTCCGTACCATGCACACCATAAAAGGCTCAGCCGCCATGATGAGTATGCACAATATGTCTACCCTCGCACACGCAGTCGAGGACCTTTTCTTCATAATCCGTGAAGACCCTGAGGTGAAGTACGATAAGCCTGCCCTCTATGAGCTGCTTTTCTCAGCCTCCGATAACCTTAAATCAGAGCTTGATTCACTCTATGACGACGCACCGCTCACCGATTTTTCAGAGCTTGAAAATAAGATACACGCCTTTGCAGCCACCATGAAAGGTCAGCCTGCCACAGACAGTTCCGATACTTCATCAGCCGATACCGCCACCTATGAGGGGCTTTTCCCTGATGATGAAAAAGAGGGCGTCCTTACATATAAAGTGACCTATTCCGAAAGCTGTGCAATGCCCGATATGCGTGCATTGGTGCTTTTGCGTGCACTTGGCAAAATGTGCGAGGTCACAAAGACCTTTCCTGAAGACCTTGACGCCGACAACGCAGGGGACGAGATATCCAAAAAAGGACTTTATATAAAGCTTATCACCGATGACCCCGACGGCGTTCTCGACCTTATGAAAAACGCCGTGAACGTTGACAAAGCCGAGCAGGTGAAAAAGCCTGAGCAACCTGCTAACGCAGCCAAAAAACCTCAGCCTGCACCCGCACAGCCAGCACCAAAACCTGCCCAGCCTGCAAACGCAGCCCCTAAAAAGCCTGCCGAAAAGCATGAGCAGTCAATGATATCCGTAAAGCTCGATAAACTCAACAGACTTCTCGACCTTGTTGCCGAGATAGTTATCACCGAAGGTTCTGTCATATCATCCCCGGACCTTAGAAAAGCCGATATAGACCTCGACCGTTTCAATAAATCCTCCCGTGAGCTGAAAAAGCTTACCGACGAACTTCAGGACGTTGTAATGTCCATACGAATGGTTCCGGTTTCCACAGCATTCCAGAAAATGAACCGTGTGGTCAGGGATATGAACCAAAAGCTTAAAAAGAACGTCACCCTTGTGTTTGAGGGTCAGGAAACAGAAGTGGATAAATCCATTGTGGATATCCTAAACGACCCCCTTATGCACATCGTCAGAAACGCCGTTGACCACGGCATAGAAGACCCCGAAGTCCGTGCAAAAGCAGGCAAGACAGAACCTGCCACCGTCACCCTCAGTGCAGGCTATGACTCAAACGAAGTCGTTATCTCCTGCCGTGACAACGGTGCAGGAATGGATACCGCAAAGCTTATGGCGAAAGCAAAGAAAAACGGTATGCTCACAAAGCCTGAAAACGAATATACCGATAAAGAGATATTCAATTTCGTTGTGGCAGCAGGCTTTTCTACCAATGAAAAAATAACCGAATATTCAGGCAGAGGCGTTGGAATGGACGTTGTAAAAAAGAACCTTGAAAAGGTGGGCGGCAAACTTATCGTCGATTCAAAGTTCGGTGAAGGCTCTGTCTTTACTATCAGGATACCGCTCTCCCTGTCTATCCTTGACGTCCTTAGCGTTGACGTTGGAAACGAGAATTTCTCAGTGCCGGTGTCCGCAATTTCCGAGGCGTTCTCCTGCAAAGCCGAAAACTTCATCACCGACCCTGAGGATAACGAGTTCATAATGCTCCGTGACAAATGCCTGCCTCTTATCAGAATGGGCAAGCATTTTGATATCCCAAACGCCGAGCAGGACGTAACAAAAGGCATAATGCTCTGCTGTAACGACGGCGGCAAAGAGGCTATCCTCATGGCAGATAGGATAACCGTTGACCAGCAGGTGGTAGTAAAACCGTTCTCCCCTCTCCTTGACGCCTATCCCCTCAAGGAATCAGGCTTGGCAGGCTGCTCAGTCCTTGGCGACGGCAGCATAACTATGATACTTGATATGAAAGAATTTCTCGGCAATTATGACTTCCGAAAGGGTGAATAAAAATGTCAGAACAGGATATAAACGAATTTTGTCAGAGCGGCGGAAAAATACTCTCCTTTGTTTCTGACAGCAAATATTACGCCTTTGAGGTAAAAACAGTCACCGATATAATAGGACTTCTGCCTGTTACAAGACTGCCGAAAACGCCGAAATTCATAAAAGGCGTTATAAATCTGCGAGGAAAAGCCGTCCCCGTTATAGATTTCCGCCTGCGTCTTGGTCTGCCCGAAACGGAGTATGACGCAAGGAGCTGTACCATAATAATAGAAGTCGGCTCAAATCAGGCAGGCATAATATGCGACAGAGTGTCTGACGTTGAAGATATCCTCCCCGAACAGACCGCCGCATCGCCTGTTAAAAACGGGCTTGTGAAATGCTTTATAAATACAAAGGATAAGAATATATCCCTGCTTGACCCTGATGTCCTTGTCAGAACAAACAGGTAACAAAAAATAAAGGTGGGAAGATAAATGCTGTCATGTCTTGAAATTTCTCAGGCAGACTTTAATGAGCTTACCGCATACATAAAAGAAAAATACGGCCTTGACCTTGCAAGGAAAAAGTCTATCGTTGAAAGCAGGCTGAGCAACTATATCCTAGACTGCGGCTTTAACAGCTTTTCCGAATATCTCAGTGCCGTCTACTGCGACGAAACAGGCAGAGAAACTGCCAACCTTATAAACCGCCTTACCACCAACCATACCTACTTCATGCGTGAAACAGACCATTTTCACCACTTCATGGAGGAGTTTCTTCCCTATGCCGAAAAAACTGTCCTTGACCATGATATGAGGATATGGAGTGCAGGCTGTTCCTTTGGCAACGAGCCGTATAATCTCGCCATGTGTATGGACGATTATTTCGGTTTCAACCGCCGCTTGTGGGACTTAAAGATACTGGCTACAGATATTTCCCTGAACGCACTGCGTACCGCTAAAAACGGCATCTATACCAGTATGTCCATAAAGAATATCCCCGAAGAATGGCGTAAAAAATACTTTCACCCATATTCTGATACAAAAGACCTCTGGCAGGTGAGCGATACCATAAGACAGAACGTCGAGTTCCGCTATCACAATCTTATGGACGAGTTTACTTTCAAAAAGAAGTTCGACCTTATCGTCTGCCGCAACGTCATGATATATTTTGATGATGACACAAAGTCCGAGATATGCAGAAAATTCTACGACGCAATGGAAGAGGGCGGCTATTTCTATATCGGCCACGCCGAATCCGTGCCGAAAGATATACCTTTTGTGAAGGTCGCCCCTGCAATATACCGCAAGCTGGGAGGGGATAAAAAATGACGCCTCTCTTTCTTGTGATAACCGAAAATAAAGCCTTTGCACAGCTTTGCCGAAGATCGCTCTCAAAAGCAGGTTTCCAGCAATCAAAGCTGGTATCAGCCTGCCTTTCTGACGGAAGAAAAAGTATAATCGCCCTCTCTCCCGAATATGTCCTCCTTGACGGCGACTGTCAGGAGCATATGGACGATTACATCATAAGCCTTGCACCAAGATATTCAGTGCCCATTATATACCTTACCGTAAAACGACACAATAAATATCCAATGATGCAGGCAGGAGCTATAGACGTCGTTTACAAGCCTGACGGCACAGCCGCCGATATCGAGCGTTTTCAAAAACGTTTTTCCGAAAGCATACAAAGGCTTGAAAATGCAAGAGCAAATTCCATTGCACATATGCCTGCCGTAAATACCTCCCATGTTATCGCCATAGGCGGTTCAACAGGCTCAACAGAGGCTCTCAAAGAAATCCTCAAAGACCTCCGTCATGACCTTCCCCCTATCGTGGCAGTCCTCCATATGCCAGCCGGCTATACGAAGATTTACGCCGAGCAGCTATGTACCGAAACAGGCCACAACGTTGTTGAGGCGAAAAGCGGCTTGTATCTCAGTCAGGGCATGATAGTCATTGCACAGGGCGGAAAACACCTGAGATTGTTCAGAGATAAAAAAGGCTACTTTGTCACCTCTGAAACAGGCGTAAAAGTATCAGGACACTGCCCGTCAGTGGACGTGCTTTTTGACTCCGTGGCATACAGTGCAAAGCGTGACGCTATAGGAGTTATCCTCACCGGCATGGGCTGTGACGGAGCAAAAGGTATGCTCAACATGAAGAAAATGGGAGCGTATAACATCGGTCAGGACGCCGCAAGTTCAGTGGTCTACGGAATGCCAAAAGCCGCCTATGAAAACGGCTCAGTATCCAAACAGTGCCCTCTTGACAAGATAGCACAGGAGATACACAAGCGGCTCGACAGCGGTTTCTGAAAAAACAAACAGAGCGATACAAAGCCTGTCCGTGATCTGTAAACAGCCTATAGTATCGTTTTAAGATAAGGAGGGATAGCTGTGGAAAACAGCCGATATCTCATTTTCACCTCAGCAGGGCGGAATTTTTCACTGCCATTTGGTGACATAAAAATAATAATAGCGGCACAGACCCCCACCCCGGTGCCTGATTTTCCCGACTATGTACCGGGAACAGTGGTGAACGAGGGCGAGGTAGTGCCTGTGATAGACCTGCGTAGGCGTTTTCACTATGAACCTAAAGCCATATCCGACAGGGACTGCATAATAATCACAATGGGCGAAGAAGTTTCCGTAGGACTATTGTGCGACAGCGTGACAGGTTTCACAGATATCCCCGATGACAAGCTGTGCAAAGCCCCAAACGTGAACGACGAGGCTTGTGCAGATTTTCTAAAAGGGGAATTTCTTCTTGAGGGCACGCCCTGCTATGTCCTTGACAGTGAAAAAGTAATAAAACTCAGCGACCGCAGCACCGTTATCAATACAGACCGAAAGGATAAATCAAAATGAGAGAGATAAACGTATCAGAAGTAGAAGAGCTTGTAAGGGATCTTTGCATAAAAGCAAATCTGTATCTGCCTGAGGATATGGAAAGCTGTATCGAATGTAACGCACAAAAAGAGCAGTCCCCTGTTGGAAAGAACGTGTTTGCAGACATTCTTGACAACATGAGAGTAGCAAGGGAAGAAACTATCCCTATCTGTCAGGACACAGGCATGGCAGTGATCTTCATGACCGTAGGACAGGACGTGCATTTTGTAGGCGGTTCTCTGAACGAGGCAATAAACCGAGGGGTAGCAAGGGGCTACACCGAGGGCAGACTGCGTTGTTCCATAGTTTCCGACCCGCTTGAAAGGGTAAACACAGGCGACAACACACCACCGGTAGTGCATCTCAAAATAGCAGAGGGCGAAAAGGTAGAGATAATGGTAGCACCAAAAGGTTTTGGCAGCGAGAATATGTCCCAGCTGAAAATGATGACGCCGTCGGTTACCGAAGACGAGATAGTTGACTGGGTGGTATCAGTCTGTGCACAGGCAGGCTCGAACCCATGTCCGCCTATAGTGATAGGCGTAGGCATAGGCGGAGATTTTGAGAAGTGTGCATATCTGGCCAAGAAAGCCCTTTGCCGCAGCGTATCAGAGAGAAATCCAAAGGAACGTTACGCAAAGCTTGAGCAAAAGATGCTTGAAAAGATAAATCTTTTAGGCATAGGACCGCAGGGCTTTGGCGGCACGCAGACCTGTCTTGCCGTAAACATCGAACAAGCCCCGACCCACATTGCAGGCCTGCCGGTATCGGTAAACGTGGGCTGTCATGTAACACGCCACGCAAGCGGAGAAATATAAGGGCATAATGTAGGGGCGAACACCGTTCGCCCGTCGAAGAAACAAGCCTACGATTACGACCATTGTAGGATAGAACAAAAAACTACCCCACCGCACCTGTAGGGGACGGCGTCCTCGACGTCCCGCTCGGAGGGGTAACGACGTGATTGTCATATCTTTGATGTTGGAATTTTTTCGGTTGCCGAATGGAGCACAAATACGATGTGGTGTCAAAAAATTTGAGAGATACAATAAACGTGCGAGAAATGGGACACTGCATTTCTGTGAAACAGAAATTGCGTCGCTCCCCCACAATTCTGAATTTACAGCAAACCCTGAGCACGGGCGACCTACATCTTATTAGGGTAACTTCCTTCCGCCGCAAAATCGCTCCGCTCTTTGCGGATATACATTTGCTAAGGGATAGGGAAAACGGTGCAGATTTTGTGCTCCGATATCACTTTCGTCTGATATCTAACTTCCATATGCTCTTTATACTTAAATCTGCACCTTGTCGGCTTACGCCGAATGAGGCTCTGCCTCAAACTCCGCTCAGGGCTTTGCCCTAAGGACCCACAAGGGACTCTGTCCCTTGACCCTGCAAGCCCTCTAACGCTGGGCCCCCGCCTGCGTTTTATCTCTCGCTCCGCTCGGTGCTGACTTTTCCATTGTGCCTGTTCTTTACTCTGGTCGGCTTTGCCAATTCCTCATTCCTCACTCCTCATTCCTCATTTCTACCGCTTTTTCTCCACAGAACCAACACCCCGATCACATTCGGCACTGCCATAAGCCCATTGAAGATATCCGACACCCCCCACACAAGCTCCATGCTCCACATTGTCCCCATGCACCCACACACAAGTGCCATAAGTCTGTATGTCATGGAACTCCGTGGGAAAAGATACCTCCACGCTCTCTCTCCAATGAAAAACCACCCTGCCACTGTCGCTAATGCAAAAAGTATCAGCGATAATGACATGAAATACTTTCCCCCTTCCCCAAGGGTAGCCACATAAGCCCTCACTGCCATGTCCTCCCCCGTGAGGTCAGTGCCGCTTATTATTATGACTATAGCCGTTAGCGTGCATATGACAAAGGTGTCTATAAAGACCTCCGCCATTGCCCATGTACCCTGCAATTCAGGCGACTTTATCTCGCATGAACTGTGCACCGCCACCGTCGAGCCTAAGCCTGCCTCGTTTGAAAACGCCCCACGCTTTAACCCCTCGACCATGGAAAATATTATCGTCCCTGCCGCCGACCCTGTCAAACAGGCACTCGGACAAAAAGCGTTTTTTATTATGAGCGTTACCGCTCCTGCGGCTTTGCATGGGTGAAATATTATCACTCCCAAACTGCCGCCTATGAAAAGTATTGCCATTATGGGCACAAGCTTTTCACAAAGCCTAGCTGCTGAGTTTTTGCCCACAGCTACTAAAAACACGAAAATAAGCACAATAAGTGCAAATATATATGAGGGTATCCCGAATCCCTCACGGGCAGCCGCAGCCGCCGAACCCGTCTGCACCATGTTGCCCATTCCAAGTGACGCACCAACTGTGAATAAAGCAAACAGAACAGCTGTGAGCCTTGTCCTGCCTATCTTTTCAAGATAAGCCGCCGCACCGCAAAGCTTTCCCTCAGAGTATCTCACTCCCAGATAGTTTTCGCAGTAGGCAAGCCCCATTCCGAAAAAGGCTGACACCCACATCCAAAATACCGAGCCTACGCCACCTATTCTGATACATTCCCCCACGCCCACCACCGAGCCTGTTCCCACAGTTGCCGCAAGAGCCGTGGAAAAAGTCTGAAACTGCGAAAGCGACGAGCTTTTGGAGCTTTCTTTTTTAAACAGCGTAAAAACCGTTTTCTTCATTATTTTTATAATGTGTATCTGTTTGAACCTGAGTTTTATGCTGAGATAAACTCCGCCGCCCAGCAAAAGTATCAAAAGCGGCACACCCCACAAAAACGAATTTATCTTGTTTATAACAGCTGTGATCTCCATAGCTTTCCCCCGAAAACACTTTTTTCGTGCAAATAATTGCCTTATAAATGATATGATATAAAAGGGAGATTAATTCTTGAAAACTGAAATTACCATACATACAAATACGCAAAAAAATAAACAGCGAGGTGAACGTCCTCAAATGCACAGGTACAAGCCCTCAAAAATACCGCTTTTTATCTTTTGGGCTATCCTTGCGGTAATATTATTTCTTATACGCTACGCAGTCAACCTCATAGAAAGGCTTATCCCATTTTCTGTGAATTATATTCTTATGCCCCTGTGGATAATCGCCGCACTTTTCTGCCTGCTGGTGCTGCCCTTTTACTTTATCAGATCATATTTCACCGTCAGTTCAAAGGAAGTCACCGCCTTTACAGGACTTTTCTTTACCATGCGGCATTTTATGCCCACCTCGGCGATAAAGTCCGTCACCACCATAATAACCCCACTGGGCAGCATAACAGGACTTAACTTTGTCGTCCTGAACGCCCTGGGTGCACGACTTCTTATCCCTTTTATGAGCCGCCGTGACGCCATGGAGATATCCGCCATAGTCAACAGCTCCATACGAAACAGAGAACGCAAAGAAGAATAGATCCAATAGACAGGAAAGGTTTAAATGAGCCGCAAAGAAACTATCAAGCAAAAAAAGAGCTGGCTGAAAGATTTTTTCGCCCACCGCCAGCACCCTATAATGATATTGTCTTATACAACTAAATATATGTGGCTGCTCGCTATCCCACTTGCAAAGTACCTTATCGCCGCAAGATTCAACTTCCAAAACTGGTTTCAGGCACACTGGGTAGATATCCTCACTATCGCATTTATCTTCGGCTACGCCTTCCTCCGCTGGATATTTGTCTACTATGAGCTTGAAGAGGACTGCATGATAGCCCACACAGGCTATTTCGGCATAACACGAACTAAAGTCTACTTCTCCGAAATAAGCACCCTCTCGCTGTCCCAAGGATATATCTCCCGACTGATACATTCCTGTGCAGTGTATATCGACACCGACGCAAAATCCCTGCAAAATGCAGATATAACGCTTACCCTGACAAAAAAGCGAGCCTTTGAGCTTTACCACTTTGCCACCGCAAAATGCAAAAACAAGCCCAAATACGTCTATAATTCCAAGAAAAGCAATCTTGTCATATTCTCTCTGCTTTTCTCCTCCACCCTCTCAGGCATGATAATCGTCCTGTCCGTGGTGTACGAGGCGTACCGAATAGTGGGCAGAGAGGTGGAGAAACAAATACTCCGCCGTGTGAATACAGAGATATCAAAAGTCCCGGTGCTTGCAGCCGTCCCCAAATATATTCTTATCGCAGGCGGCATATTGGCAGGCGGCTGGCTCATATCCTTTTTGTCTAACCTCATGCGGCATTGGAACTTCTCCTGCACAAGATGTGCCGACCTTTTCATAATCCGCAGCGGAATAGGCACAAGACGCCGCCACGTCCTCTATAGAGATAGAGTAAACTATATCGACATAAGACAATCGCTGCTTATGAAAATATTCAAAATAACCTCCGTGTCCGCCCATTGCACAGGATACGGCAAAAGACGGCTTGAAATATCCGCCTTGATACCAATAACCACCAACAGTCAGGTTGACCTCTCACTGAAAACCCTTATGCCGAAAATACCGCCCGTGAAAAGCGATATCTCCACAGGCAAAGCCGACCTCGGCAGATTCATAATGATACCGCTCATATGTACGCTCATACCGTTCGTCTTGGGCAGAGGAGCATTGTACTTTTTCCCTAATTGGCAAAAAGAAATAACCATACTTGTCATACTTACAACAATACCATTGCTGTGGCTCGTGATAGTAAAAGCAGCAGCAGCGTTTATAACATCAATAGGCTTTGAGAACGGATATTGCACATTATCATATTGTAAATGGTATAGTTTCCATAAATCTATAGCCGCACTTGATAGAGTTTCAATGGTAACGGTCATGCAGAATCCGTTTCAGAAAATAAGCCATACCTGTGCAGTGAGAGTGTATACAAATTCGGAGAGTACGGATTACCATACCGTAAAGGGATTGAATTACGAGAAAGTGATAGCACTTTTGAATAGTAATGGATATACGGTGTAAAAAAAGTGAGGAGTGAGGAATTGGCATAGCCCACCAAAGTTGTGCCCCCAGCACCGAGCGTAGCGATTTTGCGGCACAACAACCTCCCCCGAACGATACATAGGGGCGAACATCGTTCGCCCGTTGCTCAGAGCTTGCCATAATTTCAGAATCGTAGTGGCTTGTGCAAACATAAAACATTGACCACGATCATCAGGGACGACCACATCGCCCCCGATTTTTTTTATAAAAAATAAAAAAATTTTTTCAACCGCTGCAACATTTCAGCGAAAAAAATACACTTATATAGTGACGGACGATAGGGGTGATCAGTTTGGACAAAAAAGAAAAAAGAAAACTTGCAGACCTTGCAATGAAAGGCGATACCGATGCATTCTCAAAGCTCTATGGAGAAATATATAAAGAGCTCTATTATTACGCCCTCGCTAACCTGCAAAACGCCGAGGACGCAGCCGATGCAGTGCAGGACGCTGTGCTTGACGGCTATACAAGTATCTCTTCATTGCGAAAAAGCGAGGCTTTCGATAGCTGGATGTTCAAAATATTGGTCGCCAAGATCAAACAAAAACAAAAGGAATACGCCCAAAGACGCTCAAACCTCGATTATATTAATGAAAGCGACGCAATAATCAAAGACGAAAGCGACTTCGAGCGGTGCGAGATCTTAGAAGAGTTTGCAAACCTCAGTGAGGCGGAAAGACTTTGTATCACCCTTCATTGTATTGCAGGCTATAAAGGCAGGGAGATAGTGGAGATAACAGATATCAAAGATTCAACAGTCCGTTCCCATATATCCAGAGGAAAAGCTAAAATACGCCGCAAGTTGTTCGGAAAGGAGGTGACATGATGAGAAATTTCAGAAAACGCAGAAAGCTTATCAAACAAATGGAACAGGCAAATAAGATCCCCGATAAGCTTATGCCTCAGGAGATCAAAGATATGCTCGATACGTCAGGCTTTCGCCCCATAATAGATATCACTCAGAATACCCCTGAGATAAAGATCAATGGCGGCAGAAATAACGTCCTTAGGTGTCTTGCAGTCGTGGCGGCTTTCGTCCTTGTGGTCGGAGGATTTGCTGTGCTTAGACTGAGCGACAGCGATTATGTGAAAAAATATCCCGAAACCACTGCGTCATCATCTGCCGATACCGACGGCCTCGATGGCCTCCGTGGCACTACCTATAAAGGCCTCTATAACTATATCAAAGATAATAAAGCCAACGCCGAAGACTATGTGGTCGATAACGGCTATATATTCCAAAGTGTAGACTTGTTTAGCAGCAACAGCTATGACCAGCATATCAAGGATTATCAGTTCGCCCTCGTGAAAAATCAGCTTACTCCTAATCCATGCTCCCTCGACCTCACTCAGTCAGGCGTGGATATCACCCCCACAAATAGCTGCGACGAGGGAACAGCAGATATAACCTACGGCAATGCCCACTTCTTCTATGACAACGGCGGTATCGACGTTTATATTACCCAAAACGGAAATATCACTAAGTCAGAACAAGATGTCTTTGCCGATACTTTCCTGAAAAAACAGCTTGTTGACCTTAGATCATACGAACAGTATGGCTGTAAATTCAAACCAAGCGTGGTGGCAATGTATCTCGAAAACGACGAACTCTATGCCTTCTTCGACTTTATCTTACCCGTGAAGTCAGGCAAAAAGGAACTCGATATCGAGTATTGCGGAATGTGCGTTTTTAACGTGAGCGATCCCGAAAATATCAAGCTCGTCAGCGAGTTTGAACAGCCCGGCGTTATCGAGGGCATAAGGAAAGTCAACGGAAAATTCTTCATCGTGTCACGCTATACCGAGGCGTCCTTGCTGCTGACAGATGACCAGCAACCGTCAGACCTTGCCCCCGCACGTTATGTAAACGGCGATAAACAGCTCTTTGAAGAAAATGAAATGTATATCGTTGCCCGTGAAAATACCCCGTCTATGATCCTGCTTTCGTCCTTTGACGGCAATTCACAAGGCTCTTATATGACTTCAAAGCTTATCGCCTGCGGCGAGAGCAAGGTGCTAATGGGAACAGACAACATTTATCTTTTAAGAGGCTTTTGTATAGACGAGGCGGAGGACACCCCAACAAGAGCTATGTTAATGAGAATAAACTATAATAACGGAGATATGGAGCTTGACAAAACTAGGACCATTACAGGTGCCGACGCCGACTCTATCAGCCACTCCATATCAGGAGATGAATATAACGGCAGGCTCTCGCTGTTCTCAAATGACTCAACGAGTATTGCCGAGCTCAGAATACACAGTGCAAGTGGATCAAACGGCGTATCATTCTGTGAGCTGTGGCTCTTTGATGAAAACCTCAGCGAACCGGTAACACAGTCATTCTCATATGACTGTTATGACTATAGCAGCGTGATCTATAACACCTTCTATCACTCTATGCTGTATGTTTACAGAGCCTATGACAGCGTCCAAGACGACGACCCTTACCAGCAGGCAAATAACGTCCAGCTGGAAGAGGCTTATGACTTCTCCGACCCTAATAAAATAACTCAAGTCACCCCTGAAAACATGATAGTGGCAGTGAATACCGGCAATTATGACATCTGCTATAGCGTGACAAACTATAATGATACCATCGCAGTCCATACAGATACCTGCTCAAAAGGCTGCCTGAACATTCAGGTCTTTGATAAGAGCAAGGCTGTCAAGAAAAACGTTACGGTATTTAAGTCAAACTATGAAACTGCGGTAAGCGGCGACGGTCATGAATATCAGATAGACAACGGATCAATAGAAAAAATAAAGAAGTTCGACTTCTTTAAAATGATACAGAACTATAAGTATCACGAGGAGGACGCAACAACAGAAATAAACGGTAAGGATTATATAGAGAAACATACCTCTCCTTATTATTCCAATTCCGTTGTAACGGACAATGAAAACGGATTTATAGCCGTACCGTTCTATGATTCAGCAACATATGGAAAAGTAGACGACGGCGACAACGTAGATTATATATACTATAGTAAAGAGAAAGTGTATTTGCTGCTGATGAAATATGATATAGAGGCCAAAAACTTCAGCGAATACGGAACGATAAAACTGTGCGAATATACCAATTATTATGACGACTACTATAAAAACGTAGACCCGGAGGATCGCATAGGAATAAAAAATGACACAGACCAAAAGGAAACATATCAGAGTGCCTTTGTTCAAGACGGATATATCTATATCTTCACCGACAAGACCCTCAGCTCATATAGCTATGATGACCTTTCAACTCCTGTGGACAGTGTGGAACTAAATTAGATATTATAAGATCAGGGCAGCAGTGCAAAAACAACGCTTTTTGCATCGCTGCCTTTCCCCTTTCCAAACAAAAACGTTTTCGTTATTGCACACAAAGAAAGCCACCGCAGATTGTATAATATGTACAATAAATGTTCACAGTAACATAACCATTTGAATTTCTGTTTGTGCTAAAATAATATGGTTTTAAGAATAAGTATTAGACGCAAATAGGAGAATCATTATGAAAGACTTGACGAAAGGAAATATCACAAAGCTGATATTGATGTTTTCCCTGCCCCTCTTGCTTGGCAACGTTTTTCAGCTTTTTTATAATCTTGCCGACACCCGTATAGTAGGACAGACATTGGGCAAAAACGCCATAGCCGCATTGGGTGCGACTTCCTCAGTGAATACCGTTATCATAGGCTTTTTGAACGGCCTTACAAACGGCTTTGCCCTCGTAACAGCACGCTTTTTCGGAGCAAAAGAGTTCGACCGCCTGAAAAAGTCCGTCGCCCACGCCCTCACTCTCGGCGTTGCAACAGCTATCGCCCTCACCGTCCTGAGCCTCGCCTTTATTGACCCGCTGCTGCGTGCATTGAATACCCCTGATAACATCTTCAAACAGGCAAAAACATATATCGTTATCATTCTCGCCGGCATGATAATATCAATGTTCTATAACATCTGTGCCGGTATCCTCCGTGCAGTGGGCGATACAGTTTCCCCACTCATCTTCCTTATAATCTCAACTATCGCCAATATCGGACTTGACCTGCTCTTTATCCTCGGATTTGGCATGGGCGTCGAGGGTGCAGCCTATGCTACCCTTATCGCACAGGGTATCTCCGTTGTGCTTTGCATAATATACATTATAAAAAAGCATAGATTTCTTATCCCCTCAAAAAGCGACTTCCGCTTTGAGGGCAAGCTTGCAGGCGATATGTACGCCACAGGCGTCTCAATGGGACTTATGATATCCCTCGTCGGTATCGGAACAGTCATTATGCAGGGTGCAATTAACATCTTCGGCACCGACATAATCGTTGCCCATACCACCGCCAGAAAAATATCCGAGATCTTCATGCTCCCGATATCCGTTTTCGGTGCAGCCGCCGCAACATTCTCAAGCCAGAACTATGGTGCAGGCAGAATAGACCGAGTAAAAGAAGGCGTGAAAAAAACTACCCTCATAACATGGGGCTGGTCAGTTATCGTCATAGTTGCAACATGGCTCTTCACACCATTTTTCGCCCACCTTATCACAGGCATCAGCGACCCTGAGATAGTCGGCACAGTCGAGCAGTATATGAAAATAAATACAGCCTTCTACTTTATCCTCGGTATCGTTATCGTGTTCAGAAACGCCCTCCAAGGCGTAGGCGATAAAATAACCCCTATCGCCTCAAGCATAATCGAACTTCTGGGCAAATTTGCCGTTGCAATGATACTCGCCCCACGCATGGGCTATTTCGGTATCATGATAAGCGAACCGCTCGTGTGGGCAGGTATGGCTGTAATGCTCGGTATAGGCTTTGCCGCAAATAAGACTTTCCGCAAAAATCATATATGCGAGCCTAAAGCAGAGAAATGCTGAAAAATTCGATAAATAATTTTTGCAACTATTGATTTTGTCAAAGAAATGTGATATAATTAGTAAAAACATACAATATGCAGAAATGCCGTAAACAAAAAAGACGAAAGGGGGAAGTGCCTGCAAAAAGCGGGCATAACAGAGAAATGCTTTCAAAAATTTTATCAAAAGAAGAGTGTGCAAAGTGCAGGATATGCTGCTGCTTTGACAGCTACGATATATGGGAAACACCGTATATCTCACCTACGCTTGCAAGCAAGATATTGCAGGAGTATGCCCCTAAGCAGGAGTTTATAAAAAAGGATAACCACTTCCTCTTCAAAATGGATAAGGAAAAGGATGCTGACCTCTATTATTGCCCAATGCTAGATAACGAAAAGGGCTGTATCCTCGGCGATGATAAACCTTTCGATTGCCGCATATGGCCGCTGAGAGTAATGGCACTGAACGAAACAAAGGTCATAACTCTTTCTCCGGTCTGTCCTAATATGAACGAAAAGTCCATAAAGGAGCTTACCAAAACAGCCAACGAGCTTTCAGACCAAATATTCCAGTATGCAGACGAAAATCCCGAGGCTGTAAAGCCTTATCTTGACGGCTACCCGATATTGGTGGTCGAGGGCAAGAAATATAAAGATACACTTGTATGATAAAAAGGGCAGCAAATTCGCTGCCCTTTTATTCTGCCTAAAACATATCCAGTGCGGTGTTTCTATGTAGAGGCGACCTGAGGTCGCCCGCTGATATTATTTTTCGGTAGCCCACCAACATCATTTTTTTCGACAAACAGACCTCGCTGCTTGTTATCTCAAAAACAAATAATAAATAAGCCCGTATACCACGCTCGCCAAAGTTCCATAAAGGATAACAGGGCCGCTGATAATGAATATCTTCGCACCAAGCCCCAGTATATACCCCTCCGTCTTGAATTCCAGTGCAGGTGCAGCCACAGAGTTGGCAAAACCCGTTATCGGCACAAGCGTACCAGCTCCTGCGTGCTTTGCAATGCGGTCATACCACCCAAGCCCCGTGAAAAGTGCCGATAAAAACACCAGCGTCACAGATACCGACATGGAGGCGTTGTCCTTTGAAAGCCCGAAATAAAGATACATATTCATAAGCGACTGCCCGATAGCACAAATAAGTCCGCCGAACAAAAACGCCTTTGGTATCGTCACCCACCACTTTGTCCCCTTTGACGCCTCTTTGTACATCTCGCTGTATTGTGCCTTGCTCAAATTTATATCCATTTTGTTCTCGCTCCTTTTTGTTTCTGACTGCCAGTATTGTGCCACATAAAGCTTAGGTTATTCATATTTTAAGTGCACGATTTTTATAAGCTTTGGTCAATATGTTGCTATCAGGTTAATATTTTTATATAGTTTAAACAAATTTTGTACAATGTAAACGATTTATCAGAGGGAAATTTGTTTAAATAGTATCTTGAAAAAAATGCGAAAATTTTGTATCATATTCATTAGAGATATTCTATCTTGAGGGCAGTGTAACTGCCATTATTTTCCAGGAGGTTATTATAATGAAAGCTAAAAAAATTCTTGCTGCTGTCACAGCTCTTTCTCTGACAACAGTAGTATTCGCATCATGCGGCGATTCATCTGATTCATCAAGCACACCTGCCGCAACAACTACTACAGCTGCTACTACAACTACAGCTGCAACAACTACAACAGCTGCTACAGAGGATTCTGCTGCAACAGGCGGCGGAGCAGGCGACTCAGCTGCAACAGCAGACAGCACAGCTGACTCAAAGACAGAGGGCGGCGATTCAGATTACACACCTGTAAAGACATTCAAGGGCTATGACGCATTCCTTATGTTCGCTGACAGCCAGTGGCTCTGGGGTAACTGGCAGGGTCAGGGCGAGGCTGATGCTACACAGGCATTCGGCGTTGACGCTGACGTAACAGGCGACGGTGAGTATACAGTTTCTATCACAAACGCATCTATCTCTTATGACGATCCAGACGAGGGTCTTAACCCACAGGTAGCTCTTGACGGCGACTATGCTGTTGGTGCTGAAGGCTGCGTAGTAATGTGCGTTGATATCATCGGTCTTCTTAACGGCGACACACTCAAGGGCACAGGCGATCCTAAGACAACTAAGGACGTTCCTGGTAAGTACAACGCTGACGACCTGAAGGTAGAGCTTAAGTCTATCAAGGCTGACGGTCAGGAAGTTGCATTCGATAACGCTAAGATCAAGTGTGGTAACATCGAGGATAACAACAACTGCTACAGAATCGAGATCTACAACGATTACGGCGATACAGCTAAGGATTCTCCTATCGACAAGGACGACCTCGCATTTGAGGACAGCCTTGAAGTTACATTTACTATCGAGGGTCTTTCTGAATAATTTACTTATAAGACAAAATGAAGAGCAGACTGCGTTGACAGTCTGCTCTTTTTTGTTTGCCAAAATTGTAATTATAACCCTGTGACAGTGTGTGTGACAACTTTTTTTGATTTTCGTGTCACACTTTTCTGTTGACATAAAAACGGCTGGAATATATAATTATATTATTATAGCTTTTCTATAATATCATCACATATTTTATTAATCCCCTATGAAAAAAGCTGCGGTACCCTCTTAATACCACAGCTTTTTTCTTTTTTTATTTATTCTGACTGTCTGTAACAAGACCGCCGTTATCTTCCATAAGCTTGAACGTTATCGCAAACTCACGCTCGTCACCGTCATCAGTCTTTCGATAGACCTTGCAAGTGACCTCGTCCCCTGCCTGCTTGCCTGCAAACAGCGAGGCAATGTCAACCTCTCCGGCGGTGGACTTGCCGTCTATGGCAGTGATTATGTCGCCCTCTGTAAGCTCAGTGTTGGCAACATCACAATCAGGATTTATAGATACTATACAAATTCCCGACTTCACACCGTATAGCTCAGCCGTCGTGTCGCTCACCGCATAGTATGTCACGCCGATCTTGACCCTGCCCGAAACATAGCCCTTTTCCATAAGCTCTTCGATAATAGGCTTTGCCTCATCTATAGATACCGCAAAACCTATGCCCTCATAATCGCTTGACGCAAGCTTTGATGAGGTTATCCCAATGACCTGCCCCCACATATTGAACAACGCTCCCCCCGAGTTGCCTGGGTTTATGGCAGCGTCTATCTGTATGCAGTTCATTATTATAGACGAGTTTTCAAGCCTTATCCTGCGGTTCACCCCTGATACGATGCCCTTTGTCACAGTGCCGTAATAGCCCGCAGGCGAACCAATAGCTACAACGTCCTCGCCTGCATTGACCTGAGTTGAATCCCCGAACTCAGCCGCCTGCAAGCCCTGTGCCTGTATCTTTATCACCGCTATGTCCGTTGCAGCGTCCTGCCCAACGACCTTAGCCTCATACTCTGAGTTGTCGCTGAGGACCACCTTTATACCCGTTTCAGCCGCATTTACAACGTGTGCATTTGTCACGATATATCCGTCAGCGGACATTATAACTCCGCTGCCCTGTCCTGCCGCAACATATCCGCCCGACTTTGTGTACACCTCAATGGAAACCACCGCAGGAGAAAATCCCTTTGCAATGCCCTCCGCAGTGTACCGTCCATCAGCCTGATAAAATTCATCATCAAGCTCAGGCTTTTCAGCCACAGGCAGCGTAAAGCTTATCTTTTTGTCCCCCGTGACAAGATTTCTCACCCAGCCGCTGCCCCTTATGGACGTTATAGATATCGCAATGCCAACGCCCATAAACAGCACCATAAAACAAAGCCTTACCATAGCATGGCGTGCACGCTCTTTGCGGCGATTCTTTTTTCTTGCTATATCGGCAGCCTTCCAAAAATCCTCGTCCACCTTATCAGCCGCTACCGCACCCTCAGGCAGTTCATAATGCCCGTTTTCTTTGGCTGTATCTTCATTTTCATCATGCAGACAAGGCTGCTCTTCAAATTGCTCCATACGAGCCTCCTAGTCCTCCTCCGCCTTGTTAGGCAGCGTGAATACAAATTCCGTATACTCGTTCTTTACGCTCCTTACCATTATCTTTCCGCCATGGAGCTTTACGATAGAACGCACGATATTAAGTCCCAGACCAACGCCAGTCTTGTCAAGACCTCTTGACTTGTCGGTCTTATAAAATCTGTCGAACACAAGAGGCAGTTCGTCCTCAGACAGACCCTCGCCGCTGTTTCTGATAGAAATTCTCGTCATGTTGCCCTCAGGCTCAAAGTGGAACTCAATGTAACCGCCCTTGTCAACAAACTTTATGGCGTTCTCTATCAAGTTATACATGACCTGATGCACAAGGTCATTATCCGCATAAAGGGTCACTCTGTCAACGTCAAGACCCCTTACATCTATCTGTTTCTCCTCAAGCCTTGGCTCGAATGTCACAAGTGTATCGACTATCGGCTCAAGCACAGAGAAATACTGCAAATTCGGTTTAAGCTCGCCTGCCTCGATCTTTGCAAGATTGAGCATACTTCTTACAAGCCTTGCCAGTCTGTGGACCTCAGAAGAAATTATTTTAAGATAATATCTTTCCTGCTCCTTTGGTATCGTGCCGTCAAGCAGACCGTCCACAAAGCCGCCTATAGACGTCATAGGCGTTCTAAGCTCGTGAGAAACGTTTGCAAGAAAGCTGTTTCGCATGGTGTCGTAGCTTTTCAGGCTGGCAGCCATATCGTTGAAAGCGTTGCTGAGCTGTTCAAGTTCCGACGTAGAATAGTCAGGCAGCGTAACAGAAAAATCTCCCGCACCTATCTTCTTTGAAACTTCCGCTATCTCCTTGATAGGCTCAGTGAGTTTCAGCGTCATGAAATAAACCAAAAACAGCACTATAACAAGCACTATTATAGCGGAAACAATAAATATCTCCATTATATTGTAGATATAATCGTCCTGATCCGCCTTCGAGCTGAACGCAAGCACATAATACTCCGGACCGTTCGCTTTAAAAGACTTGCCTATCACATGGTACATCGCTTTAAAAGCACCGCCCATATCCGAATAGACATACTCACAGCTGTCAGAAAAAGCGTCAAGCTCATTAACTGATATATTCTGAGGGCTGCACACAGGGTCTTTGCTGGAGTTCACAAGCACTGCTCCCGTAGCGTCGCACAGGATAAAGTCAGCGTTGCACGCCATTGAATACTCGTTCATCTGCTCCGTCACCGACTCTTTCCAGTCGGTAGGCTGATCCAGCATTTCTTCCTGCGTATATAAAGCAAGAGCCTTGGCGTTTTTCTCCAACAGGCTCTTTTTTTCGTCAATAAAATACCTTGAAGAAACCAGCAGTAATACCGTTCCTAAGCACACAAAGCTTATAAGTATTACTGCTGAACAAATTACAAAGTATTTAAAGAATATGCTTTTACGATTACTCATGAGGTGTTTCAGCGACTTCAAACTTGTATCCTACGCCCCATACAGTTTTAAGTGCCCACTTGTCAGAAACGCCCTCAAGTTTCTCACGCAGACGCTTAACATGAACGTCGATAGTTCTTGAATCGCCATAATATTCAAAGCCCCAAACTTCGTCAAGGAGCTGATCTCTTGTATAAACTCTGTTCGGATTAGACGCAAGGTGGAACAGAAGTTCAAGCTCCTTTGGCGGTGTATCAAGCACCTGACCGTTTACTCTCAGCTCATATCTTGTCATATTTACTGAAAGCTTGTCATACTTGACTTCCTTTATCTCAGCCTCGCCTGATGACTGACCAACTCTTCTGTATACAGCCTTTATTCTTGCGATAACTTCCTTTGTATCAAAAGGCTTTACGATATAGTCGTCTGCTCCAAGCTCCAGACCAAGCACCTTATCAAATGTTTCTACCTTTGCGGTTATCATGATGATAGGCACGTTGGACTTCTTTCTTATCTCACGGCATACCTGCCAGCCGTCGATACCAGGCAGCATAATGTCAAGCAGGATAATATCAGGTTTAAGTGCGTTGAACTTTACTACCGCTTCCTCGCCGTCATGTGCAAGTATCACTCCGTAGCCCTCCTTCTCAAGGTAAAGCCTGAGCAACTCGCAGATGTTTTTATCATCGTCTACTACCAATACTCGTCCAAGTGACATATTTCATCTTCCTTTCATTTATTTACTCTTACCATTACATCGTTCCTATTTTACACTTCTGAAAATTTGAACAAAAGGCAATAAATATTCAAATTGATATAAGTATTATAACAAATTCACAAACCCATTGTGTGAATATATTATTAATTTTTAATTAAATATCATAGTTTGCTCTAATTTTAAGCGGACGTCTGCAACAATATGTATATATTTAATTTAATTAATCAATATCTTTGAATTTTACTTACAAAGACCATAAAAATATTATTTGATTTTTGTAAACTATACTGTATAAAGTCCTTAAAAGCAAACAGCCTCCGCAGGAAAACTACGGAGGCTGTCACTTCTTATATCAGATATTAGTCAGGGGAGCTTATTAATACATTCCGCCCATTCCGCCTGCACCAGCTGCGGCAGCTGCCATAGCAGCGTCAGCCTGTGGATCCTTCTTGTCTGCAACAAGGCTCTCTGTAGTGAGGACCATTGATGCAACAGAGGCTGCGTTCTGGAGAGCTGAACGTGTTACCTTTGTAGGGTCAACGATACCGGCTGGTATCATGTCAACATACTCGGAAGTATAAGCGTTGAAACCATAGCCGACTTTTCTTGAACGGATTATCTTGTCTATGATAACGCTGCCCTCAAGACCAGCGTTTACAGCGATCTGTCTTACCGGCTCTTCAAGTGCCTTATAAACGATCTGAGCACCTGTCTTTTCGTCGCCGCTGAGTTTGTCAACGAGTTTCTTTACAGCCGGCATAGCGTTGATAAGAGCTGTTCCGCCGCCTGCAACGATACCCTCTTCAACAGCTGCCTTTGTAGCTGCAAGAGCGTCCTCTATTCTCAGTTTCTTTTCCTTCATCTCTACCTCAGTAGCAGCACCGACCTTGATAACAGCTACGCCGCCTGAAAGCTTAGCAAGTCTTTCCTGAAGTTTCTCTCTGTCAAAGTCAGAAGTTGTGTTCTCGATCTGTGACTTGATCTGACCAACTCTTGCCTTGATATCGTCGCTGTTGCCAGCACCGTCAACGATGATAGTGTTCTCTTTCTGAACGACTACCTGTCTTGCTCTGCCAAGCTGCTCCATAGTTGTTTCGCTGAGTTCAAGACCAAGCTCCGAAGAAATTACCTGACCGCCTGTGAGGATAGCGATATCCTGGAGCATCTCTTTTCTTCTGTCGCCAAAGCCAGGAGCCTTGACAGCAACGCAAGTGAAAGTACCTCTCAGCTTGTTTACGATAAGAGTTGAAAGAGCCTCGCCCTCAACGTCCTCGGCGATGATAAGGAGCTTTTTGCCAGCCTTTACGATCTGCTCAAGAAGTGGAAGTATCTCCTGAATGTTAGATATCTTCTTATCTGTGATAAGAATGTAAGCGTCATCAAGGACAGCCTCCATTTTATCTGTATCTGTTACCATATAAGGTGCGATATATCCTCTGTCGAACTGCATACCTTCAACAACTTCGCTGTAAGTTTCAGCAGTCTTTGACTCCTCAAGAGTGATAACGCCGTCAGCAGTTACCTTTTCCATAGCCTCGGCGATGAGCTTACCGATATTCTCATCGGCAGCGGAAACAGCACCAACTCTTGCTATTTCCTCAGAGCCTTCTATCTTCTTTGAGTTAGCGATGATAGTTTCAACGGCAGTATCTACAGCCTGATCCATACCCTTTTTAAGTACCATTGGATTAGCACCGGCTGCGATATTCTTCATACCTTCTCTAACAAGAGCCTGAGCAAGCAATGTAGCTGTTGTTGTACCGTCGCCTGCTGCGTCGTTAGTCTTAGTAGCTACTTCCTTTACGAGCTGAGCACCCATATTCTCGAATGGGTCGTCAAGCTCAATTTCCTTAGCGATAGTTACACCGTCGTTTGTGATGAGCGGAGCACCATACTTCTTATCCAGAACTACGTTTCTGCCCTTAGGTCCCAGTGTTATCTTAACTGTATTTGCGAGCTTATCGATACCGCTCTGCAAAGCTTTTCTTGCGTCTTCGCCAAAAATTATATCCTTAGCCATTGTAAATTACCTCCGTTTGATATACTATTTATAATGTAGTTATGCTGTTTTAGTCAACAACTGCGAGAATGTCGTCCATTTTAACGATGATGAACTCTTCGCCGTCCAGCTTTACGTTTGTGCCGCTGTACTTAGAGATGAGCACCTTATCGCCCTTATTAACGCCCATTGTAACGTCCTTTTTACCAGGGCCTACAGCTATTACCTCAGCTACCTCAGGCTTTTCCTTGGCTGAACCTGTAAGAATGATACCGCTCTTTGTGGTTTCCTCAGCCTCTGTCATTTTAACTACAACTCTGTCCTGCAATGGTTTGATTGCCATGATAAGTTCCTCCTTTTATAATACCAATTATAAGCTTTGTAAAATATTGTGAGCTGCTGTATTTTTAGTCTTTTCAGCACTCTCACCGTTTGATTGTTAGCACTCATTCTTTCTGAGTGCTAATTATATTTTATCACCTTTTTCGCAAAATTCAAGTCATTTATAGTCATTTGTGGGATTTTTGTATGATTGCACAATATCTATTAAGTCACAAAATGATTTTGAGAGCATATTGTACAATTTATTGTGGGGTATTGCAGGTCTGAAATCAGATTTTCGGGTGGGGATAAATGTATTAAATGGAGGTATGCGTATCAACAGTACCCATAATTGTAGGGGCTTGGCTCAATTTCGGTTTCACCGAAATGCGACAGCCCGTTCGGAGGGGTAACGCCGTGGTTTTGGTATCTTCGATGTTGAATTATTCGGGGTGACATGGTTGTGATAATATCCGTTAATTCAATGGGCGAGGAATATCGAGACGCCCATTTCTGTGAAACAGAAATTGCGTCGCTCCCCTACAGGTGTGGTGGGATAGTTTGTATGGTTATCGAACCGTTTTATCACCGTGGGTCTGTTTCTCGACGGGCGAACAGCGTTCGCCACTACAGATTTGTTGCCGTGGAGTTCGTGTTTCAGCCGTTTATATTCGATTTTCAAGTTACGTTCGGGGTATGACATTTGGTATTATGCCCTAGGTGTTGCATACACAAAATATCACAATGCACGCCCACGTCCTGATACAAGTACTCTACAGCCTGTTCCAGAATCTCTCATCGTATTCACTAAGTCGCAGGGCTTGTACGTGCCCGCAAGTATCTAAGACGCTTTCTACTTATCCCTGAAAAGTACCCCTTTTGTTGCATAAAAAATGCAACAATTAATAGAATGTTGCCAAATTAAATCATAAATCATTTGTTTGCACAATTTCAGTCGGCTTATTTTATGCACTTATCACACAATATTATGAACAGGATATTGATACAGATGATGTAATTTTATGGTGTTTATTCAGCTTTACACCACAATTTTAATTTATATCAATATATGCAATTTTGATAAAAAGCAGTTGACAAACGGGTACGATTTGGTGTATTATTATATTGTAATCGTTTAATCGTAAAGATCAAACAATAATATATTCGGAGGTCAAGACAATGGCAGAGTATTTTAAGGATATTCCAAAGATCAAGTACGAGGGTGTGAACTCAACTAATCCACTCTCATTTAAGTATTATAACCCTGATGAGGTTGTAATGGGCAAGACTATGAGAGAACAACTGAAGTTCGCTCTTTCATGGTGGCACACAATGGGCGGCGACGGAACTGATATGTTCGGCTGCGGCACAACTGACAAGACTTGGGGCGAGAGCACACCTGAGGCAAGGGCAAAGAAGAAGGTAGACGTTGCTTTCGAGATCATGGACAAGCTTTCTATCGATTATTTCTGTTTCCATGACCGTGACCTTTCACCTGAATATGGTGATCTTGGCACAACTAACGCTAAGCTTGCTGAAGTTGTTGATTACATAGCTGAGAAAATGGCTGCTGACCCTACAAAGAAACTGCTTTGGGGCACAGCGAAGTGTTTCGATCATCCAAGATATATGCATGGTGCAGGTACGTCACCTTCTGCTGATGTTTTTGCATATGCTGCTGCACAGATCAAGAATGCAGTTGACGCTACTATCAAGCTTGGTGGTAAGGGTTATGTATTCTGGGGCGGAAGAGAAGGATATGAGACTCTTCTGAACACAAACATGGGTCTTGAGCTTGACAACATGGCAAGACTTATGAAGATGACAGTTGACTATGCACGTTCAAAGGGTTACACAGGTGATTTCTACATTGAGCCAAAGCCAAAGGAGCCAACAAAGCATCAGTATGATTTTGACACAGCTACAGTTCTTGGATTCCTGAGAAAATACGGACTTGACAAGGATTTCAAGATGAACATCGAGGCTAACCACGCTACGCTTGCACAGCACACATTCCAGCACGAGCTGAGAGTTGCAAGAGATAACGGTGTATTTGGTTCTATCGATGCAAACCAGGGTGACCCACTGCTCGGTTGGGACACAGACCAGTTCCCTACTAACGCATATGACGCAACGCTTTGTATGTACGAGGTACTGAAGGCAGGCGGCTTTACAAACGGTGGTTTGAACTTTGACGCAAAGGCAAGGAGAGGTTCATACACAATGGAGGACATTTTCCTCAGCTACATTGCAGGCATGGACACATTTGCACTTGGTTTGAAGGCAGCTGCAAAGATCATAGAGGACGGCAGACTTGACAAGTTTGTTGATGACAGATATGCAAGCTGGACGACAGGCATTGGTGCAGACATCATTGCCGGCAAGGCTGACATGGAGAGCCTTGAGAAGTATGCAGTTGAGAAGGGTGAAGTTACTGACTCACTTTCTAGCGGCAGGCAGGAATATCTTGAGAGCGTTCTCAATCAGATCATGTTCAATCTTTAAGCAGGGGCGTGCCCCTGCACCCATATCCGCTATCATTCGTGGTAGCGGATTTTTTTATCGCCGCCCATATCATTTTTTTACGCTGTGATAAAATATGAAAGCGTGCCCCTGCACCCATATCCGCTATCAGTTTTGGCAGCGGATTTTTTGTACAAAAAAAAGAGCGGCTCTCAGCGAACCGCCCTCTTTGATCGTCGTGATCATTTCTCTTTTCTTGAAAGCTCCTGAAGTTCCTGCTCATACTGTGAGAAACCTTCCACAGATTTGAGCAGCTCGTCCTCGACGTGCTCTTCTTTATTATCCTTAAACACAAACTTCAGGAACACTGGTGTGATTATTGTTGTTGCCACTACCATGATGATGATAGGTGCGAATACTTCGTTGCCCATAAGTCCCAATTTTTGTCCTTTTGCGGCGACGATAAGTGCGACCTCGCCTCGTGAGATCATACCCATTGCTATCTGCACACTCTCCTGATTTGTATACTTACAAACCTTTGCACCAAGTCCGCAGCCTATTATCTTTGTGATTATTGCCACAACAAGGAGCAATACTGTGAACAGCACCATTTTGCCGCTCATATTTATTCCGCTCATTGTAAGGCCGATACTTGCAAAGAACACCGGTGAAAGGAGCATATATGAAAGTGTTTCAAATCTGTTGGAGATATACTTTACGTCCTTTTCGCTTGAAATTGCAAGACCTGCGACGAACGCACCTGTGATATCTGCGACGCCGAAAAGCTCTGCTACATACGCCATAAGGAGGCAGAAAACAAAGGAGATGATAACGTGACGTCTGAGGTCTTTTTTATCTCTTTTTCTCCACTTTGTGAACACGATATGGTAGACAACTGTACAGCCTATTGCTACTGCAAAGAAGGCTACTATTTTAATAAGGACGGTCACAACGTGGACGCTTGTATCTGCAAGGCTTGTGATAAGGGTGAGTGCGATGATACCGAGGATATCGTCGATGATGGCTGCACCAAGTATTGCGTTACCGGCTCTGGTGGAGAGTTTTCCAAGCTCTTTCAGGGTTTCTACTGTGATAGAAACTGATGTTGCTGTGAGGACAACGCCTATGAAGAGGTGCTGCAAGAATGGTGAACAAGCGAGGTCATCGCCTTTGCCCACGCCCATTGCTGCGGCAAGTCCAAGTCCGCCGAACAACGGCACGATAACGCCGAGGAGTGCGATTATGAACGAGGCTTTACCTGTCTTTTTAAGCTCCTGAACGTCTGTTGTAAGTCCTGCGGTGAACATGAGGACGATAACGCCCAGTTCTGACATTTCTGAGATGAACTCAGTTTCTTTGACCACGCCGAGGACGGCAGGGCCGAGTATTACGCCTGCCAGCAGTGCACCTACTACCTGCGGCAGTTTCATTTTCTTTGTGACAAGACCCAGAATTTTGGTCGAAAGCAGTATAAGTGCGATAAAAAGTATGTATCTATACTCTTCCATGATTTTACTTCCTTTCCACACCGTCAAAGAATGACGGTAATGCGTAAAAATAACGATTTACAGTATTATACTCTGCAAATCGCCATTGATTTATCCGTATATATTATAGCATTATGCTGCAACATAGTCAACAGACTGCACAATTTGTTCACAAAAAAGAGCAACAAAAAAGAGCCGCAAAAATCGGCTCTTTTTGTGATTATTTTATCAAAGTTTCATTAAACTGCTTTTTTTCCGTTAGGGAAAATTTTATCCTCGCAGATACCTGCCATTTTCTCGATAGCAGGCTGTATATCCAGCCACAGTCCGCAGCCGTCGTCCTGACCGCTTGTTTTCCAAGCAAACACGCCGTTCCAGCCGTTATTGTAAGCCTCTTCATAAGCTGAGGTGATATCGAAATCGCTGTCGCTTGCAACGGCTGGGCACTCGCCTATAACGCTTGGCTTTGTGCCGTCAAGGCCGAAATCTGTTGGTGACTCGCCGAAAGGATATCCCCACATACCCTGCATCCATGTATACCAGTGTGTGGAATAGAAGTCAACATATGCAAGGCTCTTATCATACTTATCTCCGCTGAGGGTGCTTTGCAGCTCGCTGTCGGATATCTTATTGCCCTGCTGGCTGTCTGAATTATACTTTATCATTCCCATGCCCACTGTTACAAGGACGTCTGAATTTGCATGGATAGCGGCAGCTGCCTTTGCGTAATACTGCTCAAGGTAGAGCCAATCAAGCTTGCCGCACTCTTCGTTTTCAACTATCCAGTCAGGCTCGTTACAAAGGTCTACAGACCAGAAATAGTCGCTCTTGCCGTATCTCTGAACGAAAGGCACGATATAGTTATCAACGAATCTATCGGTCTTGTCGCTGTCCTGAATGAGTGCTCTCCAAGCGTTATAGTTCTGGTTTGAATCCTTAAAGTTATCGAAGGACTGGACTGTTGCCATTATGTATATCTGATACTGTTCTGCAAGATAGAAGAGGTTATCGAGGTCCTCCCAATGGGCAGTTGTTGCACCGTCGAATGTGCCGTCTGCTGAGATCAACATACCGACGTCGCCGTTACATACTACCCAAATTCTCGCAGCATTTACACCAGAGTTATGAAGTTTCTGGAAGTGATCCTGCCAAAACTCGAAGTTGAATCCGCCGCCGAAGTCGTTCCATTTATCCCATGGTGAGTTTACGCCGTTGAGCCAAAGCTCTTTATCGCCGACCATGAATTTTGTGCCGTCAACGGTGACTCTTGCAGAGCCGTCTGTAGTTGTTTCGTAGTCCTTTTCAGGCATTGCAGCCTCAGGGACAACAGGTGTATAATAGCTCGTGCCTGCTCCACCTGACGCAGATGACGAGGCATTATCTGCCTTTGAGCTTGATGACGAATCGCCGCAGCCTGCTGTTGAAACGAGCATGAGCACTGCCAGTGATGACGCCAGCCACTGTTTTACTTTCATAAAATTTACCTTTCCTTTCTCCCTTTTAAGGGATAAGATCTATGCCGCCAGTTCTTTTACGGCACTATCTTGAATTATTATAGCACACAAATATACTGTTTTCAATAGCTATGCCAGATTTTTTTATTATTTTACCAAGACAGGCAAGGTTAAAATTTTAACGTAGTGAGAATATATTTGCCCACATATTCCCTGTATTTATGGTGGATACAATTAAAAATATGAACATTTGCTGCATATCAACAAAAACAGAGGGTTTTATTTGTTCAATAAGCGTATTCAAAATCAAGTGGACATATGCTATAATGTAATAGTATATTTAGTTTGTTGAAAAGCTTTTTAAACAGTGGGAGAACTGTTCGCCACTACAGGTGTTGATGCAAGACAGGTCATCTGCTTTGGAACGTTATACTTGTATTTTAACATTCTCTGTATACCTATAGCGGTACAGTCATATTTTAAAGCGAAAGGACGGAAAATAATGAAGTCAGTATCAAAGAGATGTCTAAGTCTGATATTGTCGTTTCTTATGGCGATGACTGTTTTTGCAGGTCTTGACCTTGGAAACATTCAGGCTCAGGCTTTGTCAGGCGACAGTCTGAAGAATGCGGACACAGAGGCTATTCTTGAAGACATGGGGCTTGGCTGGAACTTGGGAAACTCCCTTGACGCAAATGAAGGTTCGGGACTTTCCACGGAAACATCATGGGGCAACCCTAAGGTAACAAAGGCTCTTATCGACAAGGTAAAGTCTTTGGGATTCAACACGGTGAGAGTGCCTGTTTCTTGGGGCAAGCACGTATCGGGTGACAACTACACTATCGACTCTGCATGGCTTGCGAGAGTAAAAGAAGTTGTTGATTACTGCTACGCAAACGATATGTATGTAGTTCTCAACATTCATCATGACACAAAGTCATCGGCAAATGCGTCGGGCAATGGATATTATCCTACATCGTCGGCATATGCCACATCAGAGAAGTTTGTCAGCAGTGTATGGTCACAGGTAGCTGATTATTTCAAGGATTATGATTATCACCTGATTTTTGAGACCCTCAACGAACCTCGTCTTATCGGCACAAGCTATGAATGGTGGTTCAACAAATGGAGCATTCCTTCAACGGTAAATGACGCTATCGGCTGCATCAACAAGCTCAATCAGAAGGCTGTTGACACTATCAGAGCCACAGGTTCAAACAACAGCGGCAGACTTATCATGTGCCCAGGCTATGACGCATCTGTAGACGGTGCTACAGTTTCAGGATTCAAGATCCCTACAGATATTTCGGGCAACAAGAACCGCATTGCGGTATCTATCCACGCATACAGCCCTTACAACTTTGCGATGAACACAGATACATCAAAGGGTGCGACATCGACTTATTCTTCATCTATAAAGAAAGAGCTTAAAGACATTTTCAGCACGCTGAAGAGCTCTTTCCGTGACAAGGGCATACCTGTTGTTATCGGAGAGTTCGGCACAAGCGACAAGAACAACACTGCGGAACGTGTAAAGTGGGCGACTGACTACACTGCTTTTGCAAAGGAAAACAACATTCCTTGTATTCTTTGGGACAACAATGCTTTTGCTAAATATCAGAACGGAAGTATCGTTCCTAACAGCGAATATCACGGATACATAAACAGGACGAACAACACTGTAACAAGCCCTGCAAAGGACGTTATCGAGGCTCTTATGAAACCATACGAGTCGGCAGCGAACAAAGCTGACCTCAGCTGCACTTCAGGCTTTTCAATGGTTGTTGGAGAGAGCAGGAGCATTGGGGCAAGATCTTCCACAAGCGGTGCGGTTATAACATACGCAAGCAAGACGCCTTCTATATGCACTGTTGACGGAAACGGAAATGTTACGGCACTGAAAACCGGTATCGGTTATGTTACTGTAACAGTTTCAGCTGACGGTTATGACAGCGTTTCAAAGGACGTTCAGGTAACTATATCAAAGAAGTCCCTGAACAATGCGGCTCTCAAGCTGGCAGAAACAAGCTATGTTTATGACAGCTATGCAAAGACGCCTGCTGCAACTGTGACCCTTGACGGCAAGGTGCTGACTGCGGGCAAGGACTACACACTTTCTTACAAGAACAATGTAAACGTAGGCACTGCTACTGTTACTGCGACCGGTATCGGCGACTACACAGGATACACTGCAAAGAACTTCACAATATCAAAGAGATCAATGGCAGGCGGCAGAGTTTCGACAGTTTCAAGCGTTGCATTCACAAGAGGCTATATTACACCGTCTGTTAATGTAAATGTAAACGGCAGAACTCTTATAAAAGGCACTGACTACACAGTTTCTTACTCAAACAACAAAAATGTGGGCACTGCCACTGTAACGGTTTATGCAAAGGGCAACTACTCAGGTTCACTGTCAACAACATTCGACATCATGCCTGCTAAGCAGGAGATACAAAAGCTTGAAACAAGATACAAGGGCTTTTACATCGACTGGGCACAGAAGGGATCGGCAACGGGATATGATCTTGAATATTCCACAAATGCTGACATGAGCGGTGCGGCATCAAAGCATCTCACTGCAAACAAGCCTGACACAATGACAATAAGCGGTCTGACAGGAAATAAGACATACTACATTCGTGTTCGCTCATACACAGAGGTGAACGGCCGCACCCTTTACGGCGACTGGTCTGATGTGAAGAGCATAAAGACTGCAAACACGAACATCACAAAGGCAAAGGTATCAGGCATTTCGACAAAGGCTTTCACAGGCAAGGCTATAAAGCAGAACGTGAAGGTCACATACAACGGCAAGACGCTGAAAAACGGCACTGACTACACGGTTTCTTACTCAAACAACAAGAAGGTCGGCAAGGCAACTGTTAAGATAACAGGCAAGGGCAAATACGGCGGAGTTATCAAAAAGACTTTCAAGATAAACCCTGCAAAGCAGAAGATACAAAAGCTTACTGCAAAGTCTAAGGGCTTTTACATCGACTTTGTTCAGAAACAGAGTGCGACCGGCTACGAGCTGCAATACAGCACAAGCTCAAAGTTCAGCGGTGCTAAAAAGGTAACGATAAAAAACAAAAAGACAGACAAAAAGACTGTCACAAAGCTTAAAGCCAACAAGAAATACTATGTGCGTGTACGTTCATACACGGTAGTAAAGGGCACAAAGTATTTCGGTGCATGGTCGGCAGCTAAGAGAGTTACTACAAAGAGATAAAATAAAACACGAACAGCGGTAGTCCAAGGAGACTGCCGCTGTTTTTTTTGCATGAAAAAACGGGCGGTGGATATCCGCCCGTTTCAATTTGTCATAAAGTTATACTAGTCAATAGCGGGCGACCTCAGGTCGCCCCTACACAAGATAGATGTTTTTCGCAATTATGTTATCCGTTGCTGCTTGCAACAAAGAAATAGGTCATATAGGAAAGGACAACAAATGCGGAGGACAGCCAGCTGATAGTATTCACTGCCGTTTTACACGGGGCTTTTTTCGACTGCTGACACATATTTGTGAAAAGTCCGATATTTATAAGTCCTATGAGCATACATGGTATTATGTATCTGAAATTCATTGTGCAGATAAAAGGATATCTGATGCAGAAGTTATAATAGTTGCCCAGGACTGTGGCATATATCACGGTGAGCATAAGCTTTTCGGTGAATCTTGCATTATCTGTTTTAGCAAAGAGCACTATTACCATTGCCACAAAGGATATTACTGCGAGTATCAAGGCTATCCAGAACAGTGCATATGGCACGAGGGTCGCTGTTTTCGGAAAGTGGCTTTCGTTTATGCCCTCGCCGAAAAGCGAGTTTTTAAGTGCGGCTATGGTAGGGTTATACTCCTTATAGCTTTCGCCGCCCCACTGCTCAAAGACCTTTTTGAACTGGAAAAAGCTGAAATCAGTGAGTCTTTGTTTAGTGGTGAGGTAGCCTATATACTGGCTGTCGTTTTCGGACAGGCTCGGCACATAGGTAGGTTTTACGCCGAAACGCAGGAAGTTTCTCACGCTCCACCAAAGACCAAGTGAACAGCATATAACTCCGAACAGGCAAAGCTGTCCGAGGCGGTCCACGATATGCTTACGGTTTTGCACAAGTGCCATGATAAAGAGTATGAGCACGGCAGGGGCACAAAGTCCCACGGAGAGTTTGGTCATCATGCCAAGTCCGATACAAAGGGCTGCTTTAACGATATTCTTTGCTGTCTGTTCTCTATACCACCTGAGCACGCAATATATTGCTCCCACTGTAAAGCACAGCATGAGAGGGTCGTTATTTATTCCCCCTGACATTAGGACAAGGTATGGATACATACAGCACATACCGAACGGTATGGTCAGGGCTTTGCCTTTAAGGTCAAAGAGCCTTAATATCTTATAGACTGTTATTGTTACGGCACAGACATAGAAGAGGGTCAAGGCTTGTATAGCCTCGCACGCCATATAATACTCTATGCCGAAGATGGTGCAGAATTTCAGCCATACTGCACAGATGATATGATGCAGAGGCGGGTGATAATACTGCCAAAGGGTGGTAGGGTCAAAGTCAGGCAGGGCGTTGTTATTATAGATATACTCTATATAGCCTGCGTGACCGCCCTCGCCGCCGAAATACCACACGTCATTCTGTCTTGTATAGATATCAGACATGAAAACATAGGAATATCTCAGCACAAAGCCTGCTCCTGCAAGGGTCAGGCATTTCACCTTATCGTAAAACTTTCTGTCGTTATTTAGCAGGACAACATACAGCACGAGCACTGCCGCTAATCCCACAAAGCACACGAAAGAGGCTTTATACTCGGTATGCACAAAGTAGTTCACGGCGGCAAGGGCTAAAAGGCTTTTCGCCGCAAATATGAGGACTGAGCCTATGGTATGTTTTCCACTGTCGTCAAGATGCCTTAACAGCCGTCTGAACCACACAAGTTCCAAAAGGGCAAACACGCCATAGACTGTAAATCCGTTCACAAACTCATAGCTATAGCAGCCAAAGCCTGTGAGGGCAAAGCATATGAACGCTGCCACAAGGTAGGGGTGACGGCTTATGGTATCAAACACTGCCTCAAGCCGTCTGTCACTTATAACTCTTCTGTTCATGGTTTTTCGCATTGACAGAAGAAGTTCGCCTTTCTTTTTATCCATATTAGTTTCCAGATTTTTCTTCGTGATATTCTTTTTCTGTATTTACGTTCCAGATATCTTTTCTGCTCTTTTTGCCGGTCTTTATAGCCTCGGCTGTTTCCATGGCGGTGAGCATTGAATGGTCCATATTATTATATCTATGCTGACCGTTTCTGCCCACGCAATAGAGGTTCGGGAAAGTATCGAGGAACTTTATCATGGTATCGAAATGCTTATATGTATCAAAATAAGCAGGATATGCTTTCTTGACCTTTTCTCTATGGGAATCGAGGACTTCATTTTCGGAGATGACGCCCATTTTAACAAGCTCGGCGGTTGCGAACTTCACGCAGTCCTCATCGGACATATTCCAAAAGTCGTCGCCCTCGGCACAGAAATACTCAAGGCCTATCCAAACTGTATCCTCAGGCTTTTCCACCATATAAGGCGACCAGTTGTTGAATATCTGTATTCTGCCCAGCTTCACGCCCTTATCCTGGACATATATCCAGCAGTCAGGGACGATATTACCGAGAGTTGTTTTATTTGTTTCATTTTTAAGGTTGAGCTTATTGACCAGCAGACCAACGGTAACAAAGTCACGGTATGGCAGACCTTCGGCTATCTTTATGACGGTATCGCAAGGCTTTGTGCCGTCCATGCCGAGGATAAGGTCTTTGACAGGCATTGAGGAGATAAAGATATCACCTGTAAAGGTCTTTTCGCCCTCAGCGGTATCGCAGACAACGGAGGTGACTTTTCTGCCCTCGCACATTATTTTCTTTACCTGACAGCCTGTGAGTATTTTTCCCCCAAGCTCTTTCACCTTATCGGCGGCGGTTTCCCACAGCTGACCAGGGCCGTATTTTGGATACCAGAACTGCTCGATAAGGGAGGTTTCTACCTCGCCCTTATTCTTTGTGCCGAACACCTTTTTGAACATATCTTTCAAAAGGGCTGTGATAGAAAGACCTTTTACACGCTGTGAGCCCCAATCTGCGGATATCTCGCTAGGGTGTCTGCCCCAAAGCTTTTCGGTATAGCCCTCAAAGAACATGGAATAGAGGACTTTTCCGAAACGGTTTATATAGAAGTTCTCAAGGTTGGTTTCAGGCTTTTTGAACACGCACGCCCACAGGTAGCTGAAACCTGCTTTCATGGTGGTGACAAAGCCCATGTTCTTTATGGTTTCAGGTTTCATTGAGATAGGATAGTCAAAGAAGTGCTTGTTATAATAAATTCTCGACACTCTGTCACGGACGAGCATTACTCTATCCTCAGTTTCAGGGTCAGGGCCGTTTTCGGCGAGGGGCTTTTCATGGCCGAGCTTTTTATCGTCATAGGCAGGCTTGCCCTGCAAAGGCATAAGGTCTGCCCACCAATCCATGACCTGCTGATTTTTGGAGAAAAATCTGTGTCCGCCTATATCCATTCTATTGCCGTTATATCTCACGGTCTGTGAGATACCGCCCATTACCTGAGAGCCTTCAAGTATAGTCACGTCATAGTCGCCGCCGTCTTTCAGCAGTTCAACTGCCGCAGTCAATCCGGCAGGGCCTGCACCTATAATAATTACTTTTTTCATATTTTATCCTCTCCTATCAGGTTTTGTTTTTATCAAATATAATAAATTTTCTGCCTGCAAAGTTCCAAACGAATACTATCACTGTGGAAACGAGTTTTCCCACAAGATAATATTTATCCTTTGGCAGCAGTGAGCCGAACACCAGCTTTGCGGCAAGGATATCTTTAAAGAACCATATTATGGCTGCGTTTATACCCAAGCCCACAACGCCCACGGCTGCAAATGCGGCGAACTCTGCGAGGCGGTTTTTTATCTTTGAATTTCTGAATATCCAAAATGTGCTCAGGACATAATTCACTATCAGACCTGCCACAAAGGATATGGTTGCGGCGAGCACGGGGTCAAATCTGCAAAGCTCCACCAAGGCGGTCATTATGCCATAATCCACCACAAATGCAAATCCGCCAACAAACACATATCTGAAAAACTGTATAAATGTATTATCGGTATCACCCGAAAAAAGCTGTTTTATCTTCATTTTCACGTTCCGTTCCTAATATGCTGACACATATAAATGCGTTCACAGGGGCAAAAAAGTTGCACACAGGCGGTTACTGCGGCTCAACTTCTCCCTTTCGCACAAATATACGCTCTGCTTTTTGTATACATTGTTAGAAACACATAGTTCACAAAGCATTAATTAATATTATACAACTTTTATGCCGTTTCGTCAAGCAAAATTATGCATAAAATAAAAAACGGACGGTTTTATCCGTCCGCTGTGAATGTATTAAATTTAATAGCTGACGCTGCAAAAAAGGTAAAGTCAGTGGGCGACCTAAAGTCACCCCTACACGCTGCAAATTTACAAACTCTTTGTCGGTCATATCCTGTTATGAGGTTTAAGTCTTTTATCCTCATACATATATTTATCTGCGATGTGCATAACATCGTCGAACCAGAAGTTTTCCACCGGGGCTACTGCTACACCGACGCTGGCTGAGAGGACATAGGATTTTCCGCAGTGTCTGTTCAGTTCTGCCATTTTATCCTTTATCTCCTGCTTGACCTGCTTGGAAAGGTCTGTATCGACGATAGCGAAAAGTGCAAGCTCATCTCCGCCAAATCTGCCGCAGACTTTATTTTCTATGCTCACGCTGTCGATAGCGTTTGCGGCGGCTCTTATTGCATAGTCGCCTGCCTCGTGGCCAAAGTTATCGTTTATATATTTCAGTCCGTCAACGTCCACTGAAACCACCAATGCAAGCTGGTCGTTTCTTCGTGGGAGAGTTTCAAGTGCATTATAAAAGCCTGTGCGGTTATAAAGCCCTGTGAGCATATCGTGGCGGTACATTTCTTCAATATGCTTTGTCATATACTTCTGATAGATAACGCTGCGGTAGCTGCCCAGAGCGGTATTCAGCGAATTTACATAGAGCGGTATTTTAAAATACTCGCTGAGCATTATCGGGAAATAAAAACACACATATCCGAGGGGTATGCCGACATAAGAGAGGGCTGAGAATATGAGCGGAACGCCATTGTCGATCGCATTGTTTATGTTTGGGATAATGTCGCTGCGGTCAAAAGGCATTGGAAGGTCTTTATCCTTTGCGGCAACGCTGCGGACGAGTATCATTTTATCGTCAAACAGCTTTTCTCTATTGCTTACACGAGGGTCTTTACGCTCGTCAAAAAAGTCGCCGTTCACCATAACTGTCATATCGCCGAAAGCATACTCTTTGAGCAATGCGGCAAGGGTCTTTGGAGTTTCGCAGTTCATGATATTCACCGCAAGCTCATAGAGGACACGGTCCTCGTCCTGATAGCGGTTCATTCTGTCACGGAGTATCCTGATATACTCACCGGTATTTATCTGCTCTACTGAAGGCTCACAGCCGCAGGAATTTTCAACTGACAGGCGATAATCCACGGTATAGGCCTTTTCAAATTTTTCCCCTGCAAGGGCTTTGCTTATAGAATTTATAATAGTTTTGGCGGTGTCCTCAAAGCTGCAGCCGCAGGTCGTGAGCATAGGTGTACAGTACCTAGCCTCTTCAAGTCCGTCAAAGCCTGTTATGATAATATCTTCAGGTATTTTATAGCCACGTCTTTGAAACTCTGCTCCTGCTGCTATAGCCATAATATCATTTGCACAGATAATGGCTCTTGGTACTTTATTTTTCTCTATCATATCCGAAACGGCTTTTAATGTTGGATCAGACCAATAGTCGCCGTAATAAAAGATATCGTTTCTAAACGGTATGCCGTATTCTTTAATGACTTTTCTGAAAACGGCAATTCTTTCCTCTGAATTTTCCTCGCCTTTTCGTCCTGCGATAAAGCCTATATCCTTAACTCCGTGTTTTTCTATCACATGGCGGACTATTTGCTCAAAGCCTTTTGCATAGCCGAAATTTATGCTGATGCAATCATCATGCTTGACACCCACTGACAAAACAGGCTTGCCATGCTCCGCAGCTGTTTTTCTTATCTGCGTCATGATAGCCTCGGCATACACTCCCTCTTCAAATGTAACGACGGCGTCTGTTATATTATAGTCGATAAGGTCAAACACAGACTGCTCGCCTTTTTCTGAAAGGGTCTTCCAATACAGGTCTGAGCAAGTGTGATATATAAATAATCTGTAATCGTTTTTAATAGCAAATTTATTAAGGGTTTGGATAAAGTTATAATTACGCTCATCATAGACTTTACACATACAGACGGCGATGACCTTAACGTTACCGATCATATCACACAACACCTTTCTTAGGACAGCACTGCCCTTTATTCAAACACAGTATAATTATATCACAAGATGATGAATAAATCAAGATTTAATAAGGCAAATTTTACAGAATTAAGGCATAGTTTTCTAAACTTGATTAAGTTATTAAAGAAAAAAAGTGGGCAGGCTGCAAAGGCAACTTCCCATGGTGGAAATGGGGTATCGTCTTAGTCCAGTCTGCTCACGTCGTTCCATGATTTTATACGCTGGTAGGTCATTTTATGCTGCTGCATATAATCGTCTGTATTTTCGGGAGGATCGGCGATATCCTGTGGGTTATCGCTTGTGAAGATATCCTCATAGTCGTTAGTGATGACCTTATCGCCGTTTTGCTGATCCAGAGTTTTTTGCAGGTTTTCGGTCATTTTATCACGGGTAAGCCCCTCGAAGTCTATACGCTCTTTTCTGCCGTCGAATGGGAAGTTCGGGAGTTTTCGCATAAAGTTCAGGTCGGACACTGTTTTTGTGGTGACGGCGGCGGCTATTATAAGGTAGGCGAGCATGGCGAAAGTATCGCCTGACACGCTATCGAAAAGACCGAATTTCAGGCCCATATACAGAATCATCACGGCAGGGGAGGCGGCTATCAATTTAGCGGTATCCGCCATAAGCAGAGCTCCGCAGGCTGCAAACGCCACATAGTTAAAAAAGGCATTGGAGCTTGTATCGAAGAAGGCGAATCCATTCCACTCAGCCACTAAGAAGTTGACCCAGCCCATCATGCCATAGACCAGCATAGCAGGTACGATAAAGGCGAACGTTACGGCGGCAAGTCTACGCTGTCTTTTCACAAGGTTTCGATAGAACTTACGCAGCGTTTCATCGGGCAATGTTTTATAGTCCTCTCTTAGGTTGAACATTTCCATGTTATGTCACCTCCTGAATTTATTATAGCATGGGGGTAGGGGATTGTCAAATGGTTTCTGGGGGTGTTTGCAAAACCATGTAGGGGAGCGGCACAATTTCTGCTTTGCAGAAATACGACGTCACGATATTTCTTGCCCGTTAAATTATCGGAGAATTTCACAATAATGTCACCCCCCGAATAATTCAACATCAAGATA
>OICK01000040.1_pt1 | contig 64994 bp, 66 predicted proteins | sample 1581281 | NCBI WGS metagenome assembly OICK01 (sample SAMEA3882557, study PRJEB24775) | human gut metagenome | biome: human-associated habitat; feature: intestine environment; material: feces | place: Netherlands | collected 2009/2010 | reverse complement strand
AACAGCAGCACCTTGAACACGATCTGCAGGTTGCTGGCACCGAAGCTTTGCGCGGCCTCCACCAGACTGCCGTCCACTTCGGCGAGCGACTGTTCCACCACGCGCGCCACGAACGGAGCCGCGGTGATGACCAGCGGCACGATGGCTCCCGGCACGCCGAGCGAAGTGCCGACAATCAGTCGGGTCAACGGGATGATGGCCACCAGAAGAATGATGAATGGTACGGAACGCACGATGTTCACGATCCAGCCGAGCACGGTGTTGAGCGGTGCGTTCGGACGGATGCCCTTTTTCGCGGACGTGATGAGCAGCACGCCGACCGGCAGGCCGATCACATATGCCAGCAGCGTCGCCACAGCAGTCATGATGATCGTGTCACGCACGCCTTCGACCAGCAGTTCGCCATAATCGGCGATGAATTGCGAAACCACCTGTCCCATCTCACTTCACCTCTTTCTGGGCGGAATCATCGGCCGTCCCATTCTTCGCGCCATCCGCCGTTTCGTGCGTATGCCGATGGTTCGTCACCTTCGCGTCGGCGATCAAAGTCTTCAGAATGTCACTGTGCGGATCGGCGAACAGCGCTTCCGTATCGCCCATTTCCACAATGCGGCCTCCGTCTATCATGGCCACACGGTCGCAGATGTTGCGTGCCACGGACAGCGAATGCGTGATGACGACCAGCGTCACATTAAGTTCACGGTTGATGCGACGTAGCAGGTCGAGGATCTGCGCCGTCGTGGTGGAGTCGAGCGCGCTGGTGGCCTCATCGCACAGCATGATGGACGGATTGTTGGCCAACGCCCTTGCGATGGCCACGCGCTGCTGCTGGCCGCCGGACAGCTGGCTGGGGTAGCGGTCGGCAAGGTCAGCCAGACCGACCAGGTCGAGCAGATACCGCGCACGTTCCTCACGTTTGGCTTTCGGCGTGTGGTTGAGTTCCAGCGGGAACGTCACATTGCGCAGCACGGTGCGCTGCTGGAACAGGCTGAAGTTCTGGAAGATCATGCCGATTCCGGCGCGTACGTCCGCCAGCTCCTTGCCTTTCACGCCGGTGATGTCTCGTCCGTCGATGAGCACCTTGCCGGAAGTGGGACGCTCCAGCAGGTTGATGCACCGCACCAGCGTGGACTTGCCGGCGCCGGACATGCCGATGAACTGATCCAGCACGGGAGTCCCGGCGGCATTGGGCTTGTTCTCGACCACCTTGGTGCCGATGCCGGAGGTCTCGGAGTGGCTGACCACGGAGATGCCGGTGATGGCGCCGTTGGCGTCGATGCCCACCATCATGGTGATGGTGCCCTGGGAGCCGGAAGCGGCAACCTTGGCCACATAGCCGGCCTCTGCGCCGCCGTTGGTGACGCCGTACAGCTCGCTGACGGTGCCGCCCTGTGCCTTGGCGGCGTCAATCGCAGCCTGGGGAATTTCCAGGGCGTCGGTAAACTCGCTGCCCTCTGGGACAACGGCGCTCATGGCCACCCGGGTCTTTTCGGCCTCGATGGCGGCGATCTTGTCCTTGGTGACGCCGTTGACCAGGCCCAGCAGGAAGGCCGTAATCAGGGAAATAACGGTCAGGGTGCCGGCGACCTTCAGAATAAACTTACCGGAGATCTTCATTTTGCAGCCGCCTCCTTCTTTTCTTTCTTGGGAGCACCGTAGATGGTGGGACGGATGTACTTATCCAGCAGCCAGGTGGTGCAGTTCATGATCAGGATGGAATAGCAGACGCCCTCGGGATAGGAGCCGAAGCGGCGGATGAAGCAGGTCAGCAGGCCGCAGCCGATGCCGAAGATGATCTGGCCGGGCTTGGTAACGGGAGAGGTGGCATAGTCGGTGGCCATGAAGATGGCGCCCAGCATCAGGCCGCCGCCGAAGACGTTATAGAGCATGTAGTCCACGGCGGAGATACCGGCGGGAGCGGAGATCAGGCACAGGACGGCCACGGTGGCGATGAAGGCCACGGGGGTGTGCCAGGAGATGACCTTGCGGATCACCAGGTACACGCCGCCCAGCAGCAGCATCAGCGCGGAAACCTCGCCCAGGGAGCCGCCGATGCGGCCCAGGAACATATCCACCACGGAGTAGTTGCTGGTCAGGGAGGCCAGGTCGCCGCCCTTCATGATGGCCAGGGGGGTGGAGGAGGTAACGGCGTCAGCGTTGGAGCCGAAGATGGACAGCTTGCTCATGGGCACGGCCCAGGTGGTCATGGCGGTGGCGTAGCTGGCCAGCAGAACGGCACGGCCCACCAGAGCGGGGTTCATGAAGTTGCAGCCGATGCCGCCGAACAGCTGCTTGACCACCACGATGGCGAAGAACGCGCCGATGATGATCATCCAATAGGGCAGCGTGGGGGGGCACACAAAGGCCAGCAGCATACCGGTGACCACGGCGGACAGGTCGCCGATGGACTGGGGCTTCTTCAGGAGCTTGCGATAGCCCCACTCCCAGAACACGCAGGCGGCCACGGACACCAGGGTCAGGGCCAGGGCCCGGAAGCCAAAGACGAACACGCTCATGATCAGAGCGGGGATCATGGCAATGATCACGTCCATCATGATGGTCCGGGTGCTCTCGTTGGACCGGATGTGGGGGGAGGAGGACGCGATCAGCTTCAGATTCTTGTAATCAGTCATGGTTTACGCCTCCTTCTTTTCGGCGGCGGCCTTCTCGGCCTCTGCCTTGGCCTTGGCGGCCATTCTTGCATTGTTGACTTTCTGCTTGCCCATGCGGAAGGCGTGGGTCAGGGGCAGACGGGCGGGGCAGGTATAGGCGCAGGCGCCGCACTCGATGCAGTCCATGCCGTGGAGGGTGTTCTGCCAGGTGTCCACGTCGCCCTTCATCAGGTACTTATACATGAACACGGGCTCCAGCCGCATGGGACACACGCCCACGCACTTGCCGCAGCGGATGCACTGGGGATTCTCCTCGTACTGCTCCTCGTCACCGGCGAAGGCCAGCATAGCGCCGGTGCCCTTGCCCACGGTGACGTCCAGGTTATACTGGGCAAGACCCATCATGGGGCCGCCCATGATCAGCTTGTAGGTTTCTTCCTTCAGGCCGCCGCAGGCATCGAACAGGGCGGTGATGGGGGTGCCGATGGGGCACTCGAGGTTCTTGGGGTCGATGACGCCGGAGCCGGACACGGTGACCACCTTGCTGACAACGGGCATACCGGTGTAAACGGCCTTATAGATGGCGCAGGTGGTGTTCAGGTTGAAGATGCAGCAGCCTGCGTCGGCAGGCAGCTTGCCGGAGGGAACCTGACGGCCGGAGATGGCCTGGCACAGCTGCTTTTCAGCGCCCTGGGGGTAACGGGTGTGCAGCACCTCCACCACCACGGGGGCCTTCAGCTCGTCGATGGTCTTATTCAGCACGTCGGCCGCGTTCTGCTTGTTGGCCTCCACGCCGATGTACACGTGCTCCACACCGAAGCACTTGGCCAGCAGGGTGGCGCCCTTGATGACCTGCTCGGGCCGCTCCAGCATGGTGCGGTGGTCGCCGGTGATGTAGGGCTCGCACTCGGCGGCGTTGATGATGACATAGTCCACCTTGCCGAGGCCGGAGCTGATCTTCACGTGGGTGGGGAAGGTTGCGCCGCCCTGGCCCACGATACCGGCGTTCTTGACGATTTCCACCAGCTGCTCGGGAGTCAGGCTGTCAGGGTCGTCCACGGGATGAATGTCCGGACACACGGTGTTCTGGAAGTCGTTCTCGATGACCACGGACATCATGGTCCCGCCCATGGAGAAGGGACGGGGCTCCACTGCCTTCACCGTGCCGGACACGCTGGCATGGATGGGAGCGGACACGAAACCGCCGGGTTCACCGATCTTCTGACCGATGGTCACCTTGTCGCCCACCGCAACGATGGGCTTGCAGGGTGCACCGATGTGCATAGACATGGGAATGACCACCTCAGCCGGGGCTGCCAGCTGTTCGATGGCCTTTTCATTGGTTGCGGCCTTCATATCATTGGGATGAACGCCGCCAAAGAAAGCTTGTGCCATTGTCTTCACCTCATCTTACTACTGGGTGGCCCTATGCCACCACATACTGCCCTAAATTCTACACCAGATTTGGCTTCTTGTCCACCCCCTGTATTCCGGTTTTCTGCAAAAATTATAGGTTTTTGTCTTATTCTTAGCTTTTCGGAGGGAATCCGGCGGAATCTTTATCCAAAAATACCCGAAATTTCTCGTTCTTGTGTTTGGGGGCGGCATATGGTATACTATGCGCAGAAAAGCGGACATATGGCCGCCTGCGGGGCGGCGTGTCACAAGAAAGGAAGTGCTTTCATGCCCGATCGCATTCAGATTAAAGAAGAAGCCAAGCAGGTGCTGCGGGGCGCCCGGGTGAACCCCTACCTGGTGTCACTGATCGTTGTGGGGGTTCTGGGCCTGCTGGGCGGGCTGGACTCCTATGTGGGGGCGTCCCAGACCGTGGACCAGATGGCAGGCTATGACCCCGACCTGGCGGCGATGCTGCCCAGCTTTCCGGAGTTCCCGGTGCTGCTGGTGGCCTTTGTGGCGGCGGTAAACTGGCTGGCCCAGGCAATTCTCAGCGCCGGCTGGTCCATCTATCACCTGGGCGTGCGCCGGGGCAAGGAAATGCCCTTCTCCTGCCTGCTGGACGGGTTCAGCTTCCTGGGGAAGCTGATCCTGCTGAACATCGTTATGAGCATCTTCGTGTTCCTGTGGTCCCTGCTGTTCTATATCCCCGGCCTCATCGCCCAGTACCGGTACCGCTTCGCGGTGTATAACCTGTGCGAAAATCCCGACATCGGCATCATGGAGGCCATCAGCATGAGCAAGGCCCAGACGGCGGGCTTCAAGTGGACGCTGTTTGTGCTGGACCTGTCCTTCATCGGGTGGATTCTGCTGTCCGGCCTGACCCTGGGCATTCTGGACATCTGGCTGTCCCCCTACCGGGAGCAGGCCAACGTGGGCTATTTCCAGGAGATCAAGCGGGTGAAGGGCATCGGCTTCCAGTCCGGCCCCGATAACGGCGGCGACGATCCCTTCCGGCCCATCGACCCCTTCGGCCCCAACGAATAAGCAAAAAAAATCCTGCGGCAGAGCCGCAGGATTTTTTTCTTACCTATAGTAATCCGTTTCGTCGGTAAGGGCCATAGGCAGGCCGTTGTGATACACCGGCAGAGTCTGGAACTTGAAGCGGCTGACGCGGTGCTTCTGGTCGATCTGGGCCCGGATGGCCGGGTCGCAGACGCCCCGGCGAACGTATTCGTTGACGGCGTGATAGGTGAAGCCCAGGTTGTCCTCGTCGGTGAGGCCGGTGAGGCCGTCGGAGGGGGCCTTCACCAGGAACTTTTCCGGCAGGCCCAGCACACGGCCCAGGGCGATGACCTCCTCGGTGGTGTACATGCCCAGCGGGGAGAAGGCTCCGGCGGAGTCACCGTAAATGGTGCAGTAGCCTACCCAGTCCTCGGAGAGGTTGCTGGTGTTGATGACAATGCCGTCGGGCACGGTCTGGGCCACGGCGTACAGAGTGGCCATGCGGATGCGGGAGGGCAGGTTCACCCGGGTCTGGCGGCTGGGGGTCAGGCCCGCCTTCTCCATCTCCTGCAGAACGCCCTGAACGGCGTCGTGGATGTTTATGGTGCAGTGGGGGATCTGCAAGTGCTCCACCAGGGCCTGGGAATAGTCGATGTCCGGCTGGACGCCGTTGGGCATCAGCACGCCGTATACGTTCTCCCGGCCATAGGCGGCCACAGCCAGCGCCGCCACGGTGCTGCTGTCCTTGCCGCCGGAAATGCCGATGACGGCGGTTTTGCCGCCGCACTGGGTCATCTGCTGGTCCATCCACTCCAACAGGCCCGCCAGCTGCTTCTGGGGATTAAATTCCATAGGAATGCGCCTCCTGTCTTTCAATTGGTGTTATTTTACCCCCCAGGGGTCCCGATGGCAAGCATTTTTTCCGCTGATGAGGGTGGCTTCCGCGGGGATATGCGGTGCATCATACGGCTCTCTTCCGTGCTGCAAATGTTTATTGGGGCTTTACGCCGTCAATGGTCAGCACCGTGACGGTGCCGCCGGGGGCGTATGGCTCCAATGCCCGCCGGAAATCGTCGATAGTTTCCATTTCCTTGCTGCCCACATAGTAGCGCTTATCGAAAAAACCCTTCTGGGGCGTGTAGTCGGAGCTGGACCCGGCGGTGACAGTCCGGCTGCCGTGAAGCAGGCGAAGCTCCACAATGTCATTCTCCTCCGCCAGCGCCGCCAGCTGCTCCAGGGAAAAGGGCTTTCCGGCAGCCTTCTCCCGGCCCGATACCGGCTGCCTGGTCTTGGGGGATCTGCGGTGCTTCCGGACGATGCTGATCTCCACCAGTGCGCATATAACGCCGTAAAAGAGTCCCCAGGTCAGCACGATCAGCAGCACGAACACCACCGCCCGGGGCGTACTCATGGGCCGACTTCCGTTGACCACTGTCAAAAGCCAGTAGGACAATAGACACAGCAGTATCCGGCAAATGGGCCAGGTGTAGCCGGTAGCGTTTTTGTTCACGCGGAACAGTGCGCACCATAGGGCTTCCAGACGCTTCTTCATAGAGCTTCCCCTCCTTTTTTCTCATTGTATCCCATCTCACGGACTGCCGTCAACACAATTATGATATGTTCCTGTTTTCAACGGAGCGGTGAGACGGCTCCACATACACGGCGCAGACATTGCAGCCCGGGGCGCAAGCGGGGAAATTTTGATTTCCCGACAGGGTGCGGCCTTTTTTGCCCCCTCCGGCGGATAAAATGGGGGAAAGGAGGTCGAACGCCATGAAATTGCAGCGAAAAGGTGAGTTTCTATCCACCCGGGTCCAGTACATCCCCCTGGGCCGCATCCGGCCCAACCCCCAGCAGCCCCGCCGCAGCTTCGATGAGGAGGGCCTGGCGGAGCTGGCGGCCAGCATCCGCTCCTGCGGCATTCTGCAGCCCCTGACCGTCCGCCGGGCCGGGGAGGGCTATGAGCTGGTGGCCGGGGAGCGGCGGCTGCGGGCCGCCCGGATCGCCGGACTGCGGGAGGTGCCGTGTCTGGTGGCCCAGGTGGGGGAGGAGGACTCCGCCCTGCTGGCCCTGATGGAGAATCTCCAGCGCCGGGACCTGGACTGCTGGGAGGAGGCGCAGGCCATCGCCCGGCTGATCTCCCGCTATGGGCTCAGCCAGGAGGAGGCCGCCCGGCGGCTGGGCCGGGCCCAGCCCACCGTGGCCAACAAGCTGCGCCTGCTGCGTCTGCCGGAGGACGTGCGGGCCCTGCTGCGGGAAAACGGCCTGACGGAGCGCCACGCCCGGGCGCTGCTGCGGCTCCAGGACCCGGAGGTCCAGCGCCGGGCCGCCGGGGATATGGTGCGCCGGGGGATGAACGTGGCCCAGGCGGAGGCCTATGTGGAAAAGCTCCTGCAATCGGCCCAGGTCACCCCGCCCCGGGGCCGGAGCACCTACATCATCAAGGACGTGCGGCTGTTTCTCAACAGCGTGGACCGGGGGCTGCACCTGATGCGGCAGGCCGGGGTGGACGCCGGATGGAATCGCCAGGATACGGACCGGGAGATTCTGCTGACCATCCGCATCCCCAAGCGCGCATCGGGAAAAATCGACAGTGTGTCCGAAAGTTGCTGATTGTTATCGGATTGTAACCTTTTCCCGGCAGGGATGTAGTATACTGTATAAACTGCGAATTGTTGCAGCTATACAGAAATGAGGAGGGGCATCCATGGAACAGACCAACCAGAAGCCCTTACAGAAGGAAAAGAAACCCCGGTCCCTGGGCCGCACCGCGGGCCTGATTGCCGGCATCGCCGTGGGCGTGCTGGCGGCGGCGTACATAGCCGTCTGCGCGGTGGCCGCCGCCGGAGGGACCACCCTGCGGGGCACCCAGGTGCTGGGGGTGGACGTGGGCGGCCTTACGGCGCAGCAGGTCCGGGACAAATGGCAGCGGGAGGGCGACGCTGCCTGCCGGAAGGAGACCATCGACCTGACCCTGGAGGACCAGGTCATCGGCACGGTGAACCTGACGGAGCTGGGGGTGTCCGTGACGCCCCAGGAGGCGGCCCAGGCCGCCTGGAACGCGGCCCACGGCGGCAATTTCTTCGTCAACGGCTATCACCTGATCCGCAGCTGGTTCGGGGACACCCAGGCGCAGGTTCAGTGGGACCTGGACGCCGGGCAGCTGTCTCAGCGGGCAGAAAGCCTCAGCCGGGAGCTGAGCCGGGACCCGGTGGACGGGGCGTACCGCATGGAGGAGGGCAAGGGCGACGGCTTCTACGTCATCAAGTCCGCCGACGGCCGCACCATCGACGGGGACAAGCTGGCCCGGGCCCTGCACCAGGCGGTGACCACCCGGTGCATGGACCCCATCCCCTGCGTCAGCACCATCACCCAGGGCAAGCCCCTGGACCTGGCGGCCCTGGAGCAGGAGATCGGCGGCCAGGGAAAGAACGCCTCCTATGACCGGTCCACCGGCCAGGTGGTGGAGGGGCGCATAGGCGTCACCTTCGACGTGGCCGGGGCCGAAAAGCTGGTGGAGGACGCCCAGCCCGGCCAGGAAATCGTCATCCCCGCCCAGATCACCTATCCCACCGTCACCAAGGCGGAGCTGGAGAAGGTGCTGTTCCGGGACGTGCTGGGACAGTACACCTCCTATGTCTCCGGCACCAGCGACCGGATTTTCAACGTCCGCAAGGCCGCCGGGAACATCAGCGGCTCCGTGGTCAACAGCGGCGAGAATTTCAGCTATAACAATGCCGTGGGCCCCACCACCAAGGAGGCTGGATTCAAGATCGGCACCGCCTATGTGGGCGGCAAGGCCGTGCCCTCCTATGGCGGCGGCGTGTGCCAGGTGTCGTCCACCCTGTACTATTCGGCCCTGCTGGCCAACCTGAAGATCGTGTCCCGGGCCTGCCATATGTACGCCCAGGATTATGTCCCCTCCGGGTGCGACGCCACGGTGTTCTGGCCGTATCTGGACTTTGTGTTGCAGAACAACACGGACTATCCCATCAAGATCGTCACCTATTGGTACAACAACAACGTCACGGTGAAGATCTTCGGCACCAAAACCGACAGCAGCTTCGTGAAGATCACCAGCAAAACCGTGTCCACCACCCCGTGGAAAACCATCTATAAAGAGGTGGACAGCCTGGCCCCCGGCGTGGAGCGGGTGACCCAGTATCCCATCACTGGGTTCACCGTGCAGACCTGGCGGAATGTGTACGACGGCAACGGAAATCTGATCTCCAGCAGTTTCGAGGCGGAGAGCAATTATGACAGCCGGGACAAGATCGTGGAGGTGGGCAAGCAGGAGCCCCAGCCGGAGCCCAAGCCCGATCCCACACCCACCCCAGAGCCTGAACCCACCCCGGACCCGGAGCCTGAACCCACACCCGATCCCGCCCCGGACCCGGCAGAACCCGGAACGTAAGCATAAAAAATCAGGGCCTTTTCAGGGCCCTGATTTTTTATGCTTATCAAAAAGGGCCTTGCCCTTTTTGAGACTCGCCGTCCACCAGGGAGCGGAAAAACGCCTCCCGGGCGGGATGCTGATAGGTGCGGCTGATGGGGACGCAGCCGCCGCTTTCCATGACAAAGGCCCCGTCCCTGATGCACCGGACCCGGGACAGATTCACCCAATAGCTCTGGTGGCAGCGGATGAAGCCCCGGCTCTCCTCCAGCAGCTGGGCGGGAGTCCGCTGGGTCATGAAGTCTCCCCGGGTGGTGACCACCCGGGTTTTCCGCAGCACCCGCTCGGCATACAGCACCTCCGACACCGGCACCCGGTACGATGCGCCGTCCCGCTCCAGCAGCAGGTCGGCGCGGACGGCGCCCAGGGCGTCCATGGCCCGCCGCAGGGCGGGACCCAGCCGCTGGGCCATCTGGGATTTCAGGATAAAATACACGTGCTCCACGTCATACACCGACGTGGCATAGTCCAGAAAGCTGCTGACGAAAATCACCTGGCAGCGGGGCAGCTTCTCGTGCAGGCGCTGGGCCAGCTCGATGCCGCTGCTGTCGGGCATACAGATATCCAGCAGGGCGATGTGGGGCCGGTAGCCCCCGCCGGTAACGGCGTCCATCAGCTCCCCAGGGGCGGAAAACGTGCGGATGTCGCAGTCGGCGGCCTCCGGCGTCTCCCGGGCGCAGCGCAGGGTATTCTGCATATGCAGGGTGTCGTCGTCGCAGATAGCAAGACGGAACATCAGGCTTCCTCCGTTTCTCCTTGATTTTCCGGCAGCTGCAGGGCAATGGACACGGTGAACTGTCCGTCCCGGACCTCCTGGGTGCAGGAGCCGTGGTACCGCCCGGCCAGGTCCGTCAGGATGTGCAGGCCGATGCCCCGCTCCAGATGGGGAATGCGGCGCTTCTTCCGGGTGTCATCCGCTGGGGCGGGGTTGGTCTCCGTCACCACCAGATAGTCCTTCCGCAGCCCGGCCTCCAGCCGGATGAACGGCGAGGCCACCTGGCCGCAGGCCTCCACGGCGTTGTCCATCAGGTTGCCGAACAGGATCACCAGGTCCACGTTGGCAATGGGCAGCCTCCGGGGCAGCACCACTGATGCCTCCACCGGGATCCCGGCCTGCCGGGCCTCCCGGATGCGGCTGAACAGGAAGGCGTCCACCAGCGGATTTTCGCACTGGCCCAGCTGGGAGCTGTGCTCCTGCTGGCGCATCAGCTCCCCGGCATAGGCTGTGGCCTCCTGGCGGCGGCCGCTCTCCAGCAGCAGCTGGATGGTGTGCATATGGTGGGCGATGTCGTGGCGGATGCGCCGGTTGTCCTCGTACTGATCCACCAGGGCGGAATAGTGCTTCAGCTGGTTATCCAGCTGGTCATTCAGCAGGCGGTTGGCGGTCTCCAGCTCCGCCTTCCGGGCGGTCTGCCCGATCAGGCAGAACAGCGCCACATCGGACACGGCAAACAGCAGGATCAGAACAGGCATCCTCGGCCAGTTGACGGCCTCCGGAAACTGAGCATACAGCCGGAACATGGTGATCAGGCAGGCACTCTGCTGCAAGGGGAAAACCGCGAAAATCAGCCATTGGGTCAGGCTCAGCGGCCGGCCGTTCCGGGAGAGAGCCCGGGTGGCCAGGGCCAGAGTTCCGGCATACAGCGACACTGTCAGCAGGGCCAGAGGCTCCGCCGCCGCGGTGTGCCAATAGTCGACCTCTCCGTTCAGGCCAAACAGCATCGGGAAAACCACCGACAGCATCATCTCCATCATCAGGAGCGTTGCCTCCGGCAGCAGGGCCACAAAGGCCGTCAGGGGAATCGGGCTGCGGTACAGCGTCAGCCCCAGGATCAGAAACAACAGCGGAACGGAGATCAGCCGCAGCACCGACAGCCGGTTCAGCCCATAGTTGACCCCCAGCACCACCGCCGGGACCACCACCGCACAGATCAGCATGGTCACCCGGAAGCTGAATCGGGGCGTCAGATTTTTCCACAGAAACGCCGTCCAGACCGCCAGCAGGCAGATGTTATAAATCATGGAAGCCGTCGTGCTCACAAACAAATCCCCCTTATTCAACGGGTATACATTGTAGCATATGCCGCATATAATTGCAAGAATTGGAAATTTATGGCAAATAATGTCGAGTTCTGCGCATTTTGCAGCGAATTATGCAAATTCCATGAAATGGGAGAAATCCTGGGTTATAATGACATAAAAGCGTGGTATCGCCACGGCACGGGAGGATCACGCCACCAAGAAGAAGGAGAGAACATCCATGACAAGCAAGCTGACCATTCTGTCCATTGACCCCGAGACCGCTGGTGAGGACGTCCGGCGGATGCAGGAAGCCCTCTGCCTGCTGGAGCAGCTGCGGCAGCTGCTGAAAAACATTGGAAGCCATGACCTGGCGGACCTGGCCGTCTGTGCGGCCCAGGAGCTGCAGGAAGCCGTCCGCTGCATCCGGGAGAGTGCCCGGAAATATGAAAACGTTGTGCTGGAGCCGGAGCTTACCCGTCCCGGGGAGGGTTCCGGCGCCGTCTGGCTGGCTGCGGCGGCGGCAAAGCTGCTGGCCCAGGTGCCCACCCATGAGGCCTGGGCCTGCCGGGAGCGGATTGCCATCGACCGGCACATTGCCGACGGCAAGCGCCGGGTGCGAGAGCTGACGGAGCAGCTGAGCGGCCTTCCCCGTTCGCGGCGCAGAGTCTGATTCCGCAAGCCATTCCCCTTCCCTCATATCCCCGCCCGCTGCCTGCCTTTTTCCGGCAGCCCCGGGCGGGGTCTCTTTTTGCGGCCGCCGGTGCAGAAATGTAGGTTTGTCAAACATATTGGACAGCGAACTCATTAGGCGAGAGCCAGCGGAGGGGTCTCATGGGCAAGTTGTTGGCGCGGCGTGTAGGGCCGGATCAGCTTGTGACGGATGCCCAGCTCGGCGGCAGTTTTCTCGAACAGTGTGGGCAGATCGCGCTTGCTGTTGGAGAAGCGGTTGGTAAACTCGAAACCGTTGTCCGTCTGGACACACTCCACTTCTATGCCTCTGCGGGCGTACCACGCCCGCAGCTTGCGCAGGAAGTCCGCCGAGGAATAGGTGGACTGCTCCGGATAGGCGGCGAGGAAGCGCAGGCGCGTGAACTCGTCGATGGCGGTGTACTGGAACAGCCGAAGCTCCGGATCCGCGATGCACTTGCGCGGCACGACCTTCACATCTACCTGCACGCGCTCTCCGGGACGGGTCATCTGTTCGTAAGGCTTGGGTTTGTATGTATTTTTCGGCTTTTCGGCAGGAAACAACCCCATTTTACGCATGACACGGAACAGACTCTCCGGGCAACGGGTGTAGCCGCGCTTCCGCAGACGGTGCCACAGCTCGATCATGCCCAGCGACGGATTGCGGCGGCGCATATCGCGGATGAGCTTTAGCTCGGCCTCCGTGTGCTGGTTGGGGTGGCTGTGAGGCCGTCTGGACTGGCAGGCCAGAGACGCCACACTCCCGTCCCAGCGCTGCTTCCAGAAGTAGATGTACGACCGGCTCTTGTTGTATTTCCGGCTGGCGCGGCTGACGCCGTACTTTTCTGCGTACTTCATTAGGGATTGTCTGTAGGCCATGTCCTGTGTTATACTCTTACTCATGAGGAATATGGTCTCCTTTCGGAAAGTTTGGTGTGACAACTCAACTTTAACACATGAGGCCCTATTCCTCATACCCTTTTTATTCAATTGTCCAAGATGTATTGTAGTCCTACACACATCCCGCCGGGATTTGCAAGGTTTCCCTTGCCGGTGGGTGGGAAATGTGGTATAATACCTCTGGTTATGCGCCCGTGGCGAAATTGGTATACGCGATGGATTTCGGTGATGTCACCTCAGTGAGGGGTTTTTGTTGTGTGTTGACGCGGGATTTGTGTACCGCCGTTGACAAGCACTTGGAGGGAGGCTCTTATGGCGCAAGCGGCATCAAAAGGAAACTGCTATCTTTGCGGGGGAACGATTTCCAAAACAGCGTTTAAGAAGCATCTGCTGGAAAAGCACAATGATGCTGCCGACGATGCGCAGACGTGCAAGCTGCTGAAGGTGGAGGGCACAGACGAAAAGGCGTATTGGCTGTATCTGGATATGCCGATGAGCGCCACGCTAAAAACGCTCGATCGGTTCCTGCGGGATATCTGGCTGGAATGCTGTGGGCACGAAAGCGCGTTTTTTGTGGGGAACTATGAGCAACTCTCGAAAAACACCATGGTCGGGATGCTGCGCGATGGGAGCAAGCTCCATTATGAGTATGATTTCGGCTCTACAACGGAGCTGACGATCACGGTAGTGGGAACACTGCTGCGCCCGAAGCAGCGCAAATCTGTTCGTCTGCTCGGGAGAAACGAGCCGATCCGCTTCCTGTGCGGAAAATGCGGAAAGGAAGCCGATTGGATCTGCTGTGAATGCGAATGGGAGGATCAGTATCCGTATTTCTGCGAAGACTGCATGGAAAGCCATCCGCACGATTCTGCGCTTCCAATCGTAAATTCTCCGCGCATGGGCGTGTGCGGCTATTGCGGAGAGGACGACGTCTATACCTTTGACCCGGCTCCGTTTTTGAAGTAAAAAATCAGGCGGCCGGCGGACGCTTGCGCCGCCGCTCGCCTGTATATGCGCCCGTGGCGAAATTGGTATACGCGATGGATTTAGGTGATGTCACCTCAGTGAAGATTTTTCTGGCATATAATCACATAACATGATACACTAAAAACAGCTGATGTGGAAATGCAGCTCATATGCGGGCATGATGGAATTGGTAGACATGCGAGATTTAGGTGATGTCACCTCAGTGAAGGTTTTTCGTCCCATCATTCGCCGTGCTCATTCTTTGGTAAAAACAGGTTCATCCTGTTTTATAGATGCGAGTCAAGCGCAACGCTCCGTCTCGGCTCCTCGCCGTGTAAAAACAGAGGGCAATAAAATAGCGGCAGGAAGCCCTGCCGCTCATATATGCGGGTATGGCGGAATTGGCAGACGCGCAGGATTTAGGTTCCTGTGAAGTGATTCGTGTGGGTTCGACCCCCACTACCCGTACCATAATTGGACCAAACATTGATACAATGTGTTGATGTTTGGTCCGTTTCTTTTTGCCTGGAAAGCCGCTTACAGCAAGGCTTTCTGCTGTGATTGGGTGCATTTGTACAGGCGTCCGTCATAATCAAGCTCCTTTCAGAAGGTATTTTCCCGAAACAAGCACGCTGGCCGGAAAAGCAAACGTTTCAAACGGCCATAATCGTTTCAATAAGGAAAGCCCGTGATGAGAATCAATCGGTCCCCATCTCGGTCTCCAATGCGGCACTCTCTGCATCGAGGGACTCCGTGTTCAGGTATTCATCCAGCAACATCTGGCAGGTTTCCATCAGGACTTCCCGTTGCATTGCCAGATCACGCGGCGGTACTTGTCAGTGCTGTGCCATACCTTGGGACCATAGTGTTCCCCGCAATCACCGCAGACGATCTTTGCCGAGAATGGACTCAGGCTGTTATGGTGCCGCCCTTTGGATTTACGGACTGCCCTGCTCCGTCAGGTGCTTTGCGATCAGGTTGATCTTCCCGGCCACGGGAAAGAGGAAAACTTAACCACTTTCCCAAAAAGGATTAGAAAACGTAAAAACTGCCTCCGCAAAAGCTGCGGAAGCAGTAGATTATCCAGCTGGATCGTGATATAATATTATGTCAAAATATAAGTGTGATTTGTTTTTCGCTGTGCTGGGAGGCGACCAACATGACCCCTGAAGAAAGAGCCAGACAACTGATCGATGCCCGTCTTGCGCAATCCGGCTGGGTCGTTCAGGATCTGAAAAAAGTGAATCCCATGGCTTCTCTCGGTGTTGCTGTTCGGGAGTATCCCACCAGTACCGGGCCAGTTGACTATGCTCTTTTTGTTGATGGGAAGCCCGTTGGCGTGATTGAAGCGAAAAAGGACGAGCTGGGCGAGAACATCACTGTGGTCGAGGGCCAGTCCGGGCGCTATGCCAACAGCACCTTCAAATATATAACCACCGAGTATAAAATCCGCTTTGCCTATGAGGCCACCGGGCAGCTTACCCGTTTCACGGATTATGCTGATGTCAAGTATCGCTCCCGGCGTGTATTTTCCTTCCATAGGCCGGAAACGCTGCTGGCCCTGCTTGCAAAGGACGATACGATCCGCAACAACATGAAGCGTTTCCCGGCTTTCGACACCACCGGATTCCGCAAATGCCAGATCACAGCGATCCGGAATCTGGATGCTTCCTTTGCGGATAATCGCCCCAAGGCGCTGGTGCAGATGGCAACCGGCGCAGGCAAGACTTTCACAGCAATCACGGCAGCATACCGTCTGCTGAAGTTTGGCAAGATGAAGCGCATCCTGTTTCTTGTGGACACCAAGTCACTGGGCGAGCAGGCGGAGCGGGAATTCCTTGCCTATACGCCGAATGACGACAACCGCTCCTTTGCCCAACTTTACGGTGTTCGCCGCCTGAACAGCTCCTATATCCCCAATGACATCCAGATCTGCGTCAGCACCATTCAGCGGATGTACTCCATCCTGAAGGGTGAGGAAATGGATGAATCCGCAGAGGAAGAATCCTTCTTCGAGCAGGCCGGAGCCGACACACAGGCCGCAAAAGAGGTCGTCTATAACGAAAAGTATCCCCCGGAGTTTTTCGACTGCATCATCGTCGATGAATGCCATCGGTCGATCTACAACGTGTGGAATCAGGTGCTGGAGTATTTCGACGCCTTCATCATCGGCCTGACCGCCACGCCGGACAAACGCACCTTTGCCTTTTTCAACCAGAACGTGGTCAGCGAGTATTCCCGTGAGCAGGCCATCATCGACGGCGTGAATGTGGGCGAGGACATTTTCCTCATTGAAACCGACGTGACGAAAAACGGCGCGATGATCCTGAAGCAGCAGATCGAGTACCGGGACCGCCTGACTCGCGCCAAGCGCTGGAAACAGATGGACGAGGACCTGATCTATACCACGGCAAAGCTGGATCGGGACGTTGTGAATCCCAGCCAGATCCGCACTGTGATCCGAGCGTTCCGGGACAACCTGTTCACGCAGCTTTTCCCGCATCGCCGCGAAGTACCCAAGACGCTGATTTTTGCCAAGACCGACAGCCATGCGGATGATATCATTCAGATCGTCCGGGAGGAGTTTGGCGAGGGCAATGAATTCTGCCAGAAGATCACCTGTCAGGCGGATCGTCCGGAGACTGTTCTCAGCGCCTTCCGCAACGATTATAATCCCCGTATTGCCGTTACCGTTGACATGATCGCCACCGGGACGGACGTGAAGCCCATCGAGTGTCTAATCTTCATGCGCGATGTTCGCAGCAAGAATTATTTTGAGCAGATGAAGGGTCGAGGCACCCGCACCCTCGGCAAGGACGACCTGCAGAAGGTCACACCGTCCGCCACGGAGAACAAGGATCATTTTGTGATCGTGGACGCCGTAGGCGTCACGAAATCCAAAAAGACCGAGACACGCACGCTGGAGCGCAAGCCCACCGTCAGCATGAAGGAACTGATGCTGACGGTGGCCATGGGCGCAAAGGATGAAGACACCCTCACATCCCTTGCAAACCGTGTGATCCGGCTCAACAGCCAGATGACCGACCGGGAGCGCACCGAATTCAGCAGCACCGTCGGCAGCAGCGCAGGGAACATCGCCCAGCGGCTGTTGGATGCTTTTGACCCAGATGTCGTATCCGCGAAAGCCGGTGTCGATTTATCCGACGATCATGAGCCGACTGAGGACGAGCAGCACCGCATGGATGAGACAAAGAAGGCGCTGATCCAACAGGCCGTGCAGCCCTTCTATAATCCGGATATTCGCGATTACATCGAGAATGTGCGCCGCAGCCATGAGCAGGTCATCGATTCCGTGAATATCGACACGGTGCTCTTTGCCGGGTATGATACCGACAAGCAGGCGAATGCAGACCGCATCCTCAAGACCTTCCATGCGTTTATCGAGGAGAACAAGGATGAGATCCTTGCCCTGCGGATCATTTACGATCAACGGTATAAGGACCGTCCCATGGCGATTACAAAGCTCAAAGCCCTGTATGAAAAACTGAAGGCGCAGAACATCACCATCGAGCGCCTGTGGGAATGCTATGCCATCAGGAAGCCGGAAAAGGTCAAGCGGGGCACCGTGGCGCAGCTTACGGACCTGATCTCCATCATCCGTTTTGAGATGGGCTATGCTGATCACCTCGCGCCGTTCGCGGACAAGGTGAATTATAACTTCATGCAGTGGACGCTGCGCCGGAACGCAGGCCATATCCATTTTACGGATGAGCAGATGGAATGGCTGCGCCTCATCAAGGATCACATCGCTGTTTCCCTCAGTATTGAGCCGGAGGACCTTGATCTCAGTCCTTTTGACCGTAAGGGCGGCCTGGGCAGGTTTTACGATGTGTTCGGAGACAGCTATGAGGCGATTTTGCAGGAAATGAACGTGGAACTGGTGGCATAAGGAGGGCATCTCATTATGGAGTATAAAGAATATGAGCTTGGTGAATTGCTCTATTATGAACAGCCCACCCCATATATCGTTGAATCGACCGATTATAACGATGCTTATGAAACCCCTGTGTTGACTGCTGGGAAATCTTTTATTCTCGGATATACTGACGAAAAAGAAGGAATATACGATCAACTTCCTGTCATCATATTTGATGATTTTACTACGGCAAGCCAGTATGTTAATTTTAAATTCAAAGTCAAATCGTCTGCGATGAAGATATTGACCCCTGTAACCGAGCTGGTTTTGCCAAAGTATATCTATTATCGCATACAGATCATTCAGTTTGATCATAGCACCCATAAGCGGTATTGGATTCAGCAGTATTCAAAAATCCGTGTCAGTATCCCACCCATCCCGGAGCAGGAGTGCATTGTTGCCCGGATTGAGGAGCTGTTCTCCCAACTCGACGCCGGAGTGGAAACGCTGAAGAAAACAAAAGCACAGCTTGCGGTGTATCGGCAGGCTGTGTTGAAAGAGGCGTTTGAGGGAGATTATCCGAGAAAACAACTAAAAGAATTCTCAAAAGCTATTAGTGGGTTCGCTTTCAAAAGCAGCAGGTATTCACCGGACGGAAATTATGTCGTTGTTAAAATTGGAAATGTCAAAGAACGTCATTTCGATTTCTCTCGGGATCTGACAAAAACGTTAGAAGCGGATGATTCGATTCTTGAAAAATACTTATTGCGGCGTGGGGATTGTCTTATCACCTTAACGGGATCTCGAGGGAAACGTGACTACGGATTTGTAGCGATGGTTGGGAATCAAAACAACTATCTTCTCAATCAGCGTGTTGCGGCGTTGCGATTCGATCAGTCTGTTGCCTTGCCTGAGTTTTTCCAGTATTATCTCGCTTCTCCCTCGTACCGAGACATGTTCTTCGGCTATGAGACCGGAAATGTCGGTCAGGGAAATGTTGGAATTAAAGCTCTCTTGGATCCCTATGTTATATTGCCAGATATTGACACGCAGAAGAGAATTATCGAAGACGTTGAGGACAGACTATCTGTCTGCGACAGCATCGAACAGACCGTTGACACCGCTCTGCAACAAGCCGAGGCCATGCGGCAGAGCATTTTGAAAGACGCCTTTGAGGGGAGGCTGTGATAAGTGAAAGACAAAATAAAATACTATCTTTTACTGCTGGCTTTTCTTTTCATAATGGCCCTAATTCTTTGGTTCTTTCATGACTGGATAGAACAATACAGCAATTCCCTTATGGTGTTGATTACCTTCATTTATGTGGTCGCAACTATCGAAATTTGCCGGGCAAATATCAAATCTGCTGAAGCAACTAAAGAACAGCTCGAAGAATCGAAACATCAGTTTGCAGAAAATGAACGGCTCCAAATGATGCCGTATTTTGAAATCATAGTACATGATGATATACGGGATTTTGTTGAGTGCATAGAGCTTACTATTTCGAACAGCAACGCAGAGAACAGTACCGTTATCGATCGAAGGATTTCAATAAAAAATATTGGTCTTGGTGTTGCAAAAGACTTTACATACACATGGTGCAATTTGGACGGATGTTATCCGCGGAACGACCTTGGTTTTACAGCATTTGCTCCGGGAGAAGAAAAAAGCATCTACTTTGATTTTTATGCCGAATGTAACGCAGACTTTAGTGAATATGAGGCTCCTGTATCCATAATTTTTTCATATAGTGATCTGCTTGAAAACAGATATAGCGTTGAATTAAAATTAACTTTTTGGATATCTGACGGTAAAGAAGACAAAGTGCATTGGAATGTCGGCATACCTGACATTATAAAGGGGAATAACCATGCCTGAACAAACATCATCTATCATCTCCAAAGTCTGGGGTATGTGCAACCCGCTCCGTGATGATGGATTATCCTATGGAGATTATCTGGAGCAGCTTACCTATCTCATTTTCCTCAAGATGTCGGACGAGTATGCCAAGCCGCCGTATAAGAAAGAGTCCGGTATTCCTGCCGGCTATACATGGCAGGATATGAACACCCTCACGGGCTCTGAATTGGAAGAACAGTATAAAAAGACGCTGGAAAAGCTGGGGGAGCAGGGCGGAATCCTCGGTCAGATCTTCCAGGGCGCGATCAACAAAGTCAGCAATGCGGCAATCCTTTACCGGATTGTGCAGATGATCGACCGGGAGAAATGGGTCTCCATGTCTTCGGACGTGAAGGGCGAGATCTATGAAGGTTTGCTGCAGAAAAACGCAGAAGACGTAAAATCCGGCGCAGGCCAGTATTTCACACCGCGCGCGCTGATCCAGGCGATGGTCGCCTGCATCCGCCCAGAGCCGATGAAAACGATTGCGGACCCCTGCTGCGGCAGCGGGGGATTTTTCCTCGCGGCGCAGGCATTTCTTGCCGACCCGGAGAACTATACGCTCGATCGGGAGCAGAAGGAATTCCTGAAAAACGGGACTTTCTACGGAAATGAGCTGGTGGCGTCCACCTTCAAGCTGTGCCTGATGAATCTTTACCTGCACAACATCGGGGATATTTATGGCAGTGTTCCTGTCGCCCACGGCGATTCGCTGCTCACCGATCCCGGCTACCGTGTGGACTACGTTCTCACCAATCCGCCCTTCGGCAAAAAATCCTCCCTCACCTTCACCAATGAGGAAGGCGAACAGGAGGAAGAAGACCTCGTATATAACCGTCAGGATTTCTGGACCACCAGCAGCAACAAGCAGCTCAATTTCGTCCAGCACATCAATACCATCCTGAAAGCCACGGGCAAGGCTGCGGTGGTCGTGCCGGACAACGTGCTCTTTGAGGGCGGCGCTGGCGAGATCGTGCGCAAGAAGTTGCTTGCTACCTGTGATCTGCATACAATCCTGCGTCTGCCCACGGGCATCTTCTATAAGCCGGGTGTCAAAGCGAACGTCATTTTCTTCGATAAGCGTCCGGCCAGCGCCGAAACCCAGACGAAGGCCGTCTGGATCTATGATTTCCGCACCAACGTTCACTTTACGCTGAAACAGCATCCGATGCAGTATTCCGATCTGCTGGACTTCATCGCCTGTTATCATCCGGAGAAACGGTACGAACGCGCCGAAACATGGAGCGAAGATGACCCGGATGGCCGCTGGCGCAAATTCGATATTGCCGACATCCTTGCGCGGGACAAGACCAGCCTCGATATCTTCTGGATCAAGGACAAGTCCCTTGCCGATCTGGACAACCTGCCCTCGCCCGACGTGCTGGCCGATGATATCATCGAAAACCTCCAGAGCGCACTGGAGAGCTTTCAGGAACTGAAGGCGCAGTTGAAATAAGGAATGGACTTTATGAGCGAAATCCGTATAGCAATTCCTGACTTGGATTTGAACAATGCATTGCGATTAGATGGCAATCTGCGCAACTATGAGATTGGGCCATTTGATGATGTCGTTTTGGATTTTTCCAGAATGACAAATTTTGACCCACTTCCCATGTTGATGGCAGGGGCGATTATCAAACGTTTTCGGTATCAATACCATGATAACACTTTCTCTATTTCTGGCATCAACGGGAAAAGTTATGCCGGGACGATGGGCTTCTTCAAATATATATCCGAATCCATAAGCGTTGGAAAAAGCCCCGGTGAAGCCACTGGTAGTTCAAATTATATTCCGATTACACCTATTTCGATACGCTCTTTGCAGGAACGCGCATTTCGTGATGGTGGGTCAATAGAAATCGGTGATATGATAGAAAGAGCGTCTGCTCGACTTTCTCATGTCATTGATAGGGGAAATAAGGAATTACATAAGCTGCTTACATATTTAGTCCGCGAAATACTGAGAAATACCCCTGAACACGCTCAAGCAGACGAGATGTGGATATGTGGGCAGTACTGGCCCACTTACCAATTGGCTGAAATTGCAATCATTGACGAAGGAATCGGGGTATTCCAAAGTATAACGCGTAACGCTGCACATGCAAAATATATTCATGATAACCGTTCTGCTTTAAAATGGGCTATTCGTGCAGGTATTTCAGAATCATTCCGACCCGCCTATGAGTTTAAGCCGCATGATTACGATGTATGGAAAAACAGCGGATTTGGGCTTTATATGGTTAGTCAGATATGTCAAAAGCTGAACGGCAGTTTTTGCATAATCAGTTATGGTGACGCGTTGCTCATTGATAACCACGGTGTTGCAGAAAAAAGCACCTCATTTCACGGAACTGCAATTCGCATAAGAGTACCGACGAACAACATCTCAGCTGCGCAAGCCATAATTGATGAAATAGCCGCACAGGGTGAGGTTGAAGCGCGAACGATTAAAAATGCCTTTAAAACCGCCTCTATGCCTTCAAAAGGCTTGATGACGCAGCTAAACATATAATTTGTAAATTATGAGGAATCTCAGTATGAATATTATTCGGTGGTGCAATGAGAATAATGGTTTTCTTACGGCTATCCTGTCTTTGATTGGACTTGTTCTGAGTGTTACAGCCATTGTGGTTTCTATTCGTACAGCAAGATTGCCTTATAAAAAGAAACTGATGTTAGGGTCATATATGTCTGTTGGTGCAAGTATGATTCCGGGAGTTGGTGCGGAAACACAGATTCTGGGTATGTCTGCTTCGGCAACGAACGTCGGAAATCGGACAATAAATATTACATATTTGGGATATGCGATCAAAAAAGATGGTCGGTATAATATGATATATCCTGTCAATCGAGACTTTGATGGAAAGGCATCCCTTAACCCTTCAGAAATGGCAGAAACCCAGTTTTATAAGGATGAGTTATTGAAGTGCTTTTCGAAGGAAAACCGTAAAACAAAGCTGTTTGTTTACGCTAAGGATAACGAAGGTGCAGAGCACAAAAGGAAAGCTGGTACAGTCGGCAAGTTGATTGACAACCTGTCGAAATAAAAATGCACCCAGTAAAACCGGGCGTATTCTATCAAAATGGTGGTACTTTTCCAACGTAAGTTGACGAGCTGCCAGAAACGGCGGCTCGTCGTTTTTGTTAATCATTCAACTAATAATAAGTTTGGAGGTGTTAAAATGTTAGATACGATAGGTGCTTTCGGGAGTGGTATTGGAACCAACCTTTTATCTGATTCTTTGAGCAAGAAACTTGAGGCTTTCAAAGACAAAAAAGCAATTGCCTCTTTCACCCAAAGTCTGCGAGATTGGGAAATTGAATTTGAAAAACAGAATGACGGCACTATCATCACAAACGGCGCATTTTATTCACATGTGAAGTATCATAATGTAATTGAAAATATTGTGGCTTATGTCCTTGAGCCGAGTATGAATGCCGTGACTGAGGATGAATTTCTAAATTGTCTCCATGAAAAAATGGTAAACAGGATCGAAGAAACGACCGAAAAGAAATTATCTTGGAACGACTCAAGACTTATTCGGAATTTCCTTACACACTTACTTACAACAACAAGAGCCTTTCTTTTTCAAAAAATATCTTTGGAAGATCGCGGCCTATTCTATTTGGTTTGCCAAAATAATGCCAAACTTGAGCACTTAGAACGGATTGTAAAAGAGAAATTCCAAATGCAGGATCAGAATGTCCAGCAAATTGTAGAACAACTTTCGATGGCTATCCAGAAGTCCGAAACTGAGGAACGCATCAAAGCAAAAATGGCTTCATGGAATTCCAGACAAATAAAGAACCTTGGTAACCGGTATACGCCAGATTTGAACATCCCTGTTGAAATAATGGACTCTCTCCACGGAGCATCTGTCGATCAACAATTTCAGAATATATTCTATGACAAAGTAGATAAATTTTTGATTGCGATGAGACACACAGAGCTTAGTGAAATCAACGCATTGTGTGATGCCATAGAGAAATATGCAATAGAATTGAATTTCTTCAATATTACATCAAGCGACATCGATGTAATAATTTCTACAGTTAACGCTATCAAAGATTTTCTAACCAGCAAAATAGAAGAATATTACGAAAACCCCGAAGGGAAGAAAAACTTTGACAGTAAGGCATACCGGTTATACGAGAAACTGGGTATTGCCAACGAATTTAACGACTATCTAACTAATACAACTGTTAGGGTAGCCGTTTCCCCGTACATTATTTTGGCCGGAGATGGTGGTGTTGGAAAATCACATCTTATTGCCGATTACATTGATAACTGTGATTCTTTGGGGCAGACATCTTTACTTCTGTTAGGCCAGCAGTTTTCTGCGGGAATGGATGTTTTGGCTATTCTCCCAACTCTACTCGGTTGTGATATTACTTATCACGAACTTTTTGATATATTCGAAGCAATTGCCTGTACTCAGAAAAGTCGTGTCCTGATCTGTATTGATGCTCTTAATGAAGGTGCTGGGGTAACTTTTTGGAACAGTGTTCTTGGTGGACTCGTTGATTTCCTGAAAGAGTTTCCTCACATTGGCCTCCTCGTGTCTGTGCGTACACAATATGAGGATTCTCTTTTCGACGGACAAGATACGCTTAGAGCACAAATGCAACGAATTGAACACTTCGGTTTCACTACAGTTGAACACGATGCCATGCATCAGTACTTCTCTTTCTATGGAATAACCATTGACCCTGTAGTATTCCCAATTTCAGAATTCAGAAATCCGCTGTTTTTGCGGCTGTTTTGCACCGCAAATAGAAATACGCACATTAGTCTGGGCGATATTTCATTGCCGTTTGTTTATTCGCAGTACATTAGTGTGATGGAGCAGAAAGTCGCTAAAAGATGTAACTATAACAAATCTTATAAATTAATTTCAAAAATTATTGACGAAATGGTTTCCAAACGTATCAATGAACATAGTGGAACCGTTTCACTTTCGCTTGATGATACCCTTGCACTAATAGTTGATATCTGTAAGAAATGGAATGTTAACACCGATGTGTATAGTGCACTTCTTGCGGAAGGAGTTCTTACACAAGGCATTACATATAACGGTGATGAGTATGTTTATATTACCTACGAACGACTGGAAGACTACTTTTTAGCACAGAAAATAGTTTCGGCGTATGCACAGTTAAGTGAGGAGCAGTTTTTTGAGAAGTATTCTTGGATGTTAAACAAGCCGGATCTCCTTCAATTCTTTGGTATTGTCCTTGCTGAAGACTGGGAATATGAACTGAGTGATGTATTTTCCTCTGAAAACGCGAAGAATACATATCGTGTTCGCAATGCATTTCTTTATGGCTTATTATGGCGAAAAACAACCAGTATTACGGAACATACTATAGATTACATTAACTCGGAAATCCTGCAATATGAGTATAGTTTCAACCAGTTTGTAGATGTTCTCTTCGCATTATCAGCACGCCCAAACCATCCTTTGAATGCCAAAAATGCATTTAACTTTTTTTATGGGGTAAAAATGTCAGACAGAGATGCTACATTTATTCCTATATTTGACGAATTATATAGTAATCACGATTCAGCGCTTTATCGACTCGTTGAGTGGGGACTTGTTCACGCCTCAAAGCAAGCTATTACCGACGACATTGCGGAAAGTTGTGCAATCATCCTTTCTTGGCTCCTAATTTCGCCTAACAACGAACTTCGGGACAAGGCAACAAAAGCTATCATTTACATCCTGAACTCACACATGCCGGCATTGTTATTCTTGATGCGGATATTTGAAGAAATTGACGACCCATACATTTCTGAAAGAATATATGCTGTCGCATTTGGCTGTGTGGTAAATGAAGATTCACCGCAACAGGTCAGGGCACTGGCAGAGCATGTTTACAAAAACATATTTGATAAGGATGTTGTATATCCAAATATACGGTTGAGAACCTACGCCAAAAACATTATCGATTATGCACGCCACATAGGCTGTGTTGAGGACGGGTATTTCGACGCAGAAAAAATCACACCTCCATATAACAGCAGATTCCCAGAAATTCCTTCGGATGAAGAGATTAAAACATATAAGTTGGACTATAACAGCGAATCATTTAGAGATTATCATTGGTCACAATTAGCCATTTTGAATTCAATGAAGGTTGAATACAGTCGAAGTGGTCAACCTGGTGGCTATGGTGATTTTGGAAGGTATACCTTTCAATCGTATTTTTACGCTTGGAAACAACTACATCCTATAGATTTAAAAAACATAGCCATTAAGCGTATCTTTGAACTGGGTTATGATGTCGAAAAGCACGGAAAATATGATCGAAATTGTACTGATCGTGTTGGTTTAAGGTTTCAGCTTGGAAGGAAGGAGCGTATTGGGAAAAAGTATCAATGGATAGCACTTTATGAATTGGCGGCTCAAGTCTGTGACAATTATCAGATGACAGTATACGACAATGACATAGGGGAACCACATCAGGAATACTGCAAGGGTTCTTTTGAGCCGGATATTCGGAACATCGATCCAACGGTACTTGTTACTCCTGGTTTTGATAATTTGCATATCGATATCGCAGCATTTTCATATGACATCCCAAACAATTCCTATGAGGAATGGCTTGCTGATTTTTCTAACACACCAGCTTTTGAGCAATGCGTAAAGCTACAGTCCGGAGCACATCAATATCTCTTACTTACGGGTGAATATGATTGGAAAGAAGCTAAGCGTTTAGGTTTCCGTTCATATGACCTTCCTCGCAAAGATATGTGGCATCAAATCAGAGGATATGTTGTAAAGAATGAATATGCTGAATCACTCATTTGCGCTCTTTCTGGTGTTGACTTTATGGGGCGTTGGATGCCTGAAGCTCAAAGTAACTCAGCAATGTACAACAAAGAATATTACTGGTCTGATGCGCATACTTTCTTTAATAACCCATATTATTGTGGTTTGGAATGGGTAAATATCGATTCTGACCACCTTAATTGTGTCTTCCCTGAAAAAGTATTAATTCCTGTTAAACAGTATTATAGCGAACGAAAAGGCGAACTGAATAGTTTGAATTCAGAAATAGCTTCTATCTACTGGCACAAACCATGCGAGGAAATGTATACAAAATTGCAATTAAAGTATTTAAAAGGCAGTAATAGCGCGTTTGTTGATGGTGCTGGGGAATTAGTATGTTTTGAGAGTTCAGAGCTAATAGGTAATGATACAGGTTTCTATATCCGGTACGACAAGCTTCTTGAGTTTTTGAAAAGTAGCAGTTACACATTAGTGTGGACATCTTTGTGCGAGAAGCGCATATTGACTCCCTCGTTCGGAAAGTGGGATTTACCACCCAAGGCAATACACATGTCTTCTGTTTATTATTTGAAAGACGGTAAAATAGCAAAAGCCAGTGAAACACTATTCGAAGACAGACTATATTATTAACAAGGTCTTGGATTGGAAACGCCTCCTTTCAATTTCTCCATCACAATCTCATCTATTTCCTGTTCCAGCTCCTGTACTTTCTCCTGTAACGACAAAATGTGGGCGTCGAGGATCGGTTTCCTCAACGCCCACATTTTTTGCAGATGTGCCAGCTTCTTCAGTTCCGCGGCACACTGCTCTCGCACAGTTTCGGTATACTCCTGCACCGCAGCATCCAGTACCTCCTCATGAATACGGTGGGAGGCGCAATAGGTTTTAGTCTGTCCAAGCTGGAGCATAACAGCCCGGAGGACTATGCCGCAGCACTCTACGGCTTCTACAATGATGAACGCATTGCGGAAAAGCTCATCGTTAATCCCATCCGCAACAACGGCGACTGCTATACGACCCACGATGCCTACGAGCTTTCCTATGTGCCGCGGCCGCTGCCGGACGGCTCTGTCGCTATCTGTCAGGAGCATGTGACCGACAGCTTGCAGGCACTGATGAAAGCGGATTATATGCTGGCGCTGAACAGTGGGCACAACATCCGCCGCTGCATCATCTGCGGACGGTATTTTCTGCTCAAGAGCGGTGTCCACGCTTTGTACTGCGAAGGGGCGTGTCCCCATGCGCCCGGCTACACCTGCCGGCAGTTCGGCACGGTGGAGTTGCAGAAGGAACTGGCGAAGGACATTCCCAAGGTCAAAGTCAAGGTGACCGCTTTTGCCCGCTTCACAAAGGATATGCAGCGGGGTGCGATCTCACAGGAGGATGCAAGAAAAGCCAAGGACTATGTGCGGGATCTGCTCTATGATGCCCTGCGCGACGCGAATATCTCCGTAGAGGCTTTCGAGCAGCGTATTTCCTCTGAGCGTGTTTACCAGCACTGCGGGATCACCAGAACGGCTAATCCGAGGGGCCGTCCGCCGAAGGCAAAGGCGGGTGAGATCTCATGACCAATGAGGAACTGGTTCGTCGGTATTATGACGGTGCCGAAGCCGCGCTGGAAAAGCTGTACCATAAAAACATCGGTCTGATCCGTGGCATCGCCAAGGAAACCGCGGCGGAGTTCAACTGCCTGATAATGGAGCAGCATCATACGAATCAGTTTTCCGCGTATACGAAAACGATTCTGGACGATCTCTGCGGCGAGGGCGCCGTGGAGCTTCTGACACGGATTCAGAGCAGAGAATATGACAAGAGCCGCGCCGCACTCACCACCTATCTCTACCCGCATTTGAAGGGGCGCATGACCCGCTGGCTGGAGCAGAATATTGGCTGCATGGCGTTGAGCAAGGATGAGATGGCTGCCGTCCGACAGGCGCAGAGGCTGTATCATGTTGCATGGAAGGATACCGGTGAGATCACGGAGGAGTTGGGCATCCCCGAGGCTCGTGTCAGCCGATATGTTCGCTACAATACCCATTTCCTCGGTGTGCACGACCTTATCCGAGAGGACTATGACGGCGATCCCTACGAGCGGCTGATGCCGGGTGCGCTCTCCGTTTCGGCGGAGCAGGCCGTGTACCGCAAGGTCTGCATCGAGCTCCTCCGGGAGCTGTTCGACATCCTGCCGAAGAAGGACAGGGACATTCTCGGCAAGACCTGCGGCGTGTTCGGATACCCGGAGGCGACCTTGAAAGAGATCGGGATGTATCACATGATGAAGGAGTCCGCCGTGGAGAAGGCGAAGAGCCGCGCGGTCAAGAAGCTGAGAAAATCCTATCCCGGCAGCAGGCTCCAAGTGTGGAGGGCTGTTCATCGTATGTTGCGGAGACCGATTCTGCCGCCGGGGGAGGACAGTGAGCTGCGGCGCAATTTTCCGCAGTATGTCCGCGCCTTGACGGAGGTCTATGGCGTGCTGAGCGAAGCCGCCTCAGATTTAAATAACATCTCTGTATAGTCAGAACAGCAATACAGACTTTTGTACACCCTCTTATGGTAGTATCTATGCAAGCGTCACAACTGATGCTATACTTTGAGAGGAGATGTCTTTATGCATTATTCCAAAACAAACAAGGTCTGTGCCACTTGCGCCTATTGGACCGGAAGCCGAAATCTGGTGAATTCCGGAAACTCTTCGGAGCCGACCACCAATAGCGCCAAGTGCCAAATTCCAAACGGTTCCAATCGGGGCAGTACAAAGTTTTGCAGTTCTTCCTGCTCTAATTGGGCTAAGTGGCCGGTACTGAAGTAAAACGACACGGAGGGACTGCATTACGCTGACGGAAAAAGCCAATGCCATCTGCCTTTTGGAGGTTCTAAAGGAGTATTCCGATGCGGAACACATTCTGCCCATGCGGGAGATCATTGCAAAGATGCAGTCCCTCTACGGTATCAAAATCGACCGCCGCACCGTATATGGGGCCATTGCACTTTTGATCGAGCTCGGTTACGACATCTCCCTTTACGAGAACAACGGTGTCGGCTATTACCTCCGCAGTCGGGAATTGGAGCAGTCGGAGGTGCTGCTGCTGACCGATGCGGTATATTCTTTCCCGTTCATCCCGGCAAGGCAGACCGAGCAGCTTGTCCAGAAGCTGCAAAAGCAGCTCAGTATCTATCAGCGCAAGAAATACCGCCATCTGACCGTCGCCCGGCAGGGACATAAGACCGGCAACCGGCAGATATTTTGGAATATTGAGCAGTTGGATGAGGCCATTACACGCAAGAAAAAAGTGACCTTGGATTACCTGCACTACGGATATGACAAACGGCAGCATCCTACGGTGACCTACACTCTCAGCCCCTATGAGATGGTGTACACCAACGAACACTATTACCTTATCTGCGTCCCCGACCACGATCCGCACACGCGGTTGTACCGCATAGACCGCATGGCGGATATTCGGATACTGGACGAGCCCCGCAGCGAAACGCCGGCGCAGAAGCAAGAGGCACAAGATGCCGTTTACGCCTTTGTAGGTGCTCCGGAGCGGGTGGTGCTGCACTGCGACCGCGCCGTGCTGGACGATGTGCTGGACCGCTTTGGTACGGACATACAAATTTTTGAGCGGGACGAGCAGACCTTTACCGCCGTATTGACTACCCCGCCGCGCGGTGTGCGCTTTTGGGCACTGCAATACCTCTCCTTTGTGGAGGTGGCAGAGCCCGCTTGGCTGCGGCAGGAGATCATAGAAGTGCTAAAGGTCAATCACTATTTGACATGAGGTGATACTATATGCCACGGAATGAATTAGACTATTTCTTGAATCGGGTGCATCAAGCATATGTCGATGCACGAAAGCCATTGTGCGCTGACGAGCTCTGCGAATTGACCATCGAACGTGGACGAAGCAGGACGATTTCAGGCATTGCAGAGGACTATTTTGCCGAGTTGCTCTATAAAGAAATAGGTAAAGGCTACCTTCATTTCTTTGTGGATCAACCCTTGGTTGGGGGGACACATAAAGTTTATCCTGATGTAATCGTCGCACGGCCTTGTGAGGCAAAGAACGAATACTTTGAAATCCTCTATATGCTGGATCTTAAAATGGATGTCGGTTATCATCGTGATATCGCCGTAGGAAGGACACCAACACAAACTTATGTCGCAAAGGCCGAAAGTTTGTTAGAGGACCTTGCCATGTTGAAGGATTCCCCAGAGCTTAGTACAAAAAGCGGCAACAAGAAAAAATCAAAGACGGACCGTTTTGCCCCCCGATACTTTTTTTCTATGCATCCACAGTCCAGTTATGATGAGGTCATCATAACTTCCAAAAACGCTGGAAATAAAACGAAAGAGCAGGAACTGATTGAACGCGCAAAAGATCCGGACTGCAATATCTGGGTTCTTAGCACAGGTGACCACCCAAACGAATACGGAGATGATGTTAAAATGTGCCCCTTGGACGAGAGTTGGGAAATTCTTTTGAAAAAAATTGGAAACATATTAGAATGATATTTAGACACAACACGGCATCCTGTACGGACATTTGTACAGGGTACTGTGCTATTCTATCAGCAGAACAGAAATCGTACGAATGGTGCCGGGACGCGGCGCAAAGAAAGGATGAGCAACTATGAAATACACTTCTGCACAGGCAAATAAGCTGCTGAAAAAGCTGAATGACGAATATTCCGCCCTACTGCATAAAGAACAGCGCAGCCGGGATTTCCGCGCGGCGATGGGCGAGGACATTGAATCTGTGCGTCCCGCCTATGATTACGCAAAAACACAGGCGCGTCTTGAGGAACTGGAGGGAACGATCCGCAGACTTAAACACGCCATCAACTGCTTCAACACGACGCAGGTCGTGGATGGCTTCGGGATTACGATCGACGAGATGCTGGTCTATATTCCGCAGCTGACCAAGCGGAAGAGCAAGCTGCTTGAAATGAAAAGCAGGCTGCCCAAAGAGCGCGTTGAAGAGCAGTACGGCCAGCAGTCGAACATTATCGACTACACCTACACGAACTACGATCTGGCGGCTGTGGAGGCGGACTACGAAAAGACCGCTGATGAACTGTCTCGTGCGCAGCTTGCGCTGGATACTGTAAATCAGCGGGATTCCTTTGAATTTTGTGAATGAACTCTTTCCGTCGCATCGAGCGGCCTGCCAGAAAGACCGACAGTTCCGTTTCCCACCTGCGTTTAAGGTCATAGACAGGAAACCGTTATTCTTTTTGTTATCTGTTATGCCCACTTGAGTTTAAGGATGGGCCACCAACATTGATCTGGCACGGTTCTCGACGTGAAAAAACTTTTCGGGGAACTGAAGTACGGTTATAGGTTCCCACACAGAATATGTTCTGCACAAAGTTACGAGTTACTTTCTAAAATCGCAGAGCACCTTGACAGTTTCTACTTTATGGACTTATCATATTAATAAAATCTGCCCTTTGCAGTAGCGTACAACCTAAAGCCAATTTCTTTAGGAGGGACAGCGAGTCGCTGTTCTGGATTTCAAGGTTATCCGCATCGCACAGCGATGCCCCGGTCAGATACGTTCCGGCGAATTGGAAATCACTGCGTGATTCAGGATTCGCCTCCACTTTATCCGACCATTTTGTACTGCAAAGGGCTGATTTTTGGGAGGACGCTACACATGAAAATAGAAGGAAGCTGTGTGACCTTCGAGCCGTGCGATGCGGCTTTTGTGAAAAAGTTCGGACCGTTAGAAGCAGCAAATATGGTTTTGGATTACCATTCTGTCCACCCCAATATGCCATTTCTTTATGATGCCGAGCAGCTGGCCGGTTTCTTTGGCATAAGCTGTGGTGAATTAAACCATATTGTCAATCACATTCAAAAAGAGTATACAAAGGCATTTCTCCCCAAAAAAGATGGTACTTATCGCAGCCTATACATACCAAGTATCAGACTTCAATTTTGTTTGGGCCCAATCAAGGATAGAATTCTTTCACAGCTCCCTGTTTCAAAATTTGCAACTGCTTATCAAAAAGGAAGCTCTACTCGCAAAAATGCAGAGCCACACATTGGGAAAAAGAACCTTCTAAAACTGGATATTACCGATTTTTTCGGAAGCATCTCTTTTGAACAAGTCCTCTGCGCAGCTTTCAACACTCGCTATGTATCAAAGCAGGTCGGCTTTCTGCTGACTTCCCTGTGTTGTAAAAATGATGCTCTTCCACAAGGCTCACCAACATCTCCCGTGCTCTCCAATATCGTCATGCGTCGTTTTGATGACCAGATCGGTCGCTGGTGTAACCAACGCCAAATCACCTATACTCGCTATTGCGATGATATGACCTTTTCGGCAGACCGTCCGCTCTATGGCGTCTACAAAAAGGTGAAAACTATGCTTCGTGAGATGGGATTCGAATTGAACGAGTCGAAAACACATTTCATCAGCAATGCTGACCGGCAGACAGTAACAGGCTTGGTCGTCAATGAAAAGCTCTCCATCCCCAGCAGCTATAAACGAAGCCTGCGGCAGGAAATTTACTATACTTTGAAGTTTGGCATAGAGGACAGCATCGTACACGGTAATCGGTTGAATTTTCTCGAAGACGGTCAACCAATTCGCTGCCCTACATATATGACACACCTAATAGGAAGTGTGCAGTATGTCTTGCAAATCGAACCGGAAAATCGTTGGTTTCTAAATGCCAAGCAAAAGCTGCTGGACTATGCTCGTGCATATTTTAGAGCCGAAGGATTAGGGGAAGAATACTATTTGCATCGCAGTCGCTTACGCGAAAAAGATGAATGAAATGCAGGGCAGCGACCTCGGACTTTAGGATCACATTCAGATTTATAATGCATCATACTCACATTACCAACCGTGTCATGCAGCAGCAGAAATTTCCTCCCGTAAAGCTATAATCATGCTATACTTTTCCGACAGAGTGTGCTATGATATAGCAGATGTTCGGCCGGCCACGACCGAACATCTTTTGAAGCGTTGGAAAGATGCCCTTCCCTTACGATATGGAGGGCTCTGAAAATCTTTCACTAAGGTGACATACCCCTTAGGTTCCATTCCGCAAGGGTAGGGGTTCGAGTCCCCTCGGGCGTACCAAAAAGGGAGGCTAAAAAAGATATTGAGGACAAAACCTCAGTATTTTCAAGGCTTCCGAGGCCCGTAGATCAGCAGATCTACGGGCCTTATTTTTCCGATATTTTACCCTGTGCCATCCACTCTGGCAGGAGTCGAACGCACACAATTTTTACTCTAACAGGCATATCTTTTGAGGCCGGGATCTTGTTACTACAGGATCTCGGCCTTTTTTTCTGCTGTAGAAACCGATTCCCCAAATAGAAAACCAGAAAACAAAAGAATGTGAGGTTGTTATATGGCGCAACAATTTTTCGAAGAATTATCCCGGTGCCTCAGAAAAGAGCAAATTGAATCCTATAACAAAGAGGACAGGCGGCTGGAGATTTTTCTCCATGGGCAGCCTGTCCTTTCTGTTTCTCCTGGAAACGAAGTATTCCTGCTTCCAGCTGGCAGCAAGAATCCAGAGGCCAACGAGCTGTATCACAGGGTCGCTATTGCAGCCGATAGCGCATTTGAATATGTGGAGGCCATGGAAAACACCCCTCTCCTCCGTGCTTGTGGTCTGGAAAACAAGTTCCACCTGCTGGCAGACTTTGGCGGTGCAGTCCTGGCTGGTAGAGAGCGAGCCGCCGGACAGGGCTATGAGTTTGTTACGTGGATCTGGGACTATGAGAAGGTCGGTGTCAGCCATGGACACTATTATGAGGATGATTTTGCAGGAGCCAAACGAGACTTCGCTGTTCGTTCCGGCCTGATTTCCAATGCCAGCCTCTTCTCTAAAGAGGAGTTAACGGAGCTCTATCGCGCAACAGAGCATCTGCTGGCGGAGGACCCCGATTTGAATGACAAACAGATGAAAGCCATCCAAGAGGCCAGAACCAAAATCGAGTTCTCTGTCCCTGACTTGGATACACAATTGGAACACAGACAGGACAGTGGCCCTCAAATGGAGATGTAGGGCTCAGCATTGGAGGAATATGATGAGAATGAATGCTGTGTTATCAAATCCGAAGCATCCCGAGTACGGGCAGTATACCGTTCCCCTCCCGATCCCGTCCGACCAGTATGATGGGCTCATAGAGGCGCTGAATGCGATGGGCATGGGAGATCCACTGGCAAGGGACTGCCAAATGGATGAGATCTTCGGTGAGTACCCCATCCTGAAGCGGCTGGAGGGAAAACCTGTAAATATCGACGAGTTGGACTACCTGGCCAAGCGGCTGGACAGCTTCTGCTGTGCATTGGAGGGAGCTCAATTCCAGGGGGCGGCGGTCAGCTACGACTATTCCGACATGGCCGACCTGATCAACCTGACCTTTTCTTGTCAGCAGGTCACGGTCATCACAGATTTTTCTGATTTAGAGCAGGTCGGCAGAGAACATTACATGGTGCTGAATGGCGGCTGCGCCAGCAAAGAGGAGCTGGACAACCTGGATGGCTATGAAACTGCCCTGCTCCTCATTGATGAGGGGGACGGAGTTGTCACACCGTATGGGGTGGTTTATGACAACGGTATGTGCCTCTCGCAAGTCTATGATGGACGCCACTTCCCGCAGTATTTCTATGAACCTCCCCTGCTGACCCTGACGGTACAGGAGAGTAAGGGCGCTCCCCAAACCTGGCTGTATCTGCCTGCGCCAGACCTCCAGATTAAGCGTTCCCTGATTCGGGCAGGGATCGTTGATCCGGCGGATATGGAGCTGTCATTTCAGGCAAGCGAGTTTCCGGACGCCGTAGACTGTGTTTTGGATATGAAGTCAGAGAGCCTGGAGGAGCTGAACAAGCTGTGCCGGTCAATCCAGCAGCTGAGTACCAATGAAATAAAAAAGCTGGGCGCGGTGGTGGAATACGCACAGCCGGAAACCGCCGCGCAAGTCAGGCAGCTGGCAGAGAATCTGGACCAGTTTGACTATGCCCCCGGTGTCCAGAATGTGGAGGAATATGGCCGCTATATGATCCAGGAATCCGGCAGATTTGAGTACGACGAAAATCTGCGAGATTTCTATGATTATGCCCGATACGGTCTTGAGCGCATGAATTCAGAAGAAGGTCGGGTCGTAAAGAGCGGATATGTTTCCTATCACGGGGTGCTTACACTGGAAGAACTGATGATGGATGACCCTGCTGAACAGCACCAAGCGGAATTTGACTTTCAGATGGGGTGAACAGAAGCATGAACACAAAGATCCATTATCTATATCGTGATGCAGACAATTATAAAGTTCACAATAGCTGTGTAATCAAGGGTGTATTGACTCCCGCCCAGATTGATATAATCCTCGGCTGCTGTGACGCGGGAGAATATTTTATTCCGAATCAGGTGGGGCTGCCGGAAAGAAAATTCGAGAAATTTGACTCCCAAGTCGATCACTGTTGGTTTGAGCTTACTCGAGATGATTTTGAGTACACAGACCAGCCCGCTAATGTGCCGGTAACAGCCCAGCAGCTCACAGATCATTTTATAGCGGCCAAAGATAGCTGGAATGACTGTGAATTTTTTGAGCAGTCAGATCAAAATATCACAGATCTTCATATCAAGATGTAGGATATCGTCCTTATTTATCAACTTATGATAGACTTTTGACTACCTCTATGGTATTGTTCCCGTTGCCATCTTAGAGAAAGGAAAAAACAAATGAATAAAGAAGAATTCTGGAAAACTATTGAGTCCGTTAATCACTCCGTTCCCGATGGGAATCATGAAATGGTCGCAAAGCAGATGTGTGAGGAGCTGCTCCGTTACTCTCCGCAGGATATTCTGGACTGGCACCTCATTTTGCGGGAATATACCAATGCGGCGTACCGCAACGACCTATGGGCAGCCTGTACTGCGTTAGGTGCTCATTCGTCCGATGATGGATTTATTGACTTTCGCACATGGCTGATCTCCCAAGGAAAGGATATTTATATGGACGCTATGCGCGACCCGGATACGCTGGCCGCCAATCCCCATGCCGGAAATGAAATGAACTTTGAGGCATTTAGTGCTTGCGCCATTGATGCATATGAAAGAAAACTCAATCTCACCGGCATGGATCGCTACACAAAACCATATGATGACCTGGACAAGCATGCGTTAAGCGACCAGCTTGTGATGGATATTCAAAGTGAGATCCCCCAGCATCCAGATGCCCCCAGTATTCATCTTCCGCGAAACTACTCCGTTCAGTTTCCACGCATTTGGGCGTGAATGTCAGATCAGTCTTCCGAGGTATCTCCCGCTCCCCCCAATCCGGACCGCTCCGCACATAGGATATTCAAGATCAATGATCTTTTTGGCGAGCAGATCGATCTGCAACCTCGTGTGGAGCTATACTCCGTTAGAGATTTTATGGGCCAAGAGATGCCAGGTCTTGCCATTGTTCTGGATGAGATCAGCAACGAATCAGATGGTGATGAAGAATATGCTGTCCTTACCGTGTCCTTTGGCGAGTTTATCAGCGCCAAAGACTGTGCATATATCGATACCAACAACTGCTATTTTGCCCAGCAGCTTCTGATCCAGGGGATCGCTGAGGATACCGGGCTGTCAAAAAATAGCGGCTTTTGCCAATATCCTCTCTGGCACTTCAAAGAAGACTTTCTGAAGGAGATCGGCGGCGCTGCCTATGAGGAATACTCACGCCGATACAACGAGTATATGCGATCCGCTGGTTTTGGCGAAGCAGAGGACGAAGTCGAAGACATCGCAAGTGAAGAAGGTATGGTGATGGAATGAAAAAGGAGGACTTCTGGAATCTCATTGATGAAACCAACCAACTATGTCCCACTCGTGATCAGGAAAGCATTATGGCTGTAGCAACGGATAAACTGCTGAAACTTAGTGTGAATGATATTCTTGACTTTCACATGATCCAGCAAGAATACCTCGGTGCGGCATACAGGAATGACCTTCACGCAGCCAGTGAAGCGATGGGTGCCACTCCTTCATACGACGGTCTGCAGGCTTTCATATATTGGCTCATCTCACGCGGCAAAGAGGTATTCATCAATGCGGTCAATGATCCCGACACCCTGGCTGATGTTCCAAAGACTGGGGAAAAGATAGAGTTTCGCAGTTTCGGGTTTGCTGCTTATACCGCCTACAGCATGAAAATGGATCGCATCGATCCCGAGAATATGAGTGATATATACAGCGCCTTGAACAGCCTGGATTATGATGGACTTGCTCCAGAGACCTGGGAAGCCATTCATAGTGAGCTTCCCACACGCCCAGATATCACAACTCCATATTCACTGGATACGATCCGATGCCTGTTCCCAAACATCTATCAGAAGAACGCAGACAGGCTTAAGAACACAGGTCTTTACAAAGAGCAAGTAGATAAGCTGCTGGCATCGGAATGTATCATCCATGCCCGCGTAGGGATCGGCCTCTGTCCCAAAGAGGAGTATTTTGCCGGAACACCTGAGAATATCGCCAATTTCCTTGCCTGCTATAAGATCGCCGACTCCATGCTCCTAACAGACTTGACGGATCATCTGATCGTTTACTCCTCTGGATGGCACATCATGTCCTGCCCCGATAATGCACTTCGGGAGAAAATCAACGAAACACTCTTCCCAATCTATCGAGGGGAAACCGAAGCGCAGCCCGTTTTCAAACTTTCTACAAGCGAGTTTGAGGAGGCTTTTGGTGAGCTGTCATATACCGCTGGCCAGTCAAATTTTCTAATGATGTAATGTGTAAAATGAAAGGGGTGAAAAAATGAAAAGGAACGGATCATCTGAAAAAAGAATCGTTTCGGAAATGCTTTCGGTATTGAGGCCCGCTTCCATTGAGGAGGCGGGCCTTTTCTATTCCCAGCTGGACGAGACCGAGGATACGGCGCTGGGCACGGTAGGCCATGTGCGAATCGACTTCGGCCACGGCGGGAAGGAGTTCTGGCATAGCTGGTGGCCGCACAACGGCGACCAGTTCAACACCGGGGAATTCAAGGGTGAGCTCCAAGCCTTTGTAGATATGCTCCGAACGGATGGCCCGCTCAAGGATCTGGCCACAATGAGAAACTACTGCAACCGGAACGGCGGCTCCATCACGGAGGATGGCCGCAGTTTCGGCTATATAGCAGAAACAGAACGCTACCGCTACTGCCTGCGCTGCACCCCGGCTCCGGGTGACTACCAAGGCTATCTCTACTGCTACGACAAGCACCAGCAGGAGATGGCCCAGCGGGATGCCCTGGTTGGCCGGGTCAGCTTTGCGGACGGCACCCGGCAGGACTTTACCGATGCGGAGCAGTATCTCCAGACCATCCGGGAGGAATTGCCGTACCGTAACACTACCGGCTTCCAGTACGAGACGCTCACGAAGAATCCCCAGGTCAGAAAGGCGGTGGATGATATCCTCCTGGACTTCGCAGGCGAGGCGAACCCCAGACGAACCTGCAATTACGGTATGACAGAGAAAGGAATGCAGGCCCTCCGGGATGCGGCAGACCCATCGCTCCCCCATACCTACGCCTGGTTCGTGATGACAGACTGCAATACGCCCCAGGAACAGCTCCACCGGGGCCTGACCCTGGAGGAGGCGGTCCGTCTCTATCAGGACAGCGATTGCCCCGAAAAGCGGCTGGGCGTCACCAAGGACGGTATCGCCACCGTAGATATCGTGCGCACGGCAGATGGGGAGCAGAACTTCTTCTCGGATCACCAGAAACTGGACAGCTTCAAACATGACCCGGTCATCTTCGAGGCGGTGGCGAAGCTCCACCAGGAGCTGGAGAACATGACCTGTGACCAGAGCATGATGATGTAGGAGGACACAAGATGACAGTACAGAAGGAATGGCTGGACTTTCTCCGGGAGCAATATCCCAAAGGAAGCCGCATCCGGCTCATTGAGATGAAAGACGACCCTCACCCCATTGCCCCCGGCAGTATGGGAACGCTGAAGTCCATTGATGACGATGCGCAGTTCCATATTCAGTGGGACAATGGCAGCGGTCTTGCGCTCCGCATTGGCGAAGACCGGTTCCAGGTCTTCCGCCCGGAACCCCAGACCCTGAAATTCTACATGCCGCTCACTGCCCAGCTCTATGCTTACGACGACTGGGGAGATCTGGAGGAGTACGGCAACGATCTGGATGGGCGTGAGCTGAGGGACTATCAGTCCTGTATCCATGAGGCGCTTCTGGAAAACCAGATGCCTGACGAAAAACGGCGCGGCCTGATGCATTGGTACGACAAACAGGATGGGGTCAACAGCAAAGTCCACTCCGTAGTATTCGATGTGGAGAGCCGCGATGGTCAACTGTGGTGTGTGGCAGAATGCAAGGTAATGAGTGAACTCCTGCCGGAAGAAAAGGAGACCTTGGCTGACTACATCTCCGGCCAAGCTTCAGATGGCTGGGGCGAGGGCTTTGAGCAGCGCGCCATCAAACTGAATGAGGGTGAGCTCTATGTGAGTCTCTGGAACTCTGAGAACTGGAGCATCCAGACAGAGAAAGAAAAATTCTCGCCGGATTCCCTCACCCGCCTGCCGGATCTGTGCTGGTCGGTCCTTCCTGGTGAGGGAACGCTCATCTGCATCAAGCGGGGCGAGAGCGGCTACTACCCCAGCGACTGGAGCACAGATGACAGAGAACAAAACCGTCGGCTGGCGGACTACAACAACCAGCGCCGCGGCATCACGCCGGCACAGGAGCAGGCCATGCTCACCGGCAGCATGCACGGTTGGGATGTGCCGGGAGCAGATCCCAAATGGTACGAGGAGCATCAGGAATCAGAGATGGGAGGAATGACCCTTGGATGAAAAACTATTCAGCGTCTATCTGACATCCACAGACTATAGCAAATTGGCCTACGCTAAACTGGAGCTCCCGGCCAGCCCCTGGGAGCTGCTGGACGCACTGGACAAGGCACGGCTCCCAGAGGGTGATTCCTTGTATCTGGAGATCATAGATTACCACGACTTTGAGGTGCTGCGCTCCTGCCTTACTTGCTCGGCAACAAATTTGCCGGAGCTGAACGATCTGGCAGAGCGCCTCTCCAGACTTGACGAGAGGCAGCACACCGCCTTTGAGGGGCTGGTGCGGGTGGAACTCCAGAAACAGGAGCCCCTCACACTCAAGCGCCTTCGGGATCTGGCGGCAAGCGCAGACTGCTGCCATGTGGTGGAATCGGTCGTGTCGGATGGACAGCTGGGGCGGTTTTACGCGGAAAACGGGTTTGTGCCGGAAGTGGAAGGACTGCCAGATGCAGTGTTTGAGCTTCTGGACTTTGAAAAGATTGGGGAAATGGCGCGCACAGGCGAATGCGGTGTATATGTTCCAAGTGGGATCTCCGAGCTGGGCGGTTATGTGGTCCAGCACTCTGATCTGAATTCGGCGCCGGAGATCCTCCTGTGTCGGCCTGTCGAGCCGGACTATGCGATCCATCTCCGGCTGGCGGCGCGCCATCAAGACCTTCCCTTTGGTGGGACCGATGTCGTGGAGCTGAAGCTTCCCGCCGAAGACAGTGTTTTGGAGATGGCGGTACGGTGCCTGGGATATGTTGACTGGGGCGAAGTAGAGTGTACCTGCCTGGACTGCAAAGTCCCACAGCTCAAGGAACACATCACCAGCGCAGTACCATTTGAAACCATCAAGCAGCTTGGCGATGCGCTCACCCAAATGCCAACCCAAAATCTCCCCGCCTACAAGGCACTCATAGCGGTCACAGAGTGCCAGCATATTGAGGACGCACTGGTTCTGGCAGAACAGCTTGATGAGTACAGCCTCTCTCCAAGCATCGCATGTCCTGAAGATGCCGCAGCGGAGGAACTGGCCCGGCTCCTTCCGAATGAGTCTGCCAAGCTGCTTTGTCCCCACATCAATCTTCACGCCTATGGGCAGGCGCTCCTGACTTCCCGAAACAGCATTCAGAGCGAGTACGGGCTGTTGGAACGACGGGACGGGCAACCCATTCATAGCATCGGGCAACAGCAGCAGGAGCCGCGGATGAGAGAAATGGAGCTTGGATAACACACAGGAGCCGGAGGCAGGCCCACATTCAAAATGCATGCGTAAGGAGGTGTCCTCAATTCTCAAGCAAACAATCAGTACCCCCGAACAAGTGGATCTGGCTACCATCGATTTCTCGGGTATCCGTTGGCTCCATGGTGTGTTCTACTGCAACAGCAGCGGCTCCGGTCGGGACAAAAAATACCATCCCTGGTCAGGAGTGAAGACCGATCTCGGAGAGATCGAGGAAAAAGTATGGTGCCAGATTGCCGAGTCTCTGATCGACCGCGAGGGGGAATCCGCTCTGCTGAAGTCCCTCATCGAATGGGAGTCGGACCACAACTATGTCCATGCTTCCAAAGAGGAGGTCAGACAAGAGGCGCTGCGGCTGCATGTAGACCGGATGTTTGATAACCCGCGCTGGGTCCACTTTGTTCCGTTCAACCGAAAATACCGGCCGGAGGCATTGGGAACAGCGCACCTTATAACGGTAGTCAATGAGTGCTGCCATACGCCCGGTGAGGTAACACAGGAACAAATCGACCACGCCGCGAACGGCATGATCGCCTGTCCCTGCTGCGGGCGGTGGAGTCCCTTTCGCTGTGTGGAGCAGGCGGAAAATACAGAAGAAAATAAAATTGGAATGGAGATGATACCGCGATGAGTACGCAAGATCGCAAGCTCTTCGATCTGTTGGACGGTTTTGAAATGACCAAATCCGAGTACGACTGGCTGGAGCGCCGGTTTGAGAACATGACCGCCAAAGAATCCATGCTGTTTCGTGGGGCCATGCAGATCGAGCGACCGGAAAAGACCTGTGATGTGCTTCAGCTCATCAATCAGCTGGATCACTATGAGCTGTTCTACGGCGCCGGGGACGATATTGGACTGGGGCACTTCGTAATGAATCGGATCAAACACCCGGCCTCCTCCGCACGGGCATATCTCGATCCTGCGAAGGTCGGGGCCGCATATCGGCAGCAAGTCGGAAGCGCATTCTGTGACGGCCACTTCATCAAGATCTCATCCCTGACAGTTCCGCTCCTGGACGGCGACCTGACGCAGTATCCCGACAAGGGCGATTATGGCATCCGGGTCAAGCTGGCCAGTCGCAGCAATATGGAGGGCATCTGGGTGGGCTTCCCGGACACCAGCGAATATATGGACTCGTCACATCCGGATGAACTGCTCCTGGCTTTGGATGCGTTGGAAGTAGAGACGCTGACCGAGTGCATCGCTGTGGATGTGGACTGCTGCCTGCCTCAGCTGAGGGACATCCTCTCCCAGTATGATTCTGCCGCAGAGCTTATTCGCCACGCTATCGACTTTGGGTATGTGTGGGCGGAGCAGGGTCAGGGCGAACCTCGATGGCTGGACAAATGGCAGGCGGTCATGGAGCTGGAGGACTGCCACCGCTTGGATTACGCCCTGGATCTGGCGCAGAACCTTCACTGCTACAATTTCCTACCCCGCGACATGGAGCTTGCAGACTACGGCAAAATGCTGGCAAAGCAGGACGGCATCTATCCCACGGACGAACTTCTCGTGTCCTGCTTCGATGCGGAGGGCTACGCCAACCAAAAAATGAGAAACCTCGGCCTGTCGGCAGCAGAGCATGGGTATGTGTCCTGGAACGGGATCAAGATCCTTTATGAGTACAGCCAGCCGCCCAACAACCCGACCATGTCCATGTAATTACGCAACACGCCAGAGGTTGACGCAAGGGGGTGATCCTACAGAAAAATAAATAGCCAAAAATAACTATGGGGCCGTTTTTCCGAGAGGGATAAACGGCCCCCTCTTTTTTTATGCCCTTTTTCGGAAAAGCACCCCGGAAAGGAGGCATCTATGCAGGAAGAACGGCTGGCGGAATTTTTGGAACGGTACCACTCCGGCGAATCGAATGCCGCCACCAGCCGGGAGTTGGAGTGCATTTTCTCCATCAAGGGGATCGAAGTGCGTCAGATGGTCAACCGCTTGCGCCGCAAGGGAATCCCCATCGCCAGTAGTGGCAGCGGGTACTTCTACGCCGCTACAGAACAGGAGGTGCGGGCGACCATCGCCCATCTGACACGACGGATCAGCGGAATCGCCGCCGCTATCAGCGGTCTGAACCGGTCCTTGGAGCAATTTGACACCGCACAGACCCGGCTGCCGCTGGAAGGCGGTGATGTGGTTGAATAGCTTCATGAGCTGGATCGGTGGGAAAAAGGCACTTCGGGAACTGATCGTCACCTTATTCCCGGTCTACTATGAGCGGTATATCGAGGTCTTTGGCGGAGGCGGCTGGGTGCTGTTCCATAAGCCGCCCGGAAATGATTTCGAGGTGTACAACGATTTCAACAGCCTGCTGGTCAATCTTTACCGATGTGTAAGAGATAAGCCGCAGGAGCTGATGGAATCGCTTCGGTATGTGCTGAACGCGCGGGAGGATTTCGATGCGGTCCGCGCGACGCTGGCCCGTGACAGCCCCGCCAGCGATGTGCAGAAGGCCGCCTGGTTCTATCAGCTCATCCGGTACAGCTACGCTTCGGGCCTGACCAGCTTCGGCAGCCAGCCCCACGATATGCGGAGCAACTTCCCCCTCATCGAACAGGCCCATCGGCGTTTGGCTAAGGTAGTTATTGAGAACAAGGACTTCGAAAAGCTCATCCGGCAGTATGACCGCCCAGCGAGCCTGTTCTATCTCGACCCGCCCTACCACGCCACCGAGGGTTACTATCAAAATATCGGGGAGGACGGCTTTACAGAGGCGGACCACATCCGCCTGCGGGATGTGCTGATGCGGATCGAGGGCAAGTTCCTTCTTTCCTACAATGATGATGCATTCATCCGAAGCCTGTATGACCGGCCCGGCATCTACCTCATGGAGACCACCCGAATCAACAACATCAAGCAGCGGTATGACAATGGCGCCCAATTCCCCGAGCTGATCATCGCCAACTACGATATGCATGAGCGGCGCCGGGTGGCGCCGTCCCAGATGAATCTGTTTGACCTGACAGGGGGTGATACAACATGGCTGAAGCCTTGACAGAACTGGAAAAGCTCCAGAAAGCGGCGAAGCTGATCGAGGAGATGAGCCAGGGACGCCTTCAGGTTTGCCCCAGTGTAGTGGGGCAAGTCTATATCCGGCCGCAAAACGAAGCTTATCTTGGACTGGCTATGCGGATCGACAGTATTCCCGGTCAGCCGCACTACCGAGTGACCTTCTCCGCACAGCTGCGCCGGATGGGGGCGGATATGACCTCGGAAGGTCTTCGGACACTGCTGTCCGAGGTCGGTCAGACCTATGCGCTGCTGGCCGCCCTTGAGTCAAGAAGCTATACGCCCACCACAGAGGATCTGACCGCTTTCCGAGAAGATCTGCTGGCGGAACAGGAAGCGAAGTCATTCCCAACTTTGAATCAGATGATATAAAAGGAGGACAACAGAAAATGAAATTCATTATGCAGCTGCCCAACGGTGCCTTTCATGTTCCCAGCGCCGCACTTAAGATCAGCGGTTTGGAGGGCGGCGACAGGATCGAGATCCATACCCTGGAGCATGCGGCAGTGATCATGAAGCAGCAGATGAATGCCATGGAACTGCTAACGACGGCAGAGGCGCTCAACAAGCTGGCAGCGGAACTCATCATCCATCTGGCCAAGGTTTGCGGCTTTTGTGAAGGCTGCGAAACGGCCTGTCCCTACGACGACCTGGATGGCGGAATGCTGGAACTTCCGGATTATATCCGGGAAGAAGCTGGAATTCGGGCCGACGCCAAGCTCTGCGCGGTGGTGAACGAGGATAATCATACGGTCACACTTGCTATGGCGGGGTACTCCTACGACCTGCGTGATGTGCCGGAGAACATTCTGGAACTGCTGAGCAGACTGGATGTCTGTATGGGCGCGCTGGAGAATCACCTGATAGCCGAAGATGTGATCTATGGTGACAGCGCCTATGGTCGAAAGGAGCGCAAAGATGAGTAAGGTACACACCGCTGTAAAGGTCCGCGAAGATGGTTCACTGGTATTGCCTGCATTCATTATGCGTGGAATGGGGTATGACCCCGGAGAGGAGGTCCCCATCACGACGCCGACAGACCAGTATATCTGTGACTGTGATGCAAACAGCCTTTTTGTGAGCCGTGCCTGCGGGGACGCAGGGTGCGCCGGCTATACCAGCGAGGGGCCTGATCTCAACCTCCCGGCCGGTATGTTGGCAGAAGCGTCCATCCCCTTGGGAGAGGATATCTCGGTGCTGGCGGCGGACGGCGCCCTGATCATTGTCCCCGCGACTGAGGAACTGCGGGAGCTGCCGGTGGAGTTCTGCTGCCTGCTCAATGAACTGGGCATCAGCCCACTCTCCATCCGGTTTCATGATAAGTGGTGCCTGCCGTAAGGAGGGAGCGTCAGGATGGAAAAAGAGATTTACCTCTACCCCTACTCTGCGACCGAAGCCCGCGCCCGGAATGAGCTGGCCCTCTGGCGAGCCAGTTTTTGCGCCAATGTGGAGTGTGCCCGCGACATTGAGGAGGGCATCCGAACCCATTTTGATGGCGCACATCTGGATGACGCATTCCTACAGCCTCTCGTAGATAAATGGGGCTATAAGCGGATCAACTTCGTTCTCTCCAATACGCTGCAGATGCTCAGCTACGACGGTCGGTTCAGCCCAAGCAACCGGGAATGGGCAAGGCGCACCTATATTCCCTCCGACGCCGACCACAACACATCCTATAGGGTCAAGAGCCATCCAGCCATTCTGGATGGCTTTGTTCGTATGATGCGGGATGCATACCAGAGCCTTGGACTGTTTGGACCACAGCATTGTGAGCCGTATTCCTTTGTAAGCCTCGACTATGAGGGCAAGGTCCTGGTCCTCTCCCTGGATACGCTTCAGGAAAGCTGCTGGTCACCAGAAAACCAGCTCTGGATAATAATATAGACCCCATACGAGCAAAGCCCCTGCAAATTGGGGCTTTGCTCGTTGTGGATATGTTCAAAAGGATGGGGCATTTCAGTATTTTTCATATTCTTTAGCATAAAAACGCTTTAGAATGGAAGAAAGACGGTCCACCTCTTCCTCTAATTCACGGATGCGTTTATTTTTCGCTGCGATTATAACATCTTTGCCTTTATCGGTAACGGTAGGTTTAACGATCCGCTTTGAGACATTGCAGTTGCAGCGCAGAGATTCAATTCGAGCACGATACTCCGGATGGTTATATAATGTTGTTTTTGATACACAGGCGCGTGTAGCCACAGAATTGAAGTTTACCACCATATTTTCACGCATAAGAGATTCGATTGCTGAATTGATCCGCTGCTTGACAGTTTCACTTTTGCTTTTCGCATGCGATAAAAGTCCGTTTACATTACGCGCATGATTATTTGACATTTTCTCTTTCCTTTCCAACGTATTCACGCCCCTTTTTTCCTGCAAGATGCCTTGTCTGGCCTGACCTTAGAACTGATACTATTTCCTCATATTTTCCCAAAAGATGCTGATTCTTTTCGACCCAGACTTCACGACCTTGGGCTTTGCCACGCTCAATTAGCATTTTCGTCTCTTGAATTTCAAGTTCATATTGCGGCAAAAAATCTGGTGTGGTACAAAGGTTGCGGCAAGTAAGGCATGGGTTCAGCTGCGTAAAACAATCTTGCTTTTTGGGTTTCATGCAAAAACCAAGTGGCATTCGGACAGCATCCAGATTGTACCTGATGTACTCCCATTCAATTAAATCCTCATTTTCAATGTTGGAAATATCGATTTGTTTGAGTTGTCCTGATGCCGTTATTTTGAATAAGCCGTTCTTGACGGCCTGCTCCCATGACTTTCGCAATGTAGTATCTAATACCTTTGCATAGACAAGGGTCATCTCAGGAGACATATGCGCCATCCATTTCTGAACATGTGCCAAGCTCATACCGTTGTTTATTAGCTCTACACCCTTTGTGTGACGAAAGGCGTGGAGTTTAAAATGATATGGATTTCCCAAATCATCGATGATGTTATACTTCTGTGCTAATCTGTTCAGGGCCTCGCTGATTCTGTGGGGATCCGGAGCCATCCCCATGCGAGATCCGCTATAACGATTAAATAACAAATTTCGAGGATTATTCGTCTCTGTACTCTTTTGCTGTGCGATTTGAGCCACAGATTCTACAACAACTTTAACCTCGTCAGCGATTGGAATGCGATGTCCTATAGTGCGTGTTTTTCTGATGTCGCCTTTTAAATACCATCCTTGTTCCGTATATTCAAGACAGTTATCATACCGAAGATTTAATACATCAGAGATCCGCCACCCAGACGCAATTAGAATAATTACGACAGGGATATATTCAGAAGGTGTCAGAAATTCTAAGTGTTCCTTCAACTGCGACATTACACCATCAGGTATATACTTGATCCGCTCTGATTTTGGCGGCAATGTTCCAAATAAGGGAATATCCTCATGAAAAAATAGCGAGGGCACTGGAAGTGATGGGGCTTCAGGATAATCAAACTGTTGTATTCGAAGAAGAAAATTTCGTGTGCTCAATAGTTTGTCTAACTGCCGCCTGGTCTTAGCAGGAAAAGCGTTCAGATACCCCTGAATAAAATTTTCAATATGACGGCGGGTAAGATGTCTCAGACTTGTCCATTTAGGCTCTGTTTCTGCAATAAACTGTAAGAAATATGTAATTGCATCTAACTCTAATCTCACTGTTGATAAGGCGCAGATTGTCAACCGCATTTTTATATATTTTTTTGCCAATTTTTGAAATACAGGTGGTATAAATGTGAAGTTAATCAGGTGGTTTGTGGCATGCACGGGAATATCAACCGAAGGAATTTTTCTGCAATCCCAAATATCCTTTTCATATTCGTCTCGCGTATCATAAAAATCAGAGAAAAATAGATATAGTTGATAGATCTGAGCACGGTAACCCTGCCTTGATGATTTGCGCCCTGACAGCGCTATATAGTTAAGCCATGAGGGAAGCATTTCGTCAATTGAGATTTCAGAAAAACTGTTAACCTTTGGATAGGTTTCTTGGAGAAAATGAATAAAGTATTTAAGCATGAACTGATAGTCCGACCAGAGTGATGACGGGCTTAAAGTTTTCTTGGAAAGTCTTGTTGCCAGATAGTATTTTATCTCTAAACGCAAAAGATGGGGATATTCAAAAAAAGTTATACGACGTGAAGTGAAGAATTTCTGCCCGGCACTGTAGTCATCCCAAAATGAGTCGTTTAAATTCCATACGTCATTTTCCCAGTAGGTTCCGGATATAAAGCGCTCCATATCTCTTATTTTCCCAAAATCCGGTGTCAGTTGATGATTATAAGCCAGATCCATTTTTTGTACTTCCTTTCCTCAGCAACATCTGATTTTCTGTGCGTACCCATTCCTGACGCAGTTCCTCATCATCAGTATGAAGGTACACAAAGGTCGATTGTACAAAATGATGCCCTGCACGGATTCTTAATTGTTCTACTGGCCATCCAAGACGCCGAAGCTCTGAAAGTGAGGAATGCCTGAGCATATGTACTGTAAAATAGATGCCTGTTCTTTTCTGAAGCCTACGAACAAGTGCAGATACATCACTATATTCAAGAGGGAAATGCTTACGGGATCCGCTCAGTTTGATAAAAACATGGTTTGTATCAACGTCATCGGTGTGAGTTTCGACAATATATTCGAAAAATAAATTGATAAGATCTGCGGATACATCCACGATTCTTGGACTGCATACCGTTTTAATTTCCGATAGGTTGGTCAGTTCTCCTCGATCAACAACATGAATTCGGTGTGCGTCAGGCTCAACATCTTCAAGCCACAGAGCCAGCGCTTCCCCAATCCGCAACCCGCTTTCCCAAAGCAATTGTATCAGGAACCGATCTCGTGTCGTCAGGCATGCCGAAAGGATCCTCTCCACCTCGAACTTTTTAAGTGTTTTAATACGTTTTTTGGGTTCTTTCAGTTTGATAATCCGCATATCATACCGTTTTGTCCTGTTAACATGGTATAGAAAATCTTTAAAGCCTCGTCTCGAACCCAATATTGTACGGGTGAGCTTATCTGATAACCGTAGCCGATATTCTTCGTGGCGAGACAGGTAATCATAAAACGCATAAACTGTTGATAAGTAGACGTTGATTGTTTGGGCAGAGCATGTGAAAGAGGTTTCTGCGGGGAAAGGGAGAATTTTACCCTGTCTATGATTGCCTTGAAGCCATCGAATAAATCCAGCCAGTTCATCCATGCCAATCTGAGAAAAAGTCATTCCTATAGATTCCAAATATTCAAAATAGGATTTTAAGTGAAAACAGTATGCCCTCAATGTGTTTCGGGCGCGTCCACAATTATCTTTGAAACGCAAAAATTTAAGCACCGCGTCAATTGGCGCTCCTGCAGAGTCTACAAGGATATACCTTGTCAATCCATTTGTACTTGTAAATGATTCAACTCGCATATTTGTACCTCCCAACCAAGCATGGCAGCGATTCGGGCATTCATTTGCTGCCGGATACCCTTAACCTCCCAGACAATTATACAAGAAAACGCGAGAGCAATGGGCTTACCCCGTTGCTCTCGCTGCTTTTGAAGGGACGTGGTCACAGTGATTCACTAAACCAGACAACAGCATTCACGCTCTGTACTATAAGTACCATGAAACCTCGGTCAAGTTTGTGGTACATCGACGAACAAGAAGGGAGTGATTTTAATTCTTAAACTACTATCTGAACGCTTATTTCCCCCAGTCCATATTAGGTATGCCCATGACGGATTCGGCTGTTCACCCCACGCCATTGGGCGCTCGATCCGCTCCACCTGCCTTGGCGATGGAGAGCAGACAAGGTGGAACCGCACTGACTTCATCGGTGTGCTCCGGGAAGAATTCCTCCCGGACTGGGCCAGGGAAAAGCTGGCTGAGCTTCAGCCCCAGCAGCCTGATATGGGGGTGATGAAAATGACCTGATAAAACAGAAAGGAGGAATATCGCTGTGAGCATTCAGATGAAAAACGGCTGCCTGGTCTACTATGGAAGCCTTATTGGATACCAGGCGAAGGACCAGGCGGAAGTCACCGTCGATCCGCAGTTCCGCCGCGAGGAGTTGGAATCCTGGCTGGCCCGGCGCGGGCTTGTCCCCCGCTGGGAGGAAGGCGTCTATGAACGCCTTGCCAACGAGGGCTTCCATGCCCGTGACAGCGCACCGGAGCTGCAGTCCTGCCGGATCTGGCAGCTCAAGCCCGGTACTCCGATCCAGATGCGCTTCATTGGGCTTGACGCTATGGCGCAGAAGTTTGGCGGCCCCGCACCCGAACAGTACCATGTGGTCTACGACGGCCAGATCCAGGACAATGATCTGGAAAAGCTCTGGAACAAATTCAGCCGCACCCCGCTGGGCCCGGATGGTCAGCCGCTGGCGATCTCCGATGTGGTGGAGCTGTACGGCCCCTCCGGCAGCTCCTTCTACTATGTGGACCGCTATGGGTTCCAGCTCATCGACTTCACGGACCAGCCCGAACAGAGTCAGGACATGAGCATGACCCTGTAAATTCAGAATAGGAGGAATCAAATCATGGCGACCAAAACGCAACAGGCCGCGGCGCAGACACCGCCCGCTGTGGGCGATCCCCACGCGGTCTATCCCACCCACTATGACGTCAAGATACACACGCTCCGCCCGGAAGGGACTTGCCGCGCCACCGCCTCGGTGAACATCAACGGGTGTTTTGCCGTCCGGGGCGTCAAGGTCATGGAGAGCAGCAGGGGCCTGTTTGTATCCATGCCCAGCTACAAAGCCGGGAACGGCGAGTACAAGGACATCTGCTTCCCCTGCACAAAAGAAGCCCGCATGGAATTTGATAACGCGGTGATCAGCGCCTATCGGCAGGCGCTGTCCCAGGGTATGAGCCAGTCCCGCCAGTCCGCGCCCGACCCTACTGCCCCCCAGCAGGCACAGGAAATGGGCCTGTGACATGCGAAAACACCAACCACAATTTATTTTCAAAATTATGAGGAGGAACTGCTTTATGAAGAAGATGCTCAACAAGATGTCCAATACCGTGAAGGCCATGACCTGCAAGGCCCACTGCGCGATGAGCTGTACCCGCGCCCGCCTGTCCGAGTCGCTCTCCAACACCCGCGGCGAGGGCTACATCGACACCGCCGTGAAGATCCTGATCGCTGTGGTGCTGGGCGCCCTGCTGCTGGCCGGCCTGTACACCCTGTTCGGTGACACGGTGCTGCCCACTGTGACCCAGCGCGTGGAAGACATGTTCAACTATGCCGGCTGATACTGCCTTTCAGGCAGCTTGGTTTTTGGGTATCCTTGTGCTGGCATCCGTCGTAGACCTGCGGCGGCACCGCATTCCCAACACCTTTTGTATCCTGACTGCCGTGGCGGGGCTGATTGCGATCAGCCCCGCCCGCTTTATTGGACAAATGCTCGGACCTTTAGCTGCTCTGCCATTCCTCGGAGTTGCAATGATTTTCCCAGACCGAGCCGGTGGAGGCGACATCAAGTTTGTTGCCGCCGCAGGCTTTGTTCTGGGCCTGCTCCCAGCATTGTGGGGCAGCATTTTGGGTCTGGCCATTGCCATCGGATACGCTGCCGCACGGGCTGGCATTGAAAAGCACTGCACATCAACACCAACGCCAATCGGCCAAATAGCGATCCCTTTAGCACCCTTTCTTTCCATTGGTTTTGCCATATTCTATGTTTTGGAGGTTGTGAAATGAAAAAGCTTCGTATCGAGAAAAAGACTGCTCTCAAATGCATTGGCATTCTGGCCCCCTTGGCTGCCGCCGCTGTCATCGTACCCAAGGTGTTTCGGCGCAAGAGGATGAACCGCATCTAAGTGTTTTGATCCCAATTCAAAGGAGGTTATTCCCTGTATGAGCTTTTTGAGAAACCGCACCGTGATCGGTGTGTTTTGTATCCTGCTTTCCGTCCTCATCTGCTTCGGCCTGACTCCGCTCTTCAACCGGGCGGTGTCCCAGAAGGTCGAGATCGTCCGGGTCACCCAGCCGATTCGTGCCGGCGAACAGATCACCGATGACATGGTTCAGATGGTCCAGGTCGGCGGGTACAATCTGCCTGACAATATCCTGCATGAGAAGGCCAACGCCGTAGGCAAATACGCTACGGCCGATCTTGCCGTTGGCGATTATATCATCAATACCAAGATCTCTGATGTTCCGGCAGCTGACAACGCCTATCTTTATGACCTCGACGGCAGCCAGCAGGCTATCTCGGTCACGATTCGCTCCTTCGCCAACGGCCTGTCTGGCAAGCTGCAGAGCGGCGATATCGTTTCTGTTGTTGCCCCTGACTACAAACAGCAAGGCCAGACTGTCATCCCGCCTGAGCTTCAGTATGTGGAAGTGATCAGCGTGACTGCGTCCACCGGGTATGATGCCAACACCGGAGAGGCTCAGACCGATGATGAGGATGGTAAAGAGCTGCCCAGTACGGTCACCCTGCTGGTCACACCTGAGCAAAGCAAGGTGCTGGCCGAGCTGGAGGAGGAAGGTACAATCCATCTGACTCTGGTCTACCGCGGGAGCAAGGAAAATGCTGAAAAGTTCCTCTCCGCCCAGGAGGATGTCCTGTTGGAGATCTATCCCCCCGAGCCTGATCCCGAGGAAGCGCCCCAGGAAGAAACTACGCAGGAGGAAACTCCCGCAGGGACCGAAGATCCTGAAGAAACGGAGGTGGAAACTCCCGCCGAGTCCGAGGAGGTGGCCTGATGCTGAACTTCAAGAAAGGGAGCATCTTCTCCCGCTCGGAGGGAAATGAAGATGCCTATGAGGAATATGAGCAGGAGGACCAGGGTGGCGTGCTGGCAGTCTGGGGCAGTCCCGGCAGCGGCAAGACCACCGTCGCCGCACGGATTGCAAAGCACCTTGCCGGTAAGCACAAAAATACGATCCTGCTCCTGTGCGATATGTCCGCCCCCATGCTGCCTTGTATTTGTCCGCCCAGAGATCTGGAGAACAAGGGCTCTCTGGGAAGCGTATTGGCTGCCGCCCATGTGTCCGACAGCCTGATCCGGAACAACCTCACCACCCACAGGCGGCTGGGGTATCTCTCCATGCTGGGGCTGGTGAAGGGCGAGTCGGAATACACCTATCCGCCCTACAGCGATGTGCAGGCCCGTGAGCTCATCGACGGCCTGCGGAACATCGCGCCCTATGTGGTGATCGACTGCGGGAGTTATATCGCCAACGATATCCTCTCCGCTGTGGCGCTGATGGAATCGGACGCTGTCCTTCGTCTCGCCAACGCCGACCTGAAATCCATCAGCTACCTGTCCAGCCAGCTCCCGCTCCTGAAGGACGCGGGCTGGGATCTGGATAAGCAGTATAAGACCGCCAGCAATGTCAAACCACAGCAGGCTGGTGACCACATGGCAAGGGCACTGGGTACGGTGGCATTTACGCTGCCGTACTCTGCTGAGGTGGAGTCCCTGTATCTGGCTGGTGACCTGCTGGGCGAACTGTCCATGAAGGATAGCCGAGTCTTCCGCAAGGAGATTGAGAAGATCGCCAAGGAGGTGTTTGGGTGTTAGGAGAAAAGCGTAACCTGTCCCTCTTTGGTTCCCAGCCTGCCCAGGAGGAGAAGCAAGTCAAGCACATCACTGTAGACCGTGATGGCGAAAAGAAAGATATCCCCCTGTACTTCGGCCCGGACTGGCCTGTCGTCAATGGCACTGGTGATACTGTTCCTTCTCCCAGTGACGGCCCGCCCTCCTGTCAAGCAGAGGGCACAGCGGAAAAAGCAGAAGAAGCGGCTCCTGTTGAGCCTATACCGCAGGATACGCCCGCCAGCACAGCCGACAGTTCGCCGGACGCAGATGTGCAGTATCCCGATGACTCGCCCCGCAGAACGCTGGCCAGCAATACTGTGGTGGCCAACCGTACTCATGCACTTTTCTTTGCACCGGAGGGCGACAGCCGGGACTTCAACAGTGTTCTCAAGGAAGTGCAGGAGTATATCTCCGGCAAATATTCCTCCCTGATCACCAATGGTGGGGACGAGGATGCGAAAAGCCAGATCAAGCGGTATATCACCAAGTATGTGCAGGACCAGCGTATTGCGGTCAAGGGATATTCCGCCGATGGACTGGTGGATGCCCTCTACACAGAAATGGCGGAATTTGGCCTTCTGACCAAGTATATCTTCGGGCCCGGCATTGAGGAGATCAACATCAACTCCTGGCGGGACATCGAGGTGCTGTACTCCAATGGGCAGATGGTCAAGCTGGATGAACATTTCGACAGTCCCAGCCATGCCATCAATGTGATCCGCCGTATGCTTCATGTGTCTGGCATGGTGCTGGACAACGCCAGCCCCGCCGTCCTGGGCCATCTCAGCAAGAATATCCGTATTGCTGTGCTCAAGACGCCGCTGGTGGATGAGGATGTGGGCGTCACCGCCTCCATTCGAATCGTCAACCCGCAGAACATGCAAAAGGACGACTTTGTCCGTGGCGGCACCGCTACCGGGGATATGCTGGACTTTTTGTCCGCCTGCCTGCGGTACGGAGTTTCCGTTTGTGTGGCCGGAGCCACCGGCAGCGGCAAGACCACAGTGGCTGGATGGCTGCTGACCACAATTCCCGACAATAAGCGTGTGTTCACCATTGAGAATGGCTCCCGCGAACTGGATCTGGTCCGTGAAAAGGATGGAAAGGTCTGCAACAGCGTCATCCACACCCTCACCCGTGAGTCTGAGAACGCCAAGCAGAATATCGATCAGGATATGCTGCTGGATATGGCGCTGCGTTATCACCCCGACATTATCTGTGTAGGCGAGATGCGTTCCGCCGAGGCGTATGCGGCGCAGGAGGCTGCCCGAACCGGCCACGGTGTGCTGACCACTATCCACTCCAACTCCTCACAGGCCACCTGGCGGCGCATGGTCACGCTGTGTAAGCGCAAGCATGAGATGTCCGACGACACCCTCATGGACCTGGTCACCGAGGCATTTCCTGTGGTGGCCTTTGCCAAGCAGCTGGAGGACAAGAGCCGCAAAATCATGGAGATCATGGAATGTGTGATCCAGCCGGATGGCTCCCGCCAGTACAACACTATCTATCATTTTGCGATTGAGGACAACCGGCTGGAAGATGGCAAATATTATATCAATGGGCGCCATGAGCCGGTCCATCCGATCTCCGCGAATCTTCAAAAACACTTCATCGACAACGGAATGCCACAGCAGGAGCTGGACAAGCTACTGGCAGGCTTCCATCAAAAACAAGGAGGTGAACCTGTGTGACGACCATACAGCTTATGGCCTGTTTCGGCATGGTGGTCGGATTTTTTGTACTGCTGGGCATCACCCCCTCGGATTTTACCGAGGGGGTATTCCGGCAAATCACCAGCAAGCCCAAGAGCATCCGGGACGAGATCAACGAGTCCACACAGCGCAAGAAAAAATTCATCCTACGCCGTGAGATCGAGGAAACTCAAAATATCCTTCGCATGACGGGGCGGGAGGCAAAGTTTCCGGCCATTTGCGCCATGTCGCTGCTGCTCTTTCTCGTGGGGGCGTCGTTCGCTTTTCTCATCGGCAACTTCTTCCTCGTTCCCGTCCTGGCCGCTGGCATGATGTTCATCCCATTTTGGTATATCAAGCTGACTGCGGCCTACTTTAAGAAGGCGATCTCCGCAGAGCTGGAAACGGCACTATCCATCATCACCACATCCTATCTCCGCAATGAGGATATCCAGACCGCTGTTGAGGAGAATCTGGAATACCTCAATCCGCCAGTCAAAAGCGCCTTTGCGGAATTTCTGACCAGGATCAAGCTGGTGGACCCGGATGTGGATGCCGCCCTGCGGGATCTCAGCACCAAGATCGACAATGCAGTCTTCCGGGAATGGGTGGCCGCACTTTTAACATGCCGCTATGATCGGGGTATGAAGACCACCCTGACGCCTATTGTCGCCAAGCTGAGCGATATGCGGATCGTCAATGGTGAACTGGAAAACATGGTCTTTGAACCCCGCAAGGAGTTCATTGTTATGCAGATCCTCGTTCTCGGCAATATCCCACTGCTCTATTTTCTCAATCAGGAATGGTACGATATCCTGATGCACACGCCGATGGGACAGATTATTCTGGCAGTCTGTGCGGCTGTCCTGTTTATCAGCACAGCTGCGGTCATCAAGCTGACCCAGCCCATTGAATACAAGAGGTGACGCTATGGAATTATTGCTGATTTTGTGCGGGGTGTTTCTGGCGCTTGGCCTCTTTTTCGTTGCGGCGGATCTGTTCAAACTGCCTCGCCTCGCTACCCAAAAGGCGCTTCTCTCTGCTGGCCGTCAGGAAAAGAAACAGGCCCGCACCACAGATGTACTCCTTATGGGCTGGGCCGTCAAGCTGGCCCCGCACATTCACATGGATGAGTACAAGCACAGCCGCCTGAAAAATACGCTGAATGCCGCTGGCCTTGGCATGACACCAGAGGAATATACAGCCTTTGCTGCCGTGAAAGCCGCAGCGGTGATGCTTGGTATTCTCCCTTGCCTGCTTCTGTTTCCACTGCTGGCATTGGTCGTGATCCTTCTGGCCGTGATGGTCTATTTCAAAGAGATCCGCCGAGCAGACGAAAAGCTGAGCGGCAAGCGGGATGAGATTGAATCCGAGCTGCCGCGCTTTGTGGCCACAATCACCCAGGAGCTGGCCAACAGCCGTGATGTGCTGAGCATGGTGGAGCATTACAAGCAAAACGGCGGTGCTACCTTTGCCGCTGAACTGGATATTCTCACCGCAGATATGCGCTCCGGCTCCTACGAGGCAGCACTGACCCGCTTTGAGGCCCGTTTCAATTCTCCGCTCCTCTCCGATGTGGTTCGAGGGCTCATCGGTGTACTGCGAGGGGACGATGGCGTCCACTACTTCCAAATGCTCGCCCATGATATGAAACAGCTGGAACTCCAGCGCCTAAAGGCGAAGGCGATGAAGATACCGCCCAAGATCCGGGTGTTTTCCTTCGTCCTGCTCATGTGCTTCTTGGTGACCTATCTGGCCATCATCATCTTCCAGATCCTCAACTCCCTTAGCGGAATGTTCTGAGAAAGGAGGCCGCACCATGGATTATAAAAAGGAACTGAAGAAAAAAATCAGTGCAGACTATGAGCGGCGAGTCAAGCAGTGGATGGCCTCAGATCCTGCGCAGTTGATGGACGCCGTTGAAGTGATTGCTGCCACAAGGCTGATCCATGACAACATCGACGAAGCTATTACCGATCACGATGCACAGTTTCTGCTCGGCCTGGATGATCCATTGGGCTATATTACCGACCGCTGGATCTCGGAAAACGCTGCGGACAGCTCACACAAAGAAGAACTTCAGCACTGTGTGTGGACTCTGCAACAGGATTTTGGCGAGGTCCAGATCCCCGCGACTGTCCGAGATTTCCTGATGGATCACAAGGGTGGAGTGTTTTCGCTGATGACACCCTGCGGTTATGTTTCTCTGACGGAAGCACAGGCAGAAAGCCTGCTCGACGGACACAAGATAAGGTCGCACCCCGGTGTGGCAGATGCTTCTATGGAAGTTTCTGCTGACGAGATCCTCACACAGACGGTCATATCGGCAAACCGGCAGAACGGTGTGTGGTATCTCATGACGGAATTCCCTGAGCAGACGCAGAGTCCCACAGAAATGGAGGTGAACATGTGCTGAAACGAGTCTTGCGCTCCCGCCGCGGCGAAGGCTACATTGATGTCTGCGTCCTGGTGATATGCGCCATGCTGGTCATTGCGCTGGCCGTTAAAATCATGCCTGTCTACATCGCCAAACAGCAGCTGGACACCTTTGCCACAGAGCTTGTGCGTGAGGCAGAGCTGTATGGCCGCGTAGGGACCGAAACCACACGCCGGACTCAGTCACTGCGGGAGCAGACAGGTCTGGACCCGGATATTAGCTGGAGCAGCACGGGCCGCATCCAGCTCAACCAGGAGGTCACTGTCGTCCTGACCTATGAAACCAATCTGGGCCTCTTTGCTGGATTTGGTAGCTTTCCAATCACCCTTCGCTCCGAGGCAACGGGGAAAAGCGAGGTGTATTGGAAATGAGTCGATTCAAGCAAGCGATCAGGGATCGCCGGGGTGTTTCCTTCCCGCTGATCGTTGCCGTCACCCTTTCCCTTGTGATCCTTCTGTGCGGTGTAAGCGAGTACCTCCGGCTCCTCATTGTGGCGCAGGGGGTTCGGGATGCCGTTCAGGAAGCGGTCATTTCTACGGTCAACGACAACTATGACGATGTGTACCATGGGGTGCGGGAGGGCTACTCCGGCGCCTATCAGCCAATGGCCGGAGACTTTGAAGAATCATTGGACTACGGCGACATCTATGGTCGGCTGGACTCCCTTTTGAACCTGCGCAGTCATGGCGGGTATCATGTGCAATATACCGGGGATGGCAAGATGGAGTTCCGTGTATGGAATCTAAGCGTCGACCTTCGGAACGCATCCTTCGCGTCGGCCGACAGTGCTGACAACCGGCTGGTTGCCGACTGTGAAATCGAGCTGGAGGTGCCAGTCTCCTTTGGAGGCAGGCTTTTACCGCCCATGCGGATGACTGTAAAGGTAAGCGCCGGGTACACGCCCCGTTTCTGACCGAGCCATCAAAAAAGTCTCTTTTGTAACCACTGCAATTATAGACTTCCGCACTCTTTTGTGGTAGGGTTCGAGTTGACAAGAGGCAAGTGGCGTAGGAAAATAGTATCAAGATCATATCGATCAGCCGCTATGCCAAAACAACCGCATGACGAATCGACCTGAGCGCCGACTTACAGAAAAGGAGGATACCAATGAAAGACAGCACCAAAAAGTGGCTGACCATTACTGGAGGACTTGTGATCTGTGCGATCCTGGTGTTTGTAATCTCCCAGCAGTTCACAAAGGATAAGCCCACTGACGATCTGCCTCCCGTCAACAGCTCCCAGCAGGGAGAGGTCGTGGTTGACCCTGACGGCAGCATCCCCACCACCGATCCTGATGCTTCTTCCGATATCAATGAAAATGACTTGACGGTCAATCCCCAGACTCCGCCTAACGATACCAGTTCAAATGCTGGAAACGGCGCTGTCTCCAGCGGGACAGAGCAAACCATTCAGGCAGATCCCGAGGTGCCGGAGGAGCCTGACGAGGAGACGCTGACTGACCCCAGCCAAAAGCCGGACGGTACGCCGGTCGAGGAAACGCCTACTCCTGAAGACCATGATACCTACCAGCCCCCCGAGCCGCCCTCCACCAATACCGGAGGTGGGCTGCCTGGCTTCGATAATGTCCCCAACGCCGGCGGGAACCAGGGCGGCACAATCGACAGTGATGGCGATATCAACAAGCAGGTCGGCACAATGGGCTGATCCAATCAATATGGCAGAAAAGCACAGCTTCGGCTGTGCTTTTTTGTTGCCTGAAAGGAGGCAAAATGAAACGAATCATCAGTGTCCTGCTGTCGTTTGCCATCATGCTGACTGCCCTTTGCATCCCTGCTTTTGCAGAGGGTGGAACAGGAGGCTCTGGAAATATTGATGGCGGTGGCGGTTCCATGGGCGATGCTACAAGCCATGGCAGCTGGAATCCTGGAAATGAGGGTGTGCGCATTACCGTTGTTCGTGCCAGCGATCATGCTGTCGTGACCACGCCTTTCGACCTGACAAATAAGCAGCCTGCTGCGGGGATCTATCATTTTGGAAAAGTAAGCAAGATCCAGTATAACAATGGGACTGCTTTATCACCAGTTCAAGGGGGATATGCTTACAAGAACCCTGCTCAACCGATCCCCAGGATTATCAGCACCAACGGAAACAACAATATCGAGGCAATCAAACGATACTTTTGCTCCGAATATGCTGTAAAACTGATTGCAGAACAAACCGGCATGGATTATGAAACACTCATCGGCGGTGAATATAAAATCCTTCTTGAGCCTATCGCCTATTACAAATACGAAGGCGTCATGATCGCCACTACCGCAACGGAGGCCGCCCTATATGATGAAGTTGTTAGCGGTCATCTGCGGACATGGATGGGGAGCCTGACGCACAAGAATCTGCCGCTGGCTATGTTCCTGGAAACGCCGGATCTTGGCTATCCGGCATGGTCCGGCTCCACAACCTCAAAGGTGAGCAACTCCGACATCAAGTCGTCCCTTGGCCTTGGAATCGTCCGGTTCGAGGAGCAGCCGGAGGAGCCAGTCATCACCACCTATGACTACGAATACCGGACTAACACAGAGGTCATTACGGCGGTGGAGGTCAGCGGCGGGCAGAGTGACCCGGATAATCCAGTCACTGTGCGGTTCCACATCAATGGGACCACCTATACGGTCAGCAACATCTACTACCCGGACGGAGACTCCCAGTTGGCCTGGGTGCGCTGGACCACACCGGATGAGGCGCAGGATATGACCATTGATGTGGATGTGTCCGGCCCTGGCTCGGCACAGGCCACAATCCATTGCAAAATCGTTGACCTGGATCAAAACCCACCCCCGAATCCGGTGGCGGATGACCGCAACGACTCTTTTTCGCCAGCCGCACTCCCTTCCAGAGCAGAAAAAACAACAGCTCAGTGGAGCATCTGGCGTCCTTGGTGGTATGCGTACTGGGTGTGGCACAGCACTGGCAAGAATAGTGGATACTGGTGTGATCATGGATGGTGGGAATTTGACTTGGACCGCTACACTGCCAGTCTTTCCGCTACTATGGAGATCACACCGGACGAAAAGAATCCCACCGCCAGCGGGACCACAATGAAATCCGGATACGGGATCAACGAGGTGGTCACCGCCAGAGTCAGCAGCTCCCAACGCTCGGCCACCACAGCCCTCCAAAATGCGGTCAGTTATTTCCCGGAATTTGGCTATGATTTGTTCTGGCGGCTGCTGGATCGCGTCTCGGTCAGTCCCTCCTCCTCCCGCCTGGAATTCCAGATGAATGAGTACAGCACCTACGACCGGCGCACACATTTTACTCCTATCTGGTACCCGGACGGTGCCTATACCGTCAACACATGGGTAATCGACTGCTGGACGCCGGTGGGGATGCTCTCTGTCAATCTCAGCGACACGCTCACAATCAGCGGGAATCTCTGGGATGACTGGCATATAGCGCCGATGCGATAACAGGAGGTGCCGCATGGGATATGTCCGTATAACTGACAGGCCCGAGGAACTGTTCCATTACACCCGGCGGGATAACCTTGCCTCCATTCTTCGAGATGGCAGGATCAAACGCATGGGAGATGCGGAGTGTTGGTTCTGTTCAACGCTGGACGATACACTGGAGCTCATGCGGGCCACCGTTATGGTCGAGGGAAAACCCTATGTGAAACTGGGCGGAAGTATTGGCAGATATCCTAAATTTCAGCCGGAGGACTATGTGATTCTTCGTTTGAAGCCGCGATATCAGAACGGCGAGTGGGTCCGCTGGATGCAGGAAATGCCCCCTGGCACCCCGCCGGAATTGTTAAAGGCCGCCGAGAGTTTCAGTAATCTCAAGCTGGGATTTCGAGGCGACCTGAAGTTCTGGCCCGAGCCAGAAATCATTGAAGTCAAAGCCTTACTTGCACCAGAAGAAATTCAGAGCGTCAATCTTTCCATTTCTATGTAAACTGAGTTTGGCTGACTTACTTGATTGCCGAGATTGAGGATCAGAATCAGAAGGAGGATACGCAAAATGCTGTGAATGAAATAGAAAAAGATATGTCGATATCCATGTAATTCCGTAAAGCGGGCCGTGGGATGCAGCTCCACAGCCTGCCTTAATTTAATGTCTTGGATTGCATTCTACGGCCTTTCTTTCCAAAAGAAAGGTGGTTTTTTATGTCCAAGTACAAAAAATTCTTCTGCATGTTTCTGATTCTCCTGCTGGCAGTTTGCCTGCTCAGTACCACGGCCTTTGCCGCCGGCACCGGCGATGTGGCGGGTGCCATTGAAGGTACCTGGAACGATGCATCGGATCAGATCAAGACGGTTGTAAACAATGTCGTTTTCCCGGTCATTGATCTGATCCTTGCAGTATTCTTCTTCGCCAAGCTGGGTATGGCCTACTTCGACTACCGCAAGCATGGCCAGTTCGAATGGACAGCACCCGCAATCCTCTTTGCCTGCCTCTTGTTCACGCTGACCGCCCCCACCTATGTGTGGACCATTCTGGGGATGTGAGTCAATGAGGTGGTCCGAAAACGGTATGACATGGTCGAAAAGGAATGTGGAGGTGTCAAGCAAACCATGAATGCATTTGAGATGGAACTGAAAAAAATCCTTTCGCAGAGTAAGGAAGCAGCGCATACCACCTATGTGGGCAGGGCCGCATATATTCAGGTTGCCCCAGAGCTGCGAGCCAAGCTGGAATTTGTTTCTCTGAACATCGCCAACCAGTATAATGCGCTCAAACTGACTGTGCTTAACCGGGTCGATGGCGCGGTGGATATCAACATTCTCCGTTTTGGTGATTTGCTGGGAAAGAAAATGGTCAGCAACCCCAATTTTTCAGACGGGGTGATGCCCCACCTCTGGGACGATTACGGGAAAATCGGCTGGTATGTGTACCAGCCGACACAGGCAGATTACAAGTTGTTGGCTGGCGTTGTAGATGAGTACTTGCAGATATTCCAGAGCCAGGAGGAAGCGCAGGGGCATATCCCTCAAATGTGCTGACCACTAAAACTCAGGGAAACAAACAGAACCAGGGGCCGTGCTCAGTCACGGCCCCTGTGCCTTTTGCGCGGGAGTCGAAAATCACCACTGGCACGGCCTCTCTTTTTCAGAAAGAGGTGATACGACCAGATGTTTATTTTAGACTTTTTCCTTGGTGGACTGATGGATCAGCTCATCGACTGGATCTACAGCCAGCTCGTGGGCTTCTTTGGCAACTTCTTTTCTGCGATGGGCAACATGGGCGTGGAACTCTTTGATATGCCGTGGGTGCAGTCCATCGTTCTCTTCTTTTCTTATCTGGGTTGGGCATTGTACGGAGTCGGTCTGGTAGTCGCCGTATTCGAAGTGGGGATCGAGTGCCAAACCGGACGAGCGAATGTCAAGGATGCCGCCCTCAATGCCATCAAGGGGTTTCTGGCTGTGGGCTGTTTTACGCTGGTGCCAGTGGAGCTTTATAAACTCTCTGTCACCTTGCAGGCCAGCCTGACCGCTGGGATCACGGGATATGGCGAGGGATTTGATGTACTCTCCACTGATATCATCACTTCTTTGCAGGGAGTTGATATTGGCTCGGCAGCATCCTCCGGTGTCTTCGGTGGGATCGGAAGCATCACCAGCCCTATCATGGTTATCTTTATCATTATCATGATGGGCTATGCCATCATCAAGTGCTTTTTCTCCAACCTCAAGCGCGGCGGCATCCTGCTCATCCAGATTGCAGTCGGGTCACTCTATATGTTCTCTGTACCTCGCGGTTACATGGATGGGTTTGTGCAGTGGTGCAAGCAGATCATTGGCCTGTGCCTGACCACCTTCCTCCAGGCAACGATCCTCACTGCTGGGCTTATGGTTCTGAAAGACCATGCGCTCCTCGGCTTGGGACTCATGCTTTCTGCCGGTGAGGTGCCTCGGATCTGTGGTGCGTTTGGCTTGGATACCTCGACCCGAGCCAACATCATGTCGGCAGTTTATGCCGCGCAGACAGCGGTCAACACCACTCGGACAGTTGTTCAAACAGTGGGGGCGGCGGCAAAATGAAAGAAAGCAAGTTGATCTATATTGCCTCGCCTTATGCCGGGGATATCGAAAAAAATGTAGCCTTCGCACAGAGAGCCTGCCGCTATGCGATCCACCAGGGATATATTCCGATTGCGGTCCACCTTCTGTACCCGCAGATGCTGGACGATGGTGATCCCGCCGAGCGAGAGCTTGGGCTCCGGCTTGGACAACAGCTTCTGCGGCGGTGTGATGAACTGTGGGTGTGCGGTGACAGGATCAGTTCCGGCATGGCCCGGGAAATTTCCGAAGCCAATCAGCTGAGCATCCCAGTAAAGAACATCGACGCTCACGACATTCAGAAAGAGCAACTGCCCGCTGAGATGGAGCAGGTCACTGCTTCAGGGCAGGCGCTTGGAATAATCTGATGCCCACCATGGGGAGTCTCTTTGATGGGATCGGCGGTTTTCCTTTGGCAGCGATCCATAACGGCATCACCCCGCTGTGGGCAAGCGAGATCGAACCATTTCCCATCGAAGTCACTCGGTTGAGATTCCCGGACATGATCCATGTCGGGGATATCACAAAACTCAATGGTGCCGACCTGCCACCGGTGGACATCATCACTGGCGGCTCGCCCTGCCAGGATTATGCCGAGGAAAAAGTTATTCCGAAGTCATTGCATAGAGTCTTGTAAAACA